>Ga0265780_10003046_pt1 | contig 22292 bp, 17 predicted proteins | sample P1T30metagenome_FD_192432 | JGI IMG/M metagenome (GOLD analysis project Ga0265780, IMG submission 192432) | Plant litter microbial communities from East Loma Ridge, Irvine, California - P1 T30 | ecosystem: Environmental > Terrestrial > Plant litter > Unclassified | place: USA: California...
AATACGCTGTCGATGTTCGGCCTGGTGCTGTCGATCGGCCTGCTGGTCGACGATGCCATCGTGGTGGTGGAAAACGTCGAGCGCGTGATGCACGAGGACGGCCTGGGGCCGCTCGAAGCCACGCTCAAGGCCATGGGCCAGATCAGCAGCGCCCTGATCGGCGTGGCGCTGGTGCTATCGGCCGTGTTCGTGCCGGTGGCCTTCTCGAGCGGTACGGTGGGCGCCATCTACCGAGAGTTCTCGCTCACGGTGGTGGCCTCGATGCTGCTGTCGGTGTTCATCGCACTGAGCCTGACGCCGGCCCTGTGCGCCACCATGCTCAAACCGGTCGACCCGGACCACCACGAGAAGCAAGGCTTTTTCGGCTGGTTCAACCGGTCCTTCGACCGCAACCGCGACCGCTACCTGGCGGGCGTGTCGCGCATCCTCGGCCGGCGCGCCATCTGGATGGTGGTCTACCTGCTCATCATCGGCGTGGTGGTGGCGCTGTTCGTGCGCCTGCCGGGCGGCTTCCTCCCCAAGGAAGACCAGGGTTACATGATCGTCCAGGTGCAGGCAGCGGCCGGCACCACCCAGGAGACCACCGGCAAGGTGCTCGAAGAGATCAGCCAGTACCTGCTGAACGACGAGAAGGCGATGGTCGACGCGACCATGATCATCAACGGCTCGGCCCAGGGCCAGCGTGGCCAGAACGTGGGCCGGATGTTCGTGCGCCTGCTGCCGTGGGACGAGCGCGGGGCCGACGGACTGCATGTATCGGCCCTGAGCGAGCGCATCGCGGCGCGCTATCGCGACTTCCAGGGCGCCCAGGTGACGCCGATCGAACCGCCGTCGATTCGCGGACTGGGCTCGGCGACCGGCTTCACGATGCAGCTGCAGGACCGTGGCGGCCTCGGACGCGCCGCGCTGGCCGACGCGCGCGAGCAGCTGCTGGCGCTGGCGGCGAAGGAGCCGGCCCTGGCGCGGGTGCGCTTTACCGGCCTGTCCGACAATCCGATGTACAAGATCGACATCGACCGCGAGAAGGCGGCTGCGCTGGGCGTGGACCTGACCGAGGTGGACGCCAATTTCTCCACCGCCTGGGGCTCGCGCTACATCAACAACTTCCTCGACCTGGACAATCGGATCAAGCGCGTCTACGTGCAGGCCGACGCCGAGTACCGGATGAATCCGGACGACATCCGCCTGCTGCATGTGCGTAACCGCGACGGCGAGATGGTCCCGTTCTCGTCGTTCTCGAGCGCGCGCTGGACCTGGGGCGCGCCCTCGGTGCAGCGCTACAACGGCCTGACCTCGTCCGAGATCGTGGGCCAGCCCGCGCCCGGCTACAGCACCGGCGAGGCGATGGCGATCATGTCCCGACTGGCGGACCAGCTCCCGCAAGGCATCGGCTTCGAATGGAGCGGCATATCGCTGCAGGAATCGCAGGCCGGCGCCCAGGCGCCGCTGCTGTACGCGCTGTCGATCCTGGTCGTGTTCCTGTGCCTGGCCGCGCTGTACGAAAGCTGGGCGATCCCGATCTCGGTGATCATGGTCGTGCCGGTCGGTGTGCTGGGCGCGCTGGGCGCCGCCACGGCCTTCGGCATGGAGAATGACGTGTTCTTCCAGGTCGGCCTTCTGACGACCATCGGCCTGTCGGCCAAGAACGCGATCCTGATCGTCGAGTTCGCGCGCGAGCTGCAGCTTCAGGGCATGGGACTGGTCGAGGCGGCGCTCGAAGCGTCGAAGGTGCGCCTGCGGCCGATCATCATGACCTCGCTGGCCTTCATCCTGGGGGTGACGCCGCTGGCGCTCGCCGGTGGCGCCGGCTCCGGCGCCCAGAACGCGCTGGGCATCGGCGTGATCGGCGGGATGCTGACAGCGACCTTCCTGGCGACCTTCCTGATCCCGCTGTTCTACGTGGTCGTCGCCGGCCGCGCGAAGCCGCCCGTGCCGCATGCGTCGCATACGCCGCCAGCCGGTACAATGCCGGCTTCCCAGTGAGAACGCCGTGAAACTGCTGCTCGTCGAAGACAATGAACGCGTCGCCCGCTTCGTCAAGAAGGGGCTGACCGAGGCCGGCCATACGGTCGACCATGCCGACAACGGCCGCGACGGCATGTTCCACGCCGTCAGCGAGCCGTACGACGCGATCGTGATGGACCGCATGCTGCCGGGCGGGATCGACGGCCTGGGGCTGATCGAAGCGCTGCGCCAGCAGGGCAACCGGGTGCCGATCCTGATCCTGTCGGCGCTCGACGGCGTGGACGACCGCATCCGTGGACTGCGCGCCGGCGGCGACGACTACCTGACCAAGCCGTTCGCCTTCGGCGAGCTGCTGGCGCGGCTGGATGCGCTGCTGCGCCGTTCGCAGAACCAGGCGGTGGAAACCGTGATGTCGCTGGGCGACCTGTCGGTCGACATGCTGGCGCACCGCGTCACCCGCGCCGGCAAGCCGGTGGCGCTGCAGCCGCGCGAATTCAAGCTGCTCACCTACCTGCTGCGGCATGCGAACCAGGTGGTGACGCGCACCATGCTGCTCGAGAACGTGTGGGACTACCATTTCGACCCGCAGACGAATGTCATCGATGTGCACATCAGCAAGCTGCGCCAGAAGATCGACGCCGGCTTTCCCGCGCCGCTGCTGCGCACGGTGCGCAACGCCGGCTATATGCTGACCGACCAGCCGTGACGCCCTCTTGACTGCCGCGATGCTCCGACTGCCCGGTTTCTCCGCCCGCACCATCGCCATCGGCTACGCCGTGGTGAGCCTGCTGGTGCTGGCGATGTTCGCCGGCCCCTTGTGGTTCGCCTGGCACACGAATATCGGTGAAGTCCGCTCGCAGCTGTTGAAGACCGACGCGCGCCACCTGAGCAACCTGTTCGCGCGCCAGGGCCCGCCGGCGCTGGCGGCGGCGATCGACAGCCAGGTCCATGGCGTCAACGACGGCGTGCGCAAGATCATGCTGTTCGCCGCGCCCGACGGCACCAAGCTGGCCGGGAACCTGCCGGAATGGCCCCAGGGCGTGCCCGACCGTGACGGCCTGTGCCAGGTGACGATCCGGGTGGACGACAAGCCGCGCAACGTCGAATTGGTGCGGGTGACCCTGGAAGACGGCTACCGGCTGCTGGTGGCCAGCAACCTGGATCGCTTCCAGAAGCTCGAACGCCTGTTCACCTATGGCCTGCTGGGCTGCGCGCTGGCGGTGCTGGTGGGCGCGGCCCTGGGCGGCGTCCTGATCCGGCGCGCGCTGCTGGGCCGGGTGCAGGACATCAGCGACACCACCGCTTCGATCATCGAGGGCAAGCTGTCGCACCGCCTGGTGGCGCCGCGCGACGGCGACGAGCTGGCGCAGCTGACCCAGACGGTGAACCGCATGCTCGACCAGATCGAGCATCTGGTGACGGGGGTGCAGGACGTCTCGAACGCCATCGCCCACGACCTGCGCACGCCCTTGTCCGAACTGCGCGCGCGGCTCGAGGAACTGTCGGTGGCGCGCCCCGCGAGCGAAGAAACGTTCGCCGAAATCGACGCCGCGATCGACGACGTCGACCGCGTGATGGGCATCTTCAACGCCCTGCTGCGCCTGGCCGAAATCGACAGCGGCAGCCGCCGCGGCGGCTTCGTGCAGGTCGACCTGGCCGCGCTGGGAGCCGAGGTCACCGAATTCTACGGCCCGGTCGCCGAACTGAAGGACATCGACCTCGGTTTCGACGCGCCCGAAGACCTGCGCGTGGTGGGCGACCCGGTACTGCTGGCCCAGGCCCTCGGCAATATGGTCGACAACGCCCTCAAATACGCCCCGGTACGCGGCACGATCGCCATCACTGCCCGCCGCCTGGATGCCGACCGGGTAGAGATCGTCGTCGCCGACAACGGCCCCGGCATCCCCGAACACGAGCGCACGCGCGTCATCGAACGCTTCTACCGCATGGACGCCAGCCGCGGCACCCCCGGCGTCGGCCTCGGCCTCTCGGTCGTCTCCGCCGTCGCCCGCCTCCACGGCGGCACCCTCACCCTCGCCGCCAACCACCCCGGCCTGCGCGCCACCCTCACCCTCGCCACCTTCCCCAATTAGGGTCAGAGTCAAATTATTCGACAACTTCAGCAAATCAATTGCGAATTAAATCGACTCTGACCCTAATTAGTTTGCAACTAATTGCTTGGCACATGGGGTCGGAGTCGAATTGTTTGACAACTTGGATAGTTGCTCGTTAAATCTACTCTGACCCTGGCGCTTCGCAGGCGAATTGAGCGTCGAATCGTTTCGCTTCGTAAGCTTAATGGAAACGGGCAAATGCCTGATGGTCGATAGCGCTATCGCAGGCCAAAAACAAAGAGGGTCAGAGTCGAATTGTTTGCCAATTTTCTTAAATCAATTGGAAAACAATTCGACTCTGACCCTAATTAATTTGCAAGCTTATCTGTAAACAGATGTGCTGGCGGACCTGCATGATTGGCTTGATGCAGAGGAATTGCTCGATAATTCTACTCTGACCCTCGCTGGCCCTCGTCGGCCCTGCCTCGGAGGGCTGGGCCAGTAGTCAACTCAGCTGCCGAAATAGCGGCCGGCGCGGTGCCAGGCCATGACCATGCTGCTCATCGAGATCGCGCTCAGCGCCGACCAGCCCACCAGATGCGGGGCCACCAGGCCCAGCGCCAGCAGCAGGATCACGCTGTCGATCATCACCTGGGTGCGGCCGGCGTTGATGTTGTATTTCTTTTGCAGCCATAGGGTAACGATGCCGGTGCCGCCGACGCCGGCGCCGTGGCGCGCCAGGGCCAGGATGCCCATGCCGCAGAAGGTGCCGCCGAGCAGTGCCGCGACCGCCGGATGGATGTGGCCGATCACCAGCACATGCGGCATCACCTTCAGCAGCCCCATGATCAGCGCACTGCCGGCCAGCGACTTGAAGGTGAACAGCGGCCCCATGAACAGGTAGCCGAACAGGAAGAACGGAACGTTGATCATCATGAACAGCGTGCCCACCGGCATCCCGCTCACATACGACGACAGCAGCGCGATGCCCGCCACGCCGCCAGTGAGCAGCTGCGCCGCCTGCAGCAGCACGATCCCGACCGCGACAAACAGCACGCCCACGATGATCCCGTAGACATCGTCCAGCAGCGAATGCGGCTTAACCACGACCGCGCGCGGGCTCGGCGATGCCGAACCCGGGAACATGGCTGACTGGCTCATTCTCGTACCGCCGCATTGGCAACGATCGACATGGTGGCTGCGCAGACGGGAAGTTCCCGCAGGCAGGCCGGGCACAGGGTAGCGGCGAGCGAAGAGCTGGTGTTCATGGTCCTTACGATAGTCTGGTAGCGGGAGTGCGGCGCGCAGCGGGCGTAAAAGACTGAAACGCGCGACCTACGGCCTCCTTCGGGGCGCTATTATCGCTCATGTTGCGGCGCAATGTCGATACGCTTAACCCCGCTTCGTACCGAATGGGAAACACTCCTGGTGCGCCGCACTACACTGGTGCGCAATCCCCCGTTTCGGTGCGCCATTGACGCGAGCAATGCCCTACCGCGGTGCCAGCGCAGCCGCCAGTTCGCGTTCCAGGAACTCCACGCACACCCGTACCTTGGCCGAATTGCCCAGCCGCTGCGGATAGACCGCCCACACATTCGCCTCTTGCGTGTAGTCGTGCAATACCTGCACCAGCTCCCCCGCGTCGAGATACGGCTGGGCGTCCCAGCGCGAGCGCAGGAGGATGCCCGCGCCATCGAGCGCCCAGCCGAGCGCGATCTCGCCATGGTTGGTCGACAGCGCCCCCGACACCTTCACCGTCTCTTCGCCACCCCGCGCGCGCAGCCGCCACACGCCGAACGCATGGTCGCGCTCCTTGATCACCAGGCACTGGTGGCCCGCCAGATCCTGCAGCGAACGCGGCGCGCCATGCTGCGCCAGGTAGCCGGGCGCCGCGCACAGGATGCGGTGGTTGTCCAGCAGCCGGCGCGCGATCAGTTGCGGCGCGATCTCGTCGCCGATGCGCACGTCGAGGTCGAAGCCCTCCGTCACCGGATCGACCAGCCGGTCGAACAGCTCGAAGCGGATCTGCAGCGCCGGATAAGCGCGCGCCAGCTTGGCGATGCTCGGCGCCACCACCTTGCGCCCGAAGCCGAAGCTGCTGCAGATGCGCACCCGCCCGCTCGGCGCGCGGCGCCGCGCCGACACCTCGTCGACCAGGTCGTCCAGGCTGTCGAGAATCGCCTGCGCCCGCCCGAACGCCTGCTCGCCGTCGTCGGTGATCACGATCCGGCGGGTCGTGCGCTGGAACAGCCGCACACCCAGTGCTGCTTCCAGCACCCCGATGCGCTTGCTGACGTAGGCCGCCGACATTCCCAGCTCCTGCGCGGCAGCCGCAAACGACCCTTTGCGCACGACCGTCACGAACACCCGCAAGTCGGCGTTCTCCAGTAGATCATTCACGAATCGTGTTCCTTCAAGCCACGAAAACGATGATTATAAACGCCGTGTTCAGGATTATCCTGAACGCACTTTCATCCAGCAAGCCACGAGGAGCCCCATGAATACGCACAAGATCGCAGTCATCGCCGGCGACGGCATCGGCAAGGAAGTCATGCCCGAGGGCCTGCGCGCCCTGCAGGCAGCCAGCCGCCGCTTCGGCATCGGCCTCGAATTCACCACCTTCGCCTGGGCCGACTGCGATTATTACGCACGGCACGGCAAGATGATGCCGGACGACTGGCGCCAGCAGCTCGACGGCTTCGACGCTATTTATTTCGGCGCCGTCGGCTGGCCCGACACCGTCCCCGACCACATCTCGCTGTGGGGTTCACTCCTCAAGTTCCGGCGCGAGTTCGACCAGTACGTCAATCTGCGCCCGGTGCGCCTGATGCCCGGCGTGCCCTGCCCGCTGGCGAACAAGAAGCCGGGCGACATCGACTTCTATGTGGTGCGCGAAAACACCGAAGGCGAGTATTCTTCGGTCGGCGGCAAGATGTTCGAAGGGACCGAGCGCGAACTGGTGCTGCAGGAATCGGTCTTCACCCGCCACGGCACCGACCGGATCCTCAAGTACGCGTTCGAGCTGGCCCAGCGCCGCCCGAAGAAGCACCTGACCGCCGCCACCAAGTCGAACGGCATCTCGATCTCGATGCCTTACTGGGACGAGCGCGTGGCCGCCATCGGCGAGGGCTACGCCGACGTCAAATGGGACAAGTACCACATCGACATCCTGTGCGCCCGCTTCGTGATCTCGCCCGAGCGCTTCGACGTCGTAGTCGCCTCGAACCTGTTCGGCGACATCCTGTCCGACCTCGGCCCGGCCTGCACCGGCACGATCGGCATCGCGCCGTCGGCCAACCTCAACCCGGAGCGCCGCTTCCCGTCGCTGTTCGAACCGGTGCACGGCTCGGCGCCCGACATCTACGGCAAGAACATCGCCAACCCGATCGCGATGATCTGGTCCGGCGCGATGATGCTCGACTTCCTGGGCCAGGGCGAGGCGAACCACACCGCTGCCCACGACGCCATGCTGGCCGCGATCGAGCAATGCCTGGTCGAGGGTCCGCGCACGCCGGACATGGGCGGCGTCGCCAGCACGACCGAGGTCGGCCAGGCCGTCACCCGCTACCTGGAGTCCTGAGCCGCCACGCTGGCGCCGTGCTATCTTGCTGCTTGCACATACAGGAGAACCGCATGGCTTCACACGACTCACCCGACCTCGAATACGTCGGCTTCTGGGCCCGCACGGGCGCGGCGGTCATCGACAGCATCCTTGTCATGATCATCACGCTGCCCCTCGTGTACGCCGTCTACGGCGCCGCCTACTGGCAGGGCGACAGCCTGATCGCCGGCCCGGCCGACTTGCTGATCTCGTGGATCCTGCCGGCTGCACTGGTGCTGGCGCTCTGGATCCGACTCTCGGCCACGCCGGGCAAGCTGGCCATCCGCGCCGTCATCGTCGACGCCCGCACCGGAGGCAAGCCCACCACCAGCCAGTTCCTGATCCGCTATCTCGGCTATTTCGTGGCCGGCGTTCCCCTGATGCTCGGCCTGTTGTGGGTCGCCATCGATCCGCGCAAGCAGGGCTGGCACGACAAGATGGCCGGCACCGTGGTCGTGCGGCGCAAGGGCGGCGCCCAGCAGCCGGTCCGCTTCGACCAGACCGATCGCCGCACCTGAGGCGCCGGCGCCATCCGTACGTTGCCGATTGTCGCGCCATGCTAGGCTACCCCTATCCGTATCGAGCACAGGGAGCATGCAATGGCAGAGCACATCCATCGACCGCTGGCGCTGATCACCGGCGCCTCCAGCGGCATCGGCTACGAACTGGCGCGCCAGTTCGCACAAGACGGTCATGACCTGATCCTCACCGCCACGCAGCAGGCGGGCCTGGACAGCGCAGTGGCCGAACTCAAAGGCAGCGGCGTCCAGATCTCGACCGTGGTGGCCGACCTCACCGACTACCAGGGCGTGGAAGCCGTGTACGCGGCGGTACGCGGCGCAGGCCGCCCGCTGGCGGCGGCCGCCCTGAATGCCGGCGTCGGCCTGGGCGGCTACTTCGTCGGCGGCACCGAGCTGGAACGCGAGATCACGATGATCCAGCTGAACACCATCTCGCAAGTGCACCTGACCAAGCGCCTGCTGCCCGACATGGTGGCGGAAGGCGCCGGCCGGCTGCTGTTCACCGCATCGATCTCGGGCACCATGCCGACCCCGTACGAAGCCGTGTACGGCGCGACCAAGGCCTTCCTGGTGTCGTTCGCGGAGGCCGTCAAGTCCGAGGTCAAGGACAGCGGCGTGACGATCACGCTGCTGATGCCGGGCCAGGTCGACACCAATTTCTGGCCGCGCGCCGACATGCTGACCAATAAGCTGGGCGTGGGCGAGAAGGCGTCGCCCGCCAAGGTGGCCGAGGAAGGCTACCGCGCGCTCAAGGAGGGCAAGGACCGCGTGGTTGCCGGCCTGCCGAGCAGCAAATTCATCGGCAACGTGGTCAACAACCTGGCGCCGGACACGGTCAAGGCCGACCTCCATGCGGCGCAGGCCAGGCCCGGGTCGGGACTCAAGCACTGACCCCGGGCCATCGCGCCTTGCCCGCAGGCGCCGCAGCGTGGCCTACACGGTCAGGCGCCGCATCTCGGCAATCAGGTCGGCCTTGCCCTCGAAGCCGATCCCCGGCAGGTCGGGCAGCGTGACATACCCGTTCTCGACCTTCACCCCGTCCGGGAAGCCGCCATACGGCTGGAACAGGTCCGGGTACGATTCATTGCCGCCCAGCCCCAGCCCGGCCGCGATATTGAGCGACATCTGGTGGCCGCCGTGCGGGATGCAGCGGCTGGCCGACCAGCCGTGCTGGCGCAGCATGTCGAGCGTGCGCAGGTACTCCACCAGGCCGTACGACAGTGCGCAGTCGAACTGCAGCCAGTCGCGGTCGGCGCGCATGCCACCGTGGCGGATCAGGTTGCGCGCGTCCTGCATCGAGAACAGGTTCTCGCCGGTCGCCATCGGCTTGTCGTAGTAGTTGCGCAGCGTCGCCTGCAGCTCGTAGTCGAGCGGGTCGCCCGCTTCCTCGTACCAGAACAGGTCGTACTGCGACAGCGCCTTGGCGTAGGCGATCGCGGTGTCGAGGTCGAAGCGGCCGTTGGCATCGACCGCGAGCTTCTGGCCATCGCCCAGCACCGACAGGATCGAATCGATGCGGCGCAGGTCCTCGTCGAGCGAGGCGCCGCCGATCTTCTTCTTGACCACCGTGTAGCCGCGATCGATATAGCTGCGCATCTCGTCCTTCAGCTTGCCGTGGTCCTGGCCCGGATAATAGTAGCCGCCAGCCGCGTACACGAACACACGGCGCTCGGGCGCGCCGTTGCCGTAGCGTTCGGCCAGCAGCTGGAACAGCGGCTTGCCCGCGATCTTGGCCACCGCATCCCACACCGCCATGTCGATGGTGCCGATCGCCACCGAGCGCTCGCCGTGGCCGCCCGGCTTCTCGTTGGTGAACATCGCTTGCCACACCCTGTGCGGATCGAGGTTGTCGCCGCTGTCGTCGACCAGGGTGCCTGGCTCGGCTTCCAGGATGCGGGGGATGAAACGCTCGCGCATCAAGCTGCCCTGGCCATAACGCCCGTTCGAATTGAAGCCGTAGCCGATCACCGGCTTGCCATCGCGGATCACGTCGGTGACCACAGCGACCACGCTGAGGGTCATCTTGCTGAAGTCGATGTAGGCATTGCGGATGGGGGAACTGATCGGGGCGGTCTGCTCGCGGATCTCGACGATTCTCATGGTGTCTCCTGCTGCTTGTTGATTGAACGAGCTGCTAGATTATTCTCTTGTGGAGCGGTTATGATTGAGCCAGATTCACTTGATTATTCACCTGCAGTGAAAAACGACCTCGCCTCCCACCTCGAATTCTTCGTCCTGCTGGCCCGGTACGGCAATCTGTCGGCCGCCGCGCGCGAACTGGACCTGACTCCGCCCGCCGCCACCAAGCGCCTGGCGCAGCTGGAAGAACGCCTCGGGGTGCGCCTGGTGAACCGCACCACCCGCACCAGCAGCCTGACACCCGAAGGCGAGACCTACCTGCACTATGCGACCCGGATCCTGGCCGAGCTGCGTGACATGGAAGATGCGGTGTCGAGCACGCGCGCGGTACCGCGCGGCCTGCTCAAGGTGAATGCGTCGCTCGGTTTCGGCCGCACTGCGATCGCGCCGCTGGTGTCGAGCTTCGCCCAGCGCTATCCGCAGGTCGAGGTGCAGCTCGATGTCACCGACCGCCCGCTGGACCTGGTCGCGGGCGGCATCGACCTGGCGATCCGCTTCGGCGAAGTGCCGGACCAGCGCCTGGTCGCGCGCCGCATCATGTCGAACCGGCGCTTCCTGTGCGCCTCGCCGCGCTATCTCGAGCAGCACGGCGTGCCCGATACGCTGGACCAGCTGGCGCAGCACCGCTGCATCATCCACCGCCAGAACGACGATGCCCACGGCGTCTGGCGCCTGGTGCACGAGGGCCGCAGCGTGTCGGTGAAGGTCCAGGGTACGCTGTCGAGCAACGACGGCGACATCGCCCTCGGCTGGGCGCTCGATGGCCATGGCATCCTGGTGCGTTCGGAATGGGATTTGAAGAAGTACGTGGAGAGCGGCCGGCTGCGCATCGTGCTGCCGCAATACGTGCAGCCAGCGGCCGACCTGTTCGTGGTGTACCCAAGCAAGCGCCGCCAGTCGGCGCGGGCGCGTGCCTTCATCGACTATCTGACGGCGCAATTCAGCGGGTGAGCAAGCCGCTGGTCGCCAGCATCGTGGCCGCGGTCCCCAGCAGCACCGAGCAAAACATCACCCGCAGCACGCGCGGTGGCATGGTATGCGCCAGATGCACGCCCCATGACACGGTCAGTACACCACCAAGCGCCATCGGCAAGCCGACCTGCCAGTTGACCGCGCCACTATAGCCGTAGGTTCCCAGCGCGACGAAGGCGCCCGGCACCACCAGCGCCAGCGCCATGCCCTGGGCCCGCGTTTGCGGCATCTTGAAGAAACTGACAAGGGCCGGCACCACCACCATGCCGCCGCCGATCGTGAAGAAGCCCGACATGGCGCCGCTGGCGGCGCCGATCAGCGGCAGCATCCGCTTCGGCACCGGTTTGGCATCGGGAACCGGCTCGCCCGTCTTACGTTTCGACGGCCAGCCAAAATACAGCGCCAGCGCGATCAGGAACAGCGCGAACGCCAGGTGCAGCACGTCGGCGTCCATCCCGACCGCGAAGCGCGCCGCCAGCCAGGTCGCGCCGATCGAGTACAGCGCCGCCGTACCGGCGGTGCGCAGGTCGATGCGGTGCTTCTGGTTGTAGCGGTAGAAGCCGATCGCCACGTTCGGCGCGATCATCACCAGGGCGGTGCCTTGTGCCAGTTGCTGATCCATCCCATACAGCAGGCCCAGTACCGGAATGGCGATCAGACCGCCGCCGATGCCGAGCATGCCGCCGGCAATCCCGAGCGAGGCGCCCAGACCAAAATTGATGGCAATGCCGATCAGGAAGGACATATGAATCAGGGATGGATGGCAATGCCATCCACCCCAACCCCTTACACCACCTGGGCCGCAGCCAGCGCCGTCATGTTGACGATGCGGCGCACGGTGGCGCTCGGGCTCAGGATGTGCACCGACTTGGCGGCGCCCAGCAGGATCGGGCCCACCGTCACGCCCTTGCCCGACGCGACCTTCAGCACGTTGAACAGGATATTGGCCGCGTCCAGCGACGGCATCACCAGCAGGTTGGCGCTGCCGGAGTAGCCGGCGTCGATCTGGTAGATGTCGCGAATTTCCTGCGACAGCGCGGCGTCGCCGTGGATCTCGCCGACCACGGCCAGTTCTGGCGCCTGCTGCGCCAGCAGCGCGCGCGCTTCGCGCATGCGGCGCGCCGACGGCCGCTCGGACGAGCCCTGCGACGAATGCGACAGCAGCGCGGCCTTCGGTTCCAGGCCGAAGTGCTGCAGCGCCTCGGCCGCCAGGCGGGTGATCGCCGCCAGTTCCTGCGCGCTCGGGGTGTCGTTGACGTAGGTGTCGGTGATGAACAGCGTCAGCTTGTCGAGCACCAGCGCGTTCATCGCGGCCAGCACTTCGGCGCCCGGCGCCACGCCGATCTCGTTCTTGACGTGTTCCAGGTGGCTGTCGTAGCTGCCCCGCATGCCGCAGATCAGGGCGTCGACGGCGCCGGCCTTGAGCAGGCGCGTGCCCTGCAGCGTGGTGTCGCTTTCGGCGGCAACCACGGTGTAGTCGCTGCCTTCGCGCAGGCGCAGGCCGGCCTGCTTGATCGCACCGGCGATCTCGCCCGCATCGCCGATCAGCACCGGCTGGGCGATGCCCTCGTCCACTACCGCCTGCACCGCGCGCAGCACGCGCGGTTCGAGGCCTTCGGCGTAGGCCACCTTGCGCACATTGGCGCGCGCCTTGTTGAACACCGGTTTCATGAAGAAGCCGGTGTGATAGATCATCTGGCCCAGCTTGTCGCGGTAGGCGTCCATGTCCGCGATCGGACGGGTGGCGACGCCCGATTCGAACGCGGCTTGCGCCACGCGCGGGGCGATCGCCCCCAGCAGGCGCGGATCGAACGGCTTCGGGATGATGTACTCAGGGCCGAACGTCAGGTCCTGGCCTTCGTAGGCCAGCGCCACCACGTCGCTCGCCTCGGCCTCGGCCAGCTCGGCGATCGCGGTCACGCAGGCGAGCTTCATCTCGTCGGTGATGCGGGTCGCGCCGCAGTCGAGCGCGCCGCGGAAGATGTAGGGGAAGCACAGCACGTTGTTGACCTGGTTCGGGTAGTCCGAACGGCCGGTGGCGATGATCACGTCCGGGCGCGCGGCCTTCGCCACTTCGGGACGGATCTCGGGTTCCGGGTTGGCCAGGGCCAGGATCACCGGCTTGTCGGCCATGGTCTTGACCATCTCGGCGCTCAGGACGCCTGCGGTCGAGCAGCCCAGGAACACGTCGGCGTCCTTGACGATATCGCCCAGCGTGCGAGCGTCGGTCGCCTGCGCATAACGCGCCTTGTTGGCTTCCATATTCGCCTCGCGGCCCTGCCAGATCACGCCGCGCGAGTCGGTCACATAGATGTTCGACTGCTTCACGCCCAGCAGCACCATCATGTCCAGGCACGCGATCGCAGCCGCGCCGGCGCCGGATGCGACCAGCTTGATCTGGCCGATGTCCTTGCCCACCACCTTCAGCGCGTTGAGCAGCGCGGCGGTCGAGATGATCGCCGTGCCGTGCTGGTCGTCGTGGAAGACGGGGATGTTCATGCGCTCGCGCAGCTTCTTCTCGATGTAGAAGCACTCCGGCGCCTTGATGTCTTCGAGGTTGATGCCGCCCACGGTCGGCTCCAGCATGGCGATGGCGTCGACCAGCTTGTCCGGATCGAGTTCGTCGAGCTCGAGGTCGAACACGTCGACGCCCGCGAATTTCTTGAACAGGCAGCCCTTGCCTTCCATGACCGGCTTCGAGGCCAGCGGGCCGATGTTCCCGAGGCCCAGCACCGCGGTGCCGTTCGAGATCACGGCCACCAGGTTGCCGCGCGAGGTGTAGTCGTAGGCGGTGGCGGGATCGGCGGCGATTTCCTCGCAGGCGTAGGCCACGCCCGGCGAGTAGGCCAGCGAAAGGTCGCGCTGGTTCGACAGCGGCTTGGTGGCGACCACTTCGATCTTGCCACGGGTGGGGCTGCGGTGGTATTCCAGTGCGTCGATGCGCAATTGGGTGTTCTGTGCTTCGTTCAGATTGCTGTCGGTACTCATGTTCTTCCTATTGCTTGATGATGCGGCGTGGAAGGCGGCCTTCCATTCATGGGCAAACATTCTAGCCGAAGCGACACCATCGCGTGCGGGCGCAGTTGAGCACGGTCGTGCGGTTTTACGCCGTCGGCCAGCGCCGCGCAGCGCGCGGGAATGCTCAGCCTTCGTAGGCGCGCAGGCGCTCGATATCCAGGATGGTGATGCTGCGCCCGGCGATGCCGACCATGCCGCGGTGGGCCATGTCGTGCAGCACGCGCGAGAAATATTCGGGCGACAGCGACAGGCGCGAGGCGATCATCTTCTTGCGCGCCGCCAGGGTGACTTGCGCGCCCTGGACCGGGTCGTCCTTGAGCAGGTAGCTGACGATGCGCTGGCTGCCGCTGCGCAGGGTGTAGGACTCGACGTCCGCGATCAGGCCATGCAGGCGCCGGCTCATGGACGCCAGCAGGCGCCGCGCGAAGCCGGGATTGCACTCGATCTGGGCGAACAGCGCCTGCCGCGAGATATGCAGCAGCATGCTGTCGGCCAGGGTCTGGGCCTGCGTGATGTAGGGACGCTCCATGAACAGGGGCGCCTCGCCGAAGCTTTGCCCGGGGCCGATCAGTTCGACCACCTTCTCGTCGCCATCGCGCGAGACAACGCTCAGTTTGACGTCGCCATAGATCACGGCGTGCAGGCCGGTGCAGGTTTCGCCGCGCTCGAACAGGACGCGTCCGCGCGGCAGGTGCAGCTCGGTGGTCGCCTGCGCGAGCGCATCGAGCTGATCATGCGAGAGGTCGGCGAACAGGGGCAGGTTTGCCAGGAACTGGCGGGGTGCGATGCGTGGTCGGCTCACGATGGATTGGGCGAAGCCCGTGGTAACGATCGAATGGGCGCGCGCGAATGCATCCGGCGCGCCGGAAAGCGCGCCGGGTGTGGAGACACCCGACGCGCATGCCGCATCGTACAATTTGTTGACTAAATAAAAACTTGATGTGGATCAAAAACGGTCGAGCTAACCGTTGAAATGACGCCTTCGAGCTGAAAACCCCAGGTCGTCGCGCACAGGCAGGCGCTTTAACCGTTCCCGATCGGCCCAGGGCCGTGGGCCGCTGCGGCGCCTGGGCGAACGCGGCCCCGCGGCCGTGCAGGCGTCAGAGGCTGCTGAGGAACTGCGCCGCGTCCGGCTTCGGGCGCGGCGCTTTCTGCATCGCGGCGGTGCCGATGCCGACGAAGCAGATCGCGCGCTCGCAGTCTTCCAGCCGCAGCAGGCGCCGCATTCCCCCGTTGTCCATCGCAGCGCCACTGGCCAGGCCGGTGGCGAATCCGAGCGCCTGGCTGGCCACCAGCATGTTCTGGATGGCGCAGCCGAGCGACACCAGCTTCTCGGTCACGGGAATCGCCGGCGCCACCGCATCATCGCGCAGCACGGCCACCAGCAGGCAGGGTGAACGGAAGGCCTTGTCGCGCGCCGTCGCCAGCGCTTCACCGCCGCAGCCGGGGTCGCGCTCGGCCAGCGCCTGCGCGAACACCTCGCCCAGGTCGGCGCGCCGGTGCTCGGGAATCAGCACGAAGCGCCACGGCCGCAGCAGGCCATGGTCGGGCGCGTGCGCGGCCGCCTCGACGATGCTGTCGAGTTGCGCGGGTCCGGGACCCGGCGCGTGCAGGCGCCGCAGCGTGAAGTTGCGGCGCGCTGCCAGGAGGGTCCAGAGGTCGCCGCCGGCGTCCAGGTGTTCGGTGTGCATGCGCGCAGTATAGCGATAGCCGGCGCATGCTGCTGGCGCCGGGCGGCGGATCACGCGGCGGGCCGGCTGGCCACGTGGGCGCCCCAAGACCAGTTTCACGCGCGGCTATCCCGGCGGTCGATACCAGCGATCCCGCGCCAGCATGATCTCGTGGTGTCCGCAGCCCGAGGGCATCATCGGGAAGCAGTTCTCGGCCTGCTCCACCGCGACGTCGAGCAAGAAGGGGCGGTCCGACGCCATGCAGGCGTCGAGCGCCGATTCCAGCTGCCCCGGATGCTCGACCCGCAGCGCGTCCCAGCCGAAGGCGCGCGCCAGCGCGACGAAATCGGGCAAGGCTTCCGAATAGCTGTGGCTGTAGCGCCCGCCGTGGTGGAGCTCCTGCCACTGGCGCACCATGCCCATGCAGCCGTTGTTCGACAACACCAGCTTCACCGGACAGCGGTGCTGGACCGCGGTCGACAGCTCCTGGATGTTCATCATCACCGAGGCGTCCCCGCTGACGCAGACCACCAGCGCGTCGGGGTGCGCGACCTGGGCCCCGATCGCGGCCGGCAGGCCGTAGCCCATGGTGCCGGCGCCGCCCGAGGTCAGCCAGCGGCGCGGCGCATCGAAGCCCAGGTACTGCGCGGCCCACATCTGGTGCTGGCCAACATCGGTCGAGACGATCGCGTCCCGGCCCGCCAGCCGCGCGGCCAGCGCCGCCATCAGCTGCTGCGGGACGATCCGCGCCGCGTGCGCGACATAATCGAGGCAGCGCTCGGCGCGCCAGAGCGCGATCGTGCGCCACCAGTCCTTCATCAGGTCGAGATTGGCCGGAGCCGGGCCAAGCTGGCGCTCGATGCCGGGCAGGAGCACGCCGCAATCGCCCTGCAGGCCGACGTCGGCGCGCACCACCTTGCCGATCGAGGCGGGATCGATGTCGATATGGACCACGATGGCCTCGGGGCAGAAATGCGCCAGCTCGCCCGTCACCCGGTCGTCGAAGCGCGCGCCCACGCACACCACCAGGTCGGCCCCGTGCATCGCCAGGTTCGCTTCGAGCGTGCCGTGCATGCCCAGCATGCCGAGCCAGCGCGGATCGGACGCGGGAAAGGCGCCCAGTCCCATCAGGGTCAGGGTGCATGGCGCGTCCTTCCAGCGCACCAGGCGCGTGAAGGCGGCGCAGGCGTGCGCTCCGGCGTTGATCAAGCCTCCGCCGCCATAGAACACGGGACGGCGCGCATGACGGATCAGCGCGGCCGCCGTCGCCAGGTGGTCGGGCGCGGCCGGCACGGCGGGCAGGCATGGCGCAGGTTTGACCCGGCGCTGGAAGTCCATGGCCTGCACGGCGCTGGCCTGGACATCCTTGGGCACGTCCACCAGCACCGGCCCGGGCCGTCCCTCGGTCGCTTCGCGCACCGCGCGCCGGATGGTCGGCACGATGTCGCGCGTGGCGCGGATCTGGGCATTCCAGCGCGTGACGCTGCGCGAGATGGCAAGCGCGTCGCACTCCTGGAAGGCATTGGTGCCGATCGCGCCGGTGGCCACCTGGCCGCTGATGCACAGGATGGGGATCGAGTCGCTCAGCGCGTCGAGCAGGCCCGAGGTCGTGTTGGCCATGCCCGGGCCGGACGTGACGAACACCACGCCCAGGCGGCCGGTCGAACGCGCATAGCCCTGGGCCGCGTGAACGGCGGCCTGCTCGTGCCGCACCAGGATATGGCGCAGGCGCCCATCCCGGGCCAGCGCATCGTATAGCGGCAGCACGGCGCCGCCGGGGTAGCCGAACACGGTGTCGACGCCGCAGCCGACCAGCGTGTCGAGCAGCAGGCCGGCGCCGCTCAGGACCGGCTGGCCGGACGCGCAGGACAGGAATTCAGGGTGTGGTCTCATGCCTGAAATTCTATCGATCCCGGGCGTGAAAGTGCTTCATAATATCCGCAGGATCAGCCCCAAGATACGAAAGATTTTCAGCCGAAATGAGCCAGGATAAAAAATCCTTCGATGCCACCGATCTCGCGATCCTGGGCATCCTGCTGCGCGATTCGCGCACCCCGCTGCAGGAAATGAGCGCCGCGGTGGGCCTGTCGCCCACCTCATGCTGGAACCGCATCAAGCGCATGCTCGACTCCGGCGCGCTGCAGGGCTACACGGTCAAGGTCGACCTGCCCAGCCTGGGCTACCACGACACGCTGATCGTCCAGGTCACCCTGGACAGCCACAGCGAAGAAACCCTGTACGAATTCGGGCGCGCGCTCGAGTCGATCCCCGAGGTGCTGGAAGCCTCGCTGATCTCGGGCGACTACGACTACTTCCTGCGCATCGCGGTCAAGGACACGCGCGACTACGAGCGCCTGCTGCGCGAACGCCTGTACAAGATCCCCGGCATCCGCCACAGCAAGTCGAGCTTCGTGCTGCGCACCCTGAAGAAGGTCGACACGCCGCTGATCGGCTAGCCCCTGGTCGGCTAGCCCCGGAACGGCTAACCCTTGCTCCGATAGCCCCGCGGCCTGGAGCCGGATCGGCTAGCCCTTCAGCTGCATGCCCAGCTTGAGCGCGGCCGCGATATTGCGCGCCGTGCAGCGCAAATTTTCCTCGGCGCCGGCCAGCACTTCGGCCACCGTGCCCGCCTTCATGACGGTGCTGAAGGTGGCCGCGATGCCGTGCGCGTGCACGGCGTGGGCATCGGCCGCCAGGCAGCCGCCGATGGCGATCACCGGCTTGCCGTGGCGACCCGCCACGCGCGCCACGCCGATCGGGGTCTTGCCGTTGACGGTCTGGCTGTCGATGCGCCCTTCTCCGGTGACGACCAGGTCGGCGTCGGCCACCGCCGCGTCCAGGCCCACCGCATCGGCCACAATCTCGCTGCCCGGGCGCAGGCGGCCGTTCAGGAACACCAGCATGGCGGCGGCGATGCCGCCACCGGCGCCGGCGCCGGGAATCTCGGCCACGTCCTGGCCCAGGTCGCGCGCGATGATGCTCGCGTAGTGGCGCATGTTGGCGTCGAGCTGGTCGACCATCGCGGGCGTCGCGCCTTTCTGCGGTCCGAAGATGGCGGAGGCGCCGCGTGGGCCGACCAGCGGATTGCTGACGTCGCAGGCGACGTCGAACACGCACTCCCCGATGCGCGGGTCGAGCTGCGCCACGTCGATGCGCTCGAGCCGGGCCAGCGCGGCGCCGCCCGGCGCCAGCTGCGCGCCGTGCGCGTCGAGCAGGCCGACGCCCAGCGCCTGCAGCATCCCGGCGCCGCCGTCGTTGGTGGCGCTGCCGCCGACGCCGAGGATGAAGCGGCGCGCGCCGGCGTCGAGCGCGGCGCGAATCAGCTCGCCCGTGCCGCGGCTGGTGGCGGCCAGCGGATCGCGTTCGGCGGGCGCCACCAGTTCGAGGCCGCTGGCCGCGGCCATCTCGACCACCGCGGTCAAGCCGTCGCCGCTCAAGCCATAGAAGGCCTCGACCGGCCGGCCCAGCGGGCCGGTGGCCTGCAAGATGACCAGGCGGCCGCCGGTCGCCGCGACCATGGCGTGAACCGTGCCTTCGCCGCCATCGGCCACCGGCACCTTGACGTAGTCGGCGTCGGGGAAGATTTCGCGAAAGCCCGCCTCGATGGCGCTTGCGGCCTCCAGCGCCGACAGGCTTTCCTTGAACGAATCGGGTGCAATGACGATTTTCATGATGGGCACTCCAGCATCAACGGTTGACCAGGCGCGCCGGCACCACCAGCACCAGCATGGCGCCGATGAACAGCACGGTCGAGAGAATGTACAGGGCGACGTCGGTGCTGCCGGTGGCGTCCTTGATCCAGCCGACCAGGAAGGGGCTGACGAAACCGGCCACCTGCCCCATCGAGTTGATCAGGGCCAGGCCGCCAGCCGCCGCCGCGCTGCCCAGGAAGGCCGCCGGCAATGGCCAGAACATCGGCAGGCCGGTCAGCGCGCCCATCGTCGCCAGGCTCAGGCCCACCAGCACGATGACGGCATTGCCTGAAAAATTAGCCGCCAGGAGCAGGCCGGCGAGCGCCATCAGCAGCGGCGCCGACAGGTGCCAGCGGCGCTCGCGGCGGCGGTCGGCCGAACGGCCGACCAGCACCATGAACACGCCGGCGAACAGGTAGGGAATCGCGCTGAGCCAGCCGACCGTGGCGGCATCGTCGAAGCCGAGCGTCTTGATGATCGAGGGCAGCCAGAAGTTGATCGCGTAGACGCCCATCTGGATACTGAAGTAGATGAAGCCGAGCATCCACACATGCCAGTCGCGCAGCACGGCGCCAAAGGAATGCACGGCGTGCGCGCCGGTCGAGCGCTGCGCTTCGTCCTGGTCGAGCGCCTGCTGCATCGCTGCTTTCTCTGGCGCGCTGAGCCAGCCGGCCTGCGCGATGCCGTCGTTCAGGTAGAAGAACACCGCCACGCCCAGCAGCACGGTCGGCAGGCCTTGCAGCAGGAACAGCCACTGCCAGCCATCCAGGCCGCCCTGGCCATGGGCGAAGTGGCTCAGCATCCAGCCCGACAGCGGGCCGCCGATCAGGCCCGAGACCGGGATCGCCGACATGAACAGCGCCATCACCTGGCCGCGCTTGCGGGCCGGGAACCACTTGGTGAAGTACAGGACGATGCCGGGGAAGAAGCCGGCTTCGGCCACGCCGGTAAAGAAGCGCAGCACATAGAATTCCATCGGCGTGGACACGAACAGCATGCAGGCCGACAGCGCGCCCCAGGCCATCATCATGATGGCGATCCAGCGCCGCGCGCCGAGCCGCAGCAGGATCAGGTTGCTGGGTACGCCGAAGGTCACGTAGCCGACGAAGAAAATGCCGGCGCCCAGGCCGTACACGGTCTCGCTGAGCTGGAGTGCGTCGAGCATCTCGAGCTTGGCGAAGCCGACGTTGACGCGGTCCAGGTAATTGAAGAGGTAGCAGACGAAGATGAAGGGAATCAGGCGCCAGGTGGCCTTGCGGTAGGCGCCGTCCAGCAGGGCCGAATCGGCGGCCCCGCCCTGCGCCCCGGATGTGCTTGCGGTAGTGCTCATGCTGTCTCCGTTATTCGATGTGCGATCCACCAGATTATCGGCCATACAAGGGAATCCGGGCGTCGTCGACACGCACAAGGACGCGTGCCCGATCCAGGCTCATTTTCATGCATTTGCACAAGACGAGGCGGCCGCCCCTGCCGGCGAAGCGACAGACAAGCCATGCGCCCCACCGATTTTGTGCATAATCACAGGGCATACCACTCGCACCCACGCCATGCACATCCTCGACACCCGCCTCGCCCAGGACATCGTCACCCGTACGATGCGGATCATTCCGTTCAACGTCAACGTGATGGACGCGCATGGCGTGATCCTCGCCAGCGGCAACCCGGACCGGGTCGGCGAACTGCACGCCGGCGCACTGCTGGCGCTGGCCAGGAAGCTCACCGTCGAGATCGACGAGGCCGCCGCGCGCAAGCTGCACGGCGCCCAGCCGGGCACCAATCTGCCGCTGTCGGTGGGCGGCCAGGTATGCGGCGCGGTGGGCCTGAGCGGCGCGCCCGACCAGGTGCGCCAGTTCGGCGAGCTGGTGCGCCTCACGGCCGAGATGATCCTGGAACAGGCGGCGCTGGCCGACGCGCTGCAGAACAACGCGCGCTACCGCGAAGCCTTCGTGCTCAACCTGATCCGCTACGAGGCCTCGGCGCGCCCGGAACTCGAAGGCTGGGCGCGCCGCCTGGGCCTGGACTTCGAGCGCATGCAGCTGGTGTTCCTGCTCGAACTGCAGCTGGAACAGCAAGGCGTGGAGCGCGCGCTGTCCGAGATCCAGCGCCTGCAGACGCGCATCCTGGCGCGGCGCGAGGATGCGCTGACAGCCACCGTGGGCCCGTGCGAGATGGTGCTGCTCGATGCATGGGAGCCGGGCCGCAAGGGCTTGGAGACCACGCCGCAGCGGCGCCTGGACGCACTCTCGCAGCTGGTGGGCGAGGAATGCGCGCTGCCCTTCACGCTCTCGATGGGGATTGCCTTGCCCGGCATCGAAGGCGCCGCGGTGTCGTACCAGAGCGCGCGCACTGCCAGCCGGCTGGGCCGCGCCCGCAATCCGCGCCAGCGGGTATTCAGCTACTACGAGCTGGCGTTGCCGGTGCTGCTGTCGGGCCTGGACGGCGGCTGGCAGGCGCAGCAACTGCGCATGCCGATCGCGCGCCTGGACGGCGACAAGAGCCGCGCCATGCTGCGCGCCACGCTCGACGCCTGGTTCGCCAGGGACGAGAATTCGGCCGCCACCGCGGCCAGCCTCGGCATCCACCGCAACACGCTCGACTACCGCCTGCGCCGCATCGGCGAACTCACCGGGCTGGACCTGGCGCGCAGCGAAGACAGGCTG
>Ga0265780_10003047_pt1 | contig 22292 bp, 22 predicted proteins | sample P1T30metagenome_FD_192432 | JGI IMG/M metagenome (GOLD analysis project Ga0265780, IMG submission 192432) | Plant litter microbial communities from East Loma Ridge, Irvine, California - P1 T30 | ecosystem: Environmental > Terrestrial > Plant litter > Unclassified | place: USA: California...
GACTTGGCGGATGGACCGGATCTCCAAGCGAGGCTAAACCCGGCCCGATCACCATGCTGCATGGGCAGCAGCGCTTTGACAGCATGGTGCAGGGCTGGGTCCTTGCAAAGATGTGGGCTTAGCCTAGGGCGTCGGCGGGGGAGGGCAGCGTCGCCTCGAAACCGGCTGGCGGCAGACCCTGGCACCAGCGGCGCCAGATCAGGCGCAGCGTATGCTCGATGCCGTCGGCGACCCGGGTGCTGGAGTCCGACGTGGGCAGTGCATAACGTTCGCGCAGCGTAGCGCGCACCGCCGCCAGCGCCGGCAGGTCGGCGCAGATGGCCAGGCCCTTGGCGACGAAATCGTCGACATCGTGCGCGACGAAATGGTGCAGCCCGCAGTACTCGAGGAAGCAGGCGGTCTGGCGTCCGGTTACGGTGCCTGCATCCATGGTCAGGGTCGGCACGCCCATCCAGCCGGCGTGCATGGTCGTGGTGCCGCCCGGGTAGGGGAAGGTGTCGAGGCACAGGTCGACCCGCCCGTGCAGCGCCAGGTAGTCTTGCATCCCGGTGCGGCCATGGAATTCGACGCGGTGCGCGGCGATGCCTTCCTGTTCCAGCCAGGCGCGCAGCTGGGCATGGTCGTCCTGCTCGGGCATCCCGGCCATCAGCAGCCGCGCATCGGGCAGGGCGCGCAGCAGCGCCCCCCAGGCCCCGATCACTTCGCGGTTGAACTTGCTGAGACGGTTGAAGCTGCCGAACGTGACGTAGCCGTTGGCCAGGGCGGGCAGCGGGCCGACGTCGGGCGCGCTGGTGACCGGGTGGAAGGGTACCGATAACGGCAGCTGCACCAGTTTTTCAGTGAACAGGTGGTCGTACTGCCCTCGCGGCAGGAACTTGCGCTCGGCCAGGTAGTAATCCATCGCGGCCAGGCCGGTGGTGCCGGGGTAGCCGATCCAGGATGCCTGCACGGGCGCCAGCCGGCGCGCGAAGGCGGGCAGCCGGTTGAAGGAAGTGTGGCCGGACAGATCGATCAGGATGTCGATGCCGTCGGCGCGCACCAGTCGCGCCAGCGCATCGTCGTCGAGTTCGGTGATGTCGCGCCAATGGGGCAGGTGGCCGCGCAGGCGCGCGGTGACCGAGTCATTCAGGGTATGGTTGTAGTAGGCATGCAGCGTCAGTCCGGGACGCTGTCCCAGGCGCTCGAATACCGGCTCGATGAAGGCGGCGACCGCATGGTTGCGCAGGTCGCCCGACACGAAGCCGATGCGCAGGCACCGCTCCGGCTCGGGCGTGTTGTCCCAGTGGAGCGACGGCGCGGTGTTGCGTTCGACCAGCTCGCCATAGTGCAGGTGCTCGCGGAACAGCGCGTCCGGCGTGAGCCGGGGCATTTCGTTCATGCAAAACAACATATTGCTGCGGGCGCCGATACTCTCCGGGCGTCGCTTCAGCAACGTGCGATAGACATCCACCGCTTCGGCCGCCCGGCCCTGGGCCTGCAAGATCAGCGCGAGTGTGATGGTGGCATTCTCATGCTGCGGATCGAGCGCCAGCGCCGCGGTGGCGGTGGCATACCCTTCGGACAGGTTCCCTTGCTCGGACAGGGTGATGGCCAGCTGGTTAAGGGTATCCGCATTCCCGGGTTGCCGCGCGATCACGCGCCGCAGCACGTTCTCGGCCTCGTCCAGCCGGTTGGCGCGCATCAGCAGCGTACCCAGGTTGTTGAGCGTTTCGAGATCGTCGTCGTCGAACCTGGCGGACATCGCCATCGCATGCAGGGCACCCTGCGCCTCGCCCCGCCGGTGATAAATGCCGCCCAATAATTTCCAGCCGAATGGGTGCTGGGGGAAGCGCTCGACCAGCGCGCGCGCGACCTCGTACGCTTCTTCGCTGCGTCCCTCGGCGAACAGCGCGGCCGCGGCGTCGATCTCGGCGCTGTCGGGCGCGCCCGAGCTTGCCAGCTGCCGTTCGATGTCGTCGATGACCGGCCCTTGCAGGCCGTGGGTCCGGCCGAGCTGGAGCAGTTGCGCGGCGGCGGCGAACTGGCGCGCCGCGATCAGGGCGTCGAGATAGGCCAGCCAGTGGGCCTCCTGGTCGGGGTCGGCCTCCAGGGCGGCGGCGAAATGGGGCATCGCCACCTCCGCATCCCCGGCGCGGATGGCCAGCACGGCCACGGCGTGGTGCGCACCGGCGTGGCCGGGCTGGAGGTCGAGTACTGCCCCGTACAGGGCGAGCGCCTGGTCGAAGTTGCCCGCCTCGGTTTCGAGGTGTGCGGCCTGCATGGCCTGGTCGACGATCTGGCGGACGTCAGCGCTGGGTGGGAGCGTGCTCATGGCGATACATTAGGGTATGTCGTGGGCGAGGGTCAAGGAGATGCCACGGGTGGCGGCATCCTGCGCCACTGACTGGGCTAAATAACAAAAAAACCGCTGGTCCGGTGAGGAATGATGGCCTCAAATTTTATTGAGTTGGCGCCTTGGGCTGGAATCACATTTCACTATGAGGATCGACTGATCTACGAAAAATACCGGCAACAACTTTACTGCTGAACGTTGGCGCTTGCTTGGTATCTGAATCGCCTCCTGAGTGCGCAGATTCGTGGCTTTATCTTGGCCAAAAAACGGGACGGTGAGACGGCGGCAGAGTTATCTACTGTGCTCTACGATCCGGACCTTATCGACTCGATCTTCGATGTCATCGCAACTGAGTTTCCGGAGTTGGGAGAACGCGGTGCACAACTGAAACAAATGGCTCGGCGCGAATTCGCGGGCATTGAAACCTATATTACGCGTCGGCCTAAGGCTGAGCGTGAGAGGGTTATGAAGGAGGTGCTGCAGATGTTTAATGGTCGTAATGCTACCGAAGTGGCGAGTCGTCTAAAAATCAGCAGAGCTTCCGTCTATCGCATCATCAATAGGGGTCGATAAGGGCTTACTCCGACGAGGCCATGTCTACCAATGACATGGCCTCGCGCGAACTCACATCACGAGTTCATTTAACCCAACTATAGAAGCGAGCGCAACATCGTCAGGAATCGAGCCGGGATTGGACTCCTCGTTTCGATGAAGTGCGATTCAGTTTGGCTTGCACATGAATTTTTTCAGTTTCGATTAAAATATCTAACGAAACGTCAATCGTAATCAATGTGGTTTCTGTGTCGCCATCTCCTTTTATGTATGTCTTGGCAGTGCCATGATAGTGGCAAGTTTGTAAAGCCGACTCTTCACATTGAAAACCAAGTTCTGATAACTCCTTTTTTTTATCCGGGCTTTCCAGAATATCGGGTGTATTGAGTAATCTGGTGATAGAGCGCTGAACAGTTCCTTCGCCCAGGAAAATGGAGTTCTTCAGTTTTGCGGCTAACGTGCTGTTTCCGAGTCCTTGTAAATCATCGACCGCTACGGGGGCAGATTGAGCTGATGCAAGAAAAAATAATGCAGCCAAACTAATTAAAGATTTTTTTGACATAACCAGTCTCCTACCTATTCTGCCTCAAGATTAGAGCGAGGCCTTTAGAGATTAGCTTAAGGAAGATGAGAGTTCTTCACGAAAAGTAACAATCAAAGAGCGATTTTGTAACAATGCAGATGTCAAATGTGTCCTTGATGACAAACTAGTGGCTCAGTTTGTCTCAGATTTCCGAGAAATGAGACAGCCATGTCGCTACCGTTAGCGCATGGCGATCTCTCAAAATGACCTCGACGCGCTGGACGTCGCGATCGCCTCCGGCGCAAAGTCGGTGGTGCTCGACGGCCGCAGCATCGTCTACCAGAGCACCGCAGAAATGATCGCTGCGCGCAACCACGCGGCTAGCGTCCTCAACGGCAGCCTGCAGAACCGCGGCCCTCGCCTGTTCCGATTCGGCTTCACTACGCACCGGGGCGACTGATGCGCAGCATCATCGACCGCCTGATCGGCTACGTGAACCCGCACGCCGGCATCGTCCGCCGCTTCGCCCGACGCCAGTTGCAGCGCGCGTACGAGGCGGCCAGCCCGCGCGACACCGGTCAATCAGAGGGTCAATCAGCAATCAGAGGGTCAAGTTTGACAATCGGACACGGTCTCTACAGTAATATCGGATTTTGCGCGATAACGGTTGCGCCGATTTCCCATTGTCAGACTTGACCGTGTGGCACTGGGTAACCGTTTTGGAGCAGGTCCTGTGGCGCTTGGCAGGCTGTATATCGCGCGCTAGGTCGTCGAATTGCGTGATGGGTGAATCATTGTCAGCAGGCAGAGGCGGGGGCAGGGGCGACGTTTGCAATTCGCCTGCTGCTCGCGGCGGCGTGATCGGCTGAACCGCCGCGCTAGAAAGCAAAAAACCCGCGCTTCCTGGGAAGTGGCGGGTTTAACGCTGACCAACTTGCTTGCTACTGGTGGTGCTCCGGCCGGAATCGAAAACCGCCCTGTAACCCGCATGGATGCTAGGTTCTGAGGTTTTCTCCTGCTGAGATACCGCCAAAAGTACCGTCAAATCTTCGCGTTGCTATCCCGTCTCACCTCGACTCACATAGTCTCATTCGACGCGACGAAAGTTTACCATGGTCCTTTGCTTCAGTCGAAGTGGGCATTGGGTGCCACAGTGACGAGGTGAAGCCGGCAATCTATAGCCCAGCCACTCCAACTATCTTCGTGAGCGATACGCCGAGCGCGGACGCAATGCGGATCAGATGGAGTAGACCGGCATTCTGCTCGCCGCGCTCAATCGCTCCAAGATAAGATCTATCTATTCCAGATCGTAGGGCCAGCTCTTCCTGTGATACCCCCAGCTCCGCGCGCTCCGCACGGACGGCTTTGCCGAAGGCGACGAGTGCGGCTTCTTGGGCGCTTGGCGAAGATATTGGCATCCCTTGATGTTCACGGTATGATGCCCCGCACTCCACGGGTAATCTTCCCCATTTGTGTACTTCACTAGAACTGGACCGAAATTGAAACCAATATTTTTTCTTATGGCCGCTCTGGCAGTGGTCGGCTGCGCTTCAACCACGGGCGTGATCCCTATTGGCCAAAACACGTTCATGATCGCCCGCGAGGACAACGGCCCTGCCGCATCGCTCGGCGCGCTCAAAGCTGCCGCTTTCAAAGAGGCTGGTTCATTCTGCGCCGGTCAGGCCAAGACGATGCAAGTCACGAAGGAAAGTGACACGCCGCGCTCGTTTGGCCAGTTCCCGCAAACGACACTTCAGTTTCAGTGCATATAGGACGGCCATGGCAACCGATAAAGTGATGATAACGATCTCCGGCTTGCAGGACCACGAGGTGATTCTTGCGTCCGAGAGACGCCCCGATAAGACGCTGCACCAAGTCGATTTATTCCAAGTCGCTGACGCCGCTCCAACTGTGCCCGCGCGCTCGGAGGCCCAATCGATCACTTCGACAGCGACAGTGCCTCCAGAGGCCGGAGGAGCGGCCGTAGGGGGGCTAAAGCCATGGGAGCGCGCCAGCGGTGAGCCGACCGCCGTTAACTTCCGCCCGGACATACCCTTGCACGCGAAAATGGAGTGGGTCTGCGAGAACGTGCCCAGAATGTCCCGCCTGCGCATCCTGCGTGAGGGCGCCATGGCCGAGTGCGATCGGTTAATCGAGCTACACTACAAGGGCTAGGTGCGCGGGGGAGCCGCGCATCTTGATGCCGCCCCACTTCCTGTCGTACCCTTAAACCCGGAGAAAATACAATTGATCGGCTTTATGCGAAACGTTCGGCAGCGGTGGATCGATTGGGTGATCGCGCGGGTGCAAGAAGACGCGCCTATTCGCCAACATCCGCGCAATTCATGCGGGCACCACGCTGCCGGCTGCTATCTTTGTCCCCGAGAGCATTGTATTGGGATGCTGAACAACCGCGATGACCCCGACCCGGAAAAGCCTCGGCCATTCACCTCAGGGCACTGCGTTTATATGCCTGGGGGTAATGGCGGTATCGGAATGCGCGTCAACATGACCCTCCAAGGAGCCAATGAGTACTACAAAAAGCGCGCGATAGACCGGGGCTACTCGGATATTTCGACTCGCGAAATGATCCTGGCCGACTGGACCCGGTTGGATCAGGCACCTTCCAAGCCAAACCCAACGCCATTGATCGAAGCGAAGCGGCAGGCACGTCCAGGCGACGTTGTATTCTGATCATACTGCATGAGCAGGGACGGCCGCTAACGGGGAAGTCCGCTGTCAGTGCTTTACCGCTTCGATGGGCACGAGCAAAAGGTCGATTTTTTCCTCGATCGCGTCGAGGCGATAATTAATGCGCTCCAGCATCTCGATCATAGACGGCACGGCCTGATGGGCAGAGCGGACAGCTTTTTTAACAGCAGTGCTTTGACGCGCATTGGCAGGGATGACCGGGTGCGGGTCGAAGAGTCCGGTCACTGGAAGCATTAAAGCGCCACGCATGAGACGCAGCCAACGACTGGCAACTTGGCGTAACTTATCATTCATGAGCAAGGGCTTGATATGGGTACAACCTTATGATGCCGGATCAAGAGAAATTCGACGGGTGCTTCCAAAAAAAATTTTGGCTTTTTATAGGCCGAAAAATTTTGAGGGAGTGACCGATATAAGTACGTGGGCCGGGGGGGTGACTTGGCCTTCCCCCCCGTGGGGTGGGGGGTAGCTCGCCACTCACGAGCCTACCTAAGCACTTGGCGAACGAATATGCCGTAGATCTGGCCGTCCGACGGTGAGCGCGCTGATTGAGTGGCCATGGAATCGAGGGCGACCGACTGCACTCGACCCATTGCAGCCTGCTGCAAGGGATTATCTTTCAAGCGAACAACAGCCCTGCTGAAATATGACGCCAGTCGTAGCCTATTTAGTATTGAGGTGCCTTTCCAACTCACTAAGTTGCCGCGCCAGTTCTTCGGGAGCTATCATGCAGCGGGGCGTTCCATCAGGCCTATTGCCAGTCAAATTTTTATCAATCGCCATCGCTTGGTCGTCTTTCCATTGGTTGATTTCTTTCGCTTCTTTATTACACCAATCGAGTAGCTCCAGCAGGGTAGGAAAATATTCGTCTAAAATTATGATGAAGTTGCCCAAAACCTGAAGTCGTGGGAATTTGAATTCGCTATCCGACTGACGAATAGCACTGCTAAAGTCTGGGTTCATCGCAGCGTGGGCTAGTTGAGTCACCATCCGATACGCCTCTGGGGCCAGCGTTTGACTATGTCGAATGAGAATCCTATCCGCGAGATTCTTGAAGTCATGCAGCACCATGGGAAGGTAATTCCACCAGTCCATTCGTGGCGAGACGTTAGGTGCAGAGTTCATATCGAGATTGTTTCGGATTTTGTTAATTGATTCCTTAGAGACAAGCTCGTCGATAGTCTTGGGAAGTTCACCTGGGACCGAGGCCATATAGGCGTCGAACCAAAATGAATAAATACGCGCGACGAGAAGGCGTACATCTTCCTGTGCAACGATTCGTCTTGGCATCAAACGCTCGTTCTCCCTTCGCTCATAAAGCCAATCCACCACTAGTATTGTGAGCGCAGTACCGATAAAACCTGCGCCTAAGCTTGAGAGAATTCCGGACGTCTCTGGGCGAAAGTTGAAATAGTAAACGCTGAACAACGTCACTCCAGACAACAGCAGGAAAATAAAGATGATAAGTAGTCTGGTTTGCATTTATTTGTATTGGCGAAGTGATAGATAATTCTGTGCTGGGGATGGAAGTAGTAAATCGTCTACCTCCGCTAATAGCCGGTTCCGGCCGGTGAGCGCATGTTATCGCCATGCGTTCCAGAAGGAAAGCTTAAAGTGTGGTGGTAGTGCGTAGCTCGACTTCTTCGCTCGGCTTTACAATGGTCAGCACGGTCGAGCGCGAGACGCCGAAGAGCTTCGCCAAGGCACTTACGCTCTGATTGTTCGCGTATCCCTGCGCCATGGCCTTACGCTGCTCAGGCGTCGTTTTGGCTGGCCTTCCAAGCGTCTTCCCCTCAGCCTTCGCCCTTGCGTGACCAGCTTGGGTGCGCTCGACAATCAGATCGTGCTCCATCTCCGCTACTTCCGCCAACATCGCCAACATCAGCCTGCCGGCCGGGGGCGGGAGATTTGGCTTGCCGAGCTGGAGGACAATAACTTCGACGCGCGAGCGTAGCAGGTGCCTTGTTGATTGTCGCCAGCACATCCGGCGCATTTGATCACGCCGAGGTTAAATAAATCTTTGGTTCTTCGACTAGCGGAAAGTTCTAAGGCGCGGGCCGACTGATAACGCACGAAGGCCGCGATGCCTTGCGCCCCCCCCGAAATGGATGCATTCGCTCGCCGGATTGAGTCGCTCGTTTGGCGAGGAGCTATTCGGGATGCTCAATGGGAAACCGCCACGTTAGGAAAATGCCCGCTGGCATTTTGCAGGATTTGACGTAATAATTCATAACTACAGAACAGGGGGGCGCATATGGAAAAAAAAATCGTATTTATGGCGATGAGCGGGATAGGCGCGGCGGTGGTTGCTGGGATCGTAATATTTGTCCGCAACTACGCCCGTTATGAAAAACAAAAGAACTGGGAAGATGCTACTAAACGGCTAACGCCCGAACAGTTGGCCAATGTGGGAGCAGAACGAGGCCTGAAAGAGACGCAGGCCAAGAAATCAGAACGTCGCCGATGGGGTGTGTACGCGGTGATTGGCCTAGCCATCGCCGTCTACCTGGCATGTGCAGTTTGATACACAGGATGCTTGTAGATCGCCGGGCGATGCGTTGCAACGACTGAACAACGCAGGGAAAAAGGGAGGAATGCAGCCCTTTAGGAACTGAACACTCCAATGAAGGCGCGCTTAACGCCGGGCGGGCTGGGTAGACACCGCCTTCGCCGTGTCGAAGATATTTGTAGGCAGCTTCTGGCGCTGGTTAGTAGTAGCCCGCTGTTCGGAACACTGCGAGGGGGCGGCCCTCAATCTCTGTTAAGTCGCCTTCTTCAGAATCAGTTTCACCTGCGACTCACTGACGTTCAAGGTCGAGGCGACCTTGGCGATGGTGTAACCCAGGGCGCGAAGTTCAACGATCTTTGCGTTAGCCACAGTGTCGGGTTTGCGACCCTTGTAAACGCCCTTGGCCTTGGCGGCTTCGATTCCGCTGGCCTGCTTGCTCGCGCGCTGTTCGTAGTCTTTGCGGGCCATGTGCAAGGCGATCTTGAGCATCATCTTTTGGTTTGCTTCCAAGACGATCTGCACCAGCGGATCGTTCGCGCTGGCGATAATGTCGGACAGGTCGATCAGGTCAGGCACGGCGATCTTGGCACCCTTCTCAGTAATGCGGGCGATCAGAGCTTCACCTTCGGCCACTGGCAAGCGACTGATACGGTCAAGCGACTCGGAGATGACTACGTCCCCCTTCTTCAAGTCAGCGATTAGCCTGTTCAGCTCCGGACGGCTTGCCACAGTGCCGCTGACCTTTTCCGAGTAGACGGCGGCGACATAGAAGCCGGCCGCCTCGGCGTCCATCACGAGCTGCTGCTGACGGCTCAGGTCTTGGCCAGACGTGCTGACACGCTGGTAGATGCGGCAGGCTTTGGGATCCTTAGTGGCGGTCATTTTGATCCTCAAGTTGATAGGTTAAATTGAGTATACCCTAAATGACTATTTATCTTCAAGCAAACTCTAGGGCAACGGAAGGGTCAAATTAATGAGTTTCTGACTGTTCGCGCGCTGACCACCCTATTTGACTCATTAGTGGCCGTAGACACTTGTAACTGCTACTCGTACACTTACCTGTCTTACATCCAACAGGAGATTTCAGTGCCACAGCTTGTAGCAGATTGTCCACGATGCAGAGCGCAACGCATTGGCTTTGAAATTGTTTCGAGCGTAATTGTTGGCAAAACTTTCGATTGGCAAACCCATTGGGAAGCTTTCTGCCAGTGTGGGCATTGCGAAAAAACAACAATTTTCTGCTTGAAGCAGCTCAAAGTTGAGTTCGCTGGTGCGTTACTTGGTGCAAACGGACTTGCTGGGGTTAAAGGTGCTGTCAACGCATACGTGGGCATTAAGGGCTTCATTAGCTCCAAAGATAAGGCGACAATTCAAGCTCCTGAGCATTTGCCGAGGAACATTCGAGCAGCGTTCGACGAGGGAGCGTTGTGCATGGCAGTTGGATGTTTCAATGCTGGTGGCACGATGTTTCGGCTTTGCTTGGATATGGCAACTATGTCGCTGTTACCGGACGAGAACATCAACGGGTTAGATCATAGAATTCGCCGCAGTCTAGGTTGGCGGCTCATCTGGCTCTTTGATAACAACCTTTTACCTCGTTCTTTGGAAGAACTTTCTGCCTGCGTGAAAGAGGACGGGAATGACGGAGCGCACGAAGGCACACTTGAGCGGGTGGATGCGGAAGATTTGCTTGATTTCACCGTCGCCGTTTTGGAGCGTATGTTTACTGAGCCAGAGCGACTTCGACTTGCGGGTGAACGTCGGGCAGAACGGCGCCGAGGGGCAGGGTAAGTTGTGTATAGCAGCGGGGGGACTATGAGAAGATCGACTATGCTCGACTACAGCCTAGAGCATCCGTCCAGCAGCCATAGTGTCACGTTTGACATTCCATAAACAAAAAACGTCCGTCGCCGTGCAAGCGAAAGTTTGAACAGCATATCGACATATCAAAATATCAACAAATCAAAATATGAAGATGCTATTTTCCCCAAAATTTATTAGGCGAGTTGCTCTTTGGTGTTGAACAACTGTTGTTTCTAGTGAAGTAGACTTGAACTTTGCATACTCCCGACAAATAAAAGTTGGTTATATGTTGACAATTTTTAATGAAAATGGTCTATTGCTCGGCATCGAGCTAAATGGAGTTTTCAATGGACGGGGCAGAAATCAATCGTATTCGCGACCAATTCCAAGGTGGTCTTTGGCCGCAATTTTTGGAGAGGGTCGATATAGCTGGACTACGGGGATGGAAGGGGCAATCCGTTCAATTCAAGTTTCCAGTCGTAGCCTTGGTTGGTGAAAACGGTGCAGGAAAGAGCACCTTACTGAAGGCCGCGGCTGCCGCATACGATAAGACTGGGGAGATAGGCTATTTTCCTTCCGATTTCTTCTTGGACACGCACTGGGACACGCTGGCCGGAATCACACTTGGATACGTGGTTAAGACTGGCGAGAAAACGACCGAATTCAGTATTCGCAAGCGAACAAAACGATGGAGCTTCCCGGAGAAAAGAATCAGCCGTGGAATCTACTGGTTCGATGTCGCACGCACACTTCCACTTGACGCCACCGCAGGGTACGCTAAGGTTGCTCGCTTAGCCGCCGGAGAGATCTCAACAAAAGCCTTGTCTGACGAGTTCAGAGGTCACCTATCTCATGTTCTAAATAGGGACTACAAAAATGCGCGGTTCGCCGCGCCAGACGTCAGTGAGAAGAGGCCTGTCGGACTTTTGCAGCGGGAGTTTGGTGAAATTTCTCAGTTTCATCAAGGCGCCGGAGAAGATACTACCCTCGACCTTATGCGTGCGCTTCAAGAGGTACCAAAAAACGCTTTGGTCATTATCGACGAGGTTGAGGCATCCCTGCACCCACGTGCGCAACGGCGCTTAATTAATTTCTTGTTGAAGTTGAGCCGAGAGCGTCGTGTGCAAATAATTGTATCGACTCATAGCCCTTACGTTCTTGAAGAGTTGCCACCCGAGGCAAGGGTACTCTTACTGCCTACCGGAGAAGGCCCAAGCGTTCTCTATGGTGCTAGTCCAGAATTTGCGCTTACGAAACTGGATGAAATTGTTCATCCGGAAGCCTTTCTATACGTTGAAGATCGGTCAGCAGAGGTATGGCTGAGAGAGATCATCGCTCGAGATGGCGATGGAGCCGCCATCTTATGCCGCATCAAGATTTCGTCAGTAGGCCCTGCGAATGTCGTGAAAATGATGGGGGACCTAGCGGCAGCGGGAAAACTATCGCACGCTGGCCTTGGTGTACTGGACGGCGATCAGCCTGACTCGGTAGGATGCGTTCGAATGCCAGGGACTGACGCCCCTGAGCGCGTAGTTTTCACAGATTTAAAAGAAAAAAACTGGGGGGGGTTGCACGAACGATTCGGAATCGGCGCTGGTGATCTTCATACTTATTTAGATGACGCTGTTATGACGCCTGACTTTCACCGTTGGCCCTCCTACGTCGGGGACCGAATTGTCAAGAGTTCCTCCAGTGTATGGGAAACGATGGCAACTGAGTGGTGTCGACTTTGCCTCACCGTCGAGGACCGTGACAGGATTATTGGGGCGATTGCTTCTGTTTTACCGGGTGGTGTATGAAATAGACCACCTATCGTCAGCGACCTTGATGATTTCGCAGGGCGGTCTTGCGTGTCGATTGGCAGGTCTCTTACGCAGTATCAGATGTGCACCTAGAGACAATGCCTTGCTCAAAGTCCATCTCGTTGTAGCCACGCTCGTACATCTTGATAGTGAACTGTTGCTAACTGCTCCAAGCGAATCGAAAGTCGTGCGTGTCTACTACGCCACTTGTATGGGGGGCGCTCGATAGATTCGCTTAGGCCGGCGCCCATCAATGACATCAGCTTTGAGCGTGCAATCCGCGCTCTCTGAACCGCATTAGCTGCGACATTCGTACGATATCGAAGCTGATGGCACTGGCGACAGGCCAACTCGCTGCTGTGGTAGTACAGAGACTGAAAATTCCCCTCATGCGCGCGAGGGCACCTCAGGAGGGGCCTTAACCGGCCCTGGAGGCACTGGACGGACACGATGTCCACCACCCAATGCCGAGCGCCCAGGAAGACCGCCAGGCGGGTCTCAGCGAGCACAGCTACAGTTCGCACATCCCCATCGTCGAGCACGACACGGAAGTCGTCTGTCGCCTTTACAGCACGTATCAGCTTCGGCAGATTCAGCTCGAACGCATTTTCGAGGATGGGCACTCGGGCTGCTTTGGCTTTTTTCATCGACAGTACCTAAAAGAAAAGCAAACCGGCCAATTTCATACGCGATTCATGGCTGGGTTGCTGGTTTGAAAACGCCCCTCAATGACTGGGAAGTAGCTGGCCCGTTGAAGACGCGGAGGCTTCAGAGATGCGTTGCTTGGTGCGAGAGGCCAGTCGTCGAGTGCCGTGCGTGTTTTTCGACTGCCTGACTTGACCTTGCCCTTGCCCGCCCCACCGTGCCCATGTTTGGCCACACGGATGCAGCCAGATTACCGAGCAGAAAAAAATTCGAGCGGCCATTTCCACCCAGCCAGCATTACCGCCGTTACTGAGCCTTCAAGCAGCCAGCACGCAGGGGGAGTACTACTGCGCGTCGCAGAGTCGAGGCGCATTGCGTGCCTCTGGGTACTGTCTGGCAGTATTTGAGGCCGCATGCAGGCGTGTATCCACGAGGTTCCGGCGTGCCCTGACGCGCGCGCACATCTGGCTGAGGCGATTAGTCGCGATCAAAAGCAAAAGCCGCTTGCGGCCTATAAGCTAGGCTACATGCGGCTTTCAGGGTAAATAGTATATAAAAGAGATACCCCTTTTCTTATATAATATTTTTTTCTCTGCCAGCACTTGGGCCAGAGAGGGTATTGCTTTTATTGCGTTTATTGCTCTTGGTCGGATTGCTGGACGAACTCGGGTGCAATGTATGCCTCGCGCGTCTTGCCTTTGCCGCTGGCCGACTTCGTATCGTAGCGGCGGATGTGACGGTCCGATTCCAGATTCTCGAACACACTGCGGCGCATGCGGGTATCGGCTCCTTTGAACTTCGTGGATTTCCTTGCCAGCTCGAAGACGGTCAGGCCACGGCGGCCTGCCTTCAGGATCAGATTGGCGACGTCGTTGCAGAGGGCTGCGAAGGGGGAGTCGGCGATGTTATTGGCCATCCGGCTGATCGCACGGTCAGCCCAAAAGGTCACGTAGTCGATAGCCCATTGCGCATGCCCGGCGCCGATAACGTCCGCCTCACTGGAGTGCGCGACGATCAGCGAGACGCGCATAGCAATTTCGCGCACGCGGCTGTACATCTCGGCCATACCGTGCATTTCCAGCTCGTCCATGCGTTCGATGCAGCGCAGCTCCAGGGTGTCGAACAAACGGCGAGCCTGGCCCGAGAAATCCAGAATGGCTGGAGCCGGCCGCTCGCTGTGCACGGTGTCGAGGACGTCCGCCAGATCCCCGCTGCTCTTGACACGGCACTCGCGGACCCAGCGGACCAGATCGTCGGGGATCTCGACTTGATCGACAAAGCGGGCCGGCTGGCGCCCCAGATCGGACTCAACGACAATGATGCGGTTCAGGAAACCATCCGTCAGCGCACCCGATCCTACGGCCTCGTAGAACGGCGTGGGCGTGGTCATACCCAGCACCGTCAGCGCTGGATTCTCCACATAGCGCGGCCCAAACCCGTCACGCTGCGCCTGAGTCAGGGTGGCGGTCGAAAAAGCCTTGGGCTGCAGCGTGCCGTTACAGCGTCCGAACACTTCCATAAGGCGCTTGCGCGCAGTACCGCCATTGGTATTGTTCTTCGCGTTGGCGGTTTTCAGCATGTAGCCAAACTCATCGATGATGGCGATGTGGGTAGGGTGCACGCGCAGCATCGAGTCAATGGCGCTGTCGGAGGTGTATTCCGACGCCGGGGACATGCTGGAGAACTTAGCAGCAAGCAGGACGCGCTCGATGGCGGTCTTCGCGTGCTCCTTCCCGGCGCCCGATACGCCGATGTTAAGGAAGAACAGCGATGGCCAGTTGTCATTCGTAGTGCGGAACTTCCGCCCCATGGCCACACTGCCGAGTGCAAGTGCCGCCTGCACAGCGAACATTGGCTGCGGCTTCATTGCCGTAGCGTTGGTCCAGTCAACCATCAGGCCAAGCTTGCCCGGGATGGTCAGCAGATGAGGTGGAATGTCGCATGCCGGATTGGCGGGCATGCGAACCTCATCAGGCACGACGACGGGATTTGCGACCGTGCCGTACTCTGTTTCCACAACAGGCTTGCGGTTCAGCCTATCCAGCAGCTTGCTGATGTCCACATCCTTGATGCGTTCCTCAATCGCCATCATGCGGACCGTTTCGTAGGTGATGCCAACGCCCGGCTTGAGGCTGTTCCACGCCTTGATCACAGCACCGGCATTATACTTTTCAGGACAGGTCTGGCTCCACTCATCGAAGAGATCGAACATCTCCTTGGATTGATTAAATGAATGCATCCCCATCATGACCTTGAGCCATTCGTCCCGGCCGCATGCTGCGGAGATTACCGTAAGGTCGAGTTTGATGAACGCACGCTCGTAGGGCAGCAGCGGTTCGGCGTTGGGGGCGATCTCCAGGCCGCACTCAGCCGACTTTGCTGGCTTGCTGAATTTGTCGATAACCCACTGCGGAAGGTCTGCCATTACTTGGCCATCGAACAGGTCGCTGGAAGCTTCCATCTCGTAGCGGCGACCAGATGCATGGACGGAGCCGGGGCCGACCACGTAGCCGTTAACTTTGAGGTCGATGTTCTTCCCCATCTTGTCGGTGAAGCTGAGCGAGCAGTCGGCCAGGAAGTAATAGTGGCTACCGCCCGCGCCCGTCAGCACCTCAACGGTTTCCGGCAGACGGCCATGGACCTTCTCCAGCTCTTCCAGCGCGTCTGCGCCGCCGACTTTGTAGCGATCCACGTCCACTACCACCGCCATTTTTCCGGTGTTGCCGACCTGTTGACCCAGACGCACGCCGTAGTTCAGCTCGGGTCCGTGCTCAAACCAAGTGTTGATGATGGTTGGGTTGGTGAGGGCTTCCTTGAAGGAATTCGGGCGGCAAGGGTGTTTGCCGGGGTGGGGGCAGTTGACGTTTCCGCAGGTGCACTTGCCATTTTTCATCCCGTGGAGGGGGAACACAGGGTGGCCCAGGGATGCCATCAAGAGGGCCTGTGCGTGCGCAGGCGAGACAGCCATGGACGTATCGTAGGAATCTCCCCGGAGTCCAGCCACAGGCGCGCGAGGCGTGTTCTGCGCAGTAGGCTGCTGTTCGCTGCCCTTTGCGTCAAAGTCGCCACGGGAAAGCTCCGCAGGCGCGCACTGCGTGCCATCCTCTGGGGCGAGGGCGATCATGCTTTGTCCTCCAGTTTCTGGATACGTGTGATAGGAGTCTGCTCGATCCAGTCGTTGGAAATGAGGTTGTGGAAGTGAAATTTCGCCTCGGTGCCCTGGAGTTCCAACAGCTCGCCAATTTGTCCGTCCGCGTCGGCGAACGCCTGGATCACGGGGTTATCCTTGCTCATTCCCACATGGAAGGTCATTGGGACGTTCGCGATTTCGAGATCGAACATCACAACGTTGCCGATGATCCAAATGAAAGCGATGTGCATTGTGCGGGTTGCGCTGAGTGGGTGGGTGTGCAATGAGTTCTCCTGGAGTTTTTTTGGTGTGCCAGCAGTTCCGCTGGCAGCACAAGTGAGTTGGTTCGTACTAGCAGGTGGCTTTTGCCAAGCGACGGTTGAGGATGGACAGTCGTTTGTTCTCGGTGGTCAGCACTTCGACGGCCCGTTCCATTTTCGACACCGCGAAGTAGAAGTCCCAGAACGGAATCATGTCCAGCGGCTGGCTTCCAACGTCCAAGCAAATGCGCTCTACGAACGCCATCGCCGCGTGACGCAGGGCCATCATGTCGGAAGAGTCATCAATAGTAGACTGCACGGCCTTGGCTGCTTTGCGCTTCGGAATTGTTTGGATTTGGCCGTGCAGCGTTTTCAGCAAGGCCGTACGTTCATCATTCGACGGGATGTAGGGGGGCATAATTTAGTGCTCTCTGCCTTTTCGTTGGCGTGAGTTCGCCCCTAGCGACGGGGCTATGTTTTTTCATACTGCGTGACTTTGGGTTTGTGCCCGGCTTGCCGTTATGGCATTGGTGGCGGTCCGTAGGTAGTTGGGTAGGTCATGGTTCCGGTCATCAGCTTGCGCAGAAAGTTATGCGAAGGACGCCGAATGGGCGACGATGAAAGCTTCGATGTCGGCCATGTGCCAGACGGTCACGCTAGAACCGATTTTGAAGGGCTTCGGGAATTTACCCGCGCCAACCCAGCGCCAGATTGTGGCCGGGCTGACCGGCAGCATGCCGGTTTTCTTTGGCGTAGTCGCGAGGTCTGCGATACGGATGATACGAGGTTGCATTAATACTCCTTGAACCGCCATAAGGGCGAGTAAGAGTATTAGACTACACAATCAGAAAAAATGTAAGTCGTTGATATTAAAGATGTTTTTAGCTGATTTCGTCTTAAAAAATCTAAATAAATCTGTCTCCTACTGCTTCTTACTGTATTAATCTGAGCATTACATTTATTGACATCAAAATTTACTAGAATTTCTATAAAAACTTTAAGAATCCAAAAAAGAATGTTGAGAAAGTTTCAGCTTTAAAAACATTTTTCGTGGATTCCTATAAATTCAATCCAGTACTACGGTGAGAAGAAATACACGCTGTTGTTAAGCCGCAACACGAAGGACATCAAGATAGTCAGCCCAACGCTGCATCATCATTCGACGCGCAGGCAAATGCGCGGTACGGTTGTATGCACGTCCATTAACATCCTTCACGGTATGCGCAAGTTGATGTTCTATGTGGTCCACGCGCTCTTCCAATACCTCGTCCAAGATGGTGCGCGCCATGGCACGAAAGCCATGCCCAGTCATAACATCCTTGCCGAAGCCCAGACCGCGTAATGCTGCATTAATCGTGTTCTCGCTCATGCAGCGATCCGACGTGCGGATACTGGGGAAAACGTACTTGCCGTGGCTCGTCATCAGGTGCACGTCGCGCAAGACATCGATAGCCTGCTTAGCCAGCGGGACAATGTGATCGTTTTTCATCTTCATCTTGTGTCCTGGAATACGCCACTCGGCGGCGTTCAGGTCAATCTCGCACCATTCTGCGCTGCGTAGCTCTCCTGGTCGGACGAACACCAGAGGTGCCAGCTTCAGTGCGGCAGCAGCGTAGGGATGACCGCTGTAGTCGTGGATCGCTACGAGCAGCTTTGCTACTTGATGGGGATTTGTGATCGCGGCAAAGTGAGTCGTCTTCACGGAGACGAGTGCGCCTTTGAGGTCTGCCGTCACATCGCGCTCTGCCAGGCCAGTAGCCACTGCAAAGCGAAACACCTGGCCACAAAGGGATTTGACGCGGTGGGCGGATTCGTTCGCGCCTCGTGCCTCGATTCGTTGGACGGCAACCAGCACATCGCGCGGCTTGATACTTGAAATGGGTTGGGAACCAATGACCGGGTAAAGGTCTTTGGCCAGCCAGTTCTTTACTTTCTCTTGCGTGGTTACGGCGCGTTCCGACGCGGTTTTCTCCAGCCAGCGCCGGGCGACAGCCTCGAACGTATGCTCGGCTGCGATCAGTTGCGCATGTTTTGCGTCGCGCTTGGCAGCACCTGGGTCGATGCCGTCCGCGATTTGCTCACGCGCTTCCAGGCGACGAGCGCGGGCTTTGGCAAGGCTGACGGCGGGGTACACCCCAAGTGCCAGCGTTTTTCGCTTCCCGAGGAAGCGGTAGTCAAGACGCCAATACTTGCCAGCGGAGTTGACGAGCAAGTACATCCCTTGCCCATCGCTATGCTTGTCTCCAGTCGCCTTAACTTGTTTGACTTGTTTTACAAAAGTATCTGTCAGTCCCATGCTCTCTCTCATTGTGACGGTATGCGTTTATCGGTATGCCGAGATACCGCCAAAAATGACGGTATTTGGTCGCGATGCGCCTTGACGTGATGAGATGAGATGAGACAGCAAAAAACCCGTTCTCCATAGGGAGGTTACGGGTTTTGAGCTGGGATAAGACAGTATGATTCATGGGTTTGGTGCCTCCGGCCGGAATCGAACCGGCACGCCTTACGGCGCTTGATTTTGAGTCAAGTGCGTCTACCAATTCCGCCACAGAGGCCCAATAGCAGGCGCGCATCTTAGCACATGGCGCACACAACTGACCAGTGTGCGCAAGAAATTGGCACAACGCGGCATGCGGCTGCCCCTGAGCACACCGCCAACCCGGGCCGGGCGCGGTGGCTCAGCGCGCGATCCGATGCTGCAACAGGCGCAGGCTCCCGACTGGCCCGACAATCTCCAGCACATGCTCGCGCACCGCGACATTGATCGCGCCTTCTTGCCCGCGCAGCCAGGGACGTGGGCGGAAATAGCGGATGCTGGTGCTGTCGGCAGCAAGGCGCCGGTAGCCTAGCGCGCCGAGCGCTTCGTCGAGCGTGCTGATCATGTAGTGGGCATCGAAGCGGGTGCGCATCTCGAAGCGGCCAGGCCCGAGCATGTACACCGGCAGCAAGCCGCCCACGATGGCAGGCAGCACCAGGTAGGGCAGCGGCGTGTCGGAGTCGATCACATGCAGCCCCAGCACCAGCAGCGGCAGGCCGCCCAGCATGGTCAGCGCCCAGGGCAGGGACTGGCGCCAGGTGTCGATGCGCCGCAGGAATCCGGGCCGCTCCCGGACACGGACGATTTCTGAAAACGTCACACTTTTCATGGTGATCTCTCCTCACTCGTTTCGTGCAACGGTTTGTTTTGCTACCAATGTAGCTAGCGCAACAACCATTCAGCCCGGGCATTAATTATTATCGGCTCGATTGTGATGAGCGGTCCGGGCTAGTGTTTGACTCCGCGCAAACACGCATCCTTTGCAAATAGGTTCTCATATTGGCAACACATGCCGCGCACAGGTGAATATCGTTGCTCGCAAGCCTCATAAAGAAACAAGCCGCACAGTGTGCGGCTTGTCGAGGTGCATGTTTTACCGGGTGCGGCGGAACAGCCTGAAGCGCTCGTCGCGGTCGGAGGCGCGCCGGCCTTCCCACAGCGGGATCGTGTTGCGCACGCCCCATTTGCGCAGCAGCGCGCGGTCGTTGCGGTTGCGCAGGCTGTCTTGCAGCAGCACATAGTCGCACTTGTCGCCGGCCAGGGTCACGAAGGGCAGGCGTCCGTAATAGGCCAGCGAAGCGCGCTGGGCCGGGCCGACATTGGTCTCGATGCAGTCGGTGTCGGCCGGCAGGCGCGCAGCGATCTGCTGGGCCACGCCGGCGTAGCTCTTGCCGTAGTTCAGGTCAGGCAGGAACAGCGTCATCAGGAGCACCCACAGCAGGATCAGGCCGCCGGACGACAGCACCACCGCGCGCCACAGCACCGATGGCTGGCGCGACAGGCGCCAGTGCACCAGCACGACCCAGCCCACGCTGGCGGCGGCCGCCACGGTGAAGGTGACGATGCCGATTTCGGGCGTGAAGCCGGGCACCAGCTTGAGCGCGTTCTTGGCCAGCTGGGCCGGCCAGCCGGTCAGCTTGGCGATCCAGAACAGCCAGATGGTGGCGCCGAGCATGGTCAGCACCATCACCGAGAACCAGTCGATGGCGTTGATCGCGCCGCGCTTCATGGTCGGCAGGCCGAAGGCGGCCATCAGGGCCAGCGGCGGCAGCATCTTGAGGAAGTCGCTGTTCTCGGGCACCGGGTCGCACAGCAGCTGCAGCACCAGGGCCAGGAAGAAGAACACCGGCAGCACGATGTGCAGCATCTGCTGCTGGCGGCGCCAGGCCCAGACCGCCCAGAGCGCGAATGGCCAGGCCGGCCAGAAGAACCAGACGCCCGTGCGGAAGAAGGTCTTGACCGCAACCCAGCCGGGCAGGCCGAACTGCTCCGCGTTCCAGGCCAGCCAGTCGGCCACTGGCGGCAGGCCATACGGTTGCACGACGACGGCGGGCAGGATCCACACCATGGTCAGGCCGACGCCGACGCCGGCCGCCGCAAGCAGATGGCGCAGCGCCTGGCCCGCGGGCATGTCGAGGTAGCGGGTGCAGGCGAACAGGGCCACGATCAGCACCAGCGGCGGCAGGAAGCCCTGGGTCAGCGTCAGGGCGCCCAGGGCGAGGCCGACCAGCACCGCGTTGCGAGTGCTGGTGTGCTCGACGTAGCGCACGGCGCGGTACAGGAAATAGGCCAGCAGCGCGCCCTGCAGGGTGGCGGCCAGGGTCAGGTGGCTTTGCAGCAGCAGGCCCAGGCTGCCGAGATAGATCAGGACGGCGGTGTCGCCCAGCGTGCGGCCGTAATCGTCGGGCTCGGGCTGGCCGCCGAAGGCCAGGCGCAGCGGCTGCGCCTCGGCGCGCCGTCCAAGATGGAAGGCGGTGTACCACAGCGACATCGTGCCCAGCACGAAGATGGCGATGGTCGAGACGCGCGCGGCCAGCACGTCGCCCAGGATCCAGCCGAACAGCTTGATGCAGATGGCGCCCAGCCAGAAGGCCAGCGGGCCCTCGTCGACGCTGGCCAGGCCGGCGATGTTCGGGTACAGCCAGTCATCCAGGCCGCCATGCGCCATGGTCCACATGATGCCGAAGCTGCCGGCGTCTTCCTTCCACAAATCGCGGCCGATGATGCCGGGCAGGATGTACAGCATGCCCAGCGCGAGCAGGGCCCAGCGGGGCAGTGCCAGGGTGGCGGCGGCGGGAAGACGGACTGGTTTCATCGGCAAATCGGATGGATGGAATAACTGCTTAGTATAGCTGCGAAAAAAAAAGAAGCCGCTGAGGCGGCTTCTTTGACGAAGCCCGGAGGCTTCGAAGATTCCACTGTGGCAATTAGCCGTTGGCGACCGAGGTCTTCGAGCCGACTGCGCCGAACTTCTGGCGGAATTTTTCGACGCGACCAGCGGTGTCGACGATCTTGTGCTTGCCGGTGAAGAACGGGTGCGATTCAGCCGACACCTCGATCTTGACCAGTGGGTAGTCTTTACCTTCGTGGTTGATCGTTTCGCGGGTGTTGATGGTCGAACGGGTGATGAATTTGAAGTCGCACGACAGGTCGTGGAAGACGACTTCGCGGTAATCTGGATGGGTATCGGTCTTCATGGTATTGCCTTCTATTGAGTTGGTAGCCAAACAGCACTTCGGCGGTCGTCCTGCTTCTTGACCCGATTGCCGATCACTTGCCAGGGGTTGGACTGAACCGGAGATTATAAATTGGTTTTGCGTGGCAGGCAAACCATTCGCAGTCCATTGTCACCCGGTACACGTCGTTGCTGCCACTGGCAGCAACGACTTCCCGCGCAGGCGGGAACCCAAGTGTGCATGCGTAGTGGTGGCGTTTATTAGCATACGGCGGCGCGAAAGCCTTGGGTTCCCGCCTGCGCGGGAACGACGGTCTTAAGGACATTGGTGAAAAGTGTTTATCGGCGGTGCAAACAAAAAAGGCAGCCCGAAGGCTGCCTCTGCACGCGGTGCACCGGGGCGGATCAGCCGCCGCGGCGCATCATGTCGAAGAACTCGACATTGTTCTTGGTCGCGCGCATCTTGTCGAGGATGAACTCCATCGCCTCGATCTCGTCCATCGAGTACAGCAGCTTGCGCAGGATCCAG
>Ga0265780_10003048_pt1 | contig 22277 bp, 27 predicted proteins | sample P1T30metagenome_FD_192432 | JGI IMG/M metagenome (GOLD analysis project Ga0265780, IMG submission 192432) | Plant litter microbial communities from East Loma Ridge, Irvine, California - P1 T30 | ecosystem: Environmental > Terrestrial > Plant litter > Unclassified | place: USA: California...
CGCCGCCCGTGAAGGTCGACAGGAAGATCAGCTCGTCCGGCGTCGGGATGTCGAAGAACTCGCCGTAGGTCTCCTGCTCGGGGATGACGAGCGGGTCGGGCACGCCCTCCGCGATCGGGTGCGTCGGGGCCACGGTCCAGACGAGCTCGCGCTCGGCCTCGTTGCGCCAGCGCAGCGAGCAGGTGGTGCCGAGGAGCCGCGTGAACGGCTTCGAGTAGTGCCCGCTGTGCAGCACGACCAGTCCCATGCCCGCCTGCGCGTGCCGCACGACGCGGTCGGCGACCTCGTCCGCCACCTGGTCGTGGGCGACGTGGCCCCACCAGAGCAGGACGTCGGTGGCGGCCAGGCGCTCCTCGGAGAGGCCGTGCTCGGCGTCGGCGAGCGTCGCCGTCGACACGTCCACCTCGTCGCCGAGCACCTCGCGCAGCCCGTCGGCGACGGCCCCGTGGATGCCGTCGGGGTAGTTGCGGCGGACGGTCTCGTCGCCGCGGCTCTCGTGCACGTTCTCGTTCCAGACGACGACGCGGGTCGGGCCTGCGGGGGTCCGGCCGGTGCTGGTGCCGGTGGTCGTGCTGAGGGAGTCGGTCATCGGTCGGTCCCCTCGGTGTCGGCGGCGTCGTCGTCGCGGGGCACCTCGACCTCGCGTCCCTGCTCCGCGGAGGCGTAGACGGCGTCGACGACCCGGCTGCGGTGCAGCGCGTACTCGCCGTACCGGCCCGAGAAGCGGGGCGTCCCGGGGGCGTGGCCGGCGCCTCCTGCGCCCTGGTCGGTCGAGGAGGCGGTGCCCCCGTCGTCGAGGCCCGCCCGGACGGACGCGATGAACCCCTCGATCACGGTGCGGTGGTGGCCAGCAGGCACGTGGACGACGGGTCGGGTCACGGCGGGCTGGCCGAGCACGTCGCTGTAGAGCGTCACCGTGCCGTCGGTCGCGTAGTCGTCGACGTGCAGGCGGGCGCCGCCGGTGGCGCCGAGCAGCTCAACCTCGATGTCCTCGTGGACCTTCGAGTACGACGCCCACGACGCCTGCAGCTGGAGGCTGCCGCCGTCGTCGAGACGGAGGAGGGCGCTCGAGAAGTCCTCGACGTCGAAGGCGCCCCCGGCCGGCGCCGACGAGACGCCGTAGACGCGGCCGCCGCGGCCTGCCGCGCCGAGCACGCCGTAGGCGACGGCCGAGACGCTCGTGACCCGGGGCTCGCCGAGCAGGTGCAGGGCGATGTCGAGCACGTGCGAGCCGAGGTCGATCATCGGCCCGCCGCCGGACGCCTGCTTGTTCGTGAACCACGAGCCCATCCCGGGCACGCCGGCCCGCCGCATCCAGCTCGCGCGGGCGTGGTAGACGTCGCCGATCGGGTCGTCCGCGAGCCAGTCGGAGAGGAACGCGACGTCGGCTCGGCGGCGGTGGTTGTAGGCGACCTCGAGCACGCGGTCGGCGTCGCGGGCGGCCCGGACCATCTCGGCGGCGAGGTCGCCGGTCGTCGCGAGGGGCTTCTCGCAGAACACGTGCTTGCCGCTGCGCAGGGCGGCCATCGCGATCGGGTGGTGCAGCGCGTTGGGGACGCCGATCGAGACGACGTCGAGGTCGTCCATCGCGACGACGTCCTCCCAGTCGGCGACCAGCCGCTCGACCCCGTAGGCGGCGCCCAGCTCGTGCAGGCGCGCCTCCTCCTGGCCTGCGAGCGCGACGACGCGGGCGCCGGTCAGCGACGAGAAGGCCTCGAGGTGCGTGGAGCCGGCGAAGCCGAGGCCGATCACGCCGACGCGGAGCTCGTCGCTCGGGGTCTCGGGGGCGGGGGTGCGGGTCTGGTCGAACGTCATCGTTCCCTCTCGTCGAGCGGCGCTGCTCCTGGGGCGTGCTGCTCCGACGGCCGTCCGACGGACGCGACGCGGCGCCGTCCCTCCACCGTACACAGCAGCCGCCCTGCGCACGCGGCGCGGCCGCCCACACCCGCCGCCCGCTCCCGCCGCCCACGACGCGGAACACCCCGCAGTGGACGATGCACCCCGTCGTTCCGGGGTGCATCGTCCACGACGGGGTGCACGAGCGCGCGCCGCCGGCCGGCGGCCGCGCCTACAGCGTCGCGAGCGCCGCGTTGAGCGTCGCCGACGGCCGCATCACGGCCTCCGTGGCGGCGGCGTCCGGGTGGTAGTACCCGCCGATCTCGACCGCGGTGCCCTGCGGCGCGATCAGCTCGGAGACGATCGTCTCCTCCTGTCCGCCGAGCGTCTGGGCCAGCGACGCGAACGAGGCCGCCAGCTGGGGGTCGTCGGTCTGCGCCGCGAGCTCGTCGGCCCAGTACTTCGCGAGGAAGAAGTGGCTGCCGCGGTTGTCGATCGAGCCGAGCTTGCGCCCCGGCGACTTGTTCTCGTCGAGGAACGTGCCCGTGGCGCGGTCGAGCGTGTCGGCCAGCACCTGCGCGCGGGCGTTGCCGGTCGAGGTCGCCAGGTGCTCGAAGCTGACCGCGAGCGCGAGGAACTCGCCGAGGCTGTCCCAGCGCAGGTAGTCCTGGTCGACGAGCTGCTGCACGTGCTTGGGGGCGGAGCCGCCGGCGCCGGTCTCGAAGAGTCCGCCGCCGTTGATGAGCGGCACGACCGAGAGCATCTTGGCCGAGGTGCCGAGCTCCATGATCGGGAACAGGTCGGTGAGGTAGTCGCGCAGCACGTTGCCGGTGACCGAGATGGTGTCCTCGCCGCGGCGGATGCGCTCGAGCGAGAACGCCATCGCGTCGACGGGCGAGAGGATCTCGATCTGCAGGCCCTCGGTGTCGTGCTCGGCGAGGTAGCCGCGCACGAGGCCGATCAGGGTCGCGTCGTGGGCGCGGGTCTCGTCGAGCCAGAAGACCGCGGGCGTGCCGCTGGCGCGGGCGCGCGTCACGGCGAGCTTGACCCAGTCGCGGATCGGGACGTCCTTCGTCTGGCAGGCGCGCCAGATGTCGCCGGTCGCGACCTCGTGCTCGATGAGCACGTCGCCGGCCTGGTCGACGACGCGCACGGTGCCGTCGGCGGGGATCTCGAAGGTCTTGTCGTGCGAGCCGTACTCCTCCGCGGCCTGCGCCATGAGGCCGACGTTCGGCACGGAGCCCATCGTCGCCGGGTCGAAGGCGCCGTGGGCGCGGCAGTCGTCGAGCACGGCCTGGTAGATGCCGGCGTAGCTCGAGTCGGGGATGACCGCGAGGGTGTCGTGCTCCTCGCCGTCGGGGCCCCACATGTGGCCCGAGGTGCGGATCATGGCCGGCATCGACGCGTCGACGATGACGTCGGAGGGCACGTGCAGGTTCGTCGTCCCCTTGTCGGAGTCGACCATGGCGAGGTCCGGTCCGTCGGCGATCCCCGCGTCGAACGCAGCGCGGATCTCGTCGCCGTTCGGCAGCGCGGCGAGCCCCTGCAGGATGCCGTTGAGGCCGTTCGCGGGGTCGAGCCCGGCGGCGCGCAGGTCGTCGCCGTACTGCTCGAACACGCGAGGGAAGAACGCGCGGATGACGTGCCCGAAGAGGATCGGGTCGCTGATCTTCATCATCGTGGCCTTGAGGTGCACCGAGAACAGCACGCCCTCGGCCTCGGCACGGGCGATCTGGGCGGCGAGGAACTCGTGCAGCGCCGCGACGTGCAGCACGGTGCCGTCGACGACCTCGCCGGCGAGCACCGGGATCGACTCGCGCAGCACGGTGGTCGTGCCGTCGGTGCCGACGTGCTCGATGCGCAGCACGTCGTCGGCGGGGATCACGACCGTCTTCTCGTTCGAGCGGAAGTCGTCGGCCCCCATGGTCGCGACGTTCGTCCGCGAGTCGGCCGACCACGCGCCCATGCGGTGCGGGTGCTTGCGGGCGTAGTTCTTGACCGACAGCGGCGCACGACGGTCGCTGTTGCCCTCGCGGAGAACCGGGTTCACCGCGCTGCCCTTGACCTTGTCGTAGCGCGCCTTGACGTCGCGCTCCTCGTCGGTCGCGGGCGAGTCCGGGTAGTCGGGCAGGTCGTAGCCCTGCCCCTGCAGCTCCGCGACGGCGGCCTTGAGCTGCGGCATCGAGGCGGAGATGTTCGGCAGCTTGATGATGTTGGCCTCGGGCGTCTTCGCCAGGGCCCCCAGCTCGGCGAGCGCGTCGCGCTGTCGCTGCTCGTCGGTGAGCCGCTCCGGGAACTGGCTGATGATGCGTCCGGCGAGCGAGATGTCGCGGGTCTCGACGTCGACCCCCGCGGTGCGCGCGTACGCCTGGACGATGGGCAGGAACGAGTAGGTCGCCAGCATCGGCGCCTCGTCGGTGAGCGTGTAGATGATCGTGGCCATGCGGCAGGTGCTCCTCTGGTGTCGCGAGTGCGTGCGGTCACCCCCACGGTAGTCGGCGGGGGTCTCTCGACATCAAGATACATGCTGCCGCCGACGCCCTCCTGAAGGAGGCGCGGGTCGGCTCAGCGAGGGAGCGGCGGCTCGATCACCCGCGACGTCACCGACACGACGACCTCGTCGCCGGGTGCCTGCCCGGCACGCTCGCGCAGCACGGCCGCGACCCGAGCGAGCGTCGCGGGCGTGGGGAGCCCCACGTCGGTCGCCACGAAGGCGGCGACGCTCAGCACTCCCCCGGTGCGCACGACGTCGACGAGGCCGCGGGGCCCGCCGCCGCCGATGCCGTCGGCCACGGCCGTGATCGCCGCGACGACGACCGGGCGGGCGTCGAGCACGTCGACGACGCCCTCCACCCCGCGCAGCGCGTCGGTGAGGTCGAGCGAGAGGTCGTCCAGGTCGTCGGTCATCGTCCGCTCCCCTCGTCGAGCCACACGTCGTCCACCTCGACGTGCACGGCGACGACCGCCAGCTCGGTGTGCAGCGCCAGGGCCGACACGGCCGCCGCGCGCAGGGCCTGGGCGGCGTCGCGCAGCGGCACCCCGTACCGCGCGGTCATCGTGAGCGTCACCTCGATCGGGGCGCCCGCCTCGGACACGTCGCCGTCGAGCTCGCTCGACCGCACGACGACCCCGTCGACGGCGTCGCCGACCTGGCGCAGCAGCCCGCGCACCGCCGCCTCGGTCACGCCGAGGCGCACGCCGGGGGCCGCGTGCCGGAGGGGGATGTCACGTCCGCCCACGACCTCGGCCTTGATCGACTCGAGCAGCCCGGCGATCCACGAGTCGTCGCGCGTGGGCACCCGGGCCGCCTCGTCCTCGAGCGCGGAGAGCGACAGGCCGCGCACCTGCTCCAGCGCCCGCAGGGCCAGGCGGCAGGCCGCGCTCGCCTCGATCGCGGCGTCGCGCGGCGACCGGCCGCGGTCGAGGTAGTCCTCGAGCTCGTCGAGGGTCCGGCCGTCGACCAGCTCGTCGGGGTCCACGAGGTCGTCCCCGTCGATCTCGTCGATCTCGTCGATCTCGTCGGGGACGACGTGGTCCGGCCCCCGGGGCACGCCCGAGCGGCGCGCGTCGTCGTGGTCGCTCATCGCCAGGCCTCCATCTCGTGGAGCAGGAACGTGCGTGCACGGGCGATCTGTCCGCGCACGGTGGAGACGGGCAGCTGCAGGGCCTCCGCGATCTCGGCGTACGACCAGCCGCCGGTCTCCCTCAACAGCCAACACCGCCGTTGGTCGAGCGGGAGCTTGTCGAGGGCCGTCCACATGGCGTCCATCTGCAGCCGCGACTCGACCACGCGCTCGGGCCCGGCCGCGCGCGACGCCGGGGCGTCGTGCGCGTCGATGTCGTCGTGGTCGCGCCGGACGCGCAGCCGGTCGATGCTCTTGTTGCTGACGATGCGCATCAGCCAGGGCCGCAGACGGGCGGGGTCCTCGAGGTCGGCGAGGCGGCGCCACGCGGTGAGGAACGCGTCCTGCACGACGTCGTCCGACTCGAGGTCGGTACCGAGGAGGCGGCCGGCGTAGACGCGCATGAGCGGCCCGTGTCGACGCGCGACGACCTCGAAGGCGTGCACATCGCCGTCGCGGGCGCGCACCGCGAGCGTCGCGTCGGCGGCGGACGAGAGCGGGTCGAGCCGCTCCCCGGGAGCCGAGGCAGGATCGACCGTCGTCGGGCCGATGCCGGAGCCCGCCGTGTCGGAGGCGCCGGTGTCGGGGGTGCCGGTGTCGGAGATGTCGTCCTCCTCCGGCTCGGCGCTGCGACCGTGGCCACGGCCCTCCCGCCGAGGATGCCACCGCGCACGGCCCGGGCGCTCGCCGCTGGCCGTTCCCCGAGTCGGCGGTCGACGCGGCCGCCTGCCCGGGCGACCGTCCGACCCCTGATGTGGGGCGCCTCCTCGACCAGTCCGTCGGGGACGGAGGACCGAACGTCCTTCATGTCCTGTGGATCTGTGACGTTCCCGCCCCGGCGGTCGTCATGCAGGTGCACGGGCCTCGCACCCGGAGGCGCGCGCAGCAGGGCAGAGCACCGAGAGGACCACGCATGACCACGACGAGCACAGGACCCGTCACCACGGCGCGACCCACCACCGACGCCGACGCCACCGCAGGCGACCCCTCCGCGACGACCGCGCCTGCCTGGCGCCGTGCCGAGGAGGGCGGCGACGACCTCTCCGAGGCCGCCGCCCGGCTCGAGCGGCTCTACGGCGGCCGCCGGTTCCGGGTCCGCGCGGGGGCGGATCGGTTCCAGTGGCGGTCCGCGTCGGCGGGAGACGACCGGCTCAGCTTGCGGACCTCGACGACGACGGGCCACGTCCAGGGCGAGGTGCCCTGGTCGACCGAGTACGTCATGTCGTGGTTCCGGCACGGGGGCGGCACCCTCGCCAGCCGAGGCGGGTCGTTCGCGAGCATCGGCGGCGAGCCGTTCCTGCTGCCGGCCGAGACGTCGTTCTCGTTCACGCTGACGCCGCACCGGAACTCGCTCGTGCACGCCTCGGCGGAGTTCCTCGAGCAGGTGGCGAGCGAGCGCCACGGCGGGCCGCCCCAGCGGATCCTGTTCCAGCCGGGGCCCACGCTCTCGGCCGAGGCGCTCACGACCTGGCGCGCGAGCGTCTCCGGCGCCACGGCGGCCGTCGTCGACGACGACGTCCCGGCGCTCGTGCGCCTCGAGGGGCAGCTGACGTTCACCAGGGCGATGCTCGATCTCTTCCCCTGGCGGGCCGTGGACGTGCCCCGCAGCATCCGCACGCCGCGCACCGCGCGCCTCCGCGAGGCCGCCGAGTACGTGCACGCCTACGCCGACCGAGCCATCACGCCGGCGGACGTCGCGAGCGCCGTCGGCATGCACACCCGGACGCTGCAGCAGGCGATGAGCACCCACCTCGGGATGTCGCCGACCAGCTACCTGCGGCAGGTGCGGCTCGACCGCGCCCACCGCGAGCTGCTCGAGGCCTCGCCCCGTGAGGTGCTCGTGTCGGAGGTCGCTCGACGCTGGGGCTTCGGCAACCTGGGCCGCTTCTCGGCGGCCTACCTGGCCCGCTTCGGCGAGTACCCGCGCGACACCCTGGCCCGATGAGGGCCTCCTGAGGCCAGGGAGACGGTGGCCGCTCGTCCAGAAAACGAGCACCGCCTCCCCGGCTGCTGAGAGCCGGCTGAACGACCATGACGTCGCCGGCCGTCGATGCGTCTGAATGATGAGTCCCACACCGGGGCCCCGGACGACCGACCGGTCGCCGAACACGATCCACCTGAATGAGGAGAAGCACATGAGCACCGTCGCCCCCACCACCTCGACCGCCTCGGCCGCGAAGCACACCACCGACGCCGCGGGCAAGAACACGATCGCCGACGGCGTCGTCTCGAAGGTCGCCGGCATCGCCGCCCGCCAGGTCCCCGGCGTGCACGACCTGGGCAACGGCGCCGCCCGTGCCATCGGCGCGATCCGCAACGCCATCAACCAGCAGGACCGCGGCCAGGGCGTCTCGGTCGAGGTCGGCGAGAAGCAGGTCGCCGCCGACATCGTCATCGTCGCCGAGTACCCCGTCGACCTCCAGCAGGTCGCCGACGAGGTCCGCTCCTCCGTGACGGACGCCATCTCGCAGGTCGTCGGCATGGAGGTCACCGAGGTCAACGTGACCGTCTCGGACGTCTACATCCCGTCCGAGGACGACAACGACGACACCAACGACAGCCGCGTCCAGTGACCGCGACCACCAAGGGCATGCTCGTCGGCGCGGTCCTCGCGCTGACGGCGCTGCAGTTCGGCTTCGGAGGCCTTCTCCTGGTCGCCCTGGCGCTCGTGATCGGCTACTTCGTCGGTCGCTTCACCGAGGGCGAGCTGGACGTCCGCGGTGTCGCGGACGCCCTCCGCGGGCGGCGGTCCTCGTGACCGCGGCGGTGACGGCCGACCAGGCCTCCCACGGCCGCACCGTGATCACGTCGCGCGCCGTGCGCCGTGTGGTGTCGGCCGTCACCGCGGAGGCACTGGACGCCAAGGCGTCCGACGTGTCCGTGGAGCTGACCGACCGGGACGGCGGCCTCACCCTCGTCGCGAAGGCGCCCGTGCGGATCACTCCGCTCGGCCTGCCGAACCGCGCGTCGGGCACCCTGCTGGACCGGCTCACGTCGGCCCAGTCCACCATCCGGCAGCGCGTCCTGCAGCTGACCGGCACCGAAGTCGAACGCGTCGACCTCCAGGTCACCGGCGCCGAGCTCAGCCAGAGGAGGCGGGTCTCATGAGCACCAGCACCACCTACCGCCGCATCCTCCGCCGCGAGACGCACTCGTCGCGGTCCGGCGTCGCCGTGACCCTCGCCGTGCTGCTCATCCTGGTGTTCGCCTGGATCGGCACGGAGTCCGTGCTCGCCGCGGTCGGCACCGCGCCCCTCCTGGTCGCCCCGGCCGACGCAGCGTCGGCCGTGCTCGGCGCCGCCGGCGCCCCCGTCGGCACCCTCACCGCGATCGGCGTCGTCGTCGCGATCATCGGCCTCGTGCTGATCGTCGTGTCGCTGGCACCGGGTCGCCGTGGTCGCCGTGCCGCCGGCGCGGACCGCACCGCCGCCGTGGTCGACGACCGGGTCATCGCCCGGTCCCTCGCCCGCACGGCCAGCTTCGCCGGCGACGTCCACCCCGACCGGGTGACCGTCAGCGTCGGCAAGAAGGTCGCGCTCGTCGAGATCGACCCGGTCTCGGGACGCACCGCCGACCTCCGCAGCATCGAGGAGGCCGTCCGCGACGAGATCACCGGCTACGACTACACGCCGACGCTCCGACCCCGCGTGAAGCTGTCCACCAAGAAGGGGAAGGTCGGCCGATGAACGACACCAACCGCGCTCTCAACCGCATCGTCGTCTTCGTCGTCGGACTCGTGCTCCTGCTCGCCGGCGCAGCCGTCGCGGTGGGCGCCCTCTGGCCCGACGTCCAGCAGACGGTCTCGGACGGCGCGTCCGACGCGACCGGCCAGGTGACGGACGCCCTCTCGGGCGGCCAGGTCTGGATCCTCTGGGTCACGGCCGCCGTCTGCCTCGTGCTGATCGTCCTGCTCGTCGCGTTCATCGTCCGTCAGGGCGGCGGCCGCACCAGCACGCTGCTCGACCTGTCCGAGTCGGACGCGAGCCACTCGCCGACCGGCGGACACGTCGTCATCGACGCGAAGGTCGCCGCGAACGTGCTCGAGGAGGCCCTGTCGAACACGCCCGGCGTCCTCGCCGCCGACGTGGTGGCGTTCCGGGTCAAGGGGGAGAACGTCCTCCGCGTCACGGTGGACGCCCGCCGCGGCGCCTCCCCCGTCGACCTGCGTCGCGCCGTCGACGAGGCGGTCCTCCGCTGGGACGACGTGCTCGGCACGGTCACCCCGGTCGTGGTCCAGATCAACGGCGGCCTGCGCACGCAGATGTCGTCCGCGACGCGCCTCGACTGAGCACCACCCCACCGCACCACCCGGACGGCCCTCGCTCTCGACCGAGGGCGGGGGCCGTCCGCGTCCCCACCAGGACTCCCGCCGACCACTCGGCCCCGGGGCGTCGCCACCGGCGCTCCCCTCAGACTCCCCGCACCCTCCAGGAAGGACGGCCCCTCGTGACCGACTCCGCGCACCACGTGACCCCCATCGCCCTCGACGACGCCGGCCCTGCCGAGGCCGAGACGCCCGAGCAGGCCCTGCACCGCATGATCGCGGTGACCGCGCTCGGCACCACCGGCGTGCACCGCCTCGGGACGACGGCCGCCCGCGTCGCCGGCGCCCTCCGCACCGCCGTCGGGGCCACCTCCACCCCCGGCATCCGCACGAGCACCACCGACGCCGGCCTGCTGGTCGAGGTCGCGGTCGTGGCCGAGTACCCCGCCACGGTGACCGACGTCGCCGACCACGTGCGCACCGCCGTGCAGCACGCCGTCGGCCAGGTCGGCGACGAGGCCGTCACGGTCGACGTGGCCGTCACCGACGTGCACGGCCCGTTCGACGAGGCCGACGAGGCCCGCCGCCAGGCCGCCGCCGAGAAGCGCAGGGCCGCCGTGGCGGACGCCCGCGACTCCGCGAAGGCCAAGGCCGGCCAGGTCGCCGACACCGTGAAGGACCGCGCAGGCCAGGTGGGCGACGCCCTCCAGGAGAAGGCCGGCCAGGCCTCGAACACCCTCGAGGAGAAGGCCGCGCAGGTCGCGGACAAGGCCGAGGTGCGTGACGCCGCGTCCGACGCGGCCGGTCGTCGCGGCGACGACGACGACGAGGACGGCACCACCGTGACGGTCACCGTCGACGACGGCGACGGCGACACCACCGTCGTCGTCGACACGGCCGACGGCGCTCGCCGCGACGGCGACGACCAGGGCACCTCCGCCCGCTGACCCGCACGACCTGACCGAGAGAGGCGACGACGATGTCCCGACGCACGACCATGTCCACCCGACGGGCTCGTCCCCGTGCCGTCTGGGCAGCGCTCGTCACCTCCGCGGTGCTGTGCTCCCTGATCGTCGTGGGCGTGTTCGTCCCCGTCCTCGGCCTGATCGGGGCGGCGGACGGCGGCACGGCCGGCGCCCTCGACGTCCCGGCCGGCTCGATCGCGGCGGCCGCCGCGATCGGCTACGTGCTGGCGCTCGTGCTGCTGGCGCTGATCCTCGTGGCCCGCAACGGGGCGCTCGCCTGGGTGCTCGGGGTCGCGGCCGTCGTGTCGACGCTGCTCGTGTCGCTGTGGCCTCTGGTCGCGACCGCCCTCGCGGGCGTCGACCAAGCACGCGACGTCGGCCCCTTCATCCAGGACCTGATCCAGCGCTTCAGCTGAGCAGGGGCAGCCCGCCGACCGACATCGTGATGCACGGGTCGGCCGTCGCCGAGGAGGACGGCCTGGTCGCGGGGCCGTTCCGGGTGTAGCTTGCGGAGCAGTCGGCCCCGACCCGATCGGCGTGACCACCAGGGACTGAACCTCTTTCGGTCCAGCCCCCGCCCCTGCGGCCGGGCACCGAGCAGGTCACCTCAGACCCGCCTGACGGGGACCGATCAGCGGACATCTCCTCGACGGTGACCACAGAGAAGATGTCCGCCACTCCGCCGCTCCGTGTCCTCGGACGTGCGTCCCGTCAGGCACCGAAGGCGCGGGCACCGGCGAGGAGGCGCTCGAAGGCCCGCTCCGCCGCGGGGTCGGCCTCGCGACGCGAGACGTCGGCGTCGAACCACTCGACGACCTCTCGAGCACCCGTGGCCCACGACGTGGTCGCCTGCCAGCCGGGGACGAACGCCTTCACCTTCGCGTTGTCGAACACGACCGAGTGCGCCTTGTCGCCCAGGAGCCCCGGGCCCCACTCGGGCTCGACGACGGCGACGCTCTCGCTCGCCACGTGCACCAGCGCCGGGGCCTCGACCCCCGCCGCGGCGGCGAGCGTCGTGTAGATCTGGTCCCACGGCAGGGCCTCGTCGGAGGTGATGTGGAAGACGTCGCCCACGGCGGCCGGCAGGCCGAGCAGCCCGACGAACGCGCGGGCGAAGTCGGCGTGGTGGGTCAGCGTCCAGAGCGACGTGCCGTCACCGGGGACGACGACCTCGAGACCGCGGCGCATCCGGTCGATGACCGTCCAGCCGCCCGTGACCGGGATCGCGGTGCGGTCGTAGGTGTGCGAGGGACGCACGATCGTGACCGGGAAGCCCTGCTCCCGGTAGGCGCCGACGAGGAGGTCCTCGCAGGCGATCTTGTCGCGGGAGTACTGCCAGAACGGGTTGCGGAGCGGCGACGACTCGCGGATCGGCAGCGCCGCGACGGGCTTCTGGTAGGACGACGCCGAGCTGATGAAGACGTACTGCCCCGCCCGACCGGTGAAGAGGTCGATGTCTGCCTGGACCTGGTCGGGCGTGAAGGCGACGAAGTCGACCACGACGTCGAAGGACCGGTCGCCGAGGGCTCGGCGGATCGACGCAGGATCGGACACGTCCCCGGTCAGCACCTCGACCCCGGCGGGCACGGGCCGGGTCGAGGACGACCCGCGGTTGAGGACGGTGAGCTCGTGGCCGAGCTCGAGGGCTCGGACGGCGGCTGCCGAGCTGATGATGCCGGTACCGCCGATGAACAGGACTGTCAACGCTGACATGAGGGGTCTGCTTTCTTCGTGAGGTCTGCCCAGTCTGCTCGCTCACCGGGGCCGGTCGTCACACGGAGCATCCGCGTCCCACCCGCTTCCGCCCTCAGGCCGAGCCGAGCACGACGCCGAGCACCCCGGCCGCCACGGCCAGCACGACCACGCCGAGCCCGTAGCCCAGCGCGGACCCGAACCGTCTCTCGGCGAGCAGTCGCACCGTCTCGACGCTCGCGGTGCTGAAGGTCGTGTAGCCGCCCATCAGCCCGCCGCCGAGCACGAGCAGCCACCCGGGCGCGAGCGTCGAGGAGGCGGCGAGCCCGGTGAGCAGGCCGAGCACGAACGATCCCCCCACGTTGATCACCGCGGTCGCGAGCGGCAGGCGCGTCGACACGGCCGCGCGCACCATCCCGTCGACGACGAGTCGCAGCGCGGCGCCGACGCCCCCGGCGAGAGCCACGGCGACGACGAGCCAGGGCGCGATCACGAGCGGCCGCCACGGCGGTCCGCGGCCGTCCGCGCCAGCGAAGCGCCGAGGACGATGCCGGCGGCGGCCGCGAGCGCGCCCGCGACGACCGAGCCGAGCGCGTAGACGAGCGCCACACCGGCGTGCCCGTCGAGCAACAGGCCGGTGTCGACGGCGAGCGCGCTGTACGTCGTGAAGCCGCCGAGCACGCCCGTGCCGACGAGGAGGCGCAGGTCGCGACGGCGTCCCTCGTCCGGCCCGCGACGCAGCAGCGACTCGAGCAGCAGCCCGAGCACGAACGAGCCGACGACGTTGATGATCGCGATGGTGACGGGCAGCGTTCCGGGGGCCGCCGGGAAGGTCAGGGCCACGGCCTCTCGGACCCCGGTGCCGACGGTGCCGCCCAGGGCGACGAGGCCGAGCGACCGCCAGCGCAGGTGCAGGGGCCGGGGCACCGCCTCCTCGGCCTTCGGGGCGTCGTCGGGCGGCGGTGTGGTCACGTGCGCCTCCGTCGTCCTGCGCCGAGAGGACGGCGCCACGGCAGTCAACCACGCACGAGGACCCCGGGTCGGCGACGACCCGGGGTCCTGCGGAGCGCGGTCGAGCTAGAGCTCGATCTTCTCGTTGTCGGCGTCGAGCGCCTCTCCGGTCACCTTCGACTTGACGAACGAGAGGGCCGAGGCGACCTTGCCGCCGGGGCTGTCCCAGTACTCGGCGCTGTCGGCCGTGAACTTGACGAGGCCGACCGTGGGGTCGTCCGGGCCGTCCGGGAACCACGCCTCGACGCGGCTGTTCCACAGCTGCTCCAGCTTGGCGTGGTCGTCGACGACGGCGGCGGTGCCGGCGAGCGAGACCCACGAGTCACGGGCGCTGAGGGTGACCCCGACGGTGTCCTTCCGACGAAGGTGCTCGACGGCCGTCGAGCCGAGGCCGACGATGAACCAGAGGTCGCCGTCGAACTCCGTCTCCTGCAGGGTCATCGGGTGCCCGACGAGGGCGCCCTTCTCGTCGATGGTCGTGAGCATCGCGAAGTCGAAGTCGCCGAGCAGCTTCGCGAGCTTGGCGACGTCGTCGTGATGGGTGGTGCTGGTGCTGTCGGCCACGAGTGGCTCCTTCCGTCCGCCGGCCTGGGGCCGACACGAGTCGAGCGGGGGTGGTGCTCCGCCCACCCTGCTCCCTGCGTCCCGTCGGATGCACGGCTCGCGAGGCGGGACCTCGGAGACCGTTCCCAGCCGGAGGCGCGTCCGCAGCGGCGGCGACGTACGCTGTCCGTGCACGTCCCCCGGCGCGAAGGACTCCCATGCGACACGACGGTCACCCCGACGACCTGCCTGCCGACCTGCCCGAGGGCGAGCGCACGCCGGACGGCGTCGAGGAGGCGTCCCCCGCCTCCGACCTGGACGCCTGGTCCGAGGAGCGCCACCGCGAGCTCGAGCTCTACCTCGAGCACGACCGCGAGGTCGAGGCCCTCCGCCTGCGCGAGCTCGAGGCGGCCGAGCGGCAGCGCCGCGAGCGGGCCGCGCGCCTCCGCGAGGCGGAGCTGCCGCCCGAGCTGCGCGACGTGGACGACGACTGGGTCCCCGGCCGCCGCCGACGCCTGGTCATGGGCACGTCGCGGGTGGTCGCGGCCGTCGCCCTGGTGGCGGTGCTGGCGCTGGCCGTGACGGCCGTCCTCTAGGCGACCCGCGCCTCCTCGGCCGCTCGCCGCCGGACCGCGACCCGGCCCTCGACTCAGGACCTGTGGAACGGGCAGCGCGGTGCGCCCGCGGCGTCGCCGTCGCGGGCCGAGGAGGCGGCGCGCACCCGACCCCCGGAGGCCGGCTTCGTGGGCAGTCGCCGCCTGTTCACCTCGAGCCCGTCGTCGAGCACGGTCACGCGCGGGTCGCTGAGCGTCGCGACCGCCGCAGCGAGGCCGGCGATCGCGAGCTTCTCGCCGGGGCAGCGGTGGCCGTGGGCAGGGTCGCCTCCACCGTGCGGCACGAACGCGGCCACGGCCTCGTAGTCGTCCACGCCGACGAACCGCTCAGGGTCGAACTCGTCGGCGCGCTCCCACGAGCGGTCGTCGGTGTCGGTGCCGAGGATGTCGAGCACCACGCGCCCGCCCGCTGCCACCCGCTCGCCGTCGAGCTCGACGTCGGTCACGGCCCAGCCGGGCAGCATCGGCACGAAGGGGGCGGTGCGACGGATCTCCTGCGCGAAGGCCGTCGCGAGCGGTCCGCCGACGAGCGAGCCCCGCTCGGCGGCCTCGGCGGCGATCCGCGAGCGCCACTCGGGACGGTCGTGCAGCTCCTTGGCCGCGAAGGCGACGAAGCGCGCGACCGCGATCATCGGGCGGATGCTGTTCTGCAGCTCGATGCCGGCGAGGCGGGCGGGCAGCAGCTCGCCGCGGGGGTCGCGGTGACGGGCCCACTCGTGCAGGGCGGTGCCCTCGGCAGGGCTGAGGCGGCCCGAGCGAGCCGCGTCGACCAGGTGCCTCGAGTGACGGTCGGACCACGCACGGTTCACGGCCGCGAGCAGGTACTCGGGCGAGTACGGCACCCCGAAGCCGTCGACGATCTGCGCCAACCGTGCCGACCAGCGGGTCTTCGCCGCGCGCGTGCCGGGCAGCCCTGCCCAGGTCATGCTCGCCCGGCCGAAGGCGCCGACCGCCGCGTCGTAGGCCGAGTGTTCACCGCCCGCGAGCCAGGCGTCGAGCTCGCGACGCCACTCCTGCTCGAACAGGGGCGTCAGCCTCTCGACCTGCGCGTCCTCGTAGGCGACGTCGAGGAACGTCGCCTTGCGGTGCCGGTGCTCGTCGCCGTCGAGGCTGTGCACCGAACCTGTGCCGAAGAGCGTCTGCTGCACGATGCCGGGCATCGCCCCGTGACGGCGGATCGTCGACTCGTCGTAGAAGAGGGCCACGGCGTCGGCCCCGCGCACGAGCAGAGTCTCGTCGCCGAGCAGGCGCATCGGGACGGCCCGGGCGCCCGACCGGGCGCGACGCCAGATGCGGGCCCCGAAGCCGTAGCCGCGGGTCATGAGCGACAGGGAGTCGTCGGCGAGCAGGGGCGGGAAGACGGTGGCCATCGCTCCATGGTGACGAGGAGGCGCCCCCTGCGCTCACGGGCGCCGTCCAGCCCGTACCCCTCCCGCGGACTCAGACGCCGGGCGGCCTCGGGTCGGGCCCGGCGGAGGCGCCGCCGCGAGCACCTCGCTCATCAGCCCAGTCGTCGTAGCCCACGACGCCGGTGAAGTCCGGTCCGCCGTCGGGGCCGACCGGCAGGAACGACCCGTCGTCGTACCGAGGCCACGCGAGCATGAGCCGACCCGGGCGCGCGTACGCCGTCGCGGGCGGGCGGAAGCCGGCCGACGAGGCGACCGGACCGCCCACCGGGGCGATCCCGGCTGCCGGGCCCGTGCCTCCTCCCCACGCCTGCCCGGCCGAGGGCTGGCCTCCCGTGGCGGGAACACTGCCGGGCGCGGGCACGGCGGACGGACGCGCGAAGAGCTGGTACCCGAGCGGCACGAGCACCGTGCCGAGCGCGTCGAGCACCGCGACGACGCCCACGAGGCGCCAGTACGGCTCACCCGGGTCGAGCGAGGTGACGAGCACGGGCAGGGTGAGCAGCACGGCCAGCATCGACACGAGCACGAGCGTCACGGCCGTGACGACCGACATGACCCGGTAGCGGAGGCGCGCGCCGGTCGCCAGCACGAGGTGGACGTGCAGCAGGGCCACCCGCGCGATCACCGCGAGCACCAGCCAGCCGCCGAAGCCGTCGAACGGCGACCACGGCTCGTAGTCGTACGGGTCGGCCACGACCCGCGCGGGCGCCCAGATCTTGACCATCCCCGCGACGAACAGGTAGATCGAGACGCCGAAGCTGACGACGGCGAAGGCGGCGCTCCGGCGCGACGACACGTCCGCGTCGTACCAGGAGAAGAGCGCGAACGCGGTGAACAGCACGGCGGTGCCGATGAGCCGCCACGAGGTGTCCCCGAAGTTCGCGGTGGCGATCGACACGATCGCCACGACGGCGGCGACGACCAGCGACCCGATCACCACGCGCAGCATGATCGGACGGATGCGGCCGAACGGGAACGGGGTCGTCATGGGGCAGGTCTCCTCGGGGTCGGTTCCGGGCGTCGGTCCGACCTTGGCACACCGGCGCCCTCGTCTCGTGTACCCCGGTGGGCGCCTCGCCGACTTATCTCCTGCGCGGGGCGTCGGCGTCAAGCCCTCCCCCGCGACATGTACCCCGAAAGGGGGACCTGGGAGCGGTCCGGCGTCGGAGAGGTCAGGGATGAACGACCACGGGCAGGACCCGTCACGATCGCGAGGAGCAGCACCATGGCACGAGAGCACGACGAACCGACCCACGCCGATCACGCCCGACACGGGAAGCCCCGCCCCGACGAGGCTGACGACAGCCGCGGTGCCGTCGCCGCCGAGCCCAGCTCGACGCGCCGAGAGGACGTCGTGGCCCGCGAGAAGGAGGAGTTCGGCGGCATCAAGGTCGGCTCTGCGTTCTTCGGCTGGCTGACCGCCACCGGCACCGCCGTGCTGCTCACCGCCGTGGTCGCCGCGATCGGCGCGGGCGTCGGTCTCGGTTCGCAGACCGACGTCGACGAGGCCGCCGACGCCGCTGCCTCCGCCGCGGACACCGTCACGATCGTCAGCGCGATCGTGCTCGCGGTCGTCCTGTTCGTCGCGTACTTCTGCGGCGGCTACGTCGCGGGACGGATGGCGCGCTTCTACGGCCTCAAGCAGGGCGTCGCCGTGTGGCTCTGGGCGGTCGTCATCGCGGTCGTCGTCGCGATCCTCACCGCCGTCGCCGGTTCGCAGTTCAACGTGCTCGCGAACCTGAACAGCTTCCCGCGGATCCCCGTGGACGAGGGCGACCTGACCGTCGCCAGCATCGTCATCGTCGTCCTCGTCGCGGTCATCGCCCTCGTCGGCGCGATCGTCGGCGGCCTCGCCGGCATGCGGTTCCACCGCAAGGTCGACCGCGCCGGCCTCGGCCGCTGACCCGCTCCTCCCCGCGCCCCACCGACTCATCCGACCACCCGAACCGCTCACCACCGCACCACAGGAGGAACCAATGATCGACAGCAACAGCATCGCGCAGCTCGCCGGCGCCCGCGTCACCGACCGCAACGGCGACAAGATCGGGACCGTCCAGCAGGTCTACGTCGACCAGACCGACGGCCACGCCCAGTTCGTCACCGTCAACACGGGCCTCTTCGGCACCTCGGAGTCGTTCGTCCCGGTCGAGGACGCGACCTTCTCCGGGGGCGACCTCACGGTCGCCCACGACAAGGCCACCGTCAAGGACGCTCCCCGCATCGACGCGGACGGCGCCCTGGACGAGGACGAGGAGGCGCGCCTGTACAGCCACTACGGCCTCGGGGGCGGCACCTCGTACGGGGCCGGCGACACCGGCACCGACACCGTGACGGGCGTCGACGAGGGCGTCACCGCCTCCGCCGGGCACGACACGTCGGGACCTGACACGGACGAGGCGATGACGCGCTCCGAGGAGCAGCTCCACGTCGGCACCGAGACGACCCAGGCCGGCCGGGCCCGGCTGCGCAAGTACGTCGTCACCGAGCAGCAGACCGCGAACGTCGCCGTGTCGCACGACGAGGTCCGCCTCGAGCGCGAGCCGATCACGGACGCCAACGCCGGCGCCGCGTTCGACGGCCCCGCCCTCAGCGAGGAGGAGCACGAGGTGGTCCTGAACGAGGAGCGCGTCGTCGTCGACAAGGAGGCGGTGCCCGTCGAGCGCGTCAAGCTCGGCACCGAGACCGTCACGGAGCAGCAGCAGGTCACCGAAGACGTCAGCCACGAGGAGATCGAGCTCGACGGCGACGCCGACGTCGACAGCGCCGGCCGCGGCACCACGCCCCGCCCGTAGGTCACTGCACCGAGGAGCGGAACGCCGGCCGGTCCGGCACTCCGCTCCTCCCCATCCGCACCATCAGACCACCCCGGTCGTGGTGGACGGTCAGAGGAGGACGAACATGGACGCAGACGCCCCGATCGACGTCGTCCGTCACGAAGAACGGCTGCGGGTCCGCACCGTGTCGCAGCCCGTCGAGCGCATCCGCTTCGAGAAGGTGCTGGTCACGGAGGAGCGCACGATCACGGTGACCGTCAGCCGGGAGGAGCTCCGACTCGTCCGCGAGCCCGTCCACCCAGGCGCACCGGGAAGAGGAGGCGAGGGGGCCGCCGACGACGGACCGCGAGTGGTCGAGATGGTCCTCCACGAAGAACAGCTCACCGTCGAGCGCCGCGTCGTGCCCGTCGAGCGCGTCCGCCTGATCGTCGACCGGGTCGTGACCCCGCAGTCCGTCGACGCGACACTCGCGCACGAGATCGTCGACGTCGACCGCTCACCCTGACGGCCGGGGACGTGGATCATGGCGATGGCGCATCCGGGACCGACACCGGCGCTCGCGGTGGTGGTGCCCCTGGAGGGACTCGAACCCCCAACCCTTTCCTTAGGACGGAACTGCTCTTCCATTGAGCTACAGAGGCTGACCCGGCGAGTCTACCGAACCCGCACCTCCTGACGCCCGCTCACGCAGCCGCGAGGTACTCGTCCCACTCCGCCTGCGGCCGGTCGGTCCCGCGCACGACCCAGCCGACGCCGTGGGGCGCCTTCGGCTGCCACCGCAGCGTCCACCCCATCTCGGCCGGGGTCCGGTCGCTCTTGACGTTGTTGCAGCGCAGGCAGCAGGCGACGAGGTTCTCCCAGCTGTCCGCACCTCCCCTCGACCGCGGCTGCACGTGGTCGATCGTCGACGCCGAGCGCCCGCAGTAGGCGCAGTGGTGCGCGTCGCGACGCAGCACCCCGCGCCGCGAGACGGGCACGCTGCGGCCGTGCGGGATCCGCACGTACCTCGTCAGCACGATCACCGACGGGCGGTCGTAGGCGAACCCGGCGCCGCGCACCGGGTGGTCCGGGTCGGCGGCGACGACGGTCGCCTTCTGGGTCATGACGAGCACGAGGGCCCGACGGAACGACACGACGGCGAGGGGCTCGAAGCCGGCGTTGAGGACGAGAGTGCGCATGCTTTCCCTTTCGAAGCACCCTGGACGGCTTCCAGGGATTCGACTGCTCTCGGAGCAGCGGGGGCCAGCAGGCCGGGGAACGAGAAGAGCACCGTCACGGATGACGGTGCTCTATCGAACGGCGGTGTGTCGTATGTGCTCGTGCGACAGCGCACCCATGGTGCGGGCGACTGTCGTACGGCTCATGTGACGCTCCTGGTCTCAGCGGAACTCCGAGATCGCCAGGTTAACCCGCGAGAGCCGCCCTGCCTAGGGGCGGGGCGGCTCTTCACTGCTCGTTCACTGGTGCTGTCCTACTGCTCGCCGCCGCGGGAGCAGGCGAGGGAGGCGCGGGCGGGACCCCGGGGAGGTGCGGGTCCGTCCCCTAGACCCCGTAGCGCACGTAGTGCACGGCGCTCGTCCACAGCGGGCGGACGCTGACCGAGCCGCCCGGCTTCGGGGCGTCGAGGATCATGCCGTCGCCGGCGTAGAAGCCGTCGTGCGAGCCGTCGTTGAACACGACGACGTCGCCGGGGCGGGCCTCCGAGGCCGAGATGGTCGTGCCCAGCGCGGCCTGGCTGCCGACCGAGTGGGGCAGCGAGACGCCGAACTTCGCGTAGACGTACATGATGAAGCCCGAGCAGTCGAAGCCGGCGGGCGTGGCACCCCCGAAGACGTAGGGCGTGCCGACGTACTGCAGCGCGGTCTGGTAGACCGCGGCCTGGCCCGACGAACCGGACGAGGCGATCGCCTCGGTCGCCATCGAGCGCGACGACGTGGTGCCCGTGCTCGTGGCGCCGGCGGACGACGTCGAGCGCGACGCCGCGGCCGCGGCCGCGGCCGTCTGCTCGGCCTGCTGCTGGGCGGCCAGGGCCTCGGCGGCGGCCGCGGCGTCGAGCGTGGCCTGCGACGTGGCCGACCAGTCGGCCCGGGCGGTGTCCGCCCCGGTCGCGGCGGCATCGACGGCGAGGGTCTGCCCGTCGGCGACGCGGGCGTCCGCCGCGGCGCCGGCGACGGTGGCCGCCGTCGCGGCAGGGTCGTCCTGATCCAGGGCGAAGGCCGGCAGGGCCATCGTGCCGAACAGGCCGGCGGTGACGGTCATGACCGTGACGCTCACGACGCCGCGGCGGGCCGAGATCCGCGAGCGGGTCGCGGGCACGACGGCAGCGGCCACCTCGGCCTGGCGCTCCGCAGCACGGCGGGCGACGAGCTCGGAGCGGAGCACGCGATGAGCGGCGGGAGCGGAGGACGCCCCACGACGTCCGGGCGTCGCGGCAGCCGCGGCGGCCTCGGCACGTCGGAGGGAGGAGCGGGTGGGGAACGCGGTGGACTCGGAGCGCGCGGCGGTGCCGCCGTCTCCTTCGGGGGGAAGAACGGAAGTTGTCAAGAGGTCGGGTCTCCTGCGTCTCGTCACCCTAGGGAGGTGCTCCGTCCGACGTCAGATCGTCGACGCGAGGCAGGAGACGGATGCACGAGACGTCCTGCCACGGGCCCCGACGACTGATTCACGGCTCGGGGACCATGTGACTGTAATCGCCTCCGACTCAGATCACGAATCGGTAACGGCGCCTCATGTTCGGGCCTGGACGGACCCTGACAAGCGGCCGACCGCCTCCTTCGAGGCGACGTCGAATCGTCTCTGGATCGGCTATGCCGACAGGTAGATGTGCTGCGCGACCTCGGTCGGCAGCTCGAGGCCCTCGTCGTGGCCCTCGACGCGCACGAGCACGTACGCGCCCGCGGAGGTGACGGTGGCCACGCCGCCGGGCATGACCCCGGCGTCCTGCAGCTGCTGCAGCAGCTCGGGCTCGAACTGCACCGGCTCGGCGAGGCGACGCACGGGACGCGTCACGCCGTCGGGGTTCTCGGCGAGCACCTGGACGAGGTTGACGACGCCGTCGAGGAACCGGCCGGCGGGCGAGTCGCCCAGCTCGTCGAGGCCCGGGATCGGGTTGCCGTACGGCGACTCGGTCGGGTGGTCGAGCATGTCGAGCAGGCGTCGCTCGACCTGCTCGCTCATCACGTGCTCCCACCGGCAGGCCTCGTCGTGCACGTACGCCCAGTCGAGCCCGATCACGTCGGCGAGCAGGCGCTCGGCGAGGCGGTGCTTGCGCATGACGTGGGTCGCCTTCGACCGACCCTCGTGCGTGAGCTCGAGGTGACGGTCGCCGGAGACGACGACGAGCCCGTCGCGCTCCATGCGCGCGATCGTCTGCGACACCGTCGGGCCGGAGTGGCCGAGGCGCTCGGAGATGCGGGCCCGCAGGGGAACGATGTTCTCTTCTTCGAGATCGAGGATCGTGCGCAGGTACATCTCAGTGGTGTCGACGAGATCGGTCAACAGGGGCCTCCCGGTGGAACACGTGGACTACCTCGTCAGCCTACCGGC
>Ga0265780_10003049_pt1 | contig 22273 bp, 23 predicted proteins | sample P1T30metagenome_FD_192432 | JGI IMG/M metagenome (GOLD analysis project Ga0265780, IMG submission 192432) | Plant litter microbial communities from East Loma Ridge, Irvine, California - P1 T30 | ecosystem: Environmental > Terrestrial > Plant litter > Unclassified | place: USA: California...
GGACTGTGTGCACGGTTGCATTACTTCCTGAGCCGTGGAAGGCGAGGAGGGTAGGTTTTACGGTGCCTGGGGAAGAGGATTGGGGGGTATTGATTGAAGACATGTTTGTTGTTTGTGGTGTCTTGATATGCGCTTGGTGGGGGTGAAGCGACTGAGCGCTGATATAGTGTAGAATTCCGAAGCTCTTTCTTGTGACTTTGCAGGCTTCAGTTTCGCCTCTGAATACGGTTCCCTTCTCTTTGTGTTTGTTTTCTTCGATATCTCTTCTACTGGTCGTCAGGTGGATTCAACGCCTCATCCCACTTCGATCCGATAATTCCGCGTAGGGAAAAAGGTCCGATGCTCGGCTCCGAACTCAACACGTCATTCGCCAAGTGATTCCGTGAATACTCGAAATGACGGGACTCGAGGGAATCTAGTGGGGTGAGACAAGAAGTTTCAAGGCTGCAAGATTCTGTCGTGCATGTAATCGCGTGAGGAGGTAAGACATGCCGCTGGCGCTACGATCGGGTACCAAGGCGACAACTACCACCTAGAAGATTGAAATAATGGTATACACCAATGATACTGATCCTACGCCTAAAAGATAAAGAACTCCAGGCGCTCAATAAAGATAAGCAATCCCACACCAAACATCCTCCCTCAAGCCTTGACCGGCTCCGTACTCGGCCTCGCAAGCCCACTAGGCTCGTTGCTCCCCCCTCTCGACCTAGCCGACTTCGCGCTCTTCCTCGAGCTGCTCGAACTCGCCCTCGACCTTCCTGTCAAGCCTTCCTCCTTTACAGCTTTCAAGATGTCCTTTCCCAAATCCGTCTTCCCCAGACGCGCCACAAGCGCTGTATTCTCCCTCTGCAGCTCGCCAATCTGCTCCTTAAGCAGCTTATTCTCCTGCTCAAGAATATCTGCTCTCTGTTTGTTCTCGTCGCGCTCGCGCTGGGCCTTGAGGAGATGGTTCTTATCCGCCTCCTTCTGCTGGCGGGCGAGGAGTTTCTTAGTTTCTTTTTCGCGGCGCTCCTCGAGCTTGCGGATCTCCTTTTCGAATTTGTCTTCGTGCTTTTTTCGCTCGCGGGTGTGTTTCTCGGCGGCTTTTTCAATCTCCTTTTGTGTCCTGTTGGTCTCAGTGGTGAGGTCTTTGGCTTCTTTTTCTTGTGCTTGGTCGAGGCGCTCTCGCATTTGGCGCTTTTTGTCCTTAATTTCTTGAAGTTTGCGCCCGTGGGGGCTGTCGTCAAGAATGGGCAGTTCCGGTTGCGATATAGTCGACGGAGTAGCTATGCCGTCAGTAACCGGTAGGCCGCCCTCCATAGCTGTGTTGAATTGCTCCGCCGAGGCGAATGATTCTATCGATGATGATGTAGACGACGAGCTGCTCGAGACCGTGCGTTGCAACGGGTTGAGAGCTTCGGGAACGTAACCGCCCACCGTGTCTCTGATCGAAGCTACCCACCCCTGATCTGGAGCGCTAGTCTCGCTCTCAGCTCGAATCGATGCACGCTTTGTACTGACCAAGGGCTGATCGGCTATGCTCGTCCCAACTCCTGCACCTATGCCATTCAGATCTGCGATTGAGCGCCTTCGCTCTTGCTCTGATTCTTGCACCTGCAATGTACTTGAAGCACCGTCCTTGTCCGCGATATCTTCCTCGTTGACGTCGCTCTTTGCACAGGCCCAGTCCAGAAACTTGACTGCATCCTGTACAATACTGCTAGGAACATTTCGTTCGACCATGAAGCGCGGTATGCCACCGCCGGGGTCACTTCGCGTCACCATTGTCCATTGCACAGGATTTGACTCCGGGTTCTCTGCTCCGGCAAGCGGGATTTCAGAGATCATCTCAATACTCTCATAGTATCCGCGGACCATTCCGTTTCTGGGCGGTGCGTCGGGATGTGAGACCGGTATCGAGACGACCATGTAGTGCCGCGGTACCGCAGTGCCGACTTTAGACGCATCTGTGAGGCAGTTTTCGGAGGTGATGAGTAGCGTGATGAACTCTCGCGGAGATGTGGGACCAGGGAATTGAGCCGAGAGCTGGTATACTACGATCGTTAGCGATGTCATTACATGATTTCACTGTTACATACCCTCCAGCTTTCCAATACCGTCTACAGTAATCTGCTCAAGTCTCTGGTCACCGCCAATGCCCCGGACATTACCCTCTCCAGGCCCACCTTGTACTTCCAAGCTCTCCGGGAATTCTTTCTGCATGCAATCCTTCCACTTGCTGAACCCTAGTCCTTCGTGCACACTTGACCGTGCAAACCACGCGCCATGTCTGTCATGCCCCGCCATTTTATAGACGCTCATACCCGTAGCCACTTCCTTCGCCCCCAGCTTCACCGGTTTTCCCCATGACTTTTGCAGCGCCTCGTGTGCTTTTGCTGGTGGCGGCCGCCGTACTTGAGATATGGTGAGATCCGCAGCATTGGCGGCTGGTCGCGAGTCTGTCCGCGTGCGCTGCGAGGCTTCGTAGGGCGTGCCATTGGGCGGCGGTGGGACTGAGTTCGCGATGAGCTCTGCATTTGAGAGAATCTCTGGGAGGAAGGACTTGAGGTCGTCGGTGGGTACGTCGCTAAATTCCTTTGGGCGAAGACATGCTAGCGCGTCGTGCAGTTCCGACATATTGGGATGCGCAGTCTCTCTTTGATGAGAAACGTAGTCGTGTATAGAGCTGGGAACAGGTCTGATTGCTTTCCTCTTTTGTGAATGTCAGGCTTAGTCAAGAGCTGTCAAGGTGTGGCTGTTTCCGATGTACCCGTGGCGGAGGCTTAGTGTTGTATGGTGACGACGTATGAAATCACAGCGCAAAGGTAAAATCGCATGTATTTGACTATGAACAAGATTCGGGCCGTGAAATAGCGCGGAACACAGGGTGATTGTTGTACAAACGCGAGGCTGCCGATAATATCCTTGCCTTGCGTACTTCGCGGGGTCGGCTTCGAATAGGCTCAAGTCCCGTTACGAAGGGGCTCGTTTTAGCTTGGCGCGTTTACTCGATGAATACGAGCTCTTTCGTATAGGACCCTGGAGGAATACGAGCCTATCAAACTACGTCACCTACACCATTTCTGGTGCTGCTTGCGAGATTGCCAACGTAAAATCAAACAAGTTTCTAAATGTCTCGCAAATACTAGGACCTATCTTACAACAAACAGCGCACAGCCAAAGAGAAGGGTATCTCGGAATTCACATAGTCCGCCGCATATGCAATGCTTGAAATACACAACCGCCAAGTCTGTACACTTACACCAGGACGTACAGCGCGCACATCTGGAGAAAGTTAGCCGTGGTCAGATATGGTGGAGGCCTTGACTTACCATGCTCAGGCCCAAGATCATACTACACCAGAAGAGCACGTTGTTGAGCAAGGTGCGGCCTCTGACCCACTTGCTCCTCTGCACCATGACGATGGGCATCTGCAGCATCATTGCGAAAAAGCCGTAGCCTCGAAACTTGCGTGTGATGCAGCCCATGACTAGCTCGTGTGCAAGCGCAGAGATGAGGAAGGTGATTGTCGTTGCAACTGGGCGCGACATGTGGTTCTTTGATGCAGAGTAGACATGGCGACGGAAGAAGTGGTGCACAGGCTTGTTCCTGATAGACACAATTAGCAAGCTTACTTGCACCGTTTGGACGCCGCATTACTCACCACTCGCGCGAAAACTCAAGCCAATCGCAACTATTCCACCAATCTGCGTAAAATTGACGATCCGCGAAGCCTAGAATCTCGTTAGCCAGGATCTATTTGCAGTATTCTGTGACTTACATGTGAGCTCGGCGAATGCACCGAGGACGTACTCGAAAATGACAAGGAAAACCAACAGGAATGTGATCATAAATGGGAAGAGCAGACGACCGACAGTCTCTGCAACGATCAAGGTAAAGTCTAGTGCGCCGTCTGCATGGTGGAGGCGGGCTGCGGAGGCGTCAAGCACAGGCAAGATGAACTCCTCAGACGTAATGACCATCAAGAAGATGCACCCGAATACTGCAAGTGTCTTGTAGAAGACTTCCATCCAGCGGATGTGCGACGTGCGGGGATACTCGATCTCATAGCAAAGCGTCGGACAGAAGAGAAAGTCGATATAGTTGTAGATGTTGAGGTTCTCGGGATACGAGACATGGCCTAGTGGCGAGGTGAGCTCAAAAGCCAGATCTTCTCTGAGCTGGCGCAGGTATTCCGCGTTTGCGTCGTTGGGCTCTTGGTGGGTGGGTGACTGAGGAATCTCGTGCAGATGTGTTCGGGGCTCTGGGTATTTGACTACAGCGGCTTTGCTCGCCTGATCAGGCGTATCGAGTTCATTCAGACGGCGCAGACTCTCGCTCAGATGTCCATTGTAGAAGCTGTATATAGTCAGTACATCGAACTGCTATCTGAACCGAGTGAACGTACGCGTATGAATGCATCTTCATGAAGATGGCGAGCAGATGCAACGTGAAGAAGACCTGAGCGGTCCAGCTCCAGTCGCGGATGAAAGGGTACGTGACCCAAAAGGTAAGCCATAGCACCTGGTATATGCTCTGTATCAGTACACCGAGCTTGCTCCAGCGCAGTGAGCCTTTGCCGTTGAGAAAGAGCTGCTGGAGTGGCAGCGATACCATGGTGCTGCCCACCATAGCCCCATCCACCATGCCGAGCTCGACCACCTTCTCCTTGAAAAGTCCCCACTGCTTCAACTGCAGAGGATAGCCGGTCTCGGTCATGTTGCGCAGCATCGTTGTGAGAACCATGATCGCAAGCCCGATCCAGAAAAGGACGAAGAAGCCTCTGAAGTCATGATAGTCGCTATCCGGGTCGAAGTGGGATACGCGATTCACGTATTCGATGGTGGGAAACATGCGCTGTTTCTGCTTGGCGCGAATCTGACGGCGCGCAGAGGAGGTGGCCTGTACTGATGGAGGGGCATCTGCTGGAATGGGAGTTGTTCTTCCACTGTAAGCGTCAGCTGTGCGCCTGGCTACGAATGAAGTCCAAGTACCTCGAGACACCAGAGCCAGGCTCCTTCAGAGTTCCATCCTTGTTGAAGGCTTCCTCGTTTAGCTGCGGCCTCAGCAGGTCTATACGCGTGGGTTTGCGCGGTCGCGGCGAGTGAAGCTCGCCATGCCCATTGCGGGCTTTCGCGTCGATAGAAGTAGACTCGGCCATGACGTAGAGGATTGCATGTACATGTCGCAGTGAATGCGAAGAAAGGTGGCTTTAGCGACGCAGTCAGCCTAGACGATGATCTGCGACTTGACGGGGCTCCTTGGGGTTGATGTCACACGTCGCCGTGACTTCCGCGGCACTGGTGGAGCTGACGTTTGCAGGAATGGAGCTGGGATCATGTGGGCATGGCATCGGTATTTCAGTATATGTACAAGCTACTACGGAAGCCGACCATTGCCGACACTCTAAGTGTCTGGCACAAGCAACATCGTGCACCTGGGCGTCGAAGTACAGTAGTGTGACGGTAATTACGTCAGCGGTCGCGCGAGTCAGGGAAGGCGCGACGACCCTGTCTGGATTAACAGACGGCCCGCGTTCGGACATGCCAGCTACTGTACTCCTCGAATAATCACAAGCAGCGGTGCCTTACCATATCGCATACCGCTTTCGGCTCCAGCATTCGTCCGACCCACGCATCCCTCCATCTCCAAGCCGCCTGAGCCTTCACTTGCCTGACATTCCGACCGCTGCCCCGGTGGGGTCCAAGAGGCCACCACAATGACTTCCTGTACGCCAAGGCCGCGACGCCCGCTATATGCACGTATACTAAGACACTGCAGTGAAGCAATTCATTCGGAATGTGCGAGCCGCGAAAACAATTGCCGACGAGCGGGCCGTGGTGCAGAAGGAAAGCGCTGCCATTCGCGCCAGCTTCAGGGAGGAGAGCCACGACTCCAATGTGAGGTGTGTTGAGGTCTCATGAAACCACAGACGTACATTCACACCCAAGCAGGAGAAACAATGTCGCCAAGCTACTGTACCTCTTCACGCTGGGAGAGAGGACGCATTTTGGACAGATTGAATGTCTGAAGCTACTGGCCTCGCCGCGGTTTGCGGACAAGCGTCTGGGGTATCTGGGGACCATGTTGCTGCTGGATGAAAACCAAGAGGTCCTGACCTTGGTGACAAACTCGACCAAGAAGTATGCACTCATGCGCAATTGTGACGTCTCCCGCTTACAATAGTACAGCGACTTGAACCACTCTAACCAGTACATTGTTGGCCTGGCGCTCTGTACCCTTGGAAACATCGCCTCAGTCGAGATGGCTCGTGATCTCTTCCCCGAAGTCGAAACTATCATATCGAGCTCAAACCCCTACATTCGCCGAAAAGCCGCCCTTTGCGCCATGAGGATTTGTCGAAAGGTGCCTGATCTTCAGGAACATTTCCTGGACAAAGCCAAACTGCTGCTACAAGACCGCAACCACGGCGTTCTGCTGTGCGGCGTCACATTGGTTGCAAATCTCTGTGAGGCAGACGAACTAGAAGATGACGAGAACGGCGTCAGGGACCTGTTCAAACCAGTTTTCCCTAGTCTGGTCAAGATTTTGAAGGGGCTCTCTTCGTCTGGATATGCGCCCGAGCACGACGTTACAGGCATCACGGATCCTTTCCTGCAATGCAAAATCCTGCAGCTGCTCCGCATACTGGCACGTGGTGATGCGTCTGTCAGCGAGCAGATCAACGATATCTTGGCTCAGGTAATTGCACGCGCGCGTTCAGGACAAAGATTCTAACATGGTCAGGTCGCTACCAACACGGACTCTTCGAAAAACGTCGGAAACTCCATCCTCTATGAGGCAGTGCTCACCATTCTCGACATCGAAGCAGATTCTGGCCTCCGCGTGCTTGGTGTAAACATTCTCGGCAAATTCTTGTCCAACCGTGACAACAACATCCGATACGTTGCCCTCAACACACTGATCAAGGTTGTTGCTGTTGAGCCGAACGCCGTCCAGCGACACAGGAACACAATCTTGGACTGCTTGCGCGATCCAGATATCAGTATCCGACGAAGAGCCCTCGACCTCAGTTTCACACTAATCAACGAGAGCAACGTACGGGTCTTGATTCGCGAGTTGCTTGCATTCTTGGAAGTCGCCGACAATGAGTTCAAGCCTGTGATGACCTCCCAGATCGGTATCGCAGCTGACCGATTCGCGCCAAACAAGCGCTGGCACGTTGACACCATGCTTCGCGTCTTGAAGTTGGTGAGTAGAGCGCGAAACTGCTTTCCAAAGGTAATATGCTAACGTGAATTCACAGGCTGGCAACTACGTGAAGGAGCAGATTCTATCATCATTTGTCCGCTTGATTGCGACAACCCCGGATTTACAGACCTACTCCGTGCAAAAGCTGTACGCCGCGCTAAAGGACGACATCACTCAAGAAGGTCTCACGCTTGCTGGATCGTGGGTCATTGGCGAGTACGGTGATGCATTGCTGAGGGGTGGCCAGTATGAAGAGGAGGAGCTTGTGAAGGAAGTCAAGGAGAGCGACATCGTCGATCTGTTTGAGACTATTCTCGGAAGCAGCTATGCCGGTCTCATCGTCCAGCAGTACATCGTCACTGCTACCATCAAGCTTACTACGCGCTTGACCGAGCCCGCCCAGATCGAACGCCTTCGGAGACTGCTGCAAAGATACAACTCCAACCTTGACGTCGAGATACAGCAGCGTGCCGTTGAGTATGGCAATCTGTTTGGACAAGACTCGGTCAGAAGAGGTGTCCTTGAGAAGATGCCTGCACCAGAAATCCGAGAGGAGCAGCGCGTGCTTGGAGAAGCCACCAAGAAGCGACAATCGAAAATTCTTAAGAAGAAACCCGCACAAGCTGCAACCGAAGATCTACTCTTGGACCTCATGGGCGACTCAGGTCCATCTGCACATACCAATGGAACCTCAAATGGTACACAAAGTCAAGACTTGCTCGCTGATATCCTCGGTGGAGGCGGATCCTCCTCACCGCCACCACAGACATCGACCCCTGGACCACAATCGAACGTTGCGAATATCATGGATCTGTTCAACTCCGGCCCCTCTAGCTCGCCAGCTCCTACGCAGTCTCGCCCACCCCCACAAGCAGGTTCTATGGATCTGCTCGGCGGCATGTCCTCAACACACCCGTCTGCGCCTGCAGCATCCTCAGGGCCCGCTCCACACCCAGTTTACAACAAGAACGACTTACAGATTGCTTTCCAAATGAAACGCGATGCAAACGCCATCCAGCTTCTTGCTCGATTCCGGAATACCGGTAGTCTTAGCCAATTGTCAGCAGTGAACCTGCAAGCCGCAGTGCCAAAAAGTCAGAAACTGCAACTACAGCCGATCAGTACATCAGAACTAGATGCTGGTCAAGAGGCGACTCAGCAGATGCGGGTCACCTCAGTCAACGGTGTAAGTTTTCAACAATATCTAAAATTGGGACTAGTGCTAACCCTGCCATAGCCTCCGCCAGCTCGGTTAAGATTAAGGCTGAAGGTCAGTTATTCTGCCGACGGTGGCCCTGTCACAGAACAGGTCGACTGGTCGGAGCCTACGTAAGCGTAGGCCCCTGCTTTATAGATGTCAGGTTAGCACGTCAGCAAGATCTACAATACATGCATCGAGCAAACACCTTCTTAGCATTGCGCTATTGAAGACGGTACAAAACTCATCAAGGACCATTGCCACGCTGAACAATAGCATCATCTCTAATCATTGTCAATAGCGACGTGATGTGGGGTTAAGACTCGGGAGGGGCGGATCCTTGAATGGAGATCACCCCACCCCGCAGCTGCGGAAATTAACGTCAGGCACGCTCGCGAGAACTAGGCTCACCCCTGTGCATCTTCAACACACCGCAACGCTCTTACGCTACAGTCGCTGATGCTTTTTGTGCAATTTAAACGACCCACTTATGAAACAATCAGACCATAACACACAATGTTGAGTATTCGGCCCTGTCAGCACAATAAACCACAGCATCGGAACCTCACCTCGCCAGTGCCAGAAACGATGACGCCAGCTGATCATGCACTCCTCAAGCTTGTGTAGCTTGGGGATCGACAAGCTTGCAGCTCTCAGATAGCTGCAATCGCCTTCTGCCACCTTCCTAAGAAGTGTCTGTACCATGCGCTGCCATCACATGCGCAGCGTCACTTCTCCACTTTCAGATGTGGCAAGCCTATAACTGCACAGCTGGCAGACACCACGACGGCGGGAGCTACGCAAAAGTACGTCAGGGGATACTTTTCGCGGCTCAGTTTCGATGTAGATGTAACATGGGTAGCGTAAACTCAATGCCTGGTACCAAGTGGAGCCGTGCGGTGTAATTGCGATGTATGTATATGCTCACATATATCCCACGTCTGTCCGAACGACACCGGACTGTTTTTGTTCACTTCTGGAGACTGGTTCAATATGGCGCGGTTGCATTTTTTCGCTCTTGGAGCTGTCTTGCTCCCTTCGGCTTTGGCACTACCATCAAATGAGCCTCTCGAGCTGGTGGTCAATAATGTGGAACAGAGACAGTATTCGGAGACGGTGGATCGAGCTCAGGCGGTCGTTGACACTTTTAAAATCAGTTGGGAGGGTTACTACAAATATGCGTTCCCCAACGACGAGTTGAATCCTGTCACGAACAACTTCAGTAACTCGAGGTCCGCCATTCTTTTTCGTCTTGCGAGTTTCAATCTAACAAACTGTTGTAGAAACGGATGGGGCGCCTCTGCGGTCGACGCTCTCTCTACCGCCCTTGTAATGGAAGAAAAAGAAATCGTAAACCAGATTCTCGCTCATGTCCCCACGATAAACTGGTCCAAAACCGACATCGAAGTCTCGCTGTTCGAAACCACAATCCGCTATCTCGGCGGCCTGATTTCCGGCTACGACTTCCTCAACGGACCGCTGGCGCATCTCGCAGATAATAAGGACCAGGTCGACGCACTGCTTGCTCAAAGCATCACCCTTGCAAACAACCTCAGCTACGCCTTCGAAACCCCCACCGGCATCCCCTGGAACGAACTCATCTTCTCCAACCGCAGCAACGTCAACGCACCCAACGGCCTCGCCACAGTCGGCACCCTGATCCTCGAATGGACGCGCCTCGCCGACCTCTCTGGCAACGAAACCTACGCCGCCCTCGCCGAAAAATCATACGAGTACCTCCTCAACCCGCAACCCGCCTTCGGCGAGCCCTTCCCCGGCCTCCTCGGCATGAGCATCGACCCCAACACCGGCCTGTTCAAAGATGCACTGGGCGGCTGGATCGGCGGCGCAGACTCGTACTACGAATACCTGATCAAGATGTACATCTACGACCCCGCGCGTTTCGCCTACCTCAAAGACGCATGGACCGTGGCCGCGGACTCGAGCATCAAGTACCTGACCTCGCACCCCAAGACCAAGCCCAACGTGACCTTCCTCGCATACTTCAACGGCACGACGCTCCGCGAACGCAGCCAGCACCTCGCGTGCTTCGACGGCGGCAACTTCATCCTCGCAGGCCAAACGCTCGGCAACCAGACGTACATCGACTTCGGCCTCGCGCTCGTCGACGGCTGCAGACTCACGTACACGAGCACCGCGACGGGCATCGGCGCCGAGCAATTCCGCTGGGAATCCAACGTCACCGTCCCCGCGAACCAGGCCGCGTACTTCGCCAAATCAGGCACCGTCATCTCTGACCCCACCTACAATCTGCGCCCAGAGGTCATCGAGAGCTACTACTATGCGTACCGTGCGACCAAGGATACGAAATATCAGGACTGGGCGTGGGAGGCGTTTGTGGCGATTAATAGCACCACGCGCGTGGGCAGCGGGTATAGCAGTATTAATGATGTGAATGCGCCGGGTGGGGGCGGCTATTCGGATTTCCAGGAGAGCTTTTGGTTTGCGGAAGTGCTGAAGTACAGCTATTTGATTCAGACGGAGGGGAGCGAGGAGTGGCAAGTGGGCGATGGGGGGAGGGATACGTGGGTGTTTAATACGGAGGCACATCCGGTCAGGATTGTTGGCGGCGGGAAGAAGTAGGATTGGGTATCTAATGCACTGCTGCTGCTTGCTAGCTCAAACGAAGAACTACTCGAAGAATCCTCCGTCGCTGTCGTCGTCCTGATCTTGAACCGGGTGGTTGTGCGAAGTAGAAGCGGTGTGTGATGCCTTGCTCTCTTTCTTGTTCTCCTTGGCTTTGGGCTTCTTGCTCTTCTTCGGCGGCTCGGCTGGGACCGCGTCTTTGCTGTATCTCAGCTTCTCCAGCGTGCCTTCTTCCATCGCCTGCTCTACTGCTTTCCACATGTTGACGTCGCCCTTGGGTCCATCGACATCGGCGTTGTTCTTGCTGTCCTCGCCCGTGTCCTCCGCCTCTTCTGAGTTACTCGACTTGTTGCTCTTCGACTTGGGATACAGCGACGAGTATGGCTTCATAAGCGGGTAGTATATCGCATAGTTGACGTCGATCTCAGCGTTGTGTATTCGCTGCTGTAGCTCCGCTTTCTTCGAATCGTCGTCTAGTGCAGAAAGTTCTTTCTTGAGTCGTTTGAGTATGCGCGTGCCCTTTTGTCGATCTGCCATTGTTAGATCTATCCGTACCAAGAATCATAAGGAAAACATACCAAAGAACCGCACTTGGTGGTATTTCCCAATCATCTTCTTCCGGTACTCGGCCTCCCTGCTGGCATTAAGCTTCTCCGCCAGCTCGTGCTCGCATGCCTCCAATTCTCGTTCCCGCTCCTGCCTTGCGCCCGCCGACATCTTGTGTTTCTCTACGCTATCCATATGCGTGAGGAAGCGCTTCAGGTCCCGTATCCTGCTCTTGAGCGCATTGGTGCTGCGCCCGTTCTCGTCATCGTGGGAGAGGTTTGGTCGCCTGTGGTGCTTGGTCTGCTGGTGGTTCTGGCCGGGCTTGAAAGGGCGATGTTTCTTGAAAGTCTTGGAAGCGGAAGAGGCATCTCCTGGCGTCTCGTCGTGCTTGCGCTTTTGCGACATGTTGTTGTGTCGCTGTGGTTCGGGTTGCTGGTTGTAAAAGTTGAGAACTTCGGCGTCTGGAAGTTTTAGTGGGGCCCGAACGCGCTAGAGGCATGTCACGAGCCATGGCCTTCACTTCAAGGACGCCAATGCTGAAGCACCATTGTCGCGTCGCGAAATGTCCTGACCGACATGCCCCGAGCCAGTTATTCTTTGCCTTCGCTGTCTTGCTTCGGATGAAATCATTCGTGATCTAGCCAATCCCTCCATCTTCCTGGCGCCACCAATGATCAGCCAGTAACATGGAAGCTGCGATCCGATGGTCGCCGCACTCCACCCAGTCCAATCCCCGTTTCTTGATAATCGATGTCGCGGGGAACCGTCTGCGCCTGTGCCAAATCGATGGTCTGTCCAAGAAGAAGGTTAACTACAGACAAATATGCATCCGCGATAAGCTGCCCAACTACACAGCCTTTGACTGGTCCAGGAAAGATGCCAGTATCGTTGGAATCGGCTCAGCGACTGGCGAAGCTGTCTTGGTGACTCTGGATCCTGAGAGGCCCGATCACGACCTCATTCATGCATTCCCCATCCGGCATCAGCGGAAATGCAACTCAATCGCGTTCAGCAACAAGAATCTCCTGGCTACTGGACTTGACAGAGTCAGAAACGATGTCTGCTTGAATATCTATGATCTAAATGATTCGAGAATCACAAGCAAAGATGAGCCGTACAAGAAACTGGCGAGCTCAGAAGCTATCTATAGCATCAAGTTCTTCACTGGACAGCCGGACACACTCATTGCGGGTGTCTCGAGGCAGTATGTGCGCATATATGATCTTAGAGGTATGCATTCCTTAGAGTTGTAGATTATATCTTAAAAGCTCACATAATCAGACTCGACAACCACTGGCATCGCCCAGTTTCAGACACGCCAGGTGCACAACATCGCCATAGATCCGATGGATGAAAACTACTTCCTCTCTGCCGGTACCACCGGCGATCCAACTGTGACTGTATGGGACCAACGATTTGTCAAGCAACGGAGCACCTCCAACGAGGCTGCCAACTCCGGTGCGGTTCTGGAGTTCAAACCAGTTGTTGATAACAGTCAGGCAGCCAGTATTTGGAGTCTGCGCTACTCTGGTACAAAGAGAGGGACCTTTGGTGTATTAGCAAACACAGGGGAGTTCAAGATTATCGAGCTAGCACAGCACACACATCGGCTAGATCCGACATCAAAGACCTCGTCTGGGCCAGGATGGTCTTCACCACACTACACTAAAGCCACGCACCATTTCCGATATCCACTTCACGACAAGGCTCATCCTCAGGATCCTAAAGACCGCGTTGTTGCATATGATTTCATGACGGCCGGCAATTTAATGAGCGGACAATGCGCTCTCGCCCTACTTCCCAACCGTGAGGTGGAGGTACTCAAAGTGCCGCCACCAGCGCCAAAGATCAACGTCAGTGCTCTCGAAGAGATTTATAAAGACAAACATTGCATTGCAAAACCAAGCCTACCTCATGGTACGGTGGCTGACGACCTCATTGAAGTCCAAAACCTGGCATTGAGCACGAAATTCGGCATTGATTATGACATGGGAAACAGTCTATCGGAGAGCATGACCAGGTTCAGTTTGAGCAACAGTCAGCGAAGTCTTCCTCTTCTATCAGCAACACACCCGAGTCATGAAATGCACGAAGACCTCCTGAATCTGGGATATCCTGATGTCAAGATTCCGCTGAACGACTACCTTGCTGTTCTGCATGCAGCGAAGCGCCGAGCTCTCCAAGGCTACTCTCTGGATTGCGATAAGAACAAGAAGATTCTCAGCAACGATCCTTGGCTCGTCGATGCTTGGACACTTGTTGATCGTATGGATGCCCATGCCGTAGGCGATGGGATGGTCGGAAACGGACTGGACCTGAAGTATCTCGGTGTCACTGCTATATGGGCCAACGAGCTCACCATGTACGACGACCGCCTCATCGATCCCGACGCAAAGACAAGCCAAGAAATGTTCAGCGATGCCGTCAAAGAGATTGTCGAAGTCATGGAGCTCCCAGCCTTCGAAGGCGTCAAGACGGAATACCCGGAGAACAGACAACTATGCCTGAGCCTCTGCGGCTGGCCCCTCGACAAGCCCGCCGCCCAGCACTCCTGCGAAGCACTCGTCGACTCCGGCGCCATCTACAAAGCCATCGTCCTCGCCGTCTTCCAAGGCCACAAAGACATCGCCCTCACCCTCCTCCGCTCCACCCTCCAGCAAAAGAAACTCCCCCAAGACGACATCGGCCTCGCCGCCGTCATCGCCTGCGCCTCCCCTACCTCCTCCATCTCCCCCGACCAACGCTCCACCTGCGCCTGGATGGCCGACATGACCACCGATCCGTACCTCAAATCCCTCCTCACATACTTCATCTCCGCCTCCTGGGACATCGTCGTGTCAATGCCGCAACTCGCCCTCTCCGACCGCGTAGCCATCGCCCTCAAATACCTGCCCGACGCCGCCCTCACCACCTTCCTCACCACCCTCACCTCCACCTCCATATCCACCGGCTCCATCTCCGGCCTTCTCCTGACCGGCCTAACCACGCGCGCCCTCGACCTCCTCACCGTCTCCCTCTCCACACACCCCGCGCTGATCCAAGACGCCGTCCTCCTCCTCTCGCGCGCCTGTCCCTTGTACATCCAAGACGCGCGCTTCCCCCTCTGGCGCGCCATCTACCTCTCGCACATGCAGACCTGGCGCGCCTTCCTGCCGCGCACCCGCTACATCAAGGAACACAACCGCCTCACCCTCACCCGCGAGGGCCGCTCCTCAAATAAACCCGCTCACCCCAGCCTCACCCTGCGCTGCCTGACGTGTCAGCAGAACCTCGCCCTGCGCAAAGACCCCGCGCAGAATGCTAGGCCGCGCCTCGTCCCGACGTCGACGGCGTCGGCGCGAACCCCCGCTCGCCCGAAACATGCGGCTAGTAGTCCTGCGCTTGCGTGCCCTGGGTGCGGGACGCAGATGCCGCGCTGTGGGATTTGCATGCTGTGGCTGGGGAGCCCGGATGTGGGGAAGGTAGGGGGTGCGGCGAGTCTGGCAGGGGAGGATTTGGAGGCGAGGTTGATGGTGTTTTGCATGGGGTGTAGTCATGGGTTTCATGGGCATCATGCGAGGGATTGGTTTGCGAGGCATGCCATGTGTCCGGTGCCGGATTGTGGATGTATGTGTGGGTTGTTGAAATGAGGAGGGTGGGTGGGAGTGTTGGTGTGCGGGTAATATGATATGGGGAGGGAATGTTTGGTCAAGGAGTTGAGAGATGGGATGTCTGTTGTGCGAGAGTAATTCAAACATCTATTCTGCGTCAAGGTATACATTGCGCTTCCATACACCGCCATCGTTCTAGCACCTACTACACACTAACGAAACTCGATACATAAAAAGGGTATAAGCAGCCGCGGATCTGATTCGGCCGTTCAGTCCATCCTTCCTTATCCCTGTGTAGGAATCAATGCCGCTGATATAAAGATGCCAAACGCCGATACAATGCATGTGTAAGAAAAGAAAAAGAAAGCTAGTCCAACAAGTAGCACTGGAGATATTAGTCCTGGCCCAACATCTCACTGTCGTCGCCAAACCCCTCTTCTTCGCCCTCGTCCATGGCCATGCCCGCTGCTTGGGCAGTGACGTTGCCCATCTGGTCGCCATCATCATCGGCGTACATGGTGCCCTCCCCATCGTAGGCACGGAGTTCGCCCTGCCCGTGGGTATTGAAGAACACGCGCAATCGGCCCACGCCCATGCCACTAAATACGCAGAAGACGTCGCGTTGGTGCTCGTTGAACTCGGGCGGGGCTTCGCGACAAAAGACGAGGAGGTCGTCGCGGAGGAAGGCTTGTACGCCTGTTAAGCTGAGGTGGGTTAGGCGTGGGCAGTTGTTTAGAAGTGCGTGTATTCCCTGGCAATGTTAGCTGGTCTATTCGGACTTGTCAGGGACTGCTTACATACCTGCAGAGTGAGATTAGTGCAATAGCTGAGATGCACTCTCTCCAGCACACTAGGTGCGATAGGTCCGCCACTGCCAACCTGCTTCGGTTTGGCGAGCGCCAGGATACTGCGGTCTGTGATGGCTGCGCACTTGACAAGTCCTATGCGCTTCAATTTAGGGAGGGTAGCCAATTGCGTGACTGACTGGTCTGTGAGGTTCGTACAGCACGCCAGATCGATGTAACGTATCCTGTTGCACAGTTTAACCAGCTGGGCAACGCCCACATCTGTGATTCGCGAACAGTGGCCTAGGTGTATGTAGTGCAGGTTTTTGCCGAGTCGCGTAATCGCCAGCACGGCTCTGTCTGTAATGTTGCGGCATTTGGCGAGGACAAGGTTGCGCAGGCGTGGCGCTGCGTATACAATTTTCTGGACTCCGGCATCGTTTAGCTCCCCGCAGTCGGTCAAATCTAGTATGCGAAGGCCTTCATATGAGGCTTCAGAGGGCAGGCGGAGGAAGGCCTGATCTGTAATCCTCCAGCAGTGAGCCAGCCGTAGCTCTCTCAGTTGTGGTCCTTCTGTGATGAGGGTCGTGATGGACTCGTCGGCGAGGTTCTTGCAGTCGTGGAGATCGATTTCGAGGATATAGCGGCAGTTCATGGCGAATGCGATTATGCTCCGGTCGGTGAGCTGGGAGCATCCATTCAGCTTGAGGCGCTTCAGATGACGGCAGCTCTTGGCGACTTGTTCCAGTGAATCGTCGGTGATCTTCCTGCAGTTTGTGATGTTCAGTCCCTGTAGCCGTACTGCGTTCTTTGCGAGGGCGAGCATGGTCCTGTCGGTCAGAGCCTCCAGGCTTGTCACGTCGAGTGCCAAGAGACTCCTGTTGCCCTCCAGCATGGCCTCCAGACTCAGATCGGTCAGCTTGGTGCAGTTTGTAAGCGTCAAACGCTCGACCCGCTTGCACACGGAAAGAGGGCCCAGCGTCCCGTCGCTCACTTCGCTGCCGAGCGCCGACAGATTGAGGCGCTTGATCAGGCTGCTGTACTCGAAGAAGCTCGCGACGGTGCGTATTGTGTGTATGACGCTCTTCACGTTGGCCCACTTGTTTGTCGACGGTCTGTGCCAGAGAAGGCCGACGCTATTCCGGGACCAGTCTTTGGAGACTAGCATGCAGTTCTTGAGGTCGGCGGGCGACGACAGTTTTGCGAAGACGGCTATCATGAGCTCGGCGGGCAGGCGGGATATGGGTGAGATTCGGTTCTGCTCCTCAATGGCCCGTCGCCGAGCCTCGTCGTCCGAATCGAGGGAAACCGAGGGTGCGAGGGAAGACAGCGAGTCGTTGGAATTCAGCATGATTGAGTCTTTGTCATCGTCGAAGCCGCGCTCGGGGGAGGTGGAGGCGGAGGAGTCGGATCGTGAGGCGCTCGTGTCTCTGTCTGGCCGCCGTGAGCGCGACATGGCGGCTTGTCGCAGGGCTGTGCTGCGTGTAAAGACGGGCAGCTTGGAGCGTTCGCTCATGGCGGTCGGGGTGGTTCAGTGGCTCGGGAAGGGAATTAGGGTTAGAGGCTCGTGGTCGCGCGTGGCAGGTACAAGTGCTAACGTGGATGTGTATAGCGGCGGATGACGGCGTATGGCTCGGCTCGCGGTGGGCCAGTCGCGCTTTTATGCTACACGGCGCAACGTCACAGGGAGTCTGGTTGCGTGGCAGCTTAGGGCAGTGAAAGCGTAAATGGCAGCAGTCTTCGCTACCAAGTTGGGTTGACGTGCACGGGGCACTGTTTCGCCAACAAGGCTATGACTATGACGGAGCGGAGGGCGCGAGCGACAACAGATCACGGTAAGCAGAGCAGCAGGAGGTGCAGACGGAGGGATTGCAGGTGGCGCCTTCCAGGTAAAGGCAGATTTGAGGATTTGGGATTATACGAGTGAGGGAAAGGAATGAATTGGCTAGAGAGACTGTCGCGGACGAGGCAGGATGCCATGCGTGTTCACGGTGCCCATGTGGTTCCATCCGTCGTTGGCTGCCATGGTGGGGCGTTAGCGCTCTTTCTGCTGGCGCTCCTTTTGGTCCCTTATGGTCCCAGCACAGCGTTTGTCGTCTTCTTTGCCTGGGTCACATTGCTTTTGCGTCTGCTTCGTGAAACCGCCGCATTGCACATGGCTTCCATACAGCCGTCGCCGTCGGTGTCACGGGATCTCGTATCGCTGTTGGCCATTTGTGAAGTCACATGCCGCACTTGGGCGTGCTCGTGAGAGTCCCAGTCACGTCTTGTCCTCACTGCTGGATTGGACTGTTGGACAAAATAGTCTACAATTCAGTCCAGCTGAGAGTTCTCTCCAGATACTGAAAGCGCCATCTGCCGTACCTCACTCAGCGACTTTGATGCAAACATGGTGTCGCAGGATAGCCTACCCTATCACTGCAATCGATAAGACAGGATGAAACTTGACGCTAAACGTGCGCCACACCGCTCCGCCACAGTTTGATGGAACACCAGCACGCCCGCAAAGGGGTAGACTGAAGCTGTGAATTGCTTGTGCAGACCAAGTATAGAACATGGCCATTGACTCGGCGAGGTCCACGCACACCCGCAGCGAATGCAGCCGTGATGTTGAACATGTGGCTGTGCTCGTGACCGCCATGCCATGCGGCGGCCGCTCGAAGCTCGGAGGTCCGTTCATCTGCCTTCGCTACCAGACCGCAACACCACCGCCTTGAGCCCGAGTCTCCTCTGCTACGTGCCCGATCTGCTCTCTATGCCTAACAAGTAGTCCGCCTCCCGCTCCTGCTCGCCGCAGGTCTTCCCCACCAACGCCATGGCATTTGCCCACAACGCCTTCTCCACATCGCAGCCCATGGCCCAGCACCGCGCTCCAGCACCCATTGCTGTCTCCAATGCTCCGCCCGGGACTTTCGCGCCCGGCACCAAGGTCCAGGTTGGCGGCCACCGTGTCACGATTGAGAGATACCTCTCCGAAGGCGGCTTTGCACACGTCTATCTCGTCCGGGTGCCCAGCGCAGATGGCCGCAGCTCCGACGTCGCAGTGCTCAAGAGAGTCGCTGCGCCGGACAAGGATGCATTGGGAAACATGCGGACTGAGGTGGAGACGATGAAGAAGCTCAAGGGCCACCACAAGATCGTCACCTACATGGACTCGCATGCTTCGCAACTCAAGGGCGGGGGCTACGAGGTGTTCCTGCTCATGGAGTACTGCTCAGGAGGGGGATTGATCGACTTCATGAACACGCGCCTGCAGCACCGCCTGACCGAGCCCGAGATTCTGCACATCTTCTCCGATGTGGCCGAGGGCGTTGCGACCATGCACTACCTCAAGCCACCACTGCTCCACCGCGACCTCAAAGTCGAAAACGTTCTGATCACTACCGTTTCGGGCAACAAAATCTACAAGCTCTGCGATTTCGGGTCAACTGCGCCACCGAGGCCTGCTGCAACAACTGCCGCCGAGGGACGACTTATCGAGGACGACGTGCAGCGGCATACCACGCTGCAGTACCGCAGCCCCGAAATGATCGACGTGTACCGCAAGCAGCCGATTGACGAGAAGAGCGACATCTGGGCGCTAGGCGTGTTGTTATACAAGCTGTGCTACTACACAACACCCTTCGAGGAGGTGGGGCAGATGGCCATCCTGAATGCGACATTCAAGTACCCATCATACCCGCAGTTCTCGGACCGCATAAAGAAGCTCATAGGTGGGTGCTGGCTGTCTGCGCGACAACCCGTTGCTAATATGGAGCAGGATGGATGCTGCGCGAGAGCCCACAGCACCGCCCCAACATCTATCAGGTCGTGTCCGACGTGTGCTCGATGAGACACCGAGCAGTACCCATCAAAGACGTATGTGCGAGCTTCGCACGTCAACTTCTCACGCTCATACGAATCAGATCTACTCCGAACGCACGCAGTCAGAAGCACGAAGAAACCAGCAGCTTCCGCCCACTGAGCCAGACGTTGCTTCACCTCCAATGGTAGGCTTACAAAAGGTAGCGCCTGTCAAGCAGGTCCAGCAGATCCCTGACATAACACCAATGCGGCGGGGCAGACCAACTGGGCCAGCCCAGCAGCCCCCAGCAGCAAAGCCCAGTGCTTCTCCTATGCGAGGCACCGCTTGCGACCCATTTGCGGCTCTTGACTCCCAGGACGTCCAAGTACGGCGCGCTGCAGCTGACGAACTCGCATCACGCTTCCCATCCCTTGATGAGTTCTCGCTGCTACACGATCGAGGCCAAAAGTTCGAGTTTGGGCAGGCACCCACGGCGGCTGAGCCCGCCTTGAACAACCGCGTCGTGCAGGCACTGGCAGATGATGCTTTTGCCTCAGTCTCGACGACAAGCGCAGAGCGCGCACCGTCGCCTTCAAAGCCGCGATCCAATGTGCCATCCGCTGTTGTTTCTAGAACTGCATCTATCAAGAAAACGAAGCCTTCTGAGGCGAAGGACAGTCCCCGATCGTCCGCCCCAGCCATCGCACAGCCAGTAGCGCAACGCGTAGGCATGGTCTCCACAGGCGTGCAAACATCGCCTCGCGCCTCTCCTGTTTCGGCACAGCAAAAGTTACCGGACGTCAACAGCCGACCAGTATGGAAGGTACCAGCGTCCACACAACACAGCCGTACCCTAAGCTCGCCTCGTCCCTTTGAAAGGTCGCCGCAGCCTAGTCCTTCCTTGAAGCCTGAATTCGCACTTCCTACAAGGCCATTGCTAGAGTCGCGATCCAAGTCGCACATGTCGAACCTGAGCATTCCAAAGTCTCCAGCATCGACCCGGCCGTCCCTCGAAAGCCAGCGCCCCTCGGCGATGGATCTTGGCTCGTCACTGGACCGATCCAAGTCCGCTAATTCCAACGCTCGACCAGCAAGCATGTATGTCGAGAGCAACCTTGACTATCTGCGCGACCGCGAGATGGCGCCCGGCCGCAAATTTGATGCGCCTTCATTGCAGCGTCGCATCACCTCGAGCGCAATCGACGACTCCCCTGAAGAGGACAAGAACGTCCGATCGAGCATCGACTTCCTTCGAGCTATCGAAAGGGAGGATCACCCTGAAAACAAGCACAAGCACCGCAGAAGCAGTTCGCAATCTAAGCATGTAAAGCGCAGCAGCTTGTCATCGCTAGCAGGCAACACCAAAAACATCGTCAAGGGCCGATTCGGCGACGCATTCAGACGCTTCGAGTCCAACAAGACTCCCGAGCACGAGCGCGACCAGCCACCACTTACCCCAACCGACCAGCTCATCGACCCCAAGACGAGCAACGCCGCCCTCACCCCCATCGCCGGCTCCGAAGCCACCGGCGGCCTCAGCGACGACGACCGCAGCGCCATCGAGGATACCCTCGACCTCGCGCCCGAAGCCCGCCGCGACCTGGAGCGCCGGCGCCTCAGCGAAGAAGAGCGCCGCGTCTCCGCCGCCGCCGCCGAGTACCGCCAACGCGTCATCTCCCAAGGCTCCGGCAAGCCCAAAGTCCCCACCAAAGCCGCCTTTATCCAAAACCGCGTCAAGAACCTCCTCGACGAGAGCTCCAAGCCCGCACAGCCTAACCGCACCGCTGAGGGCTACGGCAAGTACACAGACACGAGTGGAAAACCCCTTCCCCAACGCCCCCAGGATCAATCGGGCATGCCAGCGCGCCAACCCCCACCCGCCATCGCGCGCAAACCCGTCACGCAGCAGGATCTCACGTACGCGAAGCCCTCGTCAGTGAGACCCAACCTCCCCCCGCCCGTCCCCTCTGCTTCCGCCCCGCCGGCAATCAATCTGCGCGCTCCATCTGGGCCCCCGCCGCGCGCGCCCCCCAAGCCGAAGAATCTGCAGACGGGCGGCTCGGGCAGTCCGACGAAGACGCGGCCGGCAGGCGAGGGCGAGGAGTGGGATGTGGATGCGTTTAGCAAGCGGTATCCAAGTTTGAGCGGGTTGGAGATGGTGGAGGCTGAGATTCCGCGGCGGGGGGTTAGGGATGTGTAGGATGGGATTGGTGTTGGAGTAGAGTAGAGTAGAGTAGATCTAGAGTCGAAGAGGAAGAGTATGAGAAGCTGGGGCAATGTGGAGGGAATGCAATGCACATATATGTAGCTCGCAAGAGAGCTCGGGACTTGTGACTTTTCGGTGTGCTATGCCGTTGTATGAGTGATTTGTGACGAGTTCTTTGCTGGTATTCTCGAGATGCCCGGTATTGACTCATTCACAGCTTCTTCTAGAGGTATTTCGAGATGCCTGGAATTGACGTTGATTTGCTGCTCCATGAGTCTTCGTGATGGAGCCACTCGTGAGGCTGGAAGCATGAGGCATCCAAGGATGGAGATGCTCGGTTGGCATTGCGAGGCCTAGATGGAA
>Ga0265780_10003050_pt1 | contig 22270 bp, 27 predicted proteins | sample P1T30metagenome_FD_192432 | JGI IMG/M metagenome (GOLD analysis project Ga0265780, IMG submission 192432) | Plant litter microbial communities from East Loma Ridge, Irvine, California - P1 T30 | ecosystem: Environmental > Terrestrial > Plant litter > Unclassified | place: USA: California...
CGGGTGGTCACCTGTCTCTAGACCCTCTGATCCTAGTCAGGATGGCACGACACAACAATCCGGGAAAGGAGACGCAATTACTCCTCCCCCAACAGACGTCTTGCTAGGTACAGCAAATGGTCAAATCCTCTCTCTCCCTCTACCGCCCCAAGACGATATCTTCAAATCAGTCGCTATAGGCTCGAAATCACTAGAAAAGGATCTGCAGCATGTCTATACTCTACCTGATAATGAACCTGTTGGCGGATTAGCATTTGGCTTCTGGCCTGGGAAATCAAAGAAGGAGAAGAGAGCCTGGGTAGTCATCACCACTCAGGCTAGGGTTTATGAGGTACAAGGGGACGTGGGGTCTACTACTGCAGGTGGGAAGACGGGAGGATGGGCGGAGGAGGTCTTTAAGCCTTTGAGGGATGGAGCGCCAAGTGAGTCGCCTTGAAATCTTGGAGGTGATACGTGGCTGACAAGCAGAATTCCAGGAATTACCCGGAGACCCTCAAAATCCCATTCTGAGATTATATATCCCCACCACCGACAATCAGAATCCAGCATCCCTCCCTTCTCCCTCATCTCTCGCTTGGCTAACTGGTATGTCCCATGGTCCCGAGACTGCACTCATACCGGGACCACACTGACAGTACAGGACCCGGTCTATACACAGCGACCCTATCTGCCACCTCCACAGCTGACATCCTCTGTAAACCCTCAATTCTCCCTTATCCCTCGTTCGACGACTCTATATCTCCAGCTTTCAGCAGAGCACCAGCAAGCTCACCACTTGCACCGCCGATCCCACTTTCAATAACGATCACACAATGGCACTGGCTTCTCTTGTATGAAGATCGCCTGGTTGCTATTGCTAGGGAGAACGAGAAGATTGTCTGGGAAGAAACCTTACCTCTGGTATGTCCTACTGGTGCTGACAACACAGTCAGCTGACTAGTAGAATACGGATGAACATGCTCTAGGCTTGACTGCTGATCCAGTCTCAAGGACATACTGGGTATATACCGATAAATCAATCCTAGAGGTATTGGTGAAGAACGAAGACCGCGATGTCTGGCGCGCAAAGCTGGAACGAGGGGATCACTCGGGAGCACTCTCTTTCGTCAAGGTAAGCTATCTCTATTTGAGTGATTTTGAACTCGAGCTGATGATAGTCTGCTCCACAACGCGATATCGTCCTCTCCAAACAAGGAGATGCGCTATTCGAGCAAGGTCGATTCATCCAGTCTGCACAGTGTTACGCCAAATCAAGCCGTTCATTCGAGTATGTCTGTCTGAGATTTATCGACGTAGATGAACGTGATGCCTTGCGTATATACCTCTCGGATCGTCTTGATCTTCTAGACAAGAAAGTGAGTACACATGTCGAATGTGGGCTGACGAATAAGGACAGGACGCAACGAATGATGTTGGCTACTTGGTTGATTGAGATTTATCTGAGTAAATGCAATACCCTCGAAGATATCCTTGCGGCGGAATCGGCAACTTCCGATGTCGAGAGTTTAACGATAGAGAGGCAAATGATGGAAGAGGACATGAGGAATTTCATGACTACCTACCAAGTAGGCTACACGCGTGTAGTCTTGAATCCAGCTAATCTCCAGAATGACCTGGATTCCAAAGTCGTCTATGAACTCATCCTGAGCCATGGACGTACGGATTTATATCTATTTTATGCGAATTTGAACCGTGATCATGGCAAGGTCGTCGAGCATTGGGTGACGGAGGAACAGTGGTCGAAAGCTATCGATGTCTTGAACCGACAAGTTAGTTAGCTTGTTAAATTTGTGTCCGGAGCTGATCAGTAGGACACACTCGAACTGTATTACCGCTTCGCGTCCGTGCTCATGCGCCACTCACCAAAAGAGACTGTCGATTCATGGATCCGTCAATCGTCACTATCGCCCAAACGCCTCATTCCCGCCCTACTCCAACATCCAAAGAATCAAGCTTCCCATGCTATCCGATATCTCAACCACGTTATCAAAACCCACAATTCAACAGATGTCACAATCTACAACCTCCTCCTAACTCTTCATGTCACTACGAAATCCGACTCTACCTCTGATGGCCCGCTTCTGGATTTCATCTCGACTTGCCCTGATGACCCAATCACAGAACGACCATACTACGACCTCGACTACGCCTTGCGTCTATGTAAAGCCAACGGCAAGACGCAGGCTTGTGTACTGATATACTCCAAGATGGGATTGTATGAGGACAGTGTTGATCTGGCACTTGATAAAGGGGATTTGGAATTGGCGAAAACGAATGCAGATCGACCAGAGGATGATGAGATGCTCAGGAAGAAGTTGTGGCTCAAGATTGCGAAATATGTCGTTCAAGAGAAACACGATATCAAGTCGTACGTCTGCCATTTCACCCATCCATCATACGATGCTGATGAAAAGCGCAATCAAGTTCCTGGAAGCGACCGATCTAGTCAAGATAGAAGATTTATTACCCTTCTTCCCCGATTTCGTGGTCATTGACGATTTCAAGACTGAAATCTGTTCCGCCCTGGAAGATTACGCTACAAAGATCGAAACGTTGCGAACGGAAATGGATAATGCCACCCAATCGGCTGAATCCATCAAGAAGGATATTGAGAATCTTCGAAGTCGGTTCGTGACGATTGATAAAGAGGATAAATGCTGGAAATGTGGCCTTGGACTAGTATCGAAGGGATTCTATGTGTTTCCTTGTCAACATGCTTTCCATGCCGATTGTCTCATCTCAATGGTGAGCTATAGCTCACGCTCTGATTTCGCCGAGCTGACAGCCAGGCAATGGAGTTCTTACCGCCAGCATCACTGCGGAGGATATACCATTTACAAGAAGAATTGGTTGCGAAACCCGATTCGACAGGTCGCGCCCTCTTGTCTTCTTCTTTCCCTTCTGGATCCGGTACCAACACCCCGGCTCGCAAGACAAAGACTCAAGGTACAGGATCAACAGCGACAGACCTCTTGTTAGGAGTGACAGGCCGAAACAAACTCCTCGCTGCCGGCGACAAGTTGAGGGAACTCATCATACCGGATGTTCTAGCTCAGGCGGTCTCTGTCGTCGGCCAAGGAGTCGGTGTAGGACCCTCAGTGTCTAGTCAGAAGAAGAATAAGAGAGATGGCAGTGGATTGAGCGAGGAGCAGACTGCTAGATTAAAGGGCGAATTGGATAAGATTGTAGCTGCTGTTTGTCCCCTCTGTGAAGGGTCTGTCGTAGGGCTCGATAAGCCTTTCGTAGTGGATGGTGAAGGGCTGGATTGGATGGTCTAATACGTTACGCGTAGAGGCCGGTGTCAATATGCATGGTCAGACTTATTCGTGCACACCCCTTTTCATGTCTGGTGTTGTTCTCAATGCCCTAGATCTAGGATGTACTCCTCTGAAGGACTTGTCGAGCTCTGGCTGGTCTTCAGTAAGTATCAGAGACGCCTTCTCGGAAAGGGACTCCCCGTTGCGACTACATCTAGCCCCTTGACACGCCTGAAATGCCTAGTCTTGCGCTGCATTGGCAACATGAAATACTTGGCCATCACGTATTTTCCTTCCTGTAATATCTCCTCAACGGCCGCTTGGCAACGCCTGGCCTGTTGAAGTAGAAAGCGGCCGCAAGCATTCCGGGTTTTCCGTTTTATAACCGTTCGGTTATGTTTACCGTTTATAGTAATTTAGAGTCGAGGTCGTCATGTTGAGTTGTCGGGGTTTCACCCTTTAATTCAGGGCAAATTAGTTTCAAAGGAAATGTTTAGGGGGGATGAAGCGAGACTGAGTGTACGCATTCGTTTGTAGGGTTAGAGGTCAGGGTACACACTCAACAAGGGAACTGCCGCTTTTGCCTTTTCCTTCTCTATACCCCCCTTTAGCATACATTTTGATTTGAACCCTTGACCCTTAAAGCTGGTTCAGCCAATTATCATTCAGTTCTGTAGTCAGACACTCTTTGACGACAACTGTACCAAAGACAGGAATAACATATACTCGTAGTCATCCTATTCACTCTACTACCTTTTCCACTTTACACTCTTCCATCCCACTTTTTTCGATCCTTCAAAGACTAGCAGCAATGGTCAAGTAAGTCATTGCTCTCAAAGCGTCGGTGAATGGTGTACTGGGGAAGATTAGAGTGGACATGGGTTCGGAGAAAGAAGGGGATTCCGAATTTCATCAATGCCCGAACTTTGATTCAAAACATGGAATGGCATGGCTTGACATGACGCTGACAAAACAGTCTCCTTTCTTTCAAGACCCCCCTTCTCGGTCTCGTCCTTATGGTCGCCTACGCTGCCGTGAGTGTTTATCCCATGTGTCCCCCCACCATCATCATATCAGGCGACAAAGATATCTTGGCCCTTGTTTATTTTGGGGTTTTCAGTGGTGGTTATCACCCTGATCTCAACTGGTCGTAAACAATGGAATGTTTCGACATGGTCCTAGTCTGCTTGCAACGCCATATATTGCAAGCGTCAAAGATGATATGGAGAGTGTTAATCACGCATTCGTGCCAAGCCGATCTAGACCTCCCCCCGCCCTGGCCACAATTTCTCAAAATGTGAAATGTGACTAACATATCCAGATGGTCATTGATATCATCGGTATCAAGAAGCAGCGAACTGGATCCGACAACTACCCTCCCGCCGTCATTGCCATGTTGGTAGCTGCCATCCTACAGATGCTATTCAACTTGTGGGTTGTCGCTACCTCTGGTAAGGGTGCTCTCGGTAAGGCTACCACCGTCATGGGAGCACATGCCTTCTTCTTCGTTTTCCAAGTTGGTAAGTCGTTTGGAAACTGTGACAAAGGATTGAGCGCTAATATTCAGGTGCCACCATTGCCGCTACTGTCCTCTACAAGCAGCGAGACTCTCACTACTGCCCCCGAGACTCTCTTGTTCCCGAGTGCCCCGGTGTCTCCCGAGTAAGCATCCTTCATTGCATGTGGTGACTAGTACTCACTAGCAGGGTGTCATGGGTCTCGGATGGTCCCTCGCCGGTCTCTCCCTCATCTACATGGCATACGTCTTCGTCATTGCCAAGAAGCACGCCAACCTCGGTGCCGACCTCTACAACATCCCCCCCAGGAAGCTCGCCAACGCCGACCTCGACGCCAAGCGAGAGGCTGGTGGTCACTAGATGCTGTCGCCCCCCAAACAGCCAGGCCATCAGGATTTAAAGGGAATTCGTCTTTGGAAAGCAAGGAGCCTTTTTTATATCCATTATCATTATTCTACACCCCCGAACAAACTTCACAACCACACAATACTACATCAATCCATAATGTCTATACACCCATTCACACTCCCGATCATCCTTTATCTTGCTTATTTTCGTATTCTCATTCCGTATCACATCTGTGTCACCTAGATGAATTGGAGTATCTTGGCATGTTGCGTGGCGTGAAGTGCGGTGGTGTCACTCATCAGTCTGCATAGCTGACATCGGAGTGATGACTCAAGACTAATATGCACTTTGTCTTTACATGCTGTATAAAACCAATGTAGATAAATCTATAAAGCTAGCTCCTGCTGCTCTCCAACCGAGGCTCTACTGAGTCTGCCCAAACATTCCCTGTGTACCGTAGTCACCCCTCACAATCGGGTTCTCCCCCTTCGGAATCGCGCTTTCACCTCTAGTAGCTCGCCATCTATTGGTGATATCAAATACCTCATCGTCACATAGTATTCTAGAAATCAGCCGCGCGTAGAAGAGGTGGGAGTAGGACACATACCGGAATTCCGTCAACCATCGCTCGGATAGTTCCCAATTGTTATGATCTAGTGGATCTTCCCCATGCAATGTGAACTACCTGTCAGCTGGTTCCGAGGTCGATAAGGTAACATACCCCGTTCAAGATGGCATAGAAGGCTTCAATGATATCGTATCGGCCTATAATTAGCTCATGATGGTGAGTGCAATCAGCTGACTCACCTCGCAGAAGGATCATCCTATCTCGCACAGAGGGAAAGACGAGTCCATCGATGGCATGTTCGTGGGCTATCGTTTTCTGTACCTTTGTCGGACGCAGTGAGAGTGGAAGAACGTAATTTGGATTGACCCGATAACTGTCATTAGCTCACTTGAGGAAGTCAAGACTTACTTGTTCAAGTGATATGTAATCATCTATCTATCAGCAATACTCTCAAAATCGAGAGGACAAGAGGCTAGATTCACCTGCATAGCCTCGAGCATCCTGTTGTTCTGATCATTCTCCGGTAGACTACTCATCAATTTCTCCTGTACTCTAAACCTCTCTGCCATTTCATCAGGAGTCATCGGTGTTCCTTCCAAGGCTCTTCTATCACCGACAGTCAAACTTGCGACAGCTTCTTTGAGTCGTTTACTTTTTTCAGTCTCCGTCTCTACATCTCCACTCGATCGGGTAGCGACAGGGGGTTTGGCAGACGCCGATGTAGATGAAGCAGGTGCACTGGGAGTAATGGGAGCAGCGGGGACAGTGAGCCCAAACCCAGTGAAATTGGCTTGGTTTTGCGAATTCGGTCCGAAACCGAATCCCATTCCCATCCCATATGGGAATTGTTGATCTTGGCCTTGTGCCCAGCTTGGTCCAGAGGGATTAGGGGGTTGATAAGGTTGCGAATTATTGTTATATGCGTAAGGGTTGAATGGAGCTGTAGGCGGTGGAGGCTGATATCGACCGCTCGCCATTGCTTCGAGATCGGGAAAGAAAAAGTCGTAATTGTTTACTGGAATATTCTGTTGTCCTGGCTGAAGTGGCGGTTGCATTGATTGAGATTGCATTTGGGACGTAGAAGCCTGCTGATTCAAGGTGGTATCAGGACCTGGTGTCCTCGTATCTTTGTATCGCTTGTCACCACCCGGCGTAGAGGTACCTTCGGAATGATGATCGTGTTCACCCTCGAGTTTGCGTTTGGAACCAGAAATGTTGGTAGATGTCTTTCGTTTGACGTGGCCAAGCGCGATACCAGGGTTGGCTTCTTCCATCTCTTTGGAAGCTTTGAGGGCAAGGAAAGCATCGTGTGCTGAATCAGTGTCTCCTCTGTTCAGGACCGCATCGAGTTGATCAGCATTAAGGCCTAGACGAGGTAGGCATGATCCCAGTCCTGATACATCAGCTCCGGGAAATATAGGTAGTAATGAGGACTTTAAACTGACCTTCACCGACGAAGGACGTCATATTCTTCAACATCGCCCGGAGATCCTTGTTCTCCTTGAGCAAATTCCGGATGAGCAAAGTCATTAGATCCACCCGCTCCTCCTTATCTCCAGAGAGGACTTCAACTCTGGCTTCAAGATCACGAATCTAACATAAGCGCCTCTACCCGTAGATCGGTCTCTTGACCTACGTATTGCTATACCGTCAGCGACATCTACTATTGAAAGAGCGTCGAAAAGCCATACCTGTTTTCTCAACCTGAATTCCCTCTGTGCAATTCGATTCTGAGCCTTTCGAACGGACGCACTATAATCAGCTAGGCCAATGGTAAGGGTAGCTTACCTCCCGCCAGCTCCACCACCATCCGGTCCCATGGACCCTCCGCGCGATGGGGACTCATCCTACACGCATCAATGAGACCGTTCGATGATAGATAGGGGCAGCAGGTGGACAAGGATAGTGGAGGGTGGAAATTTAGGCACAGATGGTAAACTCGTCAGCTTGATGACCATACCGGATATACCATTCGATAGGAATTTTCCAAACGCACCTCATCGTGATCTTCTAGATTCATACTTGCTTGCCTCCTAGCTCTATATTACTGACGGATGCGCGAGCTTTAGCTTGGCGGTGATATATGCGTATACGTTGTATGTATGGTGTGAAATGAAGTACAGAAAGTAGTATGAGAATTGCCTTACGCTAACCGAATGACTAAAAGATCTACCCTCTCTGATCAACACTTCGGTCACGACATGCCCGAGATCTGATCAATATTACCGACAACTCAGCGTTCTACGATCACAGTCGACGGACCGCGCCGCAATGTCGGACCCTGTCCGCGATCCGAAAGGCCAGTGATGAAACCGGGCGACCCATGCATGCATAGATGCAGGTGGCGTATTTGTACACAATCTAGGCTCTACTTTGGAGTGGACAAATCTCGCCTCTCCCAAACTTGTATAACCGTTTCTCCCAAGAAGACCATTTCTCGCCTGACCTCCTCCACTCGCAGATCTTGCATTTCAAACCATTTCTCATCATCCCCACCCCCCTGTCCTGCTCTTACATGGATCTTCCACGCTGCTTGATTCTCTTCTATTGCGTTCTTTTTGCTTACACCTGAACCTGAACCTGAACCTGTAGATGTTGTTGATGCTGTCGTTGATTCCAGAGTCACGCTGGAAAGGAGATCGTAGACTGAATGGATTGGGTCGGAAGGTTTGGGATCAACATCTTGGGAATCATGAGCATGTATACGAGGTAGAGGTGATGGGACTTACAGTCAGAGAGCTCGACTCCTCGGAGAGGAAAGTTAACCACTGTAGGATTTCGTTCTTCAACAAAGTTGTTTTTGGTGAACCTCTTGATGTGTAGGATGAGGTACGGGGGCAGCGCAGTAAGGTGATGACGCTTTAAAGTTGGACCGAATTCCTGTTGATTAGTAAGAGTCTCAAATGGCTTGAAACTAGCTCACCTGGGTAGTCTTGCCATCGAACTTGGCTAGGACAGTTGATAGAGGGACTTGTGGGATGATCTTCTTCTCATTCTGATCTTGGAATAGAGGAGTTGCTGGTAGGTCCAACGCAAGGAATAAGAAGGGTGATGATATTGTTTGGATATCTATGACATGAGCTCTGGTGTCTGTCGCTCCTAAAACACCTGACTTACCTCGTCCTGGCTCAAACACGGGCCGAGCATACTCTTTATGCGTGATGACCTTTTGAGTCTCAATCTGTACTTTCCCTTGAAAGGTCGAATAGATGACACTCGAGTTCCTCTTTTTGGTTCCTCCCAAATCCCTATGAAGGGTATTCACAATCCAACCCAAGAACTCGACAGGATCACCTTGTTCCGTCATCTTGAATTTGCCAGCACTTCTCTTGGCCACTTCCTGCAAGAACTCATGAGGCGAGACATGAGCCTTGAACAATCTCGGATTCCATAACCGCCTGCACAGCGTTGCCAGTCGTGAAACGAGTTCGGTAGGACGTCTTTCCTCTTGTAATTCGGGGGAAGCGGGGTTTAAGAGGAAAGTACGAAGAGGTGGGATATGGAGTAGTAGGTGAATGATGACATTTAGGTAATCGTTTCTTTTGATGTTGTTCAAACCGATATAGCCCGGTCGATATTGTTCCGATTCTAGTGTATAGGATGGCTCGGGAAGCTTGTCTAGTAGTTGAAGCCCAGATTGTTTGTACCGCGGATTCAGAACGTAAAGGATATCGTTAAGTGAGGGGTCGGAAACAGGATAGCCTTCTGGTAAGACGTAGAACTGGGGATCAGCTCGGTACGAAGGAATACATCTGGACATACCTTTTCCGTCGACAAGTTCAACCAAACACGGTGATTGTCACCGACAGCATGTCGATATGCCCAACTTCCTCTTCCCCTTCCCTGGAAGTATTTCCCACACACCAGACACGCATACACATTGATGTTGCTCAGACTCTTGGAACAGAGCCGCTCAAAATCGAAGTCCAGCTTTGATCTTGATATCTGATCGTCAGTCGCCATCCATGGCACACTTGATTGTACATACCGTATCGAGGTACATATCTGCCCTACTTAAATCCTCCTCCTCAGCAACAGGTTGCTCGGGTACATCCTCCTCATCGCTCTCATAATCCTCATTAATCTTGATTGGATCTGCACTGGGTAACTCCGGCGCAGAGGTCACAGAAGGCATATGAGCCGTACTCGAGGTCGCACCGTTGGCTTCGGCATGACCATTTGAAGGTGAAGGTGGTAAAGTGGAGAACTGTGTATCGGGATCCAAGCGAGCCCGTTTCGCAGCCGGCGGAGAGGCGGGTTCTGAGACTGCCGCCATGGTTCTAGTGTGGATGATTATGCGTTGCAAAGTTTATCAAGTATGATGGGTACGGTGCGAAGCTGGAAACATCAGCGCCTATAATTGGAAAGTGAGAAAGGAGCTCACCCTGATGATACTTTTCAGTAGCACCCAAGGCAGGCTTCTTATCGCCTAATCCGAGTTGTTGGGCCGTTACGGAAGACTGGAAGATTGTACCAAAGCTGAATGCCTATTACTTAGGTGAAGAAGTGATGGTGGAAAGTCGCGAGCCAAGAGAGGGGGTCTAGTTGTACACGCGCCTGTCCCATTGCATTAGGCCTGCTCCTATCTTGCCTCCACTTTGACCTGTCCACTTGTCACTCAAATCCACTGCACTATTACACCAAGGGACGATCATTCTATGCGAGCCAAGGAGTGCTGCTTGTCTGCCTCAGACTCAACCATACCGTTCATACACCATGGTGAGCGAGAGAGAGCCACCCAAAGGCTCTCAAGATCGCCCACAGCAACGTGTCCCTTCTGGGCCTCGTCCACCAGCGACTGGCCTAGCCACTTCTTCGACGTCTAGGAGCAATAACACATTCATGACTGCTCCCTCAAGAGGCTTCACTCTCGATGATGTACCACACTCGGGTGGGTCAAGAGAAGCGAGCGACGTCTTCGAATATACTGCGAATATGAGAGATTCACCAGAACTTATAAATTCGCCCACCACCCCTGGCTTCCGACAGACTGCTTCACCAGATATCCTTCCCACTCCGCTACCGACGACCAAATCGCCCAAGCCGAAGCCAATGGCGCTACGACTTAACACTCGTGATCTCCTCGCTCCTTCCACGTCGCCAAAGAAACCGGTGTCACCAGGTCTACAACACTGGCAACAAGTTCGCGATCATATAATGACGCCAGCCGAGGAGAGGGCTGCACACTCACTAGCACGGACAGGGCCGGGCAATGAAAAGAAGAAGACATTCGATATAGTGACCAAGGCGGTTGCTCGATTTGGGATGAAGCAAGCTACGAATAATGTCATTCGAGGCGATGAGAAGAGGAAGGACACGATGGCTATGAAAGCTGAATTCGGGGACCTGACAGTTGAGCAGAGGGACGAGATAGCAAGGGAGAGGAGGAAGTTCGCAAGAGATGTCAAGACTTGTTTGGATGCTTGTTCAACAGAAGAATCGAAACGGCGTTTAACGAGGCTAGGCCAATCCGTCGGTGTTGTCGGCAAGACAGGAAGTCATGGACATCATCCCGAAGGAAGCAGACACTCAGTACATGAGTCTCGAACATTCCCCCAGCGCCACGGACTCGACAACGAGTTTTACGCACTCGCACCCCTTTTGACCGAACTTCATCGACATATGCCGGCTGCTCGAGCCCGAAAACCTTGGTCCCGGACCTGTCCACATCATGCTGCCATCCTAGCCGAGCTGGGCGCTGCGTTCCTCGACGACAGCATCACGAGTGCTGGAGAGCGCCAGCAGGCTCTCGAGGTCTTCGGAACCGTCGTACGAAATTGGGTAGCCGATAGTGCAGAAGAGGAATTAGCTCGTTGGACTTGGCTGTGCCATGTACTTCATTGGGATGATCGTCAACTCCGTGATCGGGGTCTCACGCTGCTGGACACAATGCTTCGCGATAATCTGCTTGACCACGGTCACGACCATAAGCAACATAGTCCAGCGGGCTTTGTCGACCTTTCTATCGCTTTGATTCGACTACTACACGCGCTAGATACCTCTCATCGTCAGGAGAAACATGTCAACTCCGTCCTGGACCTGATCCACAAACTCAGCGAAGGTAATATGTTGAGTCTGGAAGAAGCAGCAGTTGCAGAATGGGTTGGGATTGAGCGACCGCTGGGCGGTCAAGGCCGTGAATGTAAAGAGCTGTTGTGGGTCGCCGCGGGAAATGCAGTCGGCACAGATGTCAAGCTGGCCGAATGGTTCTTCAGCTCAAAAACACCCTATCTTCAGGTGAGACCGTCCACTAGGTGGTCCTCTGTGACTGACGTGACAGCTGTTCACTCCAGCTCCTATACTACACGGGACACCACCCTTGAATCTTCGACTCCGTTCTCGAGCACTATCAGCATTCTTCCAATCCTTCGCCTCGTCTGCTGGCGACTATAGTCCCAAGCAAAGGAGCATCATCTGGCAAGGCGTCCACAGAATCCTCGAGCCTGAGCTCGCGCTCGTACCGATCTCAGACGATTTGTGCTTTCAATGGCCAAATCTTGTCCTGGCGCTCGAAATCAGTCAGTACGAATTGAACGAGAGTGAGGATGTCGAGCAGTCGGAAGATCCTTTCCGGATGGGCACAATCCCAGCTGAGTCGGGGCCGCCGATCACGAAAACTTACAGGGATACGCTGGTGCGGTACTGGCAGCTCGGAGGGCGATGGGAAGAGGGTACAAGTCAAGCAGCGCTTAGGCATGTAAGACTCATGACGGAATGGTTTATTCAGCTGACAAGCATAGGTCGCGACTGCTCCACTTGGTCAGGTGTATGCACTCGTCCGGGCGTTCTTGGCCAGTAAAGCCCTCAACGCACTTGGTCAGATCTGCCTCAGCCAGCTTTTTCTTGTAAGCCTACGATATTTGCCATCAGATCATATTCTAATATCTGTAGCGGCTGAGCACTACTATACGGGCCACATCAGATGCCACAGGCTTTTCACGTCATCTGCAATCAAACCATCCTCAGCTTCTCTATAAATCTCTGTTCGCGTGTGCGGCGGCTATCTCATCCCCATCACTTGGACCACCGCTCAAGCTCGTCCTTGCATTATCTGAACTACTAGATCCTGTGCCGTTCTGGACCGACGCCGATCCTCAAATGGTAGCGGTTATCCTCATGGGAAACGCTGGGTCAGTCAAGGGAAAGGGCAAAGAGGGAACAAACCCACGGAAGGTCGTGAAATTGGGTCGGTATGCTGTGTTGGTACAGCTATTGAAGGCTTTGGATAAGCTGGATCAAGCTGCGAAGGTGGAAGATCGCTTGAAAAGCTTCGCGGAAACGCTAGAGAGCAGAGTGGCAGTGATGTTGGAAGCGGAGGTGAGTTCATGGCTCGATCTATAAGTATTGAAGCTGATGATACAGGAGAAAGATGCGAGGCTGCCGGACGATTATCGTGCTTTGCTCTGTACTCTCTTCCATCGTCTTCGAGAGATTTCGGGCTCAACTAGAAAGTGGGTATCTTTCTGGTCCACTATCATACTTTAGCTAACAATGTAGATCAAGCTGGAGACACATCGTCATCCGCTGGTACCTGGAGGTTCGAGACGCGCCTTTGCAGAGCACCACGCTCGACGGCCCGATCGAGGAATTAAGAGCACTCATTCACGACCTTAATAACCAATCGACTCCAGCGACGCACGTCACTGCTCAAGCGAAACGAATGACTGGTCTCGCAATGAAGCGAAAGGGCACCGGCCTCCTTTCATCGGGAACCCGAGACCCCGTTCTCGATGTCGAGCTACGCTGTGTCCTGCCCCCTCTTCTAGTCTTAGTCCAGGTCACCCTCACATCGGACGATTGGATGCTGCTTCTGTGGCCTGTTTGGTCTTCCCTCAACGATGCCGATCTGACCCCGGCAACGGCTTTCCTGTTCATGAAATGTGCCGAGAAACACGCGATGGCAGTCAAGGAGATGGTTACCTCTGATCTAGCCCATTCCGAGTCTGCGATACGGTCGACAGCTCTACGTAAATTGGCAAAGGTCTATGGGTGGAGATATCAGTTGCTCTCACAGAGAATCAATAACGATCGTCGAGGTCCAACTTTTCAGTTCACAATGCAGAACCTGATATACGTCGCCTCCGAAATTGGTCTCCCACAATGGGTGCAGCCTCAAGAAGTCCAAGATGCCGCCTTGCAGAAATTCGGAAACACTCTTCCCCTCGAGCTGAGGCAGCGACTGATGGAACTCGGTTGGAATGAAGATGACGAGATGGTCGGGAAAAGTGATTGGGAGCATCTACCTGTTTCAACCCTTCCTGCATTACAGCTACAGGCAGATGAGGAGGTCAACAATCGGTCGCCTTCGCCCAACCGTCTCAATCGATCTGCCTCAACCGGCAGTGGGCACTCAATATCGCTCAAGCGACGTAAGCCGCTTTTCGCGCCCAGTCTCACTTCACTAGTCGGCAGCCAAGCGTGGATGTTGACCGACGAGAGGGACCCGATCTCCGCCATGACCTCTCGAGAGCTAATCAAGCTTTCTCAACGTGATGATGCTCCCGGTCTTTTCCGAATAATAGGTGAAGGCTTCGAGAGCGATCTCGAGCACACTTTGTTCTTGATACGGGCAGATTCGACTACCATCACGCCCGGATACGCTTATGCGGCTACCAATGCGCTGGTGGGCCACGTACGAGCCTGTCTTCGCTCCACCGCTCCGTTCTCAGCCTACGTGGACATCTTGACCACGATTGCAATCACGATTAGAGGTCTGAGTGGAGTCTCGTTGCGGGACATACGAAAGAATCGCTCAGAGCACGTACTGCTTCCGGCATCGATTCACGAAGATGAAGGTGGCTACAAGCTCCATGCGCCCTGGCGTGAAGGTGATATAGGCGCTCAAACGGCACAAGTCCTGATTCTTGCCGGAATACTGCGAAACAATCCTCGGGACGTATATCTGATTAAGAAAATGCTATCGAACCTTCCGATACAATCTTCGATCCACTCGCTCCCCTTCTCAAGAGCCTGGTTACTCCTGATCATCCAGCTATTTAGTACCGCCAATCGAAATTACAACGACCGAGCAGAACTACGGCACTTTCTCTCAAACGTCAGCGCCATTTTGCGACAACACGGTCGAGAGGATCTTCTGGTGGTCGCACATGCGATGCGGGTGTTCATGCTATGTTCTGCTCGATTCCGACGAGTATACGCTTCGGTGGGGTTCCAGTCGACCATGGGCGCCATCTTTGAGACCTACAGTGCCGATAACGCAGCTATTAAAGATTGTATCGAATACGCCATGAGAAGCTTCAACCGTATTCATGGTGACTCTTTCGTTCATCTAGCATGTGTCACTATTTCCGAAAACCTCGCCGATCCTCATACTCTATACAAGCTCCTCGCCTCCCTGTCCCTTCGCAACTCGCCTTCGTCAGGAGTAGCATCCGGTATTCGCGATATGAATCGTAAAGAAGAGATCGATGCTCTGGTTCACATGATCAGTGGTCCTGAGTTGGCTTTCTCGGAGATCGGCACAGCTGCAGCAGAACGTCATGCGAGTAAAGTGGCTAGCGTCAATTTCGAAGAGACCGTCTTTCCCAAACCCAACATCATCAAGCTATTCAATACGGTCATTGCTGCAAGTCCTGCATCGGCGCGAGCTATACGATTCCTTGACTTGTTGGCTGGTATGGTACCCTATATGCAGGACGAATCTAGCAAATCATTGCTACAAGATTCAGTCGAGGCCTTAGGACGCATAGTAGTAAAGGGGCGAATGTCGGATGAGATTGCTTTGCGAGGATCAGCGGCTCAAGGAGACGACAAGGAGACGGATTGGATTGGTGCCAAAGCTGGATACATCGCTTTTGTCGATGCCTACGCTCGCTCCGGCGGTCGACTATCGAGTCTAGCAGTGAAGAGGATCCTACACCTCGTACCAGAATTGCTCAAGAATCACGCCGGTACCACCGGCCGGGTAGCTTCGAGTATCATTGGGTCTCTAGCCAAGACATACCTCACGTCCGCTCGACCTGCCACCTTTCTTCGTGACATAGCCCCGACGTTCCGTGCCTTCATGACCGCCGTCGACTTCTCTGGCCTACTAGACCAAATCACCGAACTTATCCAGAACTCCTCTTTCGACCTCGATACCGAGACTACATCTGTGATTATTGAACACTACGTCCGGCCTTCAATCCAAATCCTCAGCTCCGCTTCTGAGGATAACATGGCGTTTGTCCTCCCGTTACGATCAAGCACTGTCCAATTGCTTGCTGCAGCGGTCTTCCTACTGGGAGACGCCTGGGCGGTCGTGGAGCAGACTATCCCGACCGCTGGATTACTCGCTTCGGTCATTCTACCTTTTTCGCTCGTGCTGGAGCCTCCTAAACAAGTCGACAGAGATACAATCTACTCGAATATATGGATCAGGATGCTTCACTTCATCTTATCCAGACAGAACGCCACTGCTGCCATAAAGTCCCATCAATCCAGCTCAATGCTCGCCGCTCACCAGATCCTGGTATTCCAGATCATCAAAATCGTCTGCATCCGAGCACCCGATACTATCTCACTCAATGGATCATTGTGGCTCTACCTTGCAGAGCGTCTCGAGCAGATGATGGCCGAAGCCAACGATCGACTGGTCTTAGCCAATTCCAGGTCCCCACCTCGTATAGTCGAATGGATGCGATGGACCTTATACGAACTACTCGCACTTCATCGTAGTCCACTCATGATCTCCTTCAGGCACAAAATCCAATTAGCGCTTTCCGAGATCGAGGTCAGGTCTTCGAGGTCCGTCTCACCCGTCAATGACCGGACTAGAGGATCTTCACTCTCCCCCTCGGAGGCATCCATATCCATACCAAGGCCACCTACCACCCTACGATCAATATCTCAGACAAAGCACCAAAGAGTCCCAAGCTTTCAGCATGAGTCAAACATCCGCGGACCACGTCTCTCAACAACCACAATCTCCAGACCTCGAGCGTCACTTTCTCCCGGACCCGACAAATCCACGCCGTCCCGCTTAGCAAGCCATACGCTTCGCAGAAACCCCCCTTCCGACCAGAGCATCACAACTATAAACCCTGATGACTTGAAACGACCTTCGTTCATCGATATCTCCACTCGACGATCTTCCAGGCCTTCGTTCGATGCGTTCCCATCGAGAGCAGGGATGAACAACCGCTTCCCATCTTCGGCCACCATTCGTCAGCTCCCCGGAGATAGAGGAGGAGGGGCGATCGTCCATCTCCTTGGAGCACCAAATCAAGTTTCTTCGGCCATGGGTGGTGGTCTTGCTTCCCCTCTCTTGAGGTCTAGGACCCAGGACGGCTCAAGGGCGACCTGCGACATACCGCTCAAGACGGAGAAGCTCATTGAGGGTTTAAGAAGAGCTATGAAAGCAGCTCAGATTGTTTTTGGCTATGATGTAGATATGGGCGAGGATGAAGTTCCGATAAGGACCTGGTGTGTTCAGGATGCCCTAGTGAGTAGCTACCCGGCTCTTTCTTTTCTACAGCTAAATCAATTAGCACAATATATCTGAACAAACTAAACTATTTGTCGAGGAAGAATTCGGCGAATTGTTCAACCCTACGCAAGATGACTCTGACGCGGCGATGGGCTACGACCTTTCCTTTGCCGACACATCGATATACACATACAAGAAAAATGACGACAACGACAACGACAGCAATTACGAAGACGATGATTACGATGGAGAGCTTCGTGTGCCTATCTTGAACATCACACCAGCTTGAAGCGAATGTAGCCATATTGAAATAACGCCTTGAAGAAATGCCATGATTGTAACGTATGCTAAAGAATGTACAACGCTTCTGAATGCCCCCGCACGTCTAGAATTCTCCCGATTCGCGAGCTGAAACGGGATATACACGATGATTAACTTAACGAATAACACGAGCCCCCTTCTTCTCAGCGATTCGCGATGAGCGTCGAGGTGGTTTGGGTCTGGCGGCCTCCACACCCGCGATACTGTTCAGGGCTAAATCTATGATCAGCTCGAGCACAAAAGCCGTCTTTCATAGCAGTGGACTCACCTCGCATGACTTCCACAGAGTCACCAAGCAAATCGCCACTCGTCAGCGGATGCTGAATGTTGCCGCTACACTCAGCAATTCGAAGCAAATCTGACGAGACGACTCACAGTAAATTAGTGCTCGGGCCCGCTTCATCGAGCGTGATCAAGTTGGAAGGACCAGCAACCGGCTGCGTGACTGGGTACCCTTGAGGTACAGAATCTTCGGACAGGAGGGAAGCTCCTCGGTGTCCAAAATGTTCTCTCGGTCCTGCTGCCAGAGCTCGTCGATGAGCTCGATGAACATTGCCTTTCTTCGGTGACTGCAAGTTAGTGGATGTTCGGCCGGATAGGGACAGGCCCTACTGCATGAGAAATCAAGGAATAGTCTCGGAGTCGATACGTCTGATTCTGAGCTGGCAGCATGCCTTTCTGGGGAGATAGAATGGGATTCCCGGAGGGTCTCTTGTGACGCTTGGCGTCGTTGAGGTTCTCCAGGTCATTGGACGGCGGATGAGGCTCGGTGACCACAGTTTCACGAGCATGCTTGGCCTGTGCGATCGAAGATGGCAACGCAGAGGCTTGGACTTTGTGTCCGGTGATATTGCTTGTGTTGATCTAGAATGATCAGCATGTCCCTCAGACTGAAGAACTCACTCTCGAGGTGTGAGCGATGTCCCCCAGCACAGTCCGCTTCGGGATTGCCGGCATTCGAGCTCGTACAGGAATCACTAGGGGATCATTATTTTTCTCGCCATACGCATATCTCATGGACTCACTGGACCTCGCTGGAGCTCTCGACGCTGGTATATCCTCCCAATCCATGTCTGCCCGTTTCTTCCACCTACTAAGCATCTTGCCCCACCTTTTCTCCCAACATGGATCCGGCCCGTAAAGCCTATCCACCACGTCCTTCGACGTCTGACATAGCGCAAAGTCATCGTTCAAATATGCCAAAAAGCATAGATCCTGAATGATAGATGACGAGAGCGCGTAGTTCAGCTTTGACGGCAGTTCGAACGAGGGTAGATGAAATGGTGCCGGATCGGGTCGGCTGGGTGCAAGAAATGGATGTTGAAGAACCTCAGGTATCTACCGGTTCAGCAAGCCCTTCCCATGTGATACTCACGGTGATCCGCTCGTCCGCATTGGGCTCAAGCATTTGTACGATCAAAGAAGCCGCTTTTCCGGGTCCGATATGTCGACGCTTAAAGTAGAAATCGGGAACACTCTCAGCGATCTTCCTCTTGGCGGTGGACTCAGTGTCCTTGTCGAAGTCGATATAGGGGTGGGGGAGGTCGAGGATCTTCGTCAAGAAAATACCCAGACTCCAGACATCGTTCTGAGCGCCGTAGTACATCTCATCCTGAGCCTCAGCGGAGTTCATAAGAGATATTTACCTTGACCTTTTGTGGACTCGAATAGTCTAGGGTACCACCGGAGCTCCTGACTCTTTGTCCGTGTCCAGCAAAATGGCTGAAACCGAAGTCAATCACTGAAGGGCAGCCGAGTGGATCGACAAGGACATTGGACCTCTTGAGATCTTCATGCGAAATATCGAGGGCATGTAGGGTATGGACCGTCATGCACAGTCGTCGAAAGAAGGAGACTAGTTGATGGTGATCCCAGGGCGTGTTGACGTGACCAGCCGAGTGAGGGTGCAGGGTCGAGAACATATACCTGCCTGTCAGACAACAGGCTTTGTAGCCGTGGTTCAGACGTACGTCCATCCATCCCTTTCTACTATTCCCTCGAGCTCGACTACACCCGGCATCTTAAGTCCTGATAACGCTTTTAGGAGAACTACCTCTTTGTGAGCTTCCATTGCGTCTACCGTCTGATCCCAGGTGACGGGTTGAGTGGGATCGTGATGGAGGGCGGGTAGGATCTTGCAGGCGGCTTTCCGACCGTTGATATGGGTTGCGAGACGGACATGGCCTGACGAAGTCAGCTTCATCACCCAACACCACGGCAAAGAAACGTTGTGACTTACCGTAGGCTCCTCTACCAAGGGTAGCACCCAGCCTCCAATCGCCGATATGGGTCAGACTGCTTCTAGGAGTGACTTCCTCCTTCTTGCCCTCGGTAATCAACATATGGGGCGAGATCAAGACGTATAATGGTGGGATGGAGGTTGTCGCCGATGCGGTAAGGTAATTCTGTAACAAGACCACGATATGTTGAGTTGCGGAAGAGATAAGTATCCGAATGAAGAAAGAGAGAAACAGACCAAGAGAAAGAGAGAGTATGGGAGAGAGATATATAGGTTGACTGAGGCCATGAGGTAATCAAAGGTCAGGGTAGGAACGGAAAGATCATTCAACGTATCAGTCAACCTTGTCAAACTGCTGCGCACGGACCTCCTCGCCTCAGTGCCACTTCACATGTCCAATTGGTATACAACTCATATGCGTTTTATGGGAGGGCCCTTTGATGTTGGCAAAGCAGGTGTGGCCGGCTGAACAATTGTAGAACCGGGGTGCAGCCTATCGTGACGCCTCTTTCGCCAATGGGGGCCATATCTAGCGACAATGATTGGCAATGGTGTACAGACCAACCAGACACCAGAGAGTAAGACGAAGCCCCAGCCTGCCCCGATGTGCCGCACGATGACTTGAATGAGGGCAACCGATACTGCAGCCGATGCACACCGTATAAGGTTAAACTAAATACGTCAGTCGCTACCCTGCTAGTTAATTGGCGAGCACATACTGACGCAGTCACTGCTCCACCTTGACCAGGCGAGATATCGATACCATATATAGATGCTGCATACCTCAGCGAGTATAGGAGGAGAGACAGAGAGACTCACTGGTAGCCAGAAAGCTGGTACCGGCACCGACAAAGAAGCTGAACACGACCGGAACCGCCAAGTCCGCTCTCACTTGCAAGCTCCACCCAACAATCAATGTCGCCGCGATGGTGACCCTACTCATCAGCTTTGTTCCTCTTATCATGATTTCCCTCACCCAGCTTGATAAGGAAAGAAGACAAATCTGGTTCGTTCCAACCTGAAGTCGTTCGGGCGTTGATGGTGGTCACCTCCAACACGATCTTTCTCCTTGGAGTATGCCTTGTCCATGAATCTTCCGACGATTAGAGCCGATATGCCGGTTCCGATTCCGTTGGGTATGTAGCAGACTCCGATGATGATGTCGTTCAATCCATATCTATCCTGTAGCAAGGTCGAGAAAACGGTTCTAACAATCAGATTGTGGGCACTGCGAAGAAACCGCCTTACATGACTGCATACCACAGGGCATACCCAATGGCCGACCAGAAGAAGATCATGCCCAGATCGGGGGTGAAAAGTAGTTTCAGGGATGCCAGAGGGCGAAACTGCTGATGAGCACAACCGGGGTCATTCTCGAGGGATGCTCACTGGAACACGCATAGGTCGGTCGACTAGGACTGGTGGTCGACCTTCCTCATTCGCTTGCCGCTCTTCCCGTCTCCGACGCCGATAAGCCTGAGGGGTACAATTCAGCAAAGGTGGTGGAATCGTTCCATCGCCGACCAGTGAACGCAACGTTTCAGGTAGGAGGCTGCTCATCAACATCACCACCCGCTGAAAGAGCTGCACTCACAAGACCACTGGGAGTAGTACGACACCGCAAAAAATGGTAAGGAACCAGAAAATCGCTCGCCATCCGAGTGTAAATGAAAATACACCGCCCAACACCGGGCCGACTGGACTATGAGCTAGGTAATTTCAAAGTTCACATAGACAATAGCTCACTAGCTGTACTGAAAGTTCCCGCGAACTGGAAGATACCGACGAACTTGCCCCGTTCATGGGGAAGGGAGATATCTGCAATGACCCCAGTTCCCAGAGCGATAGTTGCGGATCCTCCAGCCGCCTGTTTTGTCAATATAGTACTTCGAGAATGCGGGTCACTGACCTGAACGATTCGCAAGACCAACAACAGCCAGAATGCATTCGTCGGACATAGAGCAGTTCCGATGCAGCTTAATATGTAAAGGATGAGGTTGATGATATATATAGGCCTGACCATCAGCAAGTCAGTCTACAGCAGAGCTACACACTTACCGACGTCCATAGGCATCGGATGCAGCGCCCCAGATAGATGGCGAGAGGGCTTGAAAGATTCTACAGCATCAGCACGAGACTCCTCGACAGAACTTCTACCCACAGGTACACAGTCAGAGTCAGATTGATCTTCTCGACAGACACATCAAAAGCAGTCGCCAAAGTCGGGATAGCAGGCGTGTAGATATTGGTCGAGATCGGACTGCTTGTTCAGCTTCCACTCTCACAATGAATCACAGTGACTCACGAGAATATACTAGCCAGCGATATTAGACTGATGATGCCCCATTTCTCACGGCTTGTGAAGCAAGAGTAAGCTTCTTGTTCCTCTTTGTCGGTCGTCTTGGCAAATGATGAGTCGGTCACAACTTTCACTCCACCTCCATTCGCTTCGGCTTGTCGTGGAGGAGCACTCTCCTCACGGCTTCCCGAGTCGGTAATCGGCCTCATAGGCAGACATTGATGACAAAATAGGAGCGTAAAGCAGAATGTGTCCGAAATAACTACCGCTTAGCGGGATCCGGCCATGACCGA
>Ga0265780_10003051_pt1 | contig 22265 bp, 22 predicted proteins | sample P1T30metagenome_FD_192432 | JGI IMG/M metagenome (GOLD analysis project Ga0265780, IMG submission 192432) | Plant litter microbial communities from East Loma Ridge, Irvine, California - P1 T30 | ecosystem: Environmental > Terrestrial > Plant litter > Unclassified | place: USA: California...
CAGGGCGGCGCGGACTTCCGGCGTGATCGCGATCTGCTTGGCGCCGCGGCTGTGGATGCCGCCACCCGCCGATAGCGGCGCGGCGTAATCCGCCCAGGACGAGCGCGGCAGCGCGAACAGGCGGGCGCGCTCCGCGAACGACACGGCGGCGTCCGGGTTCGGGTCGAGGAAGATGTGGCGGTGGTCGAACGCGGCGACCAGCCGGATCGTCTCCGACAGCAACATGCCGTTGCCGAACACATCGCCCGACATGTCGCCACAGCCGACTACGGTGACCGGATCGGTCTGCACGTCCACGCCGCGTTCGGCGAAGTGGCGCTGCACCGAAACCCATGCCCCCTTGGCGGTGATGCCCATCGCCTTGTGATCGTAGCCCTGGCTGCCGCCGCTGGCGAAGGCGTCGCCCAGCCAGAAATCGCGTTCGAGGGCGAGCGCGTTGGCGACATCGCTGAAGGTCGCGGTACCCTTGTCCGCCGCGACGACGAAATAGGGGTCCTCGCCGTCCAGCACGCGGACATGCGCCGGATGCACCACCGCGCCGCCGACGATGTTGTCGGTGATCGACAGCAGCGAGCGGATGAAGATGCGGTAGCTCTCCGTCCCCTCCGCCAGCCACGCGTCGCGATCGGTGGCGGGGGAGGGCAGTTGCTTGGGATAGAAGCCGCCCTTCGCACCGGTCGGCACGATGACGGCGTTCTTCACCCGCTGCGCCTTCATCAGGCCGAGGATTTCGACGCGGAAATCGTCGCGCCGGTCCGACCAGCGCAGGCCGCCGCGCGCGACCGGGCCGGCGCGCAGGTGAATGCCCTCGACGCGCGGGGAATAGACCCACACCTCGCGCCACGGCACCGGCGCGGGCAGGCCGGGGATCAGGTGGCTGTCGAGCTTGAACGCCAGCGCCTCAGATGCGGCGGGGGCGAAGGCGTTGGTACGCAGCGTCGCTGCCACCACCGCGTGAAGCGCACGCAGGATACGGTCGTCGTCGATCGCTGATACGGCGTCGAGCCCGGCGAGGATCGCCGCCTCGCCCGCCTCGACATCGCCCGACCCGGCCGGATCGTGCGCGGCGGCGAAGCGGGCGACGAGCGCGCGGGCGACATCGGGCGCGCGGCGCAACGCATCGACCACGGTGGCGAGGCCATAGGTCAGCCCCGCCTGCCGCAGATAGCGGAACCATGCACGCAGCAGCAGTACCGACGATGGTGCCAGCCCGACCTCGACGATCAGGCGGTTGAAACCGTCATTCTCCGCATCGCCGCGCAGCACCGCGGCGATCGCGCCTTCCAGCACGGCGGGATCGGTATTGGTGGCAGGGATTTCGACCACGAAATCATGGACGAAGGCGTCGCCCGCCCCGATGGTGAGATCGCGCAGCCGGGTCGGCAATTCGCCGATCACGCGGAAGCCGAAATTCTCCAGCACCGGCACCGCATCCGACAGCGCGAGCGCGCCGCCCAGCTTGTAGATCTTCAACTGGCGGTCGGCCGCCGGATCGCCATCGACGGGGATCAGGCGGACGCCGCGCGCCTCCGGCGTCTCCAGCGCGGCAAGCCGCTGGATATCGATCGCTGCCTCCGCCGCGGTCGATACGTTGCGGTAGTTTTGCGGGAAGGCCCCGGCCCAGCGCAGCGCCAGTCGCGCGGCGCGGGCGGCGGGCAGCGTCTCGGCCAGCGCGGCCTCCACGTCGGGCACCCAGCCGCGCACCATCCGCTCGATCCGCTGGCCGAGCGGCGCAACATCGGGGGCGGGGGCACGCGGATCGCGCGGGTCGAGCATGTAGCGGAGGAGGGCGACCTGCCCGTCCTCCAGCGCGATCGACCAGTTCAGCACCTCCGCATCCGCTGCCTCGGCGAACATCTCGCCGATCGCGACGCGGCGGCCGGTGGTCACGTCGTCGCGCGGCAACCAGACGAAGGCGTTGAGATGGCGGCCGAGCGGCGAGCGGACCAGCACCACCGCCGGGCGCGGGCGATCCGCGATCGACATCGCGGTCAGCGCCAGTTCCTCCAGCTGATCGGGATCGAAGCCGGCGACCAGATCGTGCGGCAAGGCGGTCAGCGCATGGGTCAGCGCCTTGCCGGTATGGCCGCGTGGATCGAAGCCGAACTTCTCCTCCAGCGCGGTCAGGCGCGTGCGCAGCACCGGCACGGTGCGCGGATCGGCGGCGAGCGCGGCGCTGGTCCACAACCCGGCATGGATCGACAGGCCGGTGACGCGGCCGCCCGCCATCACCGGCATCACCACCAGATCGAGCGGCACGGCGCGGTGGACGCGGGCCAGCAGGTTGGACTTCAGCAGCAACGGCGACTGGCCGCCACCCTCGAACCATTCGATCGCCAGCTTGCGCGACGCCTCTGCCAGGATCGGGCGGGGTTGCGGGTTGCAGGCGATGCCCAGCATCGCGACGGGCGCGGCATCGTCGCTGGCCAGATCGCGATGTTCGTGGCCCAGCAGCGTGAACTTGCCGTCGAGGAACCAGCGCAGCAGCGCCGCGCCCTCACCCGACCAGAGCGCGTCGGCATCGCGCGACATCGCCTGACGCATCGCCCCCCAGTCCGCCACCGCGGCCCGCACATCGGCCAGCGCGGCGTCGAGCGCGGCGGTCAGTTCGCGCCGGTCGCGCGCGTCTGCCCGCTCCAGCTCCAGATAGATCATCGATTCGTGGGCGGCACCGTTGCCGACCTCGACCAGCTGGCCCTGGTCGTCGCGGGTGACGGGCACGACGGGATGGATGATGCGGTGGATCGCGATATCCAGCCCGACGATCGCCGCGGCGATCGAATCGACCAGGAAGGGCATGTCGTCGTTGACGATCGCGACGCGCATGCGACGGCGGACATCGTCGGTCGCGATCGGCTCCAGCGCGATCACCGGTTGGCCGGGCGCGCGCACCGCGCCGGTGGTCGCGACGAAGGCGGCAGCGGTCGCCACCTCCTCGGGTCCGAAATCGCGCAATTCCGCCGGAAGCGCGCCGATGGTCAGCCGGGCGGCAAGCGCAGCTGCGATGTTGTCCTTCTCCATGGCGGCGATCTATGCGCCGCGCACGGCGGGGCTTCAACCCCGGCGGCGTGCGGCGCGGCGTTCGGCGGCGGCGATCACGTCGATCCCCCCGGCTTCCTCGATGAAGCCGGGCAGCCGGCCGGGGGCGACGCCATGACGACGGGCATGATCGAGCACCGCCGCCCAGCCGGTGCGCTGTGCCGGATCGTGATCCTCGCCGAACACCAGCGCGATCACCGCCGTGCCGGATTCTACGTTGCCGGTGCCCGAAGCGGTCGGCAGCGACAGGTCGTAGGCGTGGCTGAGGGCGCGGGTGAGTACCGCCCGGCGGCGCAGATCGGCGGTGTGGAGCGCGGCCGCGGCATCGCGGGCGGTCGCCAGTGCGTCTTCCGTCGTGGCGAAGCCGACGGGCGGGATCGTCAGGACGGCATCGACCGGTGGTGCGATGTCGCCGGCATGGGGGCCATCCGCCCATACCGGGGCGTCGTGCAGGCCCTGCAGATCGGCCATAATCGCCGCGCCCAGTTCGGCATCGAGCCGCGCCTGTACCGCGGGATCGGCGACCTCCTTGCCGTTGACCACGCCGTAGACAAAGTCGACCCGGTCGCCGCCGGGCGAGGACAGGGGCATCAGGATACCGCGATACAGCGTCGTCCGGCCGCGCGTGCCGACGAACTCCGCCTCGAAGCCGACCGGCGCCCGATCCGCGACGATTTGCCCATGATGATCGGTCAGTCGGGCCAGCAGCGAGCGTGGCGGCACCTGGCCGACCTGCGTGATCGCCCCGTCGACCCCGCACTCGTCGCGAAGCGCGGACCCGATATGCGCGATGCGGGGATCGGCGGCGTCCTGCGTGAAATCGAGCAGCACGCCGTGCGTAGCGAAGCCGGCGATCGTGGCGGGATCGACGTCGTCGATCGACGGCAGCGGTCGCCCGTGCAGCAACGATACCCAGTGGCCATAGGCCCGCGCGTGCATCCGCCGCTCTGCCCCGCCCACATCGAACAACGGCCCCGCCGTGGTGGCGGCCATCATGGCGGCCGGCGGCGGCATCATCGACAAGGTCGGCCGCGGCGCGGATTCGGCCAGCGTGGCATGCAGGTGCATCGATCGGGTCCCCATAGTCTGGCGACCATGGCCGCATTGTCGTAAACGCACCGTAAATGAGGACGTTGAACGGGTGGAGATCATCCCGGATGCCATGAAGGCGATCTTGCCGCTTGTCAGCCGCCCCCACTGCTGGTAATCGCGCCGCCTCGACCCGGCACGCCGGGCGCACGAGGGCCGCTTTAGCTCAGCTGGTAGAGCATCGCATTCGTAATGCGGGGGTCACAGGTTCGAGTCCTGTAAGCGGCACCACGGCTCCACAAGGAGCTGACATCATTAGAAAATCGCAGTTTTCTGCCCTTTCTGGCTCCGATAGGTCCATGGAGGAGGTACAAGAAACCTGTTATGGCAATGCTCGTGCAGCACATTCTTCGCCATGCTTCCGGCCGTGTCAGTTTTCGCCGTCAGTATCCCCCGGAGCTCCGTCGCTTCATTCCCGGGCCTAGCGGGATGGGTCCCACGGTCCTTAAAGTCTCCTTGGGCCGAGAAGGCTCGGCCGGCTTCTTGAGTCGCTACGAGGCTGCGTTGGGGCTGTGGGAGGCGACGGTGGCTCTAGCTCGCCGACAGGCGCTGGGGGCCTACGATGTGCTCGACGGGCCCATGATCGCCGAGATTGCTGAGCACTATCGTTCGACCGAGCTTGACGCTGACATGCTGCGGCGGTGGGACCAAGGCGCCAAGGGGCGAGCGCTCCAAGTGGGCCAGGCCATGCAGAGAGCCGGTGTTGCTCTTCCATCGGCCACCTCGGACCAGGCGGCAGAATGGACGAGAAGCGTGCGGGTGGCGGCGTCCGCCATTGCCGAGGCGGGACGGGCACTCCGTGCGAATGGAGACCTTGAGGGCATCGTGGAGGCATGGCGCACGGTAGCTATTGGTGTGGCGGAAAGGCGTGGGCGGCTCATCGACCCTCAAGCTCCTGCTTTCGGCCAGCTTTGCATCGCTCTGAATGATGCCGCCGTGACCGCTCACGAAGATATGTTGAGGCGGCTAGATGGTGAGCTCGTAGTCACACCTCCCGAACCGCCCCGCTCGGCCCCAGAGGCGCCAAGGGCCCCAGTTGCCCGCTCAGCATCCCTAAACCTTTTGGGCCTCTACGACGCTTACGCAGCGGCCAACGAGGGGATGACGCCAGGCGTGCGCGACGAGTGGCGCAGATACATCAAGCGACTGATAGACTTTGTTGGCCACGACGACCCGGCACGTCTGACTTCCGACGACCTCAGGGCGTGGAGGGATCATCTCTTAGTTGAACCGACTAAGCAAGGTGCCCAGCGTAGCCCCGTCACCGTCCGCGACAAGTATATCACCCCGGTCAGGGCAACGCTTTCCTACGCGGTCGATGAAGGCATTTTACCGGAAAATGTTGCCACCGCTGTAAAGGTCAAGCAGCCCAAAAAGGTAAAGCTCCGTGAGCGCTCGTTTACGGCCGCTGAGGCCCAAGCGATCCTCTCGGCCGCTCTCCAGCCGCCACCAGCTCGAATGTCAGTTGAACACGCCAGAGCTCGCCGGTGGGTCCCATGGCTTTGCGCTTACACGGGCGCTCGGGTTGGTGAGATTGCTCAGCTCCGAGGCGAGGACGTTAAAGAGCTGGAGGGCGCGTGGTGTGTGCGGATCACTCCCGAAGCGGGGCAAGTTAAGACCAAGGAGGCGCGGACGGTGCCTTTGCACCCGCATCTCATCGAACAAGGGTTCCTAGAGCTTGTGAAGCGCAACGGGGCAGGACCACTATTTTATGATCCATCGCGCCAGCGTGTGGAAGGGGACAGTAACCGGCACGTCAAGAAAGTAGGGGAGCGACTAGCACAGTGGGTGCGGGAAGACGTGGGGATAACGGACCCTGGCTTGCAGCCCAACCATGGGTGGCGGCATTTGTTCAAGGCGCGGTCCTATGCGGCTGGTGTTGAGGAACGTATGGCCGACGCCTTACAAGGACATGCTCCCACTACAACTGGGCGGGCTTACGGTGCCCCTTCAATCTCCGCGAAGGCCGAGGCGATTGCTCGGTTTCCTACGTTTCCCATAGAAGCCCGATAGCCTGCCCCCGCTGATACGGCACGTAAGGCCAATGAGCTCTGCTGGTACGTGTCGCCCATCGCGTTGAACTTCCATCACTTACCCGGCGTTGCGTAGTTGAGAAGGAGTTAGGTAGATGGGTGAAGGCACCAGCAGTCCTATTCTCGGCATCCTGCTAGCTTGCGTGGCGGGATCGGTCCTCCTCGCGGCTCTTGGAATGTGGCTTAAGAAAACCGGCAAGCTGACGTCTCGTGGCGCGGCGCTGGCTTGGGCTATCTTGACGATCGTGCCGCTCTTTGGGGCAGGCTTCGCGATGATGACCAAGCACAGCGTCGAGATTGCAACCGGTGAGACCCAGTCAGGGGTCAATGAGCCGCCGCCCACCCGTTGAGGCATCATGCGGCGGCTGGGGTACGTGGGGTCCAACAGCTCGATTAGTCGCCGACCAGCGCCTCAAGCCTGGCCCATCAATCCGTCCAGCGAGGGCGTACTGGGGGCACTACAATCGCAGGCTCTTCGGGGCACACGAGCGTGCCGATCAACTCCAGGAGGGCTTGCCGCTCCGGGGAATCTTGGCCGCGAAGAAACTCCCCGACCTCGGAGCGCGTGATGGTGCCCCCAGACGGAATGTTAGCTTGGTGGATGACGTGCGGGTGGCCGGTGTTCTCATCGAGGCCAAGGGACCATCGGTCGCCGTTCGAGCTAACAGCAAACTCGCGTGACGATGCGTCCATTGTGCGTCTCCAGTGGGGCCGATCGGGACTGGGCGCCGCGCCAGGGCTACCATGGTGCTCGAAGGGCCGAAAGGAGCCAGTTGGGGCGGAAGGCGGCCGGGGCCAAGCCACCTTACACGGCAGGGACCGGTGGGGCGGGTAGGACGGTGAGTCGTCGAAGGGGTGCAGCCCTCAGGGGCCAAAATGCACGGCCAGCTCTTCCACCGTTGCGCGGCCCAAGTCAGTCGTACGGTAGCTGACTGCGTTTGTGCGGGGGTGACGGAACTCCTCGACCATTCCCAAGCCGTCTTGGCCGTGTCGGTCCATCCGTCCTAGGCGCATCAGGTCGTGTCGGATGGTGCCTTCGAGGACATCCAGTCCGGCAGCAACACACCATTGTTGCTCTTGTCCCTTGCGAGCCACTTCCGCCAACACGGCAATCGTCCGCACCTTCACGGCAGCTCCAAATCGAGTTTGACAGTCACGGCATAGCGCTATGAGCCGGCGAGCGCCCTCGACGCTTTCGGCAGCGGTGCGAACATCATTCATAAGCTTATCCCTGTTGATTGGCCGATTGGATCGCCAACGTAATGAACTTCGACAGTGTTGTAGGCAACAGAAGGTTGCGATGGTGCTCTATAAATATCGCCAAATGGGAAAAGTTGTCGATGTGAGAAAGTTGACAATTGGCGAACGTTGACAATGTGCTGTGCTTTCTTCGCCACAACTGGCAACTATCGCCTAATGTGATCTTGCGATTGGCGGAACTATTGTGGATATCGCTGTTACCGGGGTGATGCGGAATTGACCGCGACCGGGGGGATAGTTGAAGATGAGTGACGATCTGGCGCTAAATGACGGTGGCGCAGTCAGCATGGGCGACGGGGTTTGGGTGATCCGACAGGATGATGAGCATGGCGTCTGTCAAAATGTGGTGCTGACGCGTGCTGATATGGAAGCGATGCTCGCGGTCGCATACCGGCCACAGAGCACCACACCGTAACCGGCTGGCACGTGGAGGCCTCTACGATCTGGCCGGGGGCCACGATGTAGCCGTGGGTCGCCGAAGCGTCTGGGCGGGTCTCGGCGACGCGCATCTCGGTGTCGGAGGTGTTCTGGAAGGTGAGCGACAAGCGCCCGGTGTTCCATGCGGCGATCGTCTTGGCGCCACCGGGCGCAACCGTGACGCCGCCGATGGGGCGGCCCTCGGGGAGGTACTTCATTCTGGGTTCTCGGGGGATGTTTGGGGGTGGGGATGCCAGCAGGCGGTAGCGGTGCGCTTTCGCATCTGCGTGGAGAGGTGGCGAACGTCGCCATCTTGCAACAGTTGTCTATAGAAGTCAGCACTAATGGCGGGGCGCCAGTATAGGAATGGGGCTGGGGTTGGCCTTGCGTGCGTCAAGGCGCGATCTGAATATCAGCCAAGCATCGAAGCCGCCTCTTTCAAATTGCATCCAATGAGGCGCAGTCGGTACCATAAGCCGCTCACGGCCGCCGGTAGGCTATCTGTTAACGCTCCGGCCCTACCGCCCAGCACATGGGACTATCAGTAGCGCTGCATGGTTGGAAGGAGTGGCTGGTCGCAGCATTCGGCACCACGCATGAGATGATGCACGTCCACGTTGGATTGGCGATCTACGTCGCGGTGCAATTGCTACAGGGAACGCGGCGGGGCTCGATGTTCGCGTTGAATGTCGTTGTGGCCGCTGAGGTGCTCAACGAACTCGTCGATCGCTTTGCCAAGGGGTGGTATCCAGCCGACACGCTTTCCGATGTCGGGCTGACTCTGGTGTGGCCGATGATCCTTACGGCCGTCAGCCAGTATCGCCGGACTCGATGGGGCCAACGCTATCAAGCCTACGGGGGCTCAACGCATGACGTGCTTCCATCAAGCCCTTTTGAGACCGGTGTACCCGAGCGTCTTTGATAGCCCCCACTAATGTGTGGCCGTTCGGTTCTCGGTCCAACCTGACGTCCTAGTTCGTTATCAAGGCAAGGGGCGCCCCACCATAACCCCGGCCCCGTACCCACGCCTCACTGGCCGATCCGCACGTTCAGGGCCTCCGAAGGTAAGGACCAAGCCGACTTCCTCGGCCTTTGGGCCGTAAAGCTGCCCGGAGAACTGTACGGCCGCGAAGGATTGCTGGGGCACCCCCTGCATCCCGTCTGGTGGTATGGTGCCAAAAGACCCTGATAGGTTGCCGTCGGCACTCATTAGGCCTGTTCCATTCACATTAGTCGAAATGTCCCCAGTACTTAAGCCTGCACGACCTTTGAATATGAGCCGAAGATTATCGAATGAGACTAAGCGCCGATCAAAATCGACTATCAAGCCTCCAACCGCTTCGACATCATACGGAATGCCTTTGCCGTCGTCGGTCGTCACGATGTGATTACCGGTTGCTGTTATCTCGAAGCGACGCGTCCCAGACGGAAAGCTGACGCTTGGGGTTTGGAAGCCGAATACGTGCCAAGATGTGGCAGTCTGCGTGCCCAGTTGTACGGGACGGGTCCAGCCAGCAAAGCTTGTATAACGCAACGTAAGCGGCAACAGCCCGCTATTTAGTGGTTTAATGCTATTATTGAGCAGCCGAAGATAAGAGCTATCTCCCGGCCGTCCGTAGGTTTCGATCTGTGCGACGCCGGCATCTGGTTCCTGCCGCAGGTTTGTCGCGAACGCCGCTTGCGTGAGTAAGTCTTCCTCGATGCGATGAACACCATTTACAGGATCGGGGGATGGTATGATCGACCCACCAGGCAGAGCGCCGATGCTGCTAAGGTTGGACAGTACACTTTGGCCTGGCGTGCCCGAGTAGCTCAGGCGTGCGAACAGGGTAGTAAACCGCAAGGCGGAGCCGAGAGGAAAGCTGGACTGTGACACAGGCAACGGGGAGGGCGAGGGCGAAGGGGTGGGTGTCGGCGCAGGAGCAACTGGAATAGTTGCGGACCCGTCGCCCCCATCGGTGCCGCCACACCCGGCCATAGCAAGAAGACTAGCCGTCACAACTATGCGGGAAAGCCGCATGGATACCCCCTGGAACACCAAGCTGCGATAAGCGCTGTGTGGCTGTCGTGCAGCCCCCAAACGTCCAATTGCGCTCCTATTTCGAATGAGCATTCTTCGGTTAAGAAACCGCTTTTGGCAATGCCGCCCGTGTCCGCCGTTCAACGATAACGGTACACGCGAGACTACGGGAACATGGGAGCCGCTAACCGCCCTTGCCGGTATGCTGCGCTTCTTGCTGCTCCACTTCGACGGCTCGTTCGTCATAGCCTCGGGCAACCTCCTCGTAGGCGTCGCGAGCTTGCTGGGACGTTGAGCTGACGGCGAGGGCCCGAATGTCGGCGGAGAGGTCGTGGAGGCCTTCGCTACGAGGCTTTGGGGCCCCTAGGGTCGTCTTGGTCATAATAGGCTCCCCTGTGTGTCTGCCGAGAATGGCGTGGGTGCTTGAAGGTCCGAGCGGCAGCGTCACGTTCATAGCGAAGCCGTCTCTTTCAAATCGCATCCACCAAGGCGCCTCTGGTACCATGCCAGCGGCCCGCAGGGGACCCGTGGAGATTGGCATTCAATAATCGTCGTCAGTAGCTTAGCGAGGCTTTGCACGTCCTCGGCCCTAGATGCCCAGAGGTGCTGGCGTGCGTGCTCAGTGAGTCATGGCGCATTGATCCGAGGCTATGGCCATTACGGCCCGCAACGGTACTTACGCCGCCAATCCGTTCCCCCCACACCCTCAGGAATGGCCAAAATCTGACGTTTGTTACGAGATAGTCAGGCCGATGCTGGGAGGCAGGGCGTAGCTCAGTCCCTCAAGCTTCCTCATCGCCACTCCCGGCCCCGCAATGCCCTGCCGAGACCTCTAGGTCCACGGCCAGTTGCTCAAGCGCGGCCTTAGCGCCCTTACGCTCCATCCCGTCCTTATGCCCCGTCAAGTGCGGCACGGCGTAAAGCGCTGCACGCGACCTAGCGAGCTTGGCGATGGCGATGAGCGTCTCGGGGTCCATGGGCCTAGGCTTACCACAACGATATTGGAAGCACGACAAGGGGGGGAAGAGGGCTCATTCGGTGGTGGCACTACTTAAGCCCGCAAAGGATTGTCTCATACAATAGGTTGATGACGGCGATGCAAGGCCGTATCCGTCGATCCAATGGTTGCACATATGCCCTCCTTCGAAGGAAGATAATCAATCGTGTCGTATTCCATTCGCCACCAGATTTTTGTGAGCTCGACGTTCGTTGATTTGAAGGAGGAGCGCGCCGAAGTTATTCAGGCAGTTTGGGAGCTTGATTGCATTCCAACAGGAATGGAGGCTTTTGTAGCGTCCAATGAAAGCCAATGGGATGTAATAAAGCGCGTCATTGAGGAATGTGACTATTACGTACTTATTATTGGTGGTAGATACGGTTCTCTTGCAGAAGATGGCATAAGTTACACGGAAAAAGAGTATCGTTATGCTCGTAAAATTGGTCTGCCTGTTCTAGCATTTGTACATGCTGCCCCAGATGACATTCCGCTTGGAAGATCGGAGCGGGACGACCAACTGCGTTCGAAGCTTGCTGCGTTCCGCAATGAGGTGATGGCGGCATATCCAGTACGAAAATGGCTGACGGCTACAGAGTTAGGTGGTGCGGTCTCACGATCACTAATTCGGGAGATAAAGATTACACCACGTCCCGGTTGGATTAGAAACGACGGATCATCTCCTATCGCACTATTGGAACAGATCAATCGTCTTACTGAGGAAAATAGGAATCTCCGTGCAGCAGCGGAAGCTTCGATAATAGATGATGTCGACGATGGGTTGGAATCTGGTTCAGATGAGGTAGAGATTGGGGGTAAGCGCCAGATCAGACACACCTCTAATATCACCTTAAAAACTGAGGAGTGGAAAGTAATAACAACATGGGACGGAATTTGGAGACAAATAGGTCCTTTGCTTATCAATGAGTCATCAGAAGATGATATGACAAAAGCTATTTCAGAACTACAAATAGAACATGATGCACCCGACAAATACGTTGCATTGACTGACGGTTTAATACTTTGGATAGATGTCTGGAATAACATATTGATACAGTTTCGAGCTTTGGGTTTTATCGAATCAGGTACAAAAAAGCGGGGAGTTAACGACCGACTCAGCTATTGGAAAATAACGCCGCGTGGAGACCGTCACCTTCTCAGTCTTCTTGCTCGCCGCAAATCACCACTAGACCCGGATGCTATCCTAGGGTAAATTGCTATGTAGACGGAGCCTGCTATCGGTCTATATTTAGTATGTGGCGAAACCCTGCCGAAAGTGCTGGAAGCGCCATGCGTGCTTGAAGGTCCGAGCGGAAATATCGCCGACGCAGCGAAGCCGCCAGTTTCAAATCGCATCCGCCGAGGCGCCGCTGGGACCACGGCAGGCGGCGGAGGGGACCCGTAGAGATTGGTCATTCATCATTGCATGACGGTGAGTTGACGGGCGCGGGAGGCCCGGTGCCACGCGTCGTGTCGTGGAGTCCTTGGGGGGAGCGCTGGCCCCATCCTCCATGCGACCCCACATTGGCCTAAGCTCAAGGGCATTAGCCCATCGATGTGGACATTAGGCTATTGCTCCGCTGCCGCAGTCTCTAGCTCCGCAGTCGTGGTGTCGACGTCATCCTGGGCCGATTGGATGTCAGGAACAACGGAGCGCCAATCCTCCCCATCAAGCCGCCCCACGGCGCCTTCCAGATCGCTAGCAGCCGAGACGGCGTCCTCCGCCTTTGAGCGCACATCGGCCAGTTGCTCCTCCTTGTCTTCCACCTCCTGCCGCGCTTCGGCAAGTTCGCTGCGTAGGGACGCGATGTCTGTTTCGAGGTCTTCTCGGCTACGCTTCCCTTCCCCACAGCTAGCCAACATCGCTACCGTGCCCACAAGCGCCAACACGCCCCTCTTCATTACCATGTGCTTATCCCCCCAACTAGATGGGAGCGTATCTAGGACACCTGGCGAGCGCCAGATGCTTGTTCGTAGGGACGCGACCCCACCTGACTCATAAGTTGTACGTTTCGAGGCCTGTCGGATCGAAGGGGCACCAATTGCAGATTATGTCTTGAAAGGTTTGTTGACGGCTTCTGAGACATGTCTCATAAAGCGATCATATCTTACGAGCCATGAGAGGCGCAAACATATGACACGCATCGCCTACTACCGCGTATCGACTGGCGACCAGTCCGTGGACGCCCAGCGGCAGGCCCTTGGCGGCGGCTTCGATCGTGAGTTTGAGGACGTAGGGGTCAGCGGAGCTGTGAAAGCTGAGGACCGCCCAGGATTCGCCAAGCTCCTCGGCTACATCCGGGAAGGCGATACCCTCTACCTCTATGCCATCGATCGTCTCGGCCGCGACGCGCTGGACGTGCAAGCCATGGTTCGGCGCCTGCTGGAAATGGGCGTCACGCTGGACGTGCGGGGCCTCGGGGTGATCGGGCGGGGCGTTGGGGAACTCATCGTCGCCGTGCTGGCCCAGATAGCCGACATGGAGCGCCAGCGTATCAAGGAGCGGTGTGACAGCGGACGCCAGGCGGCCCGTGTGGCGCTGGAGGCCACTGGCAGGACCCACAAGGGCAAGGAGAGCCTAGGGCGCCCCAAGGCCGCTGACGCCGCCGAGGTCGCTGCATGGCGCCGGGAGAACGCTGCATCGATCCGGCAGACGATGGAGCGTTTTGCCATCAGCAAGGCCACGGTGGCTCGGTATTGCTCTGCTTGAGCTGTTAGCCAGTGCGGGGGCTGACGCGGGTGTGAGGGGCCCTTGGGTGCCTCGGAGGGGGCGTTGCCTCACAGCATAAGATAGGCCTCCAGGCCCCAACGGATATTCGGGTCACGTATAGGGTCCGATTGGGGCATAAACCCATGAGACAACATGACTTGCGGCGGCGATCGTGATGCTCACTCTCTGTGGCGGACGAAGGTGACAGAATCACACTTAAAGCCGCTGAGGGGGACCTAATGCCCCTTACGGATGGACCATGATTATCACCATTCATGTACCTTAGCCCCTTAAAGCCCTTGAAGCTGTCAAAACTCTATATAGAGAATGAGCAATGACAGCTTTGGTAGCATCAAGCCCCTTAAAGCCCCTTCCAGGCGAGTTGGTCCTCAGCCATCAGGCCCTCAACGACCTTGAGACCACTCTATCGTCATTCGGCTCCTCACTGAGCCCATCCGGTCGCACAGCGCTCCAGGCTCTCCTAGAGTCCCTCGAAGCTGGCCTCCATGGCATCCTGCCTCCGTCCTACTACCTGTCAGCGATCGACCCAGGGACCGGTAAGAGCCTTGCGGTCGCGTCGTTCCTCAAGGCCTGGAAGGCCCGTGGCTTCCTTCCAGACTCCAGCGTCCTTGTGGGCGTTTCGAGCCTCGCCGAAATTGACAGCTACCTCCAAAACGCGGGGCTGAGCCGTGAAGAGGTGGGGGTCCTTACGGGCGATGAGCCCCGCAATGCACTGGGGGCACCCAAAGCCGCTCACGGTGACACCAGGGTCCTCTTCACGACGCAACAGATGATCCAGAGCCGCACGCGGGGCCGGCTTCTCGCTGACGCAGCGGACTTCCACTACCGGGGGAAGCCCCGAAGCCTACGCATCTGGGATGAGAGCCTGACCTTGGGAGAAGCTGTCACACTACGGGTCGATGACCTCGGGCTCTTGGCATCCCCACTGAGGCAGAGGAACCCCGCGTTCGTAGAGGCCGTAAAGGCCTTCCAGCGCTTCTTGTGGGACGCTTCGGCCGGCCAGGCCATCCAGGTCCCAAACGAGTTCGATACGCCTGTAAAGGGGGCTGAGCGACTCCCCGCCGATGCACTGGAGACCCTGGGGCGGCTCAAGAAGCTCACAGGTCAAGAGGTCCGGCTGGTCGATGGTAGCAACGGCGATATCCAGCTCTCGGGCGCGTTTCCCGCCCTCCCGGCTGACTTTGCGCCTGCCGTGATCCTGGACGCGTCGGGGCGGGTCCGATCGACCTACAAAATCTGGGAGGAGCGCCTAGGGACCCTCACGCGACTTCCGGCCGCCGCCAGCGACTATCGCAACTTGGACCTGAATCTGTGGCCCCGAGGGAGCGGCAAGCAGAGCATGGCGATACCCTCAGTCCGTGCCGAGGTTGTGCGGGCCATGGCGGACGTCATCAACGACGACGATGAGGACTGGTTGGTCATCCACTACAAGGACCAGCCAGCAATTTTCCGGGAACTCACGGCGCTGGTAGAGCATCGGGCAGACGAGCGGCTCCATCCGCTCACTTGGGGACAGCACCACGGCACCAATCGCTTCGCAGGCATTCGCAACATCATGATCGTTGGCCAGCTTACCTATGGAGAGGCGGCGTACCGATCGAAGGCCTCAGCAGCCGTAGGCGGCGGCGCCGTTAACCTGAGCGCTGGGGACCTTGTCGAGCTGGAGGGAGGTGAGTTTAGCCATCACCTTCTCCAAGCGCTTTGTCGTGCCAGCGTTCGAAGCGGGCAGGGCGGCGTCGCGGGGGCCTGTCGGGCCTATGTCGTAGCCAACCCACTCATTGCGACCCCAGAGCGGCTCCATGTGATCTTTCCAGGCAGTCGGCTCGGTGAGTGGCGACCAGCTCTTACAACGGGCGCAAGGGGCCATGCGGGCGGGCTCATCGCTTACTTAGCAGGGCGATTTGCAGCGCAACCGGACAGCGTTGTGCCGAAGAGCGACGCCAGGAAGGCGCTGGGGCTTTCGACACCGGCCTTCGCCAAGCTCTTGCACCATCCGGCCGTCGCGGACTTCATGGCGGGGCATCGCGTAATTACCGATCACAGGAGCTTTGAGAGCCACAAGGCTCGTTTTGATCCGTGGACTGGATATGATTAAGTTATTATTGGAAAACTGTCGACTTCCACGGTAGCATCAAATAGTTGCCCTTGGGTATCACTCCGGCGTAGATGATGCGGCCTCGACGGCACCTTGACGCGTTTTGGAGCTCATTCCGTTTAGTATAGAACTGTATTTATCTTTCAGGGCAGGGATTACTCCCAAAGCCTCTCTAAAACCGGGAGAGGCAGTAAGCTCATGAAATGGACTGCCATAGCTCTCTTCGTCGACAAGACGGAGAGGAGCCTCTTCAAGACGGGCTAAGGCCGAGCCGAAAAGTCTAGTTACGAACAATGGGTCAACCGATGCCGCTTCACGACGATACCCCTCGTAAGCCTTTGCGACTGCGGCTTTAAATCCATAATCCTCTGCTAATTTGAATCGCTGGGAAATTTGCTTCGTAGCTACCCAAGCGAACCACACCGGCGCAGCTACGCTTAAAAATGATAAGGCTATATTCATCCATAGCAACGTTAGACTTATAGTCTTATTGGACAACATCAATTGCTCGAGCATCGATACTCGACGAAATCCTAAGGCGCCCCCAACTCCTAAAGATAATATTAGCAAAAGTACGAAAACCCAAGTCTGTACTTGTAGCCAAAAAGAACGTTTAGCAAAAGCGTCGGCAAGTGCTTTGCTGGTGCTTGCTCTATAAGCAGAATCAATATTACTCATTAATTTTATGGCATCATCGCTATGATTGCGGATGCTTACTAACGACTCATCTGATGATGCCGCCGCTTGTTTTGACGTTGCTGCTAAGGCATCAAGTTCGGTAGCTATCGCTGAGACTTGCTGCCGCGCTTCTTCAAGGCTTTCGAGGTCGGTAGGAAGCGACTCTGCGGACGCATGTGCATCTTCGATAGTTTTAATTTTATCTTCTAAGTTAGTTGATCGTGGCTCTAACGCAGTAAGGTGCGCCTCTAACCCACGGAGCCGCCTAGCCAATTTGGCTGGCATTTCTCCAGCCGCTGCCGCCGCTACCCAGTCTGTGGGCCAGTTTTCGGGCGGTAATCTACCTTCGATATAATCTAGCAGGCTGCGTAGCAATATGAGAACAGTAGAAGCATTTCCTCCACCGATATTTGCGACCGTGGTAGATATAAATTTATCTATCTTACTTGGAACGTTTTCTAACCATTCTTTGTAGATATCAGACTTTTGATCAGGTCTTATACGTTTAACTCTTTCTGACAGATCAAAGGACAGTTCGCTAATTTCGTCTTTGCTGAGTACGGGATTATTCCATCCCCAAACGTCACTCATATCATTTGTTTGCGTGATAGACTTGCTTAATGCGTCCGTAAGTCGGTCGAGGGCTGCAATCACCTCGTCAAAAATGTCTGCCACCCCTGAAACCCCAAAAGTTGATATCCCATCACGCCACATGACCGATTGTCGCGCAAGATGGCTTGTTGATCCTAGGCAAGACCCCTACGCGATCGAAGGACAGCCCCGTGACCGGGAAGACGGTGGATGACCTATGTGCTCGGAGCGGGCTCTACGGCCCCGAGAGAGGGCGGTTGGTACGCCAAGGTCCGTGACGCTGTATTGAAGCGCCACCCGATCCTGGAGGGGCTGGACGGCCTTGGGGTTTCGACGCTGAACCTCTAGTTCCATGAGGCTGAGGTGATCGGGGCGGCCATGCGGGGCTTGCGGCATGACGGTGTTGCGTCCCTGCCGGTGTTCGATAGCCTCGTTGTGCCGGCATCGAAGGCGGAGGTGGCCAAGGCGCATTTGCAGCAGGCCTTCACTCGCTACTTTGACGAGCTACGTCCTGGGGGGGAGCCTATCGTACCTAGGGTGCATATCGGGGCTTGAGGACCTGAGGTTGGTCATTGATGATGATCATGGGAGAAGGCTGAGGCGGCGGAAAGTAGCGAAAGGAGCTTATAGCATACTAGAACAAAAAGTCCGTGGTAGCTCAGCGTGGGTGATCGTGCCGAGGGTCATGGATTGGCCCATAAAGGCCTAAAGCTCGGCGGCTTGCCTAGCCCAGTCAAAACCCAGTCAACTAATTAGTGACTCGCTTGCTGGCACAAAGCTGAGGGTTTCTGCGGCTTTTTGATGGTGGGCCGCCCCTTTTATCCGGCGTGGGTCAAAACCCGATCAAAAGGTCACGCCCACCAAGGCACGTACCCGCTCCTTGGGGCAGCTATATCCGCAAGCTTCACCAAGCCGGTCTCCGCCGCCTGCTTCAGCACTCGGGAAACTTGAGCAGCATTTTCTGCCTCAATCCCGAACCGCTCGCGCAGGGTAGCGTTGGTTGCGCGTTCCCCTTCCAGGAAGCGCAAGGTGGCGTGCTGATAGCAGGCTCGCGCTCGCTCCGTTGGCGTCATGTCAGCAAACGATCGCGGACCGTACAAGGTAACCCGCATGGCTCCTTCAAGCTGGTTGAAGTCTGGCGGGGGGAGTTTGCTCCGTTCGGCTTCGTAGACTACCTTGTCGATGCCGCTTCCGCGTTCCTCGCAGATATTCATCCGCCGCATAAGCGCGGCCATACTCTCATTGCGAGAACGTGGCGGGTAGTCAATAAAACGGTTTGGATCGATTAAGGGTTTGCCGGGATTGGTGATTTCTACCCTGTTGTCGAAAATCTCAATCATTGGCCCCGCGCCGCTGATGGTCATGTCCTGATGGATGAGCGCATTGGCCACGAGCTCACGAATGGACAGTTCAGAGAAAGGAGACACCTCTTCTCGAAGAGCGCGGCCGATACGCTCCCGCTTGGGCAGGTGAGCATCGACAACGGTTATCAGCGCCTCAAATGACTTTGCATATCCGAACGCCCCCAGTCGCTCTCGGACCGTTTCCCTCTTCGTGTCGCCGACATAGCGTATGACACGCGCCCCCTTGCGATCCAGACGATCGAAATGATTGAGTTGGTTTGCAAACAGGATGGCGCCTAGGTTGAGTATATTCCAGTAGCCACCGCCGTCAGTCTTAATGAGACGATCTGCCTCAAGAAGTCTCAAGATATCATCGGTGTCCTCGGGGACTGGCTTTCCTAGTAGACGGAAGTACGCGCCGTAGTCGAGTTGTTGTAGCACCTCATCGCCAGCGACGTATTGCTTGGCAACTTCTTCCTCCCAGCGGTACGATTGGAGAGCAGACCACATCTTCTTTTCGAGTTCAGGATAATCGCCAAGCGGAGGGGTGGCCTCACCGATACGGATGAATGTCTTACTCTCGAAACGTACCGGTGTAGACGAGGCTGCTTGAACCCGCATTAAAACAAGGCGTAGCTCACCTCGGTGCATCTCATAGAAGTCTATTGCAGGTGTTGGCTGGGTGTGGTTCGCGAGCCAAAGCTGGAGAGATTGGTTTCCCTTCTTTGCTGCGTGGGGTTCAAACGATGTGCCAACCACTTCACCCGTGCTGTCCTCTACGCCCCACAAAAGATAGCCGTACGGTTCGTCAGCCAAGACCGCCGCATTGCTAAGCGCAGACACGTAGCGGCCGATCCGATCGGGGTCGCCGTTATTGTGCTTAAATTCGATCCACGATCGCTCCCGATGCCCGAGAAGGTGGCTGACCAAGGTTTCGAGGCGTTCGGGTAGCATATGCCTGGCTGTAATGCGTACAAGGCTTCGTTTCCAGCGGTCCGGCGTAAGGAGTGGAGGCAGGGTCTAATTAGCCCTCGCCTAGGCCCAGAGCTGCTTTTGAAGACCTGCGTCATGCTTTTAATGGGCCATGCAGAACGTATCAACGCTTTTTAACCCTCGAACGGGAGCGGCATGATTGCCGCAACGACGACCACCGGCTGGGAAATGCCTTGGCGATGTTCAGGTGGCTCAAGGGGCGTAAAATTCGCCCGCGTTTGGGCATACCTACAAGAAAATGCAGACGTTGTTTGATATCACCTATCTATGATTGTCCTCCGATCATGGCGAGTGTCTCAAACAGAGCCTTATCAACGTGCTGCTTGTCTGAAATAAGTACGCCTTTTGCTAACGGTATAACAGCGCTACGCCCTACTTCTTTGACCAGTTCAATCATAATCTTATCAATAGATATAATGTAATCGGCATCAGGCAGATACGCTGACAATTGCACATCGCAAGGTGTGCCTGAACTGACTTTTCTAAATCGGGTGAGATATCTAAACGCCCATCTAATCCATTGCCTTGGCACCTCGGATTCGTCGATCTCGTACAGCCAAAACTGGGTCCAATATGGGTGTTGTAATTTAACTAGTGGCAAATTTACTCTTGTTGAAAACCAATCAAAATATGCACCTTTACCAACGTCAAACAGATAATAGGAAAAGTTGTCGAGAGTTTCCCCGCGCCAGAACGAAAACGGATCACCAAGCCAGCCAGCTCGTGAAGTTTGGAAGAGGACCTGCACATCGCGAAGTGGCTCAGAAGCCGCGCCGACGTTGATCATATCCTTCCGGGCTGCCTTGGCCTCTAGCCTAGCGTCATTCAACATTTCCCCCTCGGCCACCTGCAACTGAAAATTGGCAACGGCCGCTCCGTTCCTGAACCGCTCCCATACGCCTGCCTTGCGAACAGTCCTAAGCTTACGCTTCGACGGCGTGTTGCAACGAGACCAATCGTAGGCGAGCTGACGATGGCGGTCAGCCAATGGTTTCGCGAGTAGCCACTCCGGGTGATGCCTGGAAATTGAAGATATAATCTCTTCAGACTCCAAAAACGCTTCGGGCATAAGGCGCTTCCAGTGCGGCTCAGTCACGAGACGTAGCGCACGCGTCCTTGTTTCCATAACCGGTATACGGGCAAGTTCGAAAAGAACACTGGGGGGCACGACGATCCGCACGCCTGCATGGTGAGCTGCGGACCGAAGTGCGGAACCTCCTCCAATCTCCGATATACGGCTCCATACATTGGTATCTAAGATTGCTGTGACAGTGGAACGACTAGCTGACATATTTCCAGCTTTAGACGGTCATGGGGATACAGGTCGAGCGATCAGGGGCTTCGAACCCGTCCATTGGTGGTACGTCCGCTGGAAGACAACCAAAAGGCTCTCAAGAATTTTGGGACTAGCCCACAAGCACGGTATCTGGGGCGGGGGGGCAGTATCTGCGCTATCCTATTGCACGTGCAGGCGGCCAAGTCTGATGGGGTTCCAGTGGTAGATCGCCGCCAGAGTGCCCCCGACCATCCGTAAATGGGAGGCTACCCTTCAATTCTGATATGAACAACTCAGCAGCGGTAGGCAGTCGTGCCAAGCTTCCCACGCCCACATCTTCTAGCGAGGCCTTGCGCAAGCCGGCCGATGAGGTCGAAAGGCGATTGCACAGTCCGCCGGCAGGGTACAAGAATACGGAACAACGCCGATCTGTCTGAGATGAGGAAACGGCGGAAAACTGCGGTTTCTTAGGTGTGCGTGCAGCCTCCTGTAAGCGGCACCACCTATACCACGGAAAAACCTACGTTTTTCTCCTAGTGGTCGGTCAAAACAGCATCTTGCCATCGCTCATGTCACACTCTGGTCACACGGAGCCGATGAATGGCGAGTATTACGAAGCGTGGAAAGCGCTGGTTGGTTCAGATTAGACGCAAGGGGGAGCCGCCTCAGAGCTGCACCTTTCCCACACAAGCCGATGCTCGTGCATGGGCCATCGCGGAGGAAGCGCGAATTGATCGTGCTGAACCACCGACGCCGCGAAAGCTGTTGACGGCAACCACGCTGGGACAGCTTATAAAGCGATACAAACTGGAGGTTACGCCTCAAAAGAGAAGCGCGGAGACTGAGCTGTCACGGCTCCGACAACTCGGACGCGATGCACTCGCGCAACGGGATCTGGCGTCTCTGAACTCTACTGACATTGCTGCCTTCAGGGACCGCCGTTTACTCACCGTCCAACCCGGTACCGTCAGGCGCGATCTGGCGCTGATCTCGCATATCTTCGAGGTGGCAAGGAAGGAATGGGGCTTTCGGATTCCTAGAGGCTGTTATGATCCTGCGGATCATCTAATATTGACGCTCCAAGCGGGTTTAACATCCTGATGCTTTGGCCTGACCGCCACACTGCTTTAATGACACTGAGCGATTACCCAGCAGCCGATCACCACTATCATCGACGGGCGCGTGAGCGGCAATATCAAGTAAAAGCAAAGTGATCACAGGTAGATAGGTTCATAACAGCCTCTAGCAATCCAGTGAAAGACATTCGGCAGCCCCCGCTCAATAACGCGCGAGACCGGCGACTTGAGGAGGGCGAGTTTCAACGGCTGCTCAATGCGACCGCTCAATCCCGAAACACCTACCTTCAACCGATCATTCGGCTGGCGGTTGAAACCGGATTGCGGCGTGGCGAGCTGATCGCTCTGGAGTGGTCGTGTATCGAGTTGGAGCGAGGCATTGCCCACATTCCGGTTACGAAAACCGGGAAGCCACGAACTATCCCTCTGACGGATGAAGCTATTCGCATTTTGACGGGCCTAGCCGCAGGCAAGTCAGATGCGAGTGTTTTCCCGATAACCGCTAGAGCGGTTTCTCACCTAGCTGAATCAAATGAGATTCCCGTCGCCGCGATTTTCTGATTCAGGCTTCATGCCGGTGGAGGAGGCTGGCATGGATGGCGCGAGCATTATCGGCAGATCTTCGGGATA
>Ga0265780_10003052_pt1 | contig 22265 bp, 14 predicted proteins | sample P1T30metagenome_FD_192432 | JGI IMG/M metagenome (GOLD analysis project Ga0265780, IMG submission 192432) | Plant litter microbial communities from East Loma Ridge, Irvine, California - P1 T30 | ecosystem: Environmental > Terrestrial > Plant litter > Unclassified | place: USA: California...
GTTCGGTCGTGACGACGCTGCTGGCGCCGCGTACTGGCTGGACCGTCTGGAAGATGGCGCATCGCGTGCCGACGTGGCTACCGCCTTCGCCGAAGCGTCGATCTCGGGCGTCGAGACCAACATCGTGGGTTCGGTCACCATCATCGACCCAGCCGCGTAATAAGTAGCACTATGCAACACCCAAAAGGGGGCCCTGCCCCCTTTTTCCTCTCTACGTGCACGTCCCGCTTACGGGACGATGCACTTCTGACGCGAGCTGTGGAATTGTTCACGGCTGGCCAGCACGCCGATGCGCTACTGGCCGCCGAGTACGTATGCCGCCGCTTGCCCATGAACCGCATCCCCGCCATCCTGCGCGCCAAGATCCTGCAAACGGCTTATCCGTTCATGGCCTCCCGCGCCTGGCACGCCGCATGGCTGAGCGAAGCGGAGAACCCCTTGCTGCAGGACGTCATGCTGCAGACCTGGCTGAAGGACGGAGGCCGCGCCGACGTCGCCAGCCTGGGCCCGGCCTTCCTGCCCGCGCGCTGCCGTGCGGGGCGCCATGACAGCCTGATGCCCATATTGCGCGCAGCCGGCGTCACCCATACCGGCGCCTGCTGGAAAAATGGCGACGCGATCGAAGCGATGGTCTTCCTTGGCACCGCCGGCAACAGCGCGCCGCGCGCGACCCTGCTGCTGTCCGACGAGACTACCCAATACCAGTTCGAGGTGCCTGGCGATGGCGCCCGCGTGCGCTTGATGCCGCCGCGCCCGGGCGCCGTGTGGTCGATCACCCTGCTACAACCCGACGGACGCCGGCAGCTGCTGCCCGGCTCTCCTCTGGCGTTCTACGAGACGCCGACCATTCGCGCCGGTGCCGAGCCGGGCGCGACGACCCCTGCCAATACCGGCATCCGGCCGGTATCGATCGTGATCCCCGTCTACCGCGAGCTGGCGCTGGTGCGCGCCTGTATCGAGAGCGTCAAGACCAGCCTGCCGCTCAACCAAACCCCGGCCCGGATCGTGGTGGTGGACGACTGCAGTCCGGAACCCGCGCTGTCGGCCTGGCTCGACAAGCAGGCAGCAAGCGGCGCCATCACGCTGCTGCGCAATGCCTGCAACCTCGGCTTCATCGAGACGGTCAACCGCGGCATGCGCGCCCATCCGGACCATGACGTGCTGCTGCTCAACGCCGACACCCAGGTGCATGGCGACTGGATCGACCGCCTGGCGCGCGCCCTGTACGCGACACCGGACGTGGCCTCAGTGACGCCCTGGACCAATAACGGCGAGATCAGCAGCTTCCCGGTGATGAGCCAGGCCGCGCCTGCGCCTGACACGCGCGAACTCGCGCTGCTCGACCAGGTGGCGGCCGAGGTGCGCGCCGCCCCGGGTGGCGCCGACATCGAACTGCCGTCATGCTGCGGTTTCACGATGCTGATCCGGCGCACGGTGCTCGACGCCATCGGCATGCTCGACGGCACCGCGCTGATCCGCGGCTACGGCGAAGAAGTCGACTGGTGCATGCGCGCCCGAGCGGCCGGCTGGCGGCACCTGCAGGCCACCGGCGTGTTCGTGGCGCACGAAGGCACGGTGTCGTTCCGTGCCGAGAAGACGCTGCGCGTGGCGCAGAACCGGGGCGTGGTGGTGGCGCGTTATCCCGATTATTACTCTGAATTTACCGAATTCCAGCGCGGAGATCCGCTGGCTGGTGCACGCCTTCAGTTCCGCGATGCGCTTGCACAGTCGCGCGCGGCTGGCTGGCTGCGTAAGGCGGATGCGGCGCAGCATACTGCCGCCTTGCCACAGACCGTGGCGAAGAAGCCTTTGCCGGCGACGCTGCCGGCGCTGCCTTCGTCGGTGCAGCGCATCGCCGTCTGGCGGCACGATCCGCTGGCGCCGGCGGCGCGACAAGTGCTGGTGCTGGCGCGCATGCTTGCCAGCCGGCCGCAGCTGCGGTTGCGGCTGCTGGTCATCGGCGACTCGAGCAACTCGCTCTTGCACACTGGCGTGGTCGACCACGTGCCGGAACTTGAGGGCGACGCCCTGCCGCTGCTGGACGACGCGCGCCTGCTCCAAGTGGCAGGCTGCCGCGTCGTGCTGACCGATGACCCTGAGGGCCTGCCTTCCAAGCTGCGCCCCGTGCTCCTCGACGACGGCTTCAATGCTGCTGCCTGGCTGAATGACTGGCTTACCCGCAACGCAGGCGCCAAGGCGGCCTGATTTCTGCTTTCCCTGAATGAAAAACGAATCCGAAATTCTTGATGAGGCGGCTGTCGGCGCCGCACGTTGGCATGGCGCGCTCGATGGCATCTATAAACAGTTGGTGTACGGTTGGGCCTTTGATCGCACTCGTCCCGACGCGCGCGTGATCGTTGAAATCTGCCGCGACGATGTGCCGTTTGCCTGCATCGTGGCCGATGCGGCGCGAACGGACCTGACTGCAGAGTTGGAAGCGCTCGGCGCTCCCGACTTGTGCCATGGCTTCGTATACGATCTCGAAACACTTCCAAGGTCATCCGATGGCGTCATCTCAGCACGCGTGGCCAATACCGAGGTTATGCTGGCAGGCAGCTTCCGGCTTGACGAGCCGAAGACACCGGCGGCGCCCGCGCTCAACACCGTCATGGGCGACGGCGGATTACGCCTGCATGGCTGGGCACTCGATCCTGCCGATCCGAGGCGGACCGTGACGGTACGCGCCTTCGTCGGCAACGAGATGGTGGCGCACGCAGCCGCCAACATTATCCATCCGTCGATGCGCGGTTATGTCGACGGCGCGCATGGCTTCGACCTGGCACTGCCCGCGTCGCTGGCGGATGGCGCCGTGCATAGCGTGCGCGTTGTGGATGACGAGGGTCGTCCGTTGAACGGCAGCCCGTTGACGATTTGCTGCTCGATCGATGGCCTAATCGGCTTACTCCCGGACGATGCCGACGAACTGTTACTGAAGGTCGCCGATACCTATCAGCGTCACCTACCGCGCAGTCTTCCCATCTCGGCCTGGCCGGAATGGTCGGCACACTTCGATCGCGAAGGTCCAGCCATCCTGCCGACACTGACCACTGCCGTGATCGTGACGGGCGATACGGATGCGGCGGCGCTGGAGCGCACGCTGGCCAGCCTGCAGTCGCAACACGGCATGTCCGTGCAAGCCTTCTCTGGCCAGCCATATGCGGCCCTGCTGGCGCAGGCGCTGGCGTCGCACTGCGACGTGGTCTGCTGCGTGCGCGCCGGAGACACTCTGGCGCCGCATGCGCTCGCTTGGGCGTTGGAAGGATTCGCGCTGCCACAGGCGCAGGTGGTTTATACCGACAGCGAAAACAACGGCACGCCTTGGTTCAAGCCGGCTTGGAATCCCGACTATGCGCTGGCCAGTGACTACCCGCTCGATCTGCTGCTGGTACGCACAACAGCAGTCCAAAGTCTGCTTGAAACGCACAATGCTGCCGACTTCGCTTGGTCGGCGTTGGCCGCCGCCTGGTCTCAAGGCTCAAATAGCATCGTCCATGTACCGCGCGTGCTACTGCGGATGGCCTCGCTACCGGATGCATCCGAGCGCGCTGCGCGTTTCGCCGCTGCCGCGCGCACCTTGGACGCAGTCTGGCCGCAGGCCGTATTGGAAGAGTTGGACGGCGTCCCTCCCGAGAGTCCACACTCCTCCCGCCGGGTCCGCCATGCGCTGCCAGCCGGCGCCCGTGAACTGACTGTCAGCATGATCATCCCAACGCGCGACCGTGCCGACCTGCTGCAGCGCTGCATCAATACCATCCGGCGCTTCACCGATTGGCCGAAGCTTGAGATCATCGTGATCGATAACGGCTCCGTTGAAGAAGCCACACATGCCTATTTTGCCGAGATCACCCGGCAAGGTGTGCACGTGTTGCCGATGCCAGGCCCCTTCAACTATGCTGACCTGAACAACCGTGCGATCGCCCAGGCAAGCGGCAGCATAATTGGCTTAGTCAACAACGACATCGAAGCGCTGCATACGGGTTGGCTGGACGAGATAGTGGCCCAACTTTTGCGTCCCGGTGTAGGAGCAGTCGGTGCCAAATTGCTCTGGCCCAACGGCATGGTGCAGCATGGAGGCGTATTGCTCGGCGTCGGCAACATTGCGGGCCACTTTGGCAATCGCCTGTCAGACACGGACTGGGGCGATCATGGACGCAACCAACTGGTACAACAAGTCAGCGGTTGCACCGCCGCCTGCCTTTTTCTGAGGAAGGACGATTACCTCATGCTCGGCGGTATGGACGGAAATGCGTTTCCTGTAGCCTTCAACGATGTCGACCTATGCTTGAAGGTACGGGTGGCAGGAAAGGCCATCGTATGGACGCCGCATGCGAAGTTGCTACATGCGGAGTCGGCCAGCCGGGGACATGAGGATACACCGCCGAAGAAGGCACGAGCGCAGCGAGAGGTAGAACATTTGAGGTTGAAATGGGGGCACGTGCTGATACGAGATCCCGCATATCACCCTAGCTTGAATCTGGATTCGAATAGCCACGCATTTGGAGGCCTTGCTACGCCGCCGCGCAACCGTATATGGCGAGGAGCAGACCTCGCTAGTCAGAACGTAAGTGGATAACAGCGATTGTTACCAGCAAGAGACGCGACTAATCACTGGAGATCAATCCCTCGGCAAAGATCAATTCTTATAGCCAACTAGAATCGGGCTTGCCGAATATCTTCCGTTAAAATATACCAATTTAGCACGATACATCTTCACAAGAATTGAGCAAAATTAGCCCCAGCTACATCGGATAATAGCTCCACATAATAATTCTCATATGATTACTTTTACAATCGTGCCAGATGATCTGTCCACGCTGCGCAATACGATCGAGTCGCTTCTCTCTCTCCAAAATGTGGAATGGACTTTGTACTACCAAAGTCCTAGAAATTCGTCTCTTAAAACCTACCTTCATTTGCTTCAAGTAGCCGACAGCCGAGTTGTCGAATATCTGCCAGATGTCGTTTTTCCGAGCGATCAGTATGTTTTCCCACTAATCCAAGGCGACCGTGTCAACCAACAAGTAGAGCTGCTTCAGAATTATCAACTTCCACATGGTGCACGGTGGGCGTACAGTGACAGCTATCTAGTAAAGTCCAATGGCCCACTGCTATATGCGAAACCTGGTTTTTCGCCTGAACTACAGTTCGCGACTAATTATGTTCAACGTCCATTTTTTTGGGGTGCCGTTACTGACGATATGTTTTTCCGTTCAGAATTAGACATCTATGTCCGATTCAGAAAACTGGAAGGTAACTATGGAACCATTCACCATGTTTCATATCCCCTCTATACTGTAGATCAGTTGTTCACCGATCGACGGAGCGATTTGGAGTGCATCACCGAATCAGCGAAAGAGTACGCAAAAGAACTTGGCTATAAAGACTTCGAATTAGTTATTACTGAAAGCTATTCGGCGCATCTGGACCGTCCTTTTTTCTCGTTTGAGCTAAATTTCGCTGACGATGGACCGGGAATCACAATCATCGTTCCGACGAAAGATCATGTTGACGTTCTTAAAGTTTGCATCGATTCTATTCTAGCAAAAACGACCTACCGCAACTATCGGATCTTGGTTATCGACAACGCATCAGAAAAACCGGAGAGTCTTGCATACTTCGCCGAGATCGTGCGTGACGTGCGCGTTGAAGTAATGCGCGTTCCTAATCAAGCTGGCAAGGGCTTTAATTACTCATATGTCAACAATCAGGCTGCAATCGCGGCAAAGACAGAACTTTTATGCTTCCTGAACAACGACACTGAAGTCTTAACTCCAGAATGGTTGTCACAGCTGGTCGGTGTGGCACGTAATCCTCAGGTAGGGGAGGCTGGTGCTTTGCTAGTGTATCCGAACTCCTGGATTCAGCACTCTGGAATCCACTTTGGTTTCATGTATAACAAACTGCCGGTTCCCGCTTTCAAAGGTCTGCCCAAAAAAGAAGACGCCTATTTCGGGGCGCTATTCACGATGCGGAACTATATGGCGGTGAGTGCTGCTTGCCTAGCAGTGCGCAAAGCCGACTTCATTGAACTCGGCATGTTCGATGAGACCAACTTTGGTGTTGCGTACAACGACTGCGACTACGGACTTCGCACATTTTCGCACGGCAAGCGTAACGTTTATTGTCCTCGTTCTGTTCTCACCCATTTCGAAGGTTACACGCGGGGAACCGGGATCGGCAATGACAATCCGAACGAGGAAGCGATGTTTCTTTCTAAATACGATACTATAAAGGATGTGTTTTATAACAGGTGGCTCACAGTGGACGAGCCGACCTGCGAAATCGGACGTGTACCTCGCTATCCTTTGACGAATGCAACTGAACCGCATCACATCGTTGTCTACACACATAATCTTAATTACGAAGGGGCTCCGCTAGTCTTGTTCGACTTAGTAAGAGTCCTAAATGAAGAAACAGCGCATGCGATCACCGTGGTCTCTCCGTTACCTGGACCGCTGTCAGCGGCATATGAAGAGCTCGGCCATGAAGTCATTGTTGATGGTGCACTTGGACTCGGCGGCCGCTACAACGAAGCTAGCCTGCAAGATTTACTGAACCGCTGCCAAACCGTCTTTAGCCGGTTAAAACCGTCGCTAGTAATCTCTAATACGGTTCTTGGCTATCATTTTGTTCTAGCCGCAGAGCAAGCGAGTATCCCAGGCATGTGGATCATTCATGAGAGCGAACCACCATTCACGCATCTTCGTGAACACGAAGGAGTTTCAGATTATTTCGCACGGATGACTGCGGAGCACGCAACACAGGTCATTTTCGTTTGTGAGTCGACGCGCGACTATTATAAGAATCAACTCGGCCTTAAACATAATACGACCGTTATTTATAACGCGGTCGACTTTTCCAAATTAGCTGAAGCAAAAAAACGTCTCTCTAAAACAGCGGTACGGAAGCAACTTGGCATTGGCAAGGGTACACAAGTTGGTCTATGTGTTGGCACAGTATGCGCGCGCAAAAGGCAGCAAGACATCGTCGATATTGTTAGACAACTTGATCATTCGGTAGCGAAGAAATTAGTGATTTTTATCGTTGGTGACCGAACAGGCGAATACTCGACAGAACTACACCACCAAGTTGCATCACTGGGCGATAGAGCGAAGGCTATCCGTATAGTTCCTGAAACACCTGATCCATTCCCATATTTTATTGCAGCGGACTTTTTCGTTTTTTGCTCCCAAATGGAAAGCTATCCAAGGGTTTTACAAGAAGCGCTATTTTTCGGTTTGCCAGTGGTCACGACGGATGTTTTTGGAAATAAAGAAATCGTTAGCGGTGGAAAAAACGGACTGTTTTTCGATGTGGGCGATACCGAAACAGCTGCCAAGCAAATTTCGAAAATCTGCCGTGAAAAAGCTTTTTCGGATAAACTTCGTGCTAATTGTGAGCCAGGAACTCGACGCTTTTCGAATATGAAAAAATTCGGTGATAGCTATATCGACGTGATCAATTCTATTCTAGAAATAAGGAATAATGGATGAATATCGGACCAGTTCCACTTATCGTTAGCTCGGTAGGCCGTAGCGGCAGCACACTTCTTATGTCAATCCTGGGCTCCAATACCAAGATTTTTTTTCCGCGCTATTATCCATTTGAACGTCGTTATATGTCGTATTTTCTGCACGCGGCTCGGACGATGACGGATACGTACGTTGCAACTGAGGAATGGAATTATCAAGAGCTGTTCCAGACATCACTGAAAAAAATAGGATCTATCCCCTTCTTCGATACTGACGTATTGCACAATGCCCGTGTTTCGAAAAAAGACATGGCCAGGGCCTTCTATTCTTCCCTTGTTGCAACTACGATGTCGAAGTTGCACCCAGAATTCTTCTCCAGCGTGTATTGGTGCGAGAAAGGAACTGAACAGGTCGATCTACTTGACTATTTTGAAAATACCGAACGTGTTGTTATCGCTTTAGTTCGCGACCCACGCAATGTAGTCCTCTCACATATCGATTTTCATGGTTTCCAACCAGGCACGCCACAATTTGAATCCTATATCAGCGAATTTAAGGGTTGGCTTAAAGGTGTGCGAGCATTGAATCCGGAAGATCCTCGCCATATGATAGTTAAATACGAGCGAATGGTTTCGGAAAAAGAGACTGTCGTGGCAGAACTGTCGAAATTCCTTGGAATCGACCTCAATCTTAATAATTCACTTGCAATTCCGGCCTCCCACCGGACCTCCAGGAACGACAATGCTTCGCTAGACAAGTGGAGGACTGCCAATCCCTCAACTGTCCGGTATCTCGATGATTTTTTTGCGGACGATCTGGACGCTTTCGGTTATATGCGTTATACGGCCGATTTAACTTCCGACTACGTACCAGTATCGCCAATTTTCCCGAAAGAAGGACAAGTTTCTACAAGCGGCACTGTGACTGTTGGTCGCGATGACTGGCTTTTTATTCACGCCGGAACTAATCGATGGGTTGATACGGCAACTAATCGCTTCCATAACGCAGAAGAATTGGCGGCACCATGGATAAACATAATTCCTTCGCGTATTCAGGCAGCATCCGATGTTGGCGCCCGTTTTGTAATGTTGATTTCCCCAGAAAAAGATACGGTTTACCCAGATCGCAGTCCAATGGGTGAAATGATCTCGGATGATCGGGTATCGCAACTGCTACTCAACAGGTATCCTGAACTGATATCGTACCCTTGCGCAGAATTACGTGCTGCACGCGGAAATAAAGATACTTTCAGACGCTTCGACAGTCATTGGACAGCGTTTGGTGGCTACGTGGTATACGCGAATGTGATGCAACACCTCGACCTCCCGCCTGTACCTTTGGAAAATGTGTCGTTCGTGAACTCGTCACTTCCGGGTGATCTTCTCAAGCACTTTGGTACGTTCGAGGAGGATGATGTCGAAACGGTCGACCTTTCACATGTTGAGGTTATTCATGAGTTCACTCCGCCCGATGGACATTTTAGCGAAATGAAACTTCGCTTCAAGAATCCGAGAGCGAAAAATCCCGAGACTGTCCTCGTCTTAGGAGATTCATATTCCTGGAATCCAGATGGTGGTCTTGCTCGGTTTCTCGCTCTGTCCTTTGAGACGGTTGTATTTATCTGGACAAGAAAATTCTCGACAGAAGAAATCTCACAGGTGAACGCCAAATACGTGATCGTTGAAGTTGCCGAACGCTTTTTAATTGCAGCCCCGGACGAAAATTAAAGATTTACGATCAAGCATGAATACCATCAGCAATATGTCTCTCCAAATTGGCCTTCTTGAAGACCGAGACTGGTTTGATCCAATTTTTTACGCCGATCGTTATAAGGACGTCGCTGGCTATCCGTTGGGCCTAACTCTTCACTATATCAACCACGGTATGAATGAAGGACGTCTTCCGAAAGAAAAATCACTTATTCCATCACTGCGAAAAGTTTTTACTTTGTTTATTCAAGCAAATGTTGCTTTTCCGTTTAAAAAAGACGATAGTGTTCACTTCTTTCAATGGATGAACGCGCACGCAAATGTATTGACATCTTTGAACAAGGTCTATACGGCGACGGATACATCGGAAGAAGTTTTATTAAAAATATTCTCCGAAACAGCCTACTTTAATGTCTCTCAAAGCAAGCTCGCTCAAATTCATCAAAGGCTTTCTGGTTTAGCAGCGCTTATCGCGCTTCTGACTGTCGCCAGCACCGAGGACGAAGCGCTCGGTGGGTTGAGCGAGATGCTGAAATCAATATCGTATATCATTGAACGCGAGTATGACCTTGTCCGGCGCTCCGGCGAGTTCGACGAAGCCTTTTATCTTTCCGCTTATGAGGATGTCCGCCTAGCAGGCATAGATCCTTTAAGGCACTATCTGCAGCATGGGTATCTCGAGGGTAGAGACCCGTCCTCCAGCTTCTCAACCAATTTCTATCTCGCGAACAATCATGACGTCAAAACCGACGGCACGAATCCGCTGCTGCATTTCATTGTTTTCGGCCGCGGCGAAGGCCGTACAGGGAAGCCTGCTCGGATCACCCTCCCCCTAACCACGAACAACGTGGAGAGCAATCCACATGTGGTCGAATTACTTGGTGCATTGCATGAAGTTGCAGAGAACCTAGACCGGTACCAAGCTATCTCCTTCGACTTTTTCGATACGCTCGTGGAACGCCAGATTCCAGACCCGCATGCCGTTTTCTCCGCAATGCAACAGCATGACTTCATACAGAGTCGCTCAAGTTCGTTCCGTAGACTGCGTGTGGAAGCAGAAACTCAAGCGCGGACTCGGGGCAAACCCGAAATTACAATCGCAGAGATTTATGAGGAATTAGTCTGCATTTCATCCTTTACGCGCCAAGATATACCGGAATTGATAAAACTTGAGCAAGAATATGAATTAGCAACTTTGTCGGCAAGGCCACTCGGCGTAGATCTTCTAAATAAGGCTCGTGTTCATGGATTAAATATTGTTATCGCTAGCGATTTTTATATCGGTGAGCAATTCATTCGCCAAGTTATGCGAAAAGTCGGCATCAGCTCTAACGACATCGCTATCCTGGTATCATGTGATCAACAATGCACTAAACATGAGGGAAGCATGTTTGCTTTGATCGAAGCTGAGCTTAAGATCCCAGCAAATCGCATCCTGCATGTCGGTGATAATCGTCATTCCGATCATTTCATGCCCTTATCAAAAGGGCTTGCCGCTGCATGTATCCCACCGACGAAAAAGGCGTTTCCTGCGCGTACCGCCATCGATTTTTACGTTCAGCCAAATCGAGAAGTAGAGACCTGCAATATTTATTCGTCACTCGCAATTCACCGCTCTATACTACCGATTGTAGCGACGCCGCTTGCTGAAGCTGCCGAATTCGGTTACAAAATTCTCGGCCCAGTCATCCTTGCTTACTGCCAGTTTCTCAAGAAAATAGCAAAGGTGCAAAATGTCGACAATTTCGTCTTCCTGTCGCGAGATACCCGCGTTGTCTACGATGCATTCGATAAACTTTTCGGCGGTGACAGAGTTTCATGTAGCACTTATATCTTAGTGTCGCGGCAGGCGATTTTTGGTGCGTCTGCTGTAGACATCAACGCAGTACGTGACATCATTGCACGTGACTATGCCGAATTATCGTTCGTGGATTTGCTGCGCGATCGCTTCCTTTTTGACGATACCGAGCTAGATTCTCTGTTTGCAAAACACCCTTGGCTGACAAAAATCAGCTACTTCGACATTAAGGGACCACCGTCATTAACGAAAGAACATTTTTTCACAACTGCCGCGCAGATATTCGACTCGATCAAAGACGTATCGGATCGACGACGCCGCGCATATGAGGCCTATCTCAAAACGATGTTATCCGATGAGAATAAAAGCCTGCTAGTTGATATTGGTTATCGGGGTACGACGCAAATTGCGTTCAGCCGACTATTCTCCCGACATATGAACAGCGTCTATTTCATGACATGGAGCGAGATTAACATGGTAGCCCAGCACGGCCTTGGTGCATGGGCGTTTGCTCCTGATGGAAGTGAGATGCAGAGAAATTTAACAAAATATGTTTCAATGCTTGAGCTCGTTTTCTCAGATCCAAACACATCCACGTTGCGTTACTTCGAGAAAAAGAATAATTTGATCACACCGATTTTCGGCTGCAATGATCTTAGTCAGGAGCAAAGTGCATATTTGACTGAGGCACACCGCGCAGCAATTGAATTTTGTGAGGACGCAAGGGCTTCTGCGAATCTCATTTCGCTGACAGAGGTAGAAAGGGCCGAAATCTGCGCACCGCTATTGCGCTTTTTTGAAAAACCAGCCCGGCACTTTAAGCAGACCTTCCGTAATGCCGTTTTTGAAGATAAATTTGGAGGCGCCAGCCAGCGTTTACTTGGCCAAGGCCGTTGACGTTATCACAAAGGACAAGAAATAATTTCTTGTAAGATATTTAGTTTCTTCACCCCCATGCGTGGTAACACAGGAGCAAATACATCGTAAATGTACCAGGGTGCCTGTGACTGACTCAGGCCCTGTTATCTGATTTGATTAAAACTGGCAACCTCATTAAAGCAAAGCAGGAAATAACTTTATGTCTGCATTTAAATTTAGCTTGCGGATTAATCTACTTGCTCACGAATATATGAATGATCATCCCTTATTAACAGGAAAGTAATCAATTCCCGATATAAGGTGCCGGGCCGCTTCCGACTGCGAAAAACCAGGGATTTAGGACAGGCATGTTGGTGCCGTACCTTATCGGCGAACCTTGAATGTCTACGACACGTCCACCTGCCGCTTCCAAGATGCTTTGGGCCGCTGCAGTATCCCACTGACTAGTCGGAGCGAGTCGAGGATATACATCTGCTACTCCCTCCGCAATTCTGCAAAATTTTAGCGAACTGCCCACACCGATAAGAGTATAACCAAGAGGTAAAGATTTCAACCACACTTCTTGTTCGGGACTAGAGTGCGAGCGACTAGCAATAATTCGCAAAGTCATGCTCTCATTGCCACTACCGGCTTCCAACTTAGATAGTTCCCCTTTCTCCCGTCTCCACCCCCCAAGTTCCACACCGCCAAAATATAAAGTGTCTAAGGCTGGCGCATACACGACCCCAGCAATAGCCGTTCCTTCGTGAATTAAGGCAATATTCACGGTAAATTCATCATTTCTCTTGAGAAACTCTTTTGTTCCATCAAGTGGATCAACCAAAAAGAATGTCTTATGTTCTTTTCCCGCAAATAAAGTAGAGCAACACTCTTCTGACCAGATAAAAATCTCCGGTAATAAGCTGCTCAATCTCCTGCAAATAATATCGTTCGAACGTAAGTCCGCAATCGTAAGCGGCGACTCATCCTCTTTCCATTCTACGGTGAATTCTCCATTATATACCTCCATAATTGCCTCTCCCGCCTCAACTGCAATTCGGCACATTGCATCGAGGATATCTTCAGATGCCCTCATTATTACGCTTTCTCCAATTCGTCCACCGCAATAATTCCGCGATGACGTAATAGCTCAATAACCATAAATACAGAATTGTCAATGCTTATCGACTCTGTGTTTACGCGCAGGTCTGGCGAAGTGGGAACTTCATAGGGTGATGAAATCCCAGTGAATTCCGGTATCTGCCCAGCTCTAGCGCGCTTATATAGACCTTTTACGTCTCTTTTTTCGCATGTGTCGAGAGAGCAGTAACAATAGATTTCGATGAAATCGCCGAGCGGAAACAGGTCACGTACTCGTTGCCGGTCATCTTCAAAAGGCGAAATGAATGCTGTGAGCACTACGGTTCCTGCCTCTACAAACAGCTTGGCAGCCTCCCCAACACGCCGGATGTTTTCTTTTCGGGCAATGTTCGAGAAGCTCAAGTCGGCGCACAGGCCATGACGAACATTGTCCCCGTCAAGCACAAACGTTCGGCAGCCGGTTGCATGCAGACGTTCTTCAACAGCATGGGCTAAAGTTGACTTTCCCGATCCTGATAAACCGGTGAACCAAACAACGGCGCCTTTATGACCATGTAGTTGCTCGCGCCTTGCACGCGTTACTGTAGCGTTATGCCACACTGTGTTACTGGACTTCATTTCATTCATACTTGCCTAGGAAACAGGTCTTAACAAGACAACACATCATGGCATGCGACCGGGGCTATGCCAATGCTCGTTGATAGCTTAACTGATTTCTATGTAGAAATTGTAAAATTTTGCATCTTTGAAACGATCTCCGTAGCGAAGGCAGTTTTGTGACTACAATACACATATTTCGTATAAGCATATTTTGAAAAGGCATAATGAAGACGATCTTAGTCATTGGCGCAGGCTTCTCTGGCGCAATTATCGCAGCTCGGCTCATGCAGCAGTCCAATGGTACCCCTACGCTATTGTATTTACTTAATGGTAGCGGTAGGATTGCACGTGGGATGGCCTATGGCACCCAAAGTTCCTTCCATGTACTAAATGTCCCTGCGGGGAACATGAGTGCGTTTCCTAATGATCCAGATCATTTTTTGCGGTTCGCACATAGTATTGATCCTAGTATCACTGCTGCTTCCTTTGTCTCCCGTCGCATCTATGGAGATTATCTCGAATGGATCTTGAACGAAGCTGAACGGTCAGCGCCGCCAAACGTTGAACTTCGTAGGGTCTATCGACAAGTTAAGAGCATTGAGGATGCTCCAGACGGCAACGCCAAGATCGTTATTTTGGACGGGGGAGACACGATGATTGTGCAAACTGTCGTGCTTGCGCTGGGACATTTTGCAGCCAGTACCTTGCCAATACTGGCACAAAGCGTTTTTGATGGTGATCGCTATTTGCACGATCCATGGGACCAATCGCGACTCGATGCTATCCCGGCGCGAGCATCAGTCATGCTCCTCGGGACCGGGCTCACAGCAGTTGATGTAGCAATGACGTTGTTGAGCCGAAATTCTAATCGGTCTATCGTCGCAGTGTCGCGCCGCGGGCTATTGCCTCAGGCGCATCGTCACTCAGCCGGCAAAGCATTGGGAACGGGGGCGGCCACCATCTGGGGCGGCGCCACCGAGATACGTACTCAACTGCGCGCTTTCCGGCAATACTGTCATCGCTTAACTGAACAAGGACGCGACTGGCGCGAAGCACTTGCCTTGCTCCGCCCCGTTACTGCAGACGTCTGGCTGGCTTACCCTGATAAGGAACGCCGCCGTTTCCTGCGCCATGTACAACCTTACTGGGATACGCACCGTCATCGGTTGGCGCCGACGGTAGCTGAACAATTTAACGAAGCACTAACCGCAGGAGCCGTGAAAACCTTGGCGGGCAGGATCGTCGCCATGGAAGAAAATTCCGATGGTGTGCAGGTCACACTCCGCCGACGTAGCCATCAAGAATGCCATGTCGAGCAGGTCCAATACGTGGTCAACTGCACCGGTCCATGCGCCGACCCGCGCCAGGTCAACAGTGATTTGGTAAAACAGTTGCTAAACGACGGCTTGATACGCACCGACCGCTTGGGACTGGGAATCGATGTGGATGAAGACTGCGCAGTAATTGATTCAAATGGAAATACTTCTCGCAACCTTTTCTACATCGGCCCTTGGTTAAAAGCGAAATATTGGGAGGCGACGGCGGTGCCTGACCTACGCGTAGTTGCCAGTCGACTCGCAGAAAGGATCATGCAAAAAGACTAAGCCACATGAAGGGCGGACCATCTGGTGTTTCATGCTAGCGGAATACCAGTGACCGACGACCGCGCGCTACAATTGTTGACGTTCCTTTCACTTTCTATATGTCTTTGTCGAAATCACTCCTAACTGGCGTTCCTCATATCGAGTCCCCCTTCTACACACGCATCTTTGCAGTGGAAGGCGTTGATGAAGAAGCAAGGCGCGTTGCAGCCGACATGGCGACTAAAGGGTTCGCAGTTATCGATTTTCCCGATAATGAGTTTGATTGCATGGCCGAATCGGTCAAGGACGGTCTACGCGGCCACTACGACTTCGATTTCTGGCGCACCCAAGGCCATAAAGCCGGCATCAGCCTACGCGTCCAAGACGCTTGGACGACCAATGAAGACGTCAAGCGCATTGCCTGCAACGCGCATATTATCGCCCTGCTCTCACGCCTATACGGTCGCCAAGCCTGGCCTTTCCAGACGCTAAACTTCCCTGTCGGTACACAGCAGCACTTTCATACCGATTCGATCCACTTCAGTTCGAGTCCCGAGCGCTTCATGTGCGGCGTCTGGGTTGCAATGGAAGACATCGACGAAACCAACGGACCCCTGATGTATTTTCCCGGCAGTCACCGCTGGCCGATCTACACCAACGAGCACATCGGCAAGTGCGTCGCCGAACTGGATGGTACCCCGACTCAGGCCATCTACGAGGCGATGTGGCGCGACTTAGTGGAGGCGCATGGAGTGCAGCCCGAGTATTTTCATGCGAAGAAGGGTCAGGCACTGATCTGGGCCGCAAACTTGATGCATGGTGGGACCAAGCAACTCGATCCGGCCCGCACCCGCTGGTCACAGGTCACCCACTACTTCTTCGACGACTGCGCCTATTACACGCCGATGATGTCCGATCCCTTCTATGGCAGTATCGCTTTTCGCACGCTCACCAACATCGTGACCGGGCAGCAGGTCCCCAATCGTGTCGCCGGGTACGAGGTGCCAGCGCGCTTCATCGAGACGACGACGCCAGGCCAGACGAAGTGGCGCGAAGAAGAAACGTTCGACGCGCAGTTGTACCTTCTCGCCAATCCGGACGTCGCGGCGGCCGGCGTCGATCCAGCACAGCACTACCTGCAGCACGGCATTCGCGAAAAGCGCCGCCTGCGTCCCTGAGCGCCAACCTGGCGCACGACAGGCAGCGGGCCGGCCCGCCGGCCCGCTTTCATTTGCTAAAGCAACTCCTTATAGTTGGCCGAACTCTGCCGGACGGCTCTGACTGCATGACATCAACTTAGTACAAAGAGCTTGCCATGGCTCCCGCCTTGCCAGGAGAACACGCTCAGTCGAAGGTTTCAGCGGTCTCAAGCAGCAAGCCACAGCCATCCTTTGCCGACACCAACGGCGGCTGGTGAACCGGCCAGTCGATACCGACGGTCGGATCATTCCAGGCAAGGCAGCGCTCGTGCTCGGGCGCATAGTAGTCGGTCGTCTTATAGACAAATTCTGCAGATTCCGAGAGCACCACAAAACCGTGGGCAAAGCCTTCCGGCACCCACAGTTGTACCTTGTTTTCGGCGCTAAGGACCTCGCCCACCCATTGCCCGAAGGTTGGTGAGGAGCGGCGGAGGTCGACGGCGACATCGAACACGCTGCCTGCCACCACGCGCACGAGCTTGCCTTGGGTTTGGCGCAACTGATAATGCAGCCCGCGCAGCACGTTATGGGCGGACTTCGAATGGTTGTCCTGGACGAATTCGACCTTGCGGCCGACAGCTTCCTCGAAACGGTCTTGGCGGAAGCTTTCAAAGAAGAAGCCGCGCTCGTCGCCGAATACGCGCGGCTCGATGCGGAGGACTTCGGGAATGGCGAGGGGGATGATATTCATCAGAAAACTGTTTCTCGTAAAACACGTAGCAGGTACTTACCGTAGCCGTTCTTGTGCAGCGGCGCGGCCAGGGCTTCGAGCTGGCTGGCATCGATCCAGCCTTTGCGGTAGGCGATCTCTTCGGGGCAGGATACTTTCAGACCCTGGCGGTGCTCGATGGTCGCGATGAACTGGCTGGCATCGAGGAGCGACTCGTGGGTGCCGGTGTCAAGCCAGGCGTAGCCGCGTCCCATGATCTCGACATGCAGCTTGCCCATTTCCATGTATATGCGGTTGAGGTCGGTGATCTCGAGTTCCCCACGCGCCGACGGCTTCAAGGTACGCGCGATTGCGGACACCTGCTCGTCGTAAAAATACAGGCCGGTCACCGCATAGTTCGAGCGTGGCGCCGCTGGCTTTTCTTCCAGGCTGATGGCCTTGCCCGCGGCATCGAATTCAACCACGCCATAACGCTCTGGATCTTGCACGTGGTAAGCGAACACGCTGGCGCAATCGCTGCGGGCATTGGCGCGCTCGAGTAACTGGTTGAAATCGTGGCCATGGAACAGGTTATCGCCCAACACCAGGGCCGAAGGCGAGTCACCGAGGAATTCCTCACCAATCAAGAACGCCTGCGCCAGCCCATCGGGCGACTTTTGCACCGCATATGACAGGTTCAGCCCCCAACGCGCCCCATCGCCCAGCAATTGCTGAAAGCGCGGCGTGTCCTGCGGCGTCGAAATGATCAGGATGTCGCGGATCCCCCCCAGCATCAAAGTGCTGAGCGGATAGTAGATCATCGGCTTGTCGAAGACCGGCAGCAATTGCTTAGAGATCGCTAGTGTGGCCGGGTGCAGGCGGGTGCCGCTGCCGCCGGCGAGGATGATGCCTTTGCGCTTCATGGGTGTCCTCACAACTTGCCTTGCGCCGCCAGCTCAGCGACGAGGCGGTTCACGTGATGGCGCCAGTCCGGCAGTACCAGGCCGAAACTGTCGCAGAATTTCTTGCAGTCCAGGCGCGAATTCGCCGGCCGCACGGCTGGCGTCGGAAACGCACTGGCAGCAATCGGCTGCACAGCGTCCGGCCCCGCTTTCAGCACCGCTCCGTGGGCCAGCGCCTGCGCCAGCACATGCCGGGCGTAGGCGTGCCAGGTGGTGGCGCCACTTGCGGCCAGGTGATAGGTGCCGGACAGGCTGCGCGCATCGTCCCCGAGGGACGAGATACGATGCAGCGCCAGCGCCGTGGCGTCGGCCAGCAGTTCGGCGCCAGTCGGCGCACCATGCTGGTCAGCGACCACGCTCAGGGTCTCGCGTTCCTTTGCCAGCCGCAGCATGGTCTTGGCAAAATTGCCGCCATGCGGAGCAAACACCCAGCTGGTGCGCAGGATCAGGTGCCTGGCGCCGCTCGCACGAATACGCTCTTCGCCGTCGTATTTGGTACGTCCATACACTGACAACGGATTAACGGCTTCGGTCTCTACCCACGCGCCATCTTTCGATCCATCGAACACATAGTCGGTCGAGTAGTGCACCAGCCACGCGCCGCAGGCAGCAGCCTCCTCTGCCAGCACGCCGGGCGCCACGGCGTTGCAGGTATGCGCAGCCACCTCGTCGCTTTCCGCCTTGTCGACCGTCGTGTAGGCGGCGGCATTGACGATGATATCGGGAGCGAAGGCGCGTACCAGGCCACGCAGCGATTCGGGGTCGCTCAGATCGGCCTCTGCGCGGCCACAGGCACGCAGCTCTCCCAACGGCGAAAGTGCACGCTGCAGCTCCCAGCCGACCTGGCCATCTTTACCGAATAGAAGAATCTTCATGTGCCGGTGCGCCCTTCTGCATACTGGCGGTCGATCCACTCGCGGTAGCCGCCGCTGGTAACGTTGTCCACCCATTCGCCGTTCGCCAGATACCACTCGACGGTCTTGCGGATACCAGTCTCGAACGTCTCGGCCGGACGCCAGCCCAGCTCGCGTTCCAGCTTGCCGGCATCGATCGCGTAACGGCGGTCATGTCCCGGACGATCCTTCACGAAAGTCATCTGGGTCGCGTAGGATGCGCCATCAGCGCGCGGACGCAACTCGTCGAGGATGGCGCACAAGGTGCGCACCACGTCGATATTGGCTTTCTCGTTACAGCCGCCGACGTTATAGGTTTCGCCAAGACGACCATCGGCCAGCACGCGGCGAATCGCGCTGCAGTGGTCGGTCACATACAGCCAGTCGCGAATCTGCTGGCCGTCGCCGTAGATCGGCAGCGGCTTGCCGGCCAGCGCGTTGTGGATCACCAGCGGGATCAGCTTCTCCGGGAAGTGATAGGGACCGTAGTTGTTCGAGCAGTTGGTCGTCAGTACCGGCAAGCCGTAGGTGTGATGGTAGGCGCGCACCAAGTGGTCCGACGCCGCCTTGCTGGCCGAGTAAGGGCTGTTCGGTTCGTAGCGATTCTGCTCATTGAATGCAGGCGCCTCGCCCGACAGCGAACCATAGACTTCGTCGGTGGACACATGCAGGAAGCGGAATGCCGCACGCGCTTCCGGCTCCAGGCCGCTCCAGTACGCCCGTACTGCCTCCAGCAGGTTGAAGGTGCCGACGATATTGGTCTGGATGAAGGCGCCAGGGCCCTCGATCGAGCGGTCGACGTGGCTTTCAGCGGCAAAGTTGAGCACGGCGCGCACACGATGCTCGGCCAGCAGGCGCGCCACCAGGGCGCCGTCACCGATGTCGCCGCGCACGAAGTGGTGGTGGGGGTTGCCTTCGAGGCTGGCAAGATTCTGCAGATTGCCGGCGTAGGTCAGCTTGTCGAGATTGACGACTGGCTCGTCATGCTGCGCCAGCCAGTCGATGACGAAGTTCGAGCCGATGAAGCCCGCTCCGCCCGTCACGAGGATGGTCATTCCTGCGATTCCTGGGTAGTTGGTTGGACGTCGAGCCGGGCCGGGGCGTCGGCTCGCGTCTGAAAGTTGTCATTGACGAGAACCATTCGGTCTTGAGACCGTTGGCGCAACAGGGAGCCTGCTGCGATCATGCTTCACGTACGTACATGCATCCGTTGATCGTGTTGGAGATTGCAAACGTAACATCCAGCACCATTTTCCGAGCGATCGAGAGGCTTTGTCAATGCGGAAGCACTGCGCATTCCGCCCTACCATGCCCCAAGGCGCAGCTAGGCGCCGCTCGCCGGCCGAGTTTTCTTGGTGCGGCACTCCATGGCATAAGCAATCTTGTAAGGCTGATCGAAGCAGTTCTGCAAGCCTTCGACCACATCGATATTCGGCGGCCAGCGCATGTTCAGGGTCTGCCCGTCCGGCGTCTTCACCTCGAAATAGCCATCCTTGATGACCAGCTTCTCCCCAGATGGCGGCGCGAGCGCGGCAAGCCGCTGGCGCGCCTTTTCGAGAGCGGCCTCGTCCCGGCCCAGGAAAGCGACCGTGGCATCGACGTATGCCTTCCAGCCGCCCTTGTCTTCTTCTCCCGGTCCGCGCGAAAGCCGCATCAGGTCGATCGCCTGCGCATACTGGCCGGCGAAGGCGCGCATTTGCCCTTCGTGCCAGAGCAGCATGGTGGAATCGTTCTTGTGAAGCTGGCGGTAGTCGCGCAGCAGGTCGGCCGCCACCAGTTCGCATTCCTCGCCCTTGTCGGCGAGTGCGCGCCAGCCGCCGCTGAAGTCCTGGTCGAAATTATGCTCGTCCAGGGCCAGCAGGCGCGCGCGGTCATGGACGCATGCTGTGCTGGCCGTTCCCTGAGGCTGTGGCTGTGCCGCGCTGTACGATGGTAGCAGTGCAATTGCGAGAACAGGGATCAGGAACCGGAATGACATGGAGGGCTGGCGGGTTCAAACAGCCTGACAGGATACCAAAATGGTTCCATGCAAAATGCGTGCTTTCTCACGCACCCGGCATAATGGCCGCGGGCAGGCCGCGCGCGTTCACGCCGCCTCGGCCGCCTTCAACAACGCCTCGATCCCCTTCGGCTCCACCGGCCTGCTGAAACAATATCCCTGCATCTGGTCGCACCCATGCTCATGCAAGAAGGCCAGCTGCTCCGACGTCTCCACCCCTTCCGCGATCACGTTCAGCTTCATCGAATGCGCCAGCGCGATCACGGCGTTCACGATCGCGGCGTCGTCCGCATCCTGGGTCAGGTCGCTCACGAAAGAGCGGTCGATCTTGAGGCTATGGATCGGGAAGCGCTTCAAACTCGCCAGGCTCGAATACCCGGTCCCGAAATCGTCGATCGCCAGCTGCACGCCCATGTTCGCCAGCCTGGCCATGGTCTCGGCCGCGGCGGCCGGGTTCTGCATCAGCACGCTCTCGGTGATTTCCAGCGTCAGCCAGCGCGGATCGCAGCCGGTTTTCGCCAGCAGCGCGGCCACGCGCTGGGCCACGTCCTGGCCCAGGAACTGGCGCGCCGACAGGTTCACGCTCACGCGCACCGGCGGCAGGCCGCGGCGCAGCCAGGCCACCTGCTGCGCCATCGCGGTTTCCAGCACCCATTCGCCGATCGGGACGATCAGGCCGGTCTCCTCGGCCAGCGGGATGAAGTCGGACGGCGCCACCATCGGCCGGCCGTGCGGCTTCCAGCGCAGCAGCGCTTCCACGCCGCTCACATTGCCGGTCGCGATGTCCACCACCGGCTGGTAGTGCAGCAGGAATTCCTGGCGCTGCAGGGCGCGCTGCAGCGCGCCTTCCATGCGCAGGTGCTCCACCGACTGCGCGCCCATGTCGGCCACGTAGAAACTGTAGTGGTTGCCGCCCGAGCCCTTCGACTGGTACATCGCGCTGTCGGCGCACTTGAGCAGGGTCGCGGCGTCCAGGCCGTCGCGCGGGTACATCGAGATGCCGATCGAGCCGGTCGGGAAGACTTCCTGGCCGCACAGCAGCAGCGGCTGGAACAGGTTATCCAGCAGCTTCTGCGCCACCTTGGCCGCGTCGCCCTCCCCGGCCAGCTCGGGCAGCACCACCACGAATTCGTCGCCGCCCTGGCGCGCCACCGTGTCGCTCTCGCGCAGGCTGCTCGCCAGGCGGCGCGCGATCTCGACGATCATCTTGTCGCCGGCGTCGTGGCCCAGGCTGTCGTTCACGTGCTTGAAGCGGTCCAGGTCGATGAACATCACCGCCACCTGCGTGCCGGCGCGGTGCGCGTGCACGATGGCTTGCGCCAGGCGGTCCTGCAGCAGCACCCGGTTCGGCAGGCCGGTCAGGGCGTCGTGGTTGGCCATGCGCAGCAGCGCTTCCTCGGCGCTCTTGCGGCGCGAGATGTCCTCGACCACCGAGATGAAGC
>Ga0265780_10003053_pt1 | contig 22260 bp, 18 predicted proteins | sample P1T30metagenome_FD_192432 | JGI IMG/M metagenome (GOLD analysis project Ga0265780, IMG submission 192432) | Plant litter microbial communities from East Loma Ridge, Irvine, California - P1 T30 | ecosystem: Environmental > Terrestrial > Plant litter > Unclassified | place: USA: California...
GCCGCATGGTCAGATTACGGCTCTGATTGTGTCCACAGGCTATCCAGACAGCGAAAAAGGCAGCATTGGCGTAGTTCGCTGAGATACGTCTTGTCGTCAACCTCCAAAGCCCTACTATTAGTCCGACAGATTGACATGTTGAGTAGGAAGTGCCAAAGGGTCTCAGTGGTCTGCAGCGATGCGGTGTTAGACTCTTGGTACATGCGGACCATGGTGGGCAAGATAGAAGAAAATGACTCCTGTTCTATAGTGATTGGGGCCTTGTCCAATACGAATGTGCTCGCTACCTCAATCTTGAATATTTCACACTGTTTTGAGCACTCCATCGATATGATGTCCAATTGGACAGCATCAGGCTCGTGTAGGAACCGCGAACACGCAAACTCCGTATAACTGAGGTGCCTCATCAGACTCGCTTCTCTTTTTTGGGGCGTTCGAGTCCGGTCAGGTACCCAAGTTGGTTGCTTACTGGCCAGAAAGTCTACATCCAGGCGTTCTATTGCTGCAACTAGGAGACCGGCTCCGTCTCTGCCTTCCATACATCCCAGGGCGAATCTCAGATGTGTCTGCATCTGTTCCTCCGAGTAGTCGATCTCAATGCGGGCAGGAGAGTCAAAAGCAAATGCCTCAACAGCAAAGATTCGATCGCGGGCATCCATGCATTGGTGTGAGAGGAATTTGGATACCAGACGCAACATGCTAAAATCCGGAGGAAATGTTGAGATTTGCCGAGGATTTCCAGGGAGAGCACAAACGGTCCAGGTCTCAACAGTATTATGAACCCTTGTCAAGTTAGACCCTCGGAACTGGATGTGCGCGGTCGCGGCCTGGTACATTCTCGTCACTGTTGTTGCAAACCGGACCCAACTAAGCTCAACATCGCCGCAGATGAGATTGGCGTCCAAAGTGAAGGCAAGTTCTTATACGCTACAGGTTAGAAAGTGGAAGGCCAGTAGTGATAGTATACAAGTGGGACATAGTAGAACATACATCCACAGGTGCTGGAAGTAGGGAAGATTCAAGACCTTCAAAAGATCCGAAACTCCGCCTTCCCTGATGTTGATTTCTGCCCAGCTAAACTCGCCTTTACACGGATTAGTGGGTTACCAATCACGAGGATGGAGCTTGATTTTATGATGTCTGTTGAGGACGCCGTCGAGATAAATGCTTAATGAAATGCAAGCCTCGCTTGATGATTCCGTCACCCTCGTGGAGCCAGGCGAGAACCCTTTTAGCGTTACGGGAAATCTTAACCATGAATGGGATCTGTTTTGCTTTCTCCTGGTCGTTTCTCTGATCAATACAGATGGCATCCGCCCATAGCCATCTAACGCTCACAGCATGCCGCAGTTGCCGCAGAGCGCAATGCAAATTCCGTGTCACGAACAACTGAGTCCCGTCTGACACATTGTAGACCGGAAACTCCAGAATTGGTTCGCCCCAGACGTAGGAGATAGCCTCGTATCTGCCCTCAAGATCCCCAGACATGTCAACAATCAAGCTAATTAAGCCGATCAGCCCGTTTCATTTCCTATTTAAGCGTGCACGTTCTATAATATGCTACATGAAGACGTGCAAGCCTCTTCGCGTAGCACGTTCGCGAACTAAGCCGCCGATCGGCTTGATTGTTGACATGTCTGAAGATCCCACAGGCAGCTCTGGTGGAAGGAAAACGTGATTGGAGCGTCGAAGTCAATTGAAGGCATCAGAAGGACCACTCGGATTTCCGTCGGCTGAGCGAAGGGAGTGTAGACATGGTCTCTACCGTGATCGGCTTCGACCTTATTGATTTCTACGCCGTCTATTTGCGTCTGTTCAGGACGCACCTCGTCGGCTTGCAGTTTGGGGTATCCAGAATCCCCAATTGTCGCCTCGTGCCCCTCCACGTTGCCGACATCTAATGTTTCTGCCTCTATTCTGCGCATGTCGAGTTGCGTGAGGTCTTGTCAGGCTTTGAGAGAAATTAAGGAGGCAAAAGGTGAGCTGTCAATACAGACTTAGGGGCTCTAGATCGCGTAGCGGGTAACGAGGGACTTGGAACGAAGAGAACTTAGCGACGATGGCGAGGGTAGGCATGTGGGGTCGAGTACACCTGTACACAAGTATGCCGCAGCTCTGCATCAGTATCCCCAATGGGCAAGTGTTGTGGCACCTAAGGACGAAGAAAAGGAGGGAAGGTTGGCGTATGCAAGATAGCGAGATCGAAGACGCGTCGCCTAATTACAGGAGGAAGGCACGCTCGACGAACTTCCCACTTCATCTGTCACAAGCCCATTCAATCAGAACACTGTATGCGCACATAACCTGATCATCCATGCAGCACAAGAGAGGGAAATCCTATTATACTCATTACCTCATCCAGCCCCCTAAATATTCAAATCCCCCGGCTCAAACGTCGGAAAACTATACGGCGTAATCATCATGCCCGGCCCCGTCTCCGCGCCAAACATCTTCTCAATCTCGCCCTATTTCTCAGCGTTAGCGTATAATCCCCACCCCTCCCATGACAGCACACCAGACTTACCCAGTCAATCTCATTCATAACATCCATGGGACTCGTATCCGTCGCCGCGCCATACGCGCCATACGCCGCCGTATTCGGACTACTCCCATCGCTGCCTGGGGGCAGGAGAGTGTTCGACGTCGCCAGACTGGCGGCCGAGGGCGTGGGGACGTATTCGTTGAAGTTGAAGAGCGAGGATTGGGGGACGGGTTGTTGGAGGTTGAGGGGGTCGGTGGCGAGGTCGAGGGTGCCCCAGTCGACCTCTGGAATGGCGCCGGGGAAGGATATGGCTGCTTGGTTCGGGAGGCGGGGGGCTAGTGAGATGTGCTGTGTGGGTGTGCGTGTTGCTTGGGGATAGGGGGTGCGCTGTGCGGTGTAGCCGGTGCTGAGGTGTCGGTTGGAGCTGGTGGGGCTGCTGAAGTCGGAGGGGACGCTACCGCTGCGGGCGCGCTCTTCTTGCTCTCGGGCTTTGTAGCCGGGAGTGTGTTTTCGGGGTTGGGGTTGGGGCATGTTGTTGGGGACGCGCACTCTCTTCATGCCCGCGTAGATTCTGGACTTTTCTACGAGTTCTTCGAGGATATATCTGGTCTTTTCGATGTTGGATCCCCCTGGTGGAAGGCCGAATGCAAAATCCAGGCATTTCCAGACGCGGTCTTCGACTTCGGGTTCGTTGTGGCCAGCATACAGCTCGTTGAGGAGGAGAAGGGTTGGATGGTACTGGTGAAGCGCGCCGACATACCAGGAATACATCGACAATGCGGGTTGCTGCTCTATCACCATCGAATGCTCGAGGATAGAGACAGCAGCACTCATGACTAGTTGCCGAAGACGATCTGGCATCTTCCTCGCCGAGCTCAGGTACTTTTGAAGGAGCAGAATGTAAAATCTGTCCGACAAGATACCATAGATCTCAGAAGCAAGAGCATGTGATGGCTCACCCTTTCGCAGCATCGGCAGATATATCTTCTCCATAGCCGCTTTGAAGGATTGAACGCGAGCAAGCAGACTCACAAGCGTGACTTTCCGCTCTCCATTCGCTCGTCTCTGGTCCAATTTTGGTCTTTCGCTCCATAGAAAGCGATGCATCTCGTAGCACTCAAAGCGCATGCGCACCAGTGTGGCGTCGGTAAAACTTTTGCTATCTTTTCTCGCGTCTACGGTATCGTCACCATTTTCAGCGCGATCAAGATCTTCATCGTCAAGATTCAAAGGAAATCGGGTATCGTAATCATCGTGTCGTATCTGAGGTCGTGGCCCAGTGGCTTCGGAAGTTCGGAGATCAAGGAAGCATATCTGATACCATAGCGTACGTCGGACCTGTATCTCCACGGGGGAGGTGCTATAGATGGATGGGTCGCGATGCAGGCCCATGCACTCTGCCAGGCGGATGACTGTTCCCGTCAATGCAGAATGGGCACGCGAGACCTCGCTGCGACAAAGAACGATCTACGAGATAGTATCAGTAATTGGACACGAATGTGTCATCTAGTAACAGATATACGGAGACCGTGAATTGAGAGGGCCATCGACGTTGAAGAGTACTCACAAGATACATGACAAAAGCTTGCAGTGTTTCTAGCTTAGTCGTCCGCAGGAAGTTCGCTCGAGCCAAAGCAGATTCGGTACCTGACCGGAAATTATCCATAAGGCTATGCTTGTCTACACCAAACTCGGCAGTGACTCTGCTTTCGGGCATGGAAACGATCGAGCTGAGCAGTGCAGCGAAAACCACAGCCTGAAACGACAGCCGAGGCTCAATACCTGCATTCACATTGGACCAGAAGTTTTCAAGTTGTCTTTCAAAAGACGGACGATGTACAGCCTTGGCGACTACATGGACAGCCTCCCAGTAGTGTGCAACTAGTTTGTCGACCATTGACCGCGAGGGAAGAAACGTCGTGAGAGAAGTCTTCTCGATGCCTGGAGCGAAGAAGAAACTCGATGATGGGGCGACATAGTCTCGGCTGGGCGCCAGCCATTCCCGTGGATCTTGATCAAGCACTGGGTTGGGTCTTGGATGCTCGCTCTTGGGAAGCTCTTTAAGCGCTTGAGCCATCTGCGATTTTGTATGTTAAAGAGATCCGCGGGATATCTAGAGATGATCTTACCTCGTCTGCGAACCTTGGGCGCACCAAACCGCCAATTCGCTCGGTGATTCTCACCCTGCCCATGGCAATTCCCAGGTCAACCATATCGTCATCGGCGTCACCTTCATAGTACACTGCATCCTCGCTGATGAAGTTTGAGGGATTCAGATCTCTCGTGTCCTCGTCTTCCTCTTGATCGCTGTAGCTCTCGTCTTGGCCCGGTAATTTGATGTTCCTTTTGCGGCCAGACGAGTGTCCAGATCTCGATTTACTGCGCCGCAGAACATCCTCTTCAAGACTCCGCTCTAGATCGCCCATCTTCTCCTTGACCTCCGCAAGCTTCCTTTGGGCTTCTGCATCGAGACTGGACGCGATGAAGATACATGGCCGTGCAATCTTTGTGCAGTTGAGACATGGCGAGTTCTTATCACATTTTAGCTTTCGGCTAGAGAGTGACACAGGCCCAGTCAGCAATAACACTCGAGTGGCTTGATCAAATATGCAAGAGTACTTACCGCCGGCACTCTAAGCACGAAGTGATTTGACGATTACGACGTCTCACTCGTGGTGGCGCGTGCTGCGCGTTGCCATCGGTCGGAACGGGCGGGGAAGCTTGAGTGTCCCCTTGGACAACCTGCATATGAGGTGGCATTGGCGAATTGGAAGGTAATCCGATCACCTCTACTCAGACGGGTGGGTCGGTTGTACTGAGAGTGTCTTACGGACGTACCGGTAGGCGCAGGAACGCAACCTTGGAGGCAGATCTGATCAATGATTAGTTGCATGCACTACAAGCGATCGCGTACACAACGAGACCCCACATAAGCCACAGCAGACCACGAGGGAACGATCAGGGGCGCAAGACTGGCTTGCACAACGAACGATCTGAACATACTCGCAATATTCTCAATTTTGACAGCGACGTGCGAGGCTTCCATTCGTTCCCCGCTGCAGTTCACTGTTCGCAGGATAAGGCTCTCGGCTTCCGCGTTGACTTACTTGTACGCCTGTGTGGCTCACCAGTACGTAAACTCGCTGTGAATTGATGCAGATGAGCGCGGTATGCCCCGCATCGGCATCGGTCCGGGCGCGAGTAAGGTATTCTGAGATGATCGCAATATGCTGTGCGACTCTACCTCACATATCGAGGGATGCGAGAGTCGTGATGGCCAAGAGCATGTGATGAATGCGCCGGATAGTGCCCCGCAAACTTGTCTGCGATATTCCTTGTCAGTGGCCGTGAAGCTTTCGGATACGGCAAGCTCACTTGTCTTTGTCAGCACCGTTGGCCCAGGCAACTATCCTTTCAAAAGGCCGTGGTTTTCAAGATGGTGGAGGCAATGGCAATGGAATAGATATTTGTTGACAGGAGCACGGGTTTGAAAGGATGAAAGCAGATGCTGTACGGTCTACGATGGTTTAGGTTGTTCATGGACCTCGGAAGCTGTTCCGCGCGCCGAAGGCCTTTGATGGCAGCGCAGCATCGCCATCGTTGACGTCGCGACTCCTCTGCCAATTGGCGACCTGCAGTCGGTGGGAGTTTGCCAATATCTTGCTATCACATCCGAGGCGCGGGAGTGCTAGGTGTGCCTTTAGCCTACTGCATGGATAAGCTTTTTCTGCGCCCTGCTTATGGGCTCGTATATGACGATACACAGTAGTAGGCTTTGACATTCAAGGATCTGATCTGGTGGATCGACTTGGAGTTGTAGACGCCAACCCGTTAGTGAAGCACTTGAAGGGACAGCGGGCTAGCGCGTGGAGCAAGAGCGCACCTGGAGGGACGAGCTGTATAGGGTACGCGCATGAAGACAACGTGCTACGACTAAAGCCAGCTTGCAAACATGGCCGGCCATTCATCTGACGTCCTCACGCCCTCACGTCCTCACAAACCACAAACGCGTCACGAAACGCCAGGTCACGTTTCGGACTCTACGCGACTCGCGAGACTTGGGAGGCTAAGATCCACAGGCGCTGATTGTTGCCGCCATGCGATTTATCCCGCACGTCCCTTCACCGCTTTCCCAAATAAACACAACTTGCACCTACTGGCGCCGTCTTCTGCACAACAAACCTTGCCGTGCCCCTCAACCCCCAAAGACCCTTCTACCACCCCACCTTCCAGTCAAAAACAGCACTCAAAATGTCTGTTGTGTCGCTTCTCGGAGTCGAGGTCAAGAACAACCCCGCGCCATTCGACGCGCCGTACGAGTTCGAGATCACCTTTGAGTGCCTAGAGCAGCTACAGAAGGGTAACATCTGCCAGCATGGACCCTGCGAGACCTTGCTAATGTTTGCGCAGACTTGGAATGGAAGTTGACTTATGTCGGTTCTGCTACCTCGTGAGTGCAATGCATGCCGTGTCTATACGAGTGCCTAATCGTCCCCCAGAAACGAGTATGACCAGGAGCTGGATTCCGTCCTTGTTGGACCCCTCCCCATTGGCGTCAACAAGTTCGTCTTCCGCGCCGATCCCCCGGACCTGTCGCGCATCCCCAACAGCGAGATCATTGGCGTCACTGTCATCCTGCTGAGCTGCAGCTATGAAGACCGCGAGTTCGTCCGCGTGGGCTACTACGTCAACAACGAATACACAGACGAGGCATTGGCGCTGGAGCCGCCTGCTAAGCCTGTCATCGAAAAGGTGCAGAGGCAGATTCTCGCAGAGAAGCCGCGTGTAACTCGCTTTGCCATCAAGTGGTATGTAGCACACCCACTGCGCCTAGTCGCACAGCTAACCGTGGTAGGGACTCGGAGGAGTCTGCCCCACCTGAGTTCCCGCCCGAGCAGCCTGAGGCCGATCTCAACGCGGACGGTGACCAGTACGGCATTGAGGAGGAGGAGGAAGAAGAGGAGGAGGCCGAGGCTGCTCCTGTAGAGGGCGAGGATGCCGCAATGGCTGGTGGCGAAGACACTGCCGGACCCGCGGTCGACGAGGACGCCGAGTCTGAGGCTGGCAGCGAGGAGATTGACATTGAGGACTCCGAGGGCGAGGACGAAGAGGAGGAGGGCGAGGGTGAAGACGGCCCTGAGGACGAGATGGAGATGGACGAGGGCGAGGGTGCCAACGGCGAGAGCAAAGTACCGCAGCCGGGTGCGAAGGCGGATGTCATGGTCCACTGAGTGACACGATAGGGGATGGCTGAGGGTGGCCCGCTTTTGAAATAGCAAGCGCACTTGGAATCTGGATAGAGCACATTGATGATTCTCATGATTCAGATTGTATCACCTTTTTGAGGCTGCTGACGTGCCGCGGAAAGGCGCAGTACAGGAAGCCACGCAAGGGAGCTCCAATCCCTTCCATGAACACTTCTCCGACTCTCGTCCACGTGCACTTCCTGATTCAGGCTGCCAGTTTGACAGGCCAGACCATGCGAAACAGCCCAAATGCGCCCGAAGTGGAGGCTTGAAGCGACGTCAGTCATAACACAGCCTTCAGGTTCCCAATGGCGCAGCAACCGCTGATGGGCCGCCGCAGTTGTTCTCGGGCGATGCAACAGCAGTCCTCTCCTTCATAACAAACTGGAGTCTGGATGCACGCGTGATTTCAACCGCTTTCGTTCTCTTCCAACCCCTCATGACCTGCAAGCGACTTGGGACTTAGTCAGGCGTCATCGTCAACCTCAGACCTCTTCAAAGCTCAGGAACCCCGGAACGCTGTAATTACAGTGATTGTTTCAGTAGCAAACAGCGCTCTCGCCGTCCGTGTCTCTGGACCCGCTGTCACGCCTGACCACCGGCAGTTCATCGACAGTACTTGAGGGTGCCGCCCTCCTCCGCTTCCTCCGCTTCCTCCGCTTCCTCCGCTTCCGCACGTTCTTCTCTTCCAAGCTACACCCGAATACGGACACACGGTCGATCACAGGCACGCACTTCCGTTACGTGTCAGCGACGCGACTCTGGGCCGGAGCGTGCCGTACTACCCCGCCAAGGTCATAGGTACGGCTTTCTTGATTCCGCGCTGCATCAGGCATCTTTCCAACATCCATGACAGCTCCACGGGAGACTCCTTTGCAAGATCGCAGCACCCAACGACCGCGTTGTTTCTTGGACCCCGGCTGACGTGTGCTAAATCCAGCCTCGATTTAAATTAACATCCCGCGCCGACCATGGCTTACCAGCAAGGCCAGCCCCAGCTGGGGGCTACATTTGTCCCTGGCGGCTACGACGACTATTATATGCCGGCTCCTTCGCCTGAAGTAATCTCCCCGGCGCCGCAGCGGTAGGTCTAACCCCGGAAATTGTGCAAGTAGTGCCTGCTGACGCATCTCGCTCGCGATAGGATAATGCCCGAAGTGCCTGAGAACATGCAGGAGAATCTTGCGCACTTGGAGCTTGAGGCCAACAACCCCCGAAGCATGAACGGCCCCATGTCGCCGTCGGCCCAAGGCTACAACCAGTCGCAGCAGAACTTCCCGCCGCAGCAGGCCAGCTACCAAAATGAGCTCTCCGCAGGCGACGGGCAGTGGCCGGCGCGGCAAGCAAGCATCTCGTCGACCTTCCGACAGCCGCCGAACGTGCAACCACAGCCGGTACAGCAGCCGCAGGTCTCGCACGATTACAACCAATTCGCATCGAATCACGAATCGCCAAACTTCTCGCCGTTCCCCAAGCTGCCCAATAAGCCGCCGAACGTTCCGCCGTCCGACGATGAGAAGGAAGCTGTCTTGGAAAATGCGCGGCTGCCGGTGCTCAACTCGAACGACCCTGAGATGCAGCTGGCATGGGCTCAGGATGCGCTCGGCTACGTTGATGCCGCCCAGCTTCATGAGCAACGCATTGCCGAGATACAGGGCGCAAGGCCAGCTACCCCGCAGGTCGAACACCAGCTGCGCGTAGATGCAATGAACGTGGTGACGTTTTTGGCAGACCAGCACCACCCAAAGGCAGCGTTCATGCGGGGAATGTGGCTCGAGTTTGGCAAGTTCGGCATGCGTGCGGACAAGAAGGAGGCTTTCCGATGCTATTCTCGAGCGGCAGCCAAAGGCTACTCAAGAGCAGAGTACCGCATGGGAATGCAGTTTGAGCAGTCCAACGACCCGATCAAAGCGCTCCAGCACTACGCTGCAGGCGCGGAACTAGGAGACTCGGCTTCGAACTACCGACTTGGAATGATGACGTTGCTTGGACAGCATGGACAGCAGCAGGACTTTGTCCGAGGAATCCAGCTAATCCGGCAAGCTGCCTTGACCGCGGACGAGAACGCGCCCCAAGGTGCCTACGTGCTGGGCATGCTCCAAGCACGAGAGCTGCCGCAGATCAATGTGCCAGAAATCTATCTACCATACGACGAGAAATCGGCGAGGCAGAACATCGAAAAGGCCGCATACCTTGGATTTGCAAAGGCTCAATTGAAGATGGGGTCCGCCTACGAACTTTGCAGTTTGGGCTGTGAATTCAACCCCACGCTGTCTCTTCACTACAATTCGCTGGCCTCTCGCCAAGGGGAAGCAGAGGCAGACATGGCAATCAGCAAGTGGTTCCTCTGTGGCCATGAGGGTGAGTTTGCAAAGAACGAAGAGCTGGCTTATCAATATGCCCAACGCGCAGCTATTGCCGGACTTGCAACCGCAGAATTTGCCATGGGCTATTTCAACGAAATCGGCATGCATACCCCGGTGAACATCGACAAAGCTATCGAATGGTATGAAAAGGCGGAGAAGAACGGCAACAAGGATGCAGCAACGAGGATAGAAAGCATTTCAAAGACCCACCGAACACTGTCCAAGAAGGATCACGAGAAGGTGGCGATAGGCATGATCAAGTCAAAGCATGGCTCTATGCGCGGCCAGCGACCGGCAAGACTACAGAAGCCTGCGGGACCTGCTCTGACATCAATCAACGATGTCAGTCCTTCAGACTACGGGGATGCATCACCTCTCAGCTCTGCGCCTAGTCGCATGGGCAATCGAGCAGACACTACCACGCCTTACCCAATCTCAGACCAGCCTCCGATGCTTGGAAAGTCACCACCTTCCGCACCATATGATCGTCCTTCTACGGTCACACCGTACCCGATGGACAACGGCCCACCCAGACTTGGCCCACAACGGCCGGGTATCGCGGGTGGCTTTGCTCCAGAGCTACGGTCGTCTAGTGCTCGACCTTCGTCATCTTCGGCCTTCACCATCAATCCCAACATCTATCCTGCGAATGACGGCTATGGGCGTGGTTCACCGCGACCCGGACCCGGACCTGATATGGGCCAACTCCCATACCGCCCTCATACCAGCGTAGACAATATGGGTCCAGGACAGGGCCGCGGAGGCCGCATGCCCAGTGCAGGACGTGGAGCACCGCTCAGTCCAGGAGGTCCTGGCGGCTACAGACAGCCCGGTGGACCGAGTGCCCAACACCCAGAACAGATCCAACGTCCCCAAACCGCGCAGCCAGCAGATATCGGCTACAGCGGCCCAGATGGAAGAAACAAACTTCAGAAGGTAGGAGCGCCGCTGAAGAAGCAGCCCACCTTACCCGATATTGGGTATGTAGCGCCTCTTGAACCAAGACAGCACACGCGCCCATCGACCGTACAGCCAGGCACAGAGAGCAGGACATCCTCACGCCCAGACATGCGTACATCTTCCCAACCAGGCTCAGCTGGCTACCAGTCTGCACACGATGGAATGCCGAAGCCAAGCAGAGTTGCTACGATACAACAACAGCACCAGCCACCGCCGAAGAAGCCGCTTCCTGCACAGGCTGGCAAGCCACCAGGCTCCGCGCCTCCTTCCAAGCCCTCGACACCAGCTTCGACGGGATCTGGCGCAGGACCGAAAACATTTGACGAGATGGGCGTTGGCCAGGCCCCCAAGGAGAGTGACTGTGTAAGTTTTGCATCTACTCACCGTGTATTTACTTTGCTAATTATACTAGGTTGTCATGTAATCTTGACTACACCTCATCGTCATCTAGCGCTGCATATTGAGTCGTTTGCATAGCGAGTTGCATACACAATCAGGCGTGACTTGCTTTTCCTTAATATACCCGTCATAATTCCCATCCAAGGCCTTGGATCTTACCGTGATGGAGTAGTGTAGAGAAATAGACAATGCTTTTTAGAGTTCGGCGTATGTGTGGCGTAAAATGTACCCGCTTTTAAGCTTTACCGACGCGTCGCGTGCGCACGTGACCGTGAATCGCCAGTCTGCGTCATGCTAAATGATTGATCAAGCCCTTGTCAGCTGTGAGTGATAATGGACGAAGGCCTACATGTAGTTATCGGTAATATCAATCGCTCTCGCTGTGAAAGAGCTGCGCAGATTACCTAGCGCAAGTAATTGCTATTGCCGGTATTAGCGGGGGAGGACGCGTCGCGGCTTTCTTCAAGACGAATTATTACCACTCCCACTTCAACTACAAGATCCCCTCAAGATCGCCTCAACGTCAACCTAGCGCAGCGATGGCTGCGGTCATGTCTGCGAAGCGGCCGCGCGCTCTTACCAGCGGACTCGATCTTGGTGGAGGAACTCCGGATGGTCGCGTACGCTGCCCCTTCTCAGCACTTCCCAGGGTTCATACTAACATGCGCAGAACAAACGGCCACGACACTCAACGTCTCAAATCAACGACGAAGAATCGTCCGAAGATGAACGCCCTGAGGAATCCGACATTGTTGTACCCGATGACGCAGAGAACGATGCACGAGACAACGAGCAGATGCTGTGGGCGACCCAGCAAGTACAGCGCGACTTCCAAGCGACGGCAAACAAACAGAATATCGCCACCGACTCTGGAATCATTGAGGAAATCCAGTGTATAAACTTCATGTGTCACGAACACTTGACAGTAACATTGGGACCATTGATCAACTTCATCATTGGCCACAACGGTAGCGGCAAGAGTGCGGTGCTCACAGCACTCACAATCTGTCTGGGAGGCAAGGCCACTGCAACAAATCGAGCGCAGAACCTCAAGAGCCTGATCAAAGAAGGCAAGGATCATTCTAGTGTTCAGGTCCGCATCAAGAACCAGGGTGCGCTCGCGTACAAGCCTGACCAGTACGGAGACTCGATTACCGTCGAACGCCACTTCAATCGGTCTGGAACCTCCGGCTTCAAACTTCGGGACCAGAATGGCAGAGTTGTGTCAACAAAGAAGGCTGAGCTTGAGGACATCCTGGACGCCTTCTCCATGCAGATCGACAATCCTATGAACGTCTTGACCCAAGACATGGCCAGGCAATTCCTCAATCACTCCACCCCCAAAGACAAGTACAAATTCTTCTTGCAGGGAACTCAGCTGGAAGTACTGAGCAAGGACTACCAGCAGATTGAGCAGTCCTTGGAGCTCATGAACGCCCGGACAGAGGTCAGTAAGGGCGATATTGGAAGACTGCGGAAGAAAATGGAGGACTTGGCCGCGAAAGCTCGCCGTGCAGAGAGTCTGGAGCGGATGCGAGCCAAGGAGACGACCATTGCGCACCAAGCACTTTGGGCCGCCGTAAAGGAGGCCGAAGCAGGCGTAGAAGAAGTTGAAGCAGAACTGAAGAAGGTGTCTGAAGTTATCGCGCGTCGAAAAGCATTGGTAGAAGACGCATCCGCGGCATACGAGCGCTCCGAGGCAGCCCGCGATGCAGCGACCCTACAGGTCCAAGAAGTCACAGAGTTGATGACACCTGCAAAGGAAGAAGCTAATAAGCTGAAAGAAACCTTCGCGGAGATCAAAGACAGACTCATCAAGCTTCTGCCTGACGAGCGCAAAGCTCAGTCGGGAGTTGCGGCCAAGAAGCGCAGAGTTGATGAGTACAGGGCAGAAATTAAAGAACTACTTCGACGACAAGAAGAAGCCGATGACGGCGTTTATGCAGAGAAGTTACGAGAGGTGGAAGAGGCAAAGGCCGCTTACGAAGCCGCGCAAGAAGCCTACCGAAGTCATGGTGCCGAACATCCTGCCCTCCAAGAACAGTTCAAGGCCGTTCAGAAAGAAAAGCAGATTGTAGACCAAAAAGTCCAGAAAGCTCGAGACGAAGAGCACGCCACTCAGCGAACCATCCAAAGTCTTCAAGGTGGTCAGCGTGGGTGGATCGAAGGCTATCCACAGCCACACAATCTCCAGCAGCTACTAAAAGCAATCGAATCCAACCAACGATTTCGCGAGAAACCGGTCGGACCAATGGGTCGCCATGTCAAGCTTTTGCGGTCTGAATGGGGCTACATCCTCGAGAAGCAGTTCGGTGCTAATCTGAACGCATTCGTTGTGACCAGTCGCGCGGATCAGATCATCTTGACCGATTTGATGAAGAAATGCAATTGGGTGGCGCCAGTTTTCATTGGGAAATCGGATCCGATCAACACAACGGCACATGAGCCGGACCCAAGTCTACTGACCTGGATGAGAGCACTGAAGATTGACAACGATCTCGTCCGTAACCAGTTTATCATCAACCAGTCTTTTGAGCAGACAGTGCTCATGGAATCTCGGAATGAAGGCCTCAGATTCATGGAAGGTCGTGGACCACTGACTCGCAACGTGAAGATGTGTTTCACTTTCGCAGATGGCAACAAGAGAAAAGGTCGCACAATCAACTATACTGCCAGCGGTGGCACAAACGACAGTCCCATTGATGAGTTCCGGGGAACTCTGCGGATGCAAGCGGACAAAGGAGATCAGATTAGAGAAGAGCAAGCACGCCTTGCGAGCCTTCGACAAGAAACGCATAATCTCGAGCAGGTAGCCGCCGACCTGCAAAGCCGCCTCAATACTGCGAGAGGTAGAGAGCAAGACCATGTCAGGGAAAACAAAAATCTCAAGCTTGCTTTCCAGCGGGCTGCTGATCAAATGGGACGGCTCGAAGACGAACTGAGCAAGGCCACACCCGATGCGGCAGCTATCGAAGTTCTTGAAGAGAGCCTGGCGGTAGCCGTAAGGGAGGTGGCAGAGTCTGAGGGTCTCTACGAAGACATGATTGTACAGAAAAGCGCGCTCAACACGGAAAATAAGGGGAACAAGCAGAAACTCGAGGCGGCGCAAACAAAGGTGGAGGAGCTAGAGTTCAAGCTCAACAAAGCCAGAACAACAGTTATCAAGTATGAGAACCAGCGAGCAGACGATCTTAAGAGGAAAAACCAAGCCATCCTCCAAGTCAAGGCGGCAGAAGAGAACAAAAAGATATGGTTGGACGAACAAGTATCAGGGCAGGTGGAACTCGATACAGCTATCAAGGCAGCCGAGGAAGTATGTCCACAACGTGTGGACGTCCCCGAAGGCAAGAAGGCCACTGAGCTCGGCAATATGCTTGAACAATTGCGTAACACGAGGAAAGTGGCTGAAAAGGAGCTGGGTGGCTCGCAGGATCAGCTGCTACGAGAAGCCAACGAAGCAAAGAGAGTGCACGAGGAGGCGAGACAGGAGTTTGAATCGCTGGAAGGACTCAAGACTGTATGTGAAGCTGTCTATGATGACTGGGGACGATTGGCTAATTATACAACAGCACCTTATCAATACAGTCAACAACCGCCGACAACGGTGGCAGCAGTTCCGCTCAGGTATCTCCGTTCGAGCCCGTGTCACGTTCAACTACCTTCTCAGCGAGCGCAAGTTCCGCGGCACGCTTAGCATTGATCATAAGAATGGCCTGCTTGACATCCACGTCCAGCCGGATATCACAGAACGAAGCGGCGATGGCAGACAGACGAAGACGCTCTCCGGTGGTGAAAAGTCGTACTCGACCGTGTGTCTGCTGCTCGCACTCTGGGATGCCATGGGTTCACCCATCCGCTGTCTCGACGAATTGTAAGTTGCTTCGACGCCTCTTTGCATGCAGTGCTAATAGTTGCAGCGATGTGTTCATGGACAGCGTCAACCGTGAACGCAGCATGAAAATGATCATCCAGGCTGCACGGCGCTCGATTGGTCGGCAGTTTATTTTCATCACGCCGCAAGCGATGAACAACGTGGACCACACGTCGGACGTCAAGATCATTCGCATGACCGACCCCGAGCGCAACCAGACGGCGCTCAATTTTAGGCAGTCATGAGGGCATTCTCGCACGCTAACGCAACGTTTTCCATGTACAGTACTAGGTTTTATCAATATGGGCGGGCACTGGAGTAGCTTTTTGGGACTCAAGGCGCCACAGGGTTTCTATTTGTTTGGGTATACCCAGTGGGTTTGGCGCTGGTGGCATGAGTGGCTGAAAACAGGCTTACTCGGAATAGTCCAAAAAGGGTGCATGCATAGGCGACGCGTCACGAGTGCGCGGACTATCTTGGTACAAGTAGGGAGGGCCCTGAACAATCTCACATATTGATGAGCAAGACGATGGTGCAAATATGTTTACATGTACAGCTTATGCATGCGTGTAGGAATGAGTGTTCAAGCCGCATGCAGAGTGGTGAGAAGTGCCGATGCGTAAGGCGTTTCGTTTCGTTGCGAAGGGAACGGCGCGGCGGTGATCCGTGTCTTCATTGGACAAATCCATGGATGCAATACAGCGCATCCTACACACGCCTCACGCAACCGCGAGAGCCGCACTGACACTATCGCTTCACTATTTACTATTCTTCGCTGCATACGAGACCTTTGGTGATGTTGCCTGCCTTCGACCAGTGTGGGTGAACTCCAGGCAGCATGGCTTCCCCACTCCCGCCGTCCGCAGCTGGTACACCACGAGCAGCCTCGCCGCTACACTCCGACGACGCCGCTCATTCGCTCTCGAGCTCGCTTCCTTTGCACGACGATGCGCACACCATGGCGACTCTAAATGAAGTAGAAGGAGTGCGGAAGACGGGTGTGGCTGCGAATCCCGTGACCGCGTCTGCATCCGACGACGAAGTCAACAAAGCGCCAAAAGGGAAGGAGAAGGTCGCAAAGGGCCCGCTGAGACTGCTGGACCTGCCCGTGGATATTCTCAAGGAGATAATACACCAGGTACATATGCGCCCCTTTGCATTTCACTGTTGCTCTGCGCTCTCGGCTTCAGAGGCATACTAACGTCAGCAACCCCACAGCTCCCCCATACCAACGACCTCACATCCCTCTCGCTCTGCCACTCGGCTCTGCACCGGCTCACGATACCGTGCATCTACTCGCGCTTCGACATTGTATGGCCCGACGAGAGCACGCACACGGAGCCGCGATCTGGCGTGGATGCGCTCACGTATGGCCTGGCTACGCTGGTCATGGGAGACGACTGCTTCCCCCACCAGAACCGGCTGCGGCAGCAAGGGAGCAGCCCAAGTGCACTCGTCAAGCCCGCAGCGACGCCATATCCCGTGCAACCGCGACGGTTTGGCAACTACTACGGGCAGTTCACCAAGAAGTTCTCCCTCGGCAACGGCCCGCAGGCGTGGGTGCAGGAGTACATGATCACCAAGGAGGGCGGAAAGATGCTTGGTACGCTAGTCGCGCTTGCCATCGCACGCATGATCAATCTCGAGACGTTTGTATGGGACATGCCGACGGGTGTGTTGCGGGACGTGTGGCTTGCCCTGTCCAGCCTCGCCCATCGCAGTGACGGGGAAGATTGCCGGCTGGATCGACTGTGGATTCGATGGCACGACAACACCATCGACTCGCCCATGCCACCGCCTGCGCCGCCAATGATCCTCAACAACGTCGGCGTCCCTCCGCCTCCTGGCACTACACATCCGAGTGGCCTCGGAACGGTCCAGTCGCCAGCCGTCGCGCCTCAGCCGTACCTCCCGAGCAATGTATCTGCATTGGATCGCGTCGAGCATCCTACCTTTTCCGCCATTCCTGCACTCAAGAGTCTTAGTGTTCTCGACATCGACGAACTGCCATACTTGGACGAAATGAGCATACTCATTGCAAGGTCGCAGAAGAAGATGCGCGAACTCCGTGTTGGTATTGCTCCACATGCGCAGCAACGGGACTGGGTCACGGTGTGGGAAGGCGATGGTCTGCAACAGGTCGACTATGGCGTAAACACGACCGCCGCCGGCACGCTCGGCGAGAAGAGACTGGGTGGTGTTCTCGGGATATTGGTTGGTCGAGTGCACAACATGCGCCATTCCGAGGACTCGCCGCCACTCAAAGCACCTGCAGTCGCATCTCCGGAGCGACCGGTCGAGGCGACGCCAAGCAAAGCGACATCAAACATACTGCCATCCATAGCCAGCCTGTCAATGCAGGATCGCGAAGCCGAGCAGGACGTGGATCATTTCGGAAATCCCATGGAAGAGTCGGAGGTAGTCGAGGAGTCAGACTTGGTCGACGACGACATAGCAGCCGAAGTTGAGCAGGTCACAGCACCTCTGCTCGCTAATCCTATTCGGACGCCATCAAAACCAGTCGCTGAATCGACAGGTCAAGATGCGTCTGCTAAGAACACCTCTCAGGAGCCGCCGGAAGAGCTCCTAAACGGCAAGCTGAAGCTAGAAGTTCTGGAGCTTGAACGTGTTCCGTTGTCAGTGGCTGTCCTGCGGAGAGCATTCGACTGGTCGATACTGTCGACTCTGACACTGCTACACTGTAGCAACCATGAGCAGCTCTGGAAGGTCCTCCGCCGGCAATACACGCCTCGCTCTTCTTTCCCCGGATCGCCATCACCGTCGAAAGCCTACAAAGCATCATACACACTTCGATCTGAGTATCAGCTGAACCTCAAGCGGATACATACGAACACAGTCTCGCCTGCTTTGATCTCATTTCTGAAGGAAACGCTTGCGCCAAATAGTCTCGAGGTGCTCTTCCTCCAAGAAGGTCGTTCATATTCGTCGACGGTGACAGTAGATGCGATATATCGAGGACCGATGCGGAGACATAGAGCGAGCTTGAAGAAGCTGATGATCGACAGTGGTGAGAAGGGGCCTGATGGGCACGCTCCCAGCTCGAGGTGGCGTCGATGGATGCTCAATCGCGAAATACTCACGTTCATCACAAGTGGGCGTATGAGTAGTTTGCGAGAGCTTGCAGTGTCCATCGACTACAAAGACTGGGTAAGTTGTCCACACATCTGCTTTAGAGATGATGGCTAATTTCACAACAGCACCACTTCCTGCAGCGCCTTCCATACATACCGCATATCCGCTCACTCTACATCCCCTTCATCGCGGATCATGCACACGGCAGCAACATTGACCCTCGCGAACTAGCCTACCAGATTCTCGACATTGTGCATCTACGCCCGGAAATTGAGCTTTGTTACATGGGTCTGTCATCGAAATGTTTCGAGATCCTAGAGAACAGGCCATCAAATTACGACCTGCGGCACGATGGCATGCATGCTGACGGCGGCGGTTCGGGCTACACCACGCAGGACCCAATGATGTCTGACGACGAGAGCGAAGTTACGGAAGATGAAGACGATGACGATGCGGATGACGGCGCCATTGCTACCACCGGGGATGAAACGGAAAGCGAAGCAAGCGATGACAACGACATCGAAAGCGACAACGAGTCATTCATGCAAGAATCGCACAAGGGCCCAAAGCTGCGTGTACGAGAGATTTTGTTTTACGAAGAACGCGTCGAGGCGTTCAGGCGACGACATGGCGTTCTCCGGCCATGATGACGTGACGGCGTCGTATATATGCTGGACATTCAAGGGCATCAAATGGGACCAGGGACATGTGGACCATGGCGTTTTTTTGATCAGGGATATCCTTCTGCCGAATGGGCATGATTTGGGACAGGCATGGTGTTGAGGGATGTCCAGCGATCGGATTCGTTATTTTATGTAGTATTATATTAGGAATGAACGCTGCGTGGGTGCAGGTATCAATGCAAACGTTATAGAGTAAGCATATATTTTCCGCCTTTGCTTAGTGATTCCCGGTGATGCAGTGGGATGGAAGCTCGACTTCTCGACTTTGGAAGGGCACGTGAGCTCGCGTTCGCGTTTTGTCCAAGCTCGAGGTGAGCGCGACTCACGACCTGATCGCAAACAAACAGCCTCAACTCTGAAGACGTTACAACGAGACCACGTGCACTCCGACCGCATGAATGCTCAGGCGTAAATATGTAAAATCGGTCTATCCCACTCGACTGAGCTCCCGCCCACCCAAAGCACAACAATCGTATAACGTCGCAAAGCGGGGCTCCGCCGCACCTCCGCCATGGACCACTCAACCCTAGTCTTCGCATCCGTCTTCCCCGTCCTCTCGCTCTCGCATACAACGCCTACACCAATCGCGACCCCGGATCTAGGCTATACAGCGCCAGGCACCTCCTTCGGCAGTCCGTATGCCGGCAAAAACATCGAGGGATATGGCCAGAATCAACACCGAGCGGTCAAGCGCAGCCAGGCATGGAGCTGCGCAACACGATTCCTGAGCCTGCCAAAGGACATGTCGATTGTTCCGCGATTACACAGGACGAGGGATGTCGAGGAGGCGCTGAGCTACTTGCTCGTGGGCAAGGGAAAGAGCGAGGATAGCAAGGAAGAGAGCCTGGTGGAGTGGTATACGAACGAGTGCCGATTGCACTTTGCAAACCACGTCAGAAGTGGATTCGAACACCCCTGGGGCGAAGAGGTGCAGCTCCAATATGCCTGGGATGTTCTGGACGAGACGCAGCGCGCGTTCGAACAGGTGCAGAACTTCTACTTGGAGCCGTTTAACGAGCATCTCCTGCCGTTTTTGCAGAATGATGGGAGTGCGTCGACGATACGACCGAGTAGGCCTATGCAGGTGGATGAGCTGGGGTCCGCGGACGCTGCGAGCGAGAAGTTTCTGAGAGACTTGCATGCGGTGTTTGCGCATTGTTTGCCGGCGCAGCGCTATTCGAAGACGCTGGGCTATGTCTTGTATGACGCGGGATGTAGGCTGTATCGCGTGTACATACGGCATGATGGTGTGCAGCCGTCTTCGACGCCAGAGGTAACGACGGAGTTCCGGAAACGCATGACTACGCTGCTGCAAGGGCTGGAGCGAGTTGGCCTTGGTGGCGATAGAGCGCAGAAGGCGTTTGCGCATGCTATGAATAAGCTGCTCGATTCGTACATGACCAGCCACTATCTCAAGGTCGACTGGTACTCGAAACAGTCGATTGTACCGCACATGAGATTGTGGATCGAGAAGGGCTTTTGTCCACTTGTCGAGCTGGTCTTGGAGTGTCTGCGGTGCGAGCAGAGCACTGTTTTACGCACCGAAGTCACTTCATGGCAAGAAATGGCTCTCAACAGGCTTGGCCGAGCTAGAGTCGATAACCTTTTCGACTTTGTTATGAACTGGGATAAGAGTCTGGGTGCCGTGCTTGATATCAAGGAGTACTTGAAAGTGCCAGGCGCAAAGCAACATCTCACTTCGAGCTTCTCGCAGCAGATTTCGCGGCGCTTGTTGCATCCGGGAGCGACGACGACGTATATTCTGAACATGTACATTTCGATTATTCGCTCATTTCATGTGCTGGAGCCGAAGGGCGTGTTGCTGGAACGTGTGGCGAGGCCGATTAGACGGTATCTGAAGGAGCGGGAAGATACAGCTAGGATCATTATTTCTAGTCTTCTCACGGATCTCAGTGATGAGACTGGCACGAAGTTCTCCTTGAACAGCGAGTTGTCGTACGAGATTGCGTGTGAGATGGCCAAGCCGTTCGCGAATTATGGTCAGGATATGGATGAGGAGCTCAACTGGAACGACATGAACTGGCAACCACTACCCACAGATGCTTCACCGGACTACAAGAAGTCAAAGGTGGAGGATGTCATATGGTTCCTGCTGACACTTTGGGAGCGAGAAGACTTCATCAACGAGTTGAAGAACATCTATGGAGATCATCTACTCCGATGTACGGATCCAGAGTACGAGAAGGAGATTCGACTGCTGGAGCTCATAAAGGTCCGGCTTGGTGACGATAAGCTACAAGCTTGTGAAGTTATGCTTCGCGATGTGCTCGATTCTAAGCGCATCAACGCTTCCATCCGAGCAGCCACCACAACACCATCTTCCGCGTACCAAACACCAGACACCCGCAACAGGAATCTCCAGACGCCAGAAGTCCTCGGACCACGAACACCTCGCCGACGTCGGCCTGCACCGCCAGCACCTCCCGCTGGCCCACCAGCCCCAACCCTCAACGCCCAAATCCTCTCATCCTTCTTCTGGCCCTCCCTCCGCGACGACACCTTCCTGGTCCCCTCCCAAATCGCCACGCTCCAAAAAGACTACGAGTCGCGCTTCGAGCGCATCAAAGGCATGCGCAAACTCCGCTGGATGCACGCCCTGGGCACCTCCTCCATCACGCTCACCTTCGACGACCGCACCGAAGACTTCGACCACCTCACCCCCTGGCAAGTCAGCGTCGTGCACGCCTTCCAGCCACAACCCGGCGAGGAGCACATTGCGCGCAAGAAGAAGGGCGGCGAGGGCATAAGCCGAAACGTCGCGCAGCTCGAAGACATGCTACAAATGGACGACACGCTCATCCGCCAAGCTCTCGCCTTCTGGACAGGAAAATCCGTGCTCCGCTCCATCGCGCCCGACACCTACGCCGTGATCGAATCGCTCCCTCGTAAATCCGCGCAAGCAAACGCAGATTCCAGCGCAGCCGCCGCCGCGGAGGAATTCGCAGCCATCCAAGCCGCGACCACGACGGTCAAGAGTCAGGCAGACTTGCTGAATGAGAAGAAGGATGTGTACAAGGCGTTTATACTCGGCATGTTGACGAATCAGGGTAACATGCCGGTGCCGCGCATCTTGATGATGATGCGCATGATGGTGCAGGGCGGGTTCCCGTTTGGGGCTGAGGAGGTTAGGGAAGTCCTG
>Ga0265780_10003054_pt1 | contig 22257 bp, 17 predicted proteins | sample P1T30metagenome_FD_192432 | JGI IMG/M metagenome (GOLD analysis project Ga0265780, IMG submission 192432) | Plant litter microbial communities from East Loma Ridge, Irvine, California - P1 T30 | ecosystem: Environmental > Terrestrial > Plant litter > Unclassified | place: USA: California...
TCTTCGCACATTTGCTTGGTGCGGCCGTAGGGCGAGCTGGCGGGCTTGGTGGGCGTGGCCTCGGTCACGGGCAGCTGGTCGGGGATGCCGTACACGGTGCACGACGACGAAAACACTAGGTTTTCCACGCCCTCATCCTTCATCACTTGCAGCAGCGTGATAAGCGAGCCCACATTGTTGTGGAAGTAGGCCAGCGGCTTTTGCACCGACTCGCCCACCGCCTTGTAGGCCGCGAAGTGGATGACGCCCTGCACATTGCCCTCGGCCTTGAACACCTGGCGCAGCGCCTCCGGGTCGCCGCAGTCGATGCGGTAGCACGGCACGTCGCGGCCCAAAATCTCGCGTATCCCGCCGAGCATGCGGTCTTCCGAGTTGCTGAAGTTGTCCACAATCACCGGCTCGTAGCCGGCCTGGGCCAGCTCTACCACCGCGTGGGAGCCGATATAGCCGGCACCGCCGGTAACGAGAATCTTAGTCATTGGTGAAATGGTGAGATGGTGAGATAGTGAATTGGCGGGGTGATGAACTGGCGAAATAACTCACCTTTTCACCACCTTGCTAGTTCACCGCTACAAGCTCCAGTAATGCAATTCCTGCATGGGCTGGGCGCGGTAAAGGCCCTTGATGTCAACCAGCACGGCGTTGTCGGCGGTGATAGACTGGAAGTACGCTTCGTCCTTTTCCATGTAGGGCTTGTGGCTCACGGCCACAATCACCGCGTCATAGTCCTGGCGCACCTTTTCGGGGGCCGTGAGTCGGAAGCCGTACTCGTGGTGCAGCTCGTCGGAGCTGGCGTGCGGGTCCACGATGTCCACGTTGACCGAGAAGTTTTTGAGCTCCTGAATCACGTCGGCCACCTTCGAATTGCGAATATCCTCCACATTTTCCTTGAAGGTCGCGCCCATCACCAAAACCCGGCTTTTGGCCACGTCTTTGCCGCGCTTAATCATCATCTGCACCGTTTTGCGGGCGATGTAGGCGCCCATATTGTCGTTGGTGGTGCGGCCCGAAAGGATGACTTTGGCGTCGTAGCCCAGCTCTTTGGCCTTGTAGGTCAGGTAGTACGGGTCTACGCCGATGCAGTGGCCGCCCACCAGGCCGGGGCTGAACTTGAGGAAGTTCCACTTGGTGCCGGCGGCTTCGAGCACCTCGTAGGTGTTGATGCTCATGCGGTCAAAAATCATCGACAGCTCGTTCATCAGCGCGATATTGACGTCGCGCTGGGTGTTTTCGATGATTTTGGCGGCTTCGGCCACCCGGATGCTGCTGGCGCGGTGCACGCCGGCATCTACCACCAGCTCGTACACTTTGGCAATGGCGTCGAGGCTTTCGGCGTCGCAGCCGCTCACCACTTTCACGATGCGGCGCAGCGTGTGCTCCTTGTCGCCGGGGTTGATGCGCTCGGGCGAGTAGCCCACCTTAAAGTCGCCATTGGCGAAGCTCAAACCCGAAAACTTCTCCATTACCGGAATGCAGTCTTCCTCGGTGCAGCCGGGGTACACGGTGCTCTCAAACACCACGTAATCACCCTTTTTGAGCACCTTGCCCACCGAGCCCGAGGCACCGAGCAGCGGTCGCAAATCGGGCTGCGCGTGCTCATCAATGGGCGTGGGCACGGCCACGATATAAAACTGGGCCTCGCGCAGCACGTCGAGCGAGTCGGTAAACGTAATATCCGCACCCTCAAACGCCGCGCTGTCGAGCTCGCCGCTGGGGTCCTGGTGGTTGCGCATCATCTCCACGCGGCCCGCGTTGATGTCGAAGCCGATAACCGAGAGTTGCTTGGCAAATTCGAGGGCGATGGGCAGGCCCACGTAGCCGAGGCCGATGACGGCTAATTTGGCTTCTTTACGGAGGAGTTCGTCGTACACGTCTATTGAGTTAAGAGTTATAAATGTTGAGTTAAGAGTTGGCGCTGGCAGGCATAAGGTCCTCATTCAGCGCCCATACTGCTTTTTTGTCGGGGCTGAGCTGGTAGTTTTCGCCACTCTCAGGACAAGTAGCGCGGCCCGCCGCATCGAACTGCAAGCGGTGGCCGTGGGCGCTCAGCCAGCCGTGCTGCCGGGCGGGGTTGCCGTACACCAGCGCGTAGGCCGGCACGTCTTTGGTCACCACGCTGCCCGCGCCCACAAAGGCGTAGCGACCCAGCCGCACGCCGCATACCACGGTAGCGTTGGCCCCAATACTGACGCCCCGCTCCAGGTAAGTGGGCTGGTAGTGGCCTTCGCCCCGGCGCGGCACCGCGCTGCGCGGGTTGCGCACGTTGGTGAAGACTACCGAAGGGCCCAGAAATACGTCGTCTTCGCACACCACGCCGCTGTAGAGGCTCACGTTGTTCTGCACCTTCACGTTGCAACCCAGCGTCACGCCGTCGGCCACGAACACGTTTTGGCCCAGCGAGCAGTTTTCGCCAAGCACCGCGCCCGCCGCCAAGTGGCAAAAGTGCCAAATGCGGCTGCCCGCTCCCACGCGGCAGCCCTCGTCGAGCACGGCAGTAGGATGGGCGTAGAAAACGGAAACGGCGTCGGCCACGGATGCAGGTAGAGTTGCGCGGGCGCAAAGGTAACAGGGCGAGCGGGGTTGAGTAGGTTATACCCCGCACATGTCGGTCACCACGCACACTGCCAGAGTAGGAGGAGTGGGCCGCCCGTAAAAGGCAAGGGGTTTGCTCGGCGATGTTAGTTCATCACCTGACTTGCAAAACTACCAGGCAAGACTTTGGCTGGCAGTGAATAGGGGAGTAAGCGGCCAAACCAGCATAAAAGGCATCCGCAGGGCATTACCAGCCTAGTGGCTGCTGGCCCATAATGGGGGGCGCCGGCCAAGCCGGCCGAGCAATCGAGTGGATTACCGCCCGACACTAGCCTATTTTTGCCTCTCTGTTTATTCTCTCAATGATACAGTCAGCTAAAATAGCTAGTCAGCCAGCTCAGCTAAAAGATGGCCGCACGCGCACGCGCTACGACCTGCACATACAAGTGCTGCTAGGGCCCGATTGGGTGGCCCAGGTAGTACTCGGCGTGTTGCTGACTACCTCCGTAGTAGTAGCTTTTCTAACCGGCAATACCTACGACTCGGGCGACAGTATCCTGCATTACCTGTACGCGCACTGGGCCTGGAAGCACCCCGAAAACCTGCTCAATAACTGGGCGAAGCCCCTTTTTACGCTGCTAGCGGCCGGGCCAGCCTACTTTGGGTTTCTGGGCATGAAGCTGTTTCAGTGTGGCATCGTGGCGTGGTCGGCGTGGCTGGCTTACACGTGCGCACGGCAATTGCGGCTGCCCTGGCCAGCCTTGGCTATCGTGTTTTGCTACGCCGCCCCCGACTACTTCCGCATTCAGTATTCGGGCCTCACCGAGCCCTTGTTTGGCTTGATTCTGGTGGGGGCGGTGGCCACGGCGCTGCGCGGCCAGCTGCGGCTATCGGCGGCAGTGCTTTCGGGCCTGCCCCTCGTGCGCTCCGAAGGCATGGCTTTGTGGGGCCTGTGGGCCGTGTACCTGATTTGGCAGCGCGAGTGGCGGGCGCTACCGTGGCTGGGACTGGGTATTGCGGTGTTTAGCGTGGTGGGGGGGTTCTTTCAGAACTTCAACTTTGCGTGGCTTTTTACCGATAGCCCCTACGCTTTTCACTCCCCCTACGGCAGCGGGCACTGGCGCCACTTTATCGACCATTTTCCCACCCTCCTGGGGTGGTCGCTAACGGTACTGCTGCTGGTAGGCGCGGGCTATACGCTACGGCGCATGCTACGGCCAGCCAGTTGGCGCGAGCCACTATTTGGCCGCGAGGTGCTTTTGCTCGATGGGTCCATTGTGCTGTTTACGCTCGTGCAGAGCGTATTGTGGGCCTATGGGCTGTTTGGCTCGTTCGGAATGCTACGCACCATGACCACGCTTGTGCCCCTGTGTGCGGTGGTTTGCCTGAGCGGGCTGGCTGCCCTGAGTGGGTTGGCTACGCGCCCAGCGGCCCAGGGCCGGGTGCTTGCCGGCGGCACGCTCTTGGTAATCATCCTGTTGTTTGCCCGCGACTATGGCATTCGGCGCGAAGATGGCGGCCTTATCGGGAGCAGCGGCAACCTGCACTGGCGGCGCGACTTCAGCATGCCCGGCGACTTGCAAGTGGCAGACCAAGCGACGGCCTGGCTGCAACGCCACAACCCCGATTGGAAGTGGCGCCCCCTGGCGTATGAGCACCCGTACTACCCAATGGCTATGGACGTTGACCAATTCAACCCGGCAACGCGGGCCTCACTCATTACCCCCCAGGGCAATAGTAATATCGACGGCATGCCCGTGGGTAGCTACGTATTCTGGGACGAATTTTGGGCCGCTGGCTCAGGTAAGTTATCGCTCGAGGCTATCAGCCACGATACCCGCTACCGCGAAATCTGGCACGGCGAGGTGCCCCAGTCGGCGTATGACCCCAACTGGCAGCGGCGCTGCATCATCTACGAGCGGGTGAAATAGGGCCTTTTGGCCCTGCGGGCCTGGGTAGTGGGCGAGGAGCCGAGCGCCGGGGTAGTGCCCGCTGCGCTGCCGGTGCTGCCGGGGGCCGCGGTGGCGCTCGCAGAGGCTTGGTAGCCGGTGGGTTGCGGGTGAGGTAAAAGGCGTAGTCGGGCGCCGCCAGGGGCTTTGCGGCACTGCTCAGGGCCAGCAGTGGGGGTACCCGCAGCTGTAGCACGCCACCTACCACGGGCACCGCTGCTTGTTCCAGCGCCGCCACAAAACCCCCGTTGTTGGGGTCACCGTCGTGGTCGATGTCGCGGCCCGGGTAGGTATAAAACCACCTTACCCGGTAAGTAGTGGGTTGTAGCGTATCGCTGGGTTCGCCGGTATGCACCCGCAGCAACTGGCCCCGCAGGGGCGTGATAGTGTTAGAAGTAGTATTGTTTAAGTTGCTGCTCACGCGGGGGTTATGGCTACAGCTATCGCCCTGGCAAAAGTGCCCCGACTGCACCTTATGGGGCAGGTTATACCAGTAGTGGGTCTTGTTATGAATCCAGCCCACTATCCGCCCCGGATTACGCAGCCCAACTACTTCGAGCAGGCCGTCGTTGCTGGTTTCGAAACCCCGCACCAGGTAGTCGGGTCGGTCGTTCTGATTAAGCGAATCCTGGTCGAGCGGGCTGGCAAAATAGGGCGCGATACCTACGCTCTGGTGCCAGCCGGGCGGGCATTGCCGGTCGCAGGGCGAAAAGTAGGCGTGGTTGGCCGAAGCAGGCGCGGTAGTAAACAGCGGCAGCGTATTGGGCCGGTTGAGGCGAGCCGCATAGTCAGGGCCGTACAGCGCCGCCGCGGCCCCGGCGGCGTTGCCTACCGGCACATTGGGCTCGGTGCTGGCAAAGTGCGTAGCGGCCAGAAACCGCGTCAGCGGCTTGTAGTACTGGTAGGCCGGGTAGCAAGGGTGGTGTAGGTTGGCGAATGCACTCAGCGCCAGGCCAATACCCATGGCGCCGCTAAAAGCCGTAGCCCAGGGCATAGTGTGAAATTTTGCCTGGTAAGGCGTATTGATATAAGGTTGGTAATCAACTTCCTGCAATTGATAAGGCTTTTGCAGCAAGCGCGTGAGCACCTGGGTGGCGTAGTTGCGGCGCAGCTCAGCATTGAAGCTGGCCGTGTAGTCGTGCGCCGTAGAGTAGTCAAATAGGTCGGGGTGTTGGCTCAGTAGCTCGTAGCTATTCTCGGGGGCATAGGCCACGGTGTGCAGGTGGCGGGCGTCGAGGCTTTTAAGGTAGGTGGCCATTGCCACCGTCCAGCGTAGCAGCGGGGGCAGGTCATGACCATAATTCTGCTCAAAGAGCTGGCCGGAATCGGTGAAGTCTCCTTCATTGAGCAGCTCGTAAGACGCGATATTGGGCGAATAGCCCCAGCGAGCTACCACGTAGCGGATTTTATTGCGGAATAGGCGCTGCGCCTCGCCATCGGTGAAAAAGCGCAGTTGCTCGGAAGGCCCAAAACCTAGGCCCACCGCGTACGGAAACGTCGGCCACGTACGCAGTTGCCCGTTGTTCCAGAGGCGCTGGCCGTCGAGAATACTCAGGTGCAGGTACACGCCGCTGGCGCGGGCAGCCAGCAGCACCCGGTCTAGGTCGTACATCCGGTTTTGGTGGGGCTGGTAGTAGCCGAGTGTGTTTACGCGGGTGGTGGGGTTGTACGTTTCCAGGTCCCAGTTGTACTCGTGCAGCCACACGCGGGCAAAATTGCCGCCTACGCTGGCCAGCTCCCGAAAAGCCTGTTGGTAAGCCGAATAGGTGTAAGTAGAAAAGCGCCGCTGCTCACCGGGGGGCAGGGTCAGCACGGTGGCGCCATTGCAAACCGAGGCGCGTGGCGAGCCCGGATTTGCCACGCCCGCCGGCAGCTTGATGGCATTGTCGCCCCAGTAATCCACGTTGCTGCCGATGGCCATAAATGGCTGCCCCCGGTCAAATACGAGGTTGCGCTGGTTGGGCGCCACCCGTAAAAACCCCGGGTTGGCCGACGGTACGCACTCGAACGTGTACGCAGGGCTGGTTTCGGTGGTGCCATCGCCGTAGCGCACCGTAAGTACGTAGCGCCAGGTACCTACCGTGTCGGGGGCGAAGCGCACGCGCCAGGGCTGCTGGGTGGGCCGGGGCTGCCAGTACCGGGCATCATTGGCCGCCAAATACTCGGGGTGCAGGGTAAAATCCTGGTAGTAAAACCCATCGCGCGCCGCGCTAGTGTGCCCATTAGGGCTAGTGAACTGCGCCGACACCGACACATCGGCCGGGTCGAAGGGGTTGCGGCCGGGCGCGCGCGCCGCAAAGTCGCGGTCAAGGGTCAAACCCACCTCAAACTTTTCGTAGCGCCCCACACTGCCCTTCGTGCTAGGTACCACCGCCGTAATATGCTCGCCCGCCAGCGCGGCTAGTGGCCCGGCCAGCAGCAGAAAAAATAACAAATGCTTCATGAAGGCAGCAAAACGGTAGGCCGGACCAATTGGTGCAGGCGGCTTCCGCTCCTGTTGGTAGCATAGCGTGGCGGCGGCCCTTGGGGTTGCATAAAGCGTAGGCGCCGGCCAGCTTGCAGCGGCTGGCCGGCGCCTACGCTGGTAGTACCAACGGGGCGTAGTTACTTTACGCTGTTTTTTGGCCTGCTCATTTCTTTACGGAGTGCTTATTTCCCCTTTGCTTGCCCGTAATAGCCGCTGGCGCCGCTGGCTGGTCAGCTGCTGCCTGGGTGGCCTGCTGCTGCTCGGCCTCGCTACTTTTCGCGACTACGGCATGTCGTTCGATGCCGAGGCCAGCCGCGTGATTGGCATGACCAGCCTGCGCTTTGTAGCTGAAAAGTACAAGCCCGACTTTATAACGAGCGCTGCCCAGCAGGGCGAGTTCTCGTTGTATACCGAGCAGCTGCCCTCCTTTTTCAACCGCGACTACGGCGTAGGCTACGAACTGCCCGTGACGCTGGCCGAGCGGCTGCTGGAGCTGCCCGATGCCCGCGCCAAGTTCCTGTTTCGGCACCTGTGCACCTTTTTGGTAAGCTGGGTGGGCGTGCTGGCCCTGTTTGGCCTGGGCCGGCAGCGCTACGGCGATTGGCGCACGGGCCTGCTGGCTGCGGGCTTGCTGGTACTGAGCCCGCGGCTGTTTGGCGAGTTCTTTTACAACGACAAAGACGCGGTATTTATGGCCCTGAGCACGGTGGCCACCTACACCACCGTTCGCTTTGTGGAGCGGCCCAGCTGGCGCTGGGCCGGGCTGCACGCGCTGGCCTGCGCCCTGGCCATCGATGTGCGCCAAATGGCCGTACTGTGGCCGCTGGCTACGCTGGTGCTACTGGCTTGGCGCTCGGCGCGGGGCGAATACCCGGCGGGCAGCGCTGGCCGCCGGCTCGGGGCAGTGGGGCTCTACAGTGTGGGGTTAGCAGCCTTGGTAGTAGCCTTTTGGCCCTACCTGTGGGATGCTCCTTGGGAACACTTCCGGCAGGCCTTCGAGAACATGCAGCACTTTCGGTGGGACGGGGTGCTGCTGTACCAGGGCGAGCTGATATCGTCGCTGCAACTGCCCTGGCACTACCCCTTGGTGTGGCCGCTCATAACCACGCCGCTGCTACAGCTGGGGCTGCTGGCTTGCGGGCTGGTGGTGCTGGTGCGGCAGCTAGCGCGCCGCGGTGTGGTGCTCTACCAGCGCCATACGCGGGAGTGGCAGGACCTATTGTTTGCCGGGTTGGGGCTGGGGCCGGTGCTGGCCGTCATCCTCTTTCACTCGGTGCTGTACGATGGCTGGCGGCAGCTCTACTTCGTGTATCCTTCGCTGCTGCTCGTGGCGCTGCGGGGGCTCGTGGCGCTGTGGCAGGCGCTCCCCACCCGCGTGGCTTGGCCGCGCCAGGTAGCGCTGGCGGTCTTGCTGGTTGGGGCGCTCAGCTCGGCCGTGCAAATTGTCTGGATGTACCCACTCCAAAGCTTGTATTTCAATGCGCTAACGGGCTCCGAGGTGCGCCAGCGCTTCGAGCAGGATTATTGGGGCATCAGTTATTTGCAGGGGTTGAAGTGGGTGCTGGCGCACGACGAGCGCTCGACCATTCGGGTGTGCACCGAGGAAAATATGACTCCCCCTTTGCAGCTCAACGCCCAAATACTGCCCCACGGAGACCGTGAGCGCATTACGGTGGTGAAAAAGCCGCAGGATGCCGACTACTTTTTGGCCTCTTACCGCTATCATCCTGGCCCCTACGACCTGCCCCCAGCGGTGGGCAGTATCCAGGCGGGCCGCCAGCTGGTACTTTCTATCTTCCGCTTGAATTGGTAGGCATTTTCTGCTTCCTCAATACCGGGCGCTCTACCTGATATGACGACTACTTCTCCTGCGCCTGCTAGGCGGCTGCCACTGTGGGTATTGCTATTGGGCAGCCTAATTTGCCTGTCGGCGGCCCTCTACAATGGGTTTCCGCTGGTATCATCCGATACGGGTACCTATCTCAATTCGGCCGTGCACCGTGATGTACCCACGGACCGGCCCATCACCTATGGCTTGTTTTTGCGCCTGGCTAGTTTGCGGTATTCGTACTGGTTCGCCATCTGGGCGCAGTGCTTGCTGCTGGCGGCGCTATTACTGCGTTGCGTGGCCGAGTTTGTGCCCTGGCTGCGTAGCTGGGTGTTGCGGCTAGCCTTATTAGGCGGGCTGGCCTGGGCTACGGGCTTTGCCTGGTACAGCAGCCAGCTCATGCCCGACATCTTTACGCCCATCGGGCTGCTGGCGCTGGGGCTACTGGTGCTGGGGCGGTTTGATTCACGGCTAGGGCAGGGGCTGCTGCTGCTGACGTTGTTGCTGGCTACCATCACGCACACTTCCAACTTATTATCGTACACCCTCACCTGCCTGGCTATGGGCGTGCTAGCCTGGCAGCAGCGGCTATTTGCGCGGCAGCTGCTGCGGCGGGCCCACTGGCTGGCCGCTACCGCCACCGTGCTAGCGGGCTGGGTGGTGCTGCCCGCCTTGCACGCCGGGTTTGGGGGGGGCTTCACCATCACGCGGGCGGCCCCAATATTTCTGATGGGCCGACTAGTAGAGGCGGGCATCGTAGATGCGTATCTGAATGACCACTGCGGCGACCCCGATGCGGCGTGGCTGTGCGCCTACCGCGACAAGCTACCCAACGATGCCATCACGTTTATCTGGGACGGCAGCAGCCCCTACAACCAGACGGGCGGCCTCGAAGCCAACCTTTCGGCTTATCGCCGCATTGTGCGCGCCATTTTTACTTCGCCCCGCTACTACCCACGGCTGGCCACGATGGCCATCCAAAGCACTTTTCGCCAGCTTACGCACATCGCCCAGGGCGATGGCCTAGTAGCTTACCGCGAGAATACCAGTCCTTACTGGAAAATCCCGGACCTGGCTGCTTATGAGATGAAGCCCTACCTGTCATCGCTGCAAAACCATAGCTCACTGCACTTTGAGGAGTTGACCGAGCGCACCTATACCACTCAAAACTGGGCCTTGCTCGTGCTGGCAGTTGGCGCCGCCGCGGTGCACCGGCGCCAACTGCCCCAGCCCGCCGTGCCCGCCCTGCTGGTGCTCGTGCTGTGGTGCTTTGGGATGGTATTTAATGCTTTTGCCACCGGCGCGCTCGCCAACGTCATTGACCGCTTGCAGGGGCGAGTGGCCTGGCTGCTGCCATTTGGGGCCCTGCTGCTGCTGGCCAGCGCCCTGCCGGCGCTGCTAGCCTGGGGCCGCCAGCGCTGGATGCCAGGCCTCGAACCCAAGTAATGCGGGCAGCCAGCCAATTTTAGCTGCCTGCTCAGTGCTAGCCAAGCTTGGTTTTTTCCTAGCTTTGCACTTCATTTTTTCTGCTGACTTTTTATTTCCTATGAACACCTTTACGCTACGCCCGGCCCTGGCCACTTTCACAGTACTTGGTCTGGTGGCAATGGCCGGCTGCAAAAGCGGAGATGCGGAAACGGCTCCCGCCGACCAAATTGCTTACAACGACTATGAATCGGTAGAGGGCTGGATGCCCACGCCCGAATCGCTGACGCGGGAGCGGGCGCATTCTGGCTCGCACTCGGTGAAGGTAGATGGGGCCGTAGAGTACGCCCTGGGCTATAATTTGCCCCTTGGCAAGGCATTAGACCACAAGCCCCACAAAATACACGTCGAAGCCTGGGGGTTCATGACCGACCCTAAATCGGCGGCCCGGCTGGGCTTTCAGCTCTACGACCCCGCGCAGAGCAAAGAGGTATTTGGCGATGGCCTCGACTACACGTCTGCCGTGCAAACGCCGGGCAAATGGGTGAAAATCAGCAAAGACATTACCCTGCCTGCCACTACGGCCAGCAATCTGGAGATGAAAGTCTTCTTGTGGCGTGCCAGTGCGAGCAGCCCGGCTTACCTCGACGACCTCCGTATTTCGGAAGTGACGCAATAAGTGAGCTGAAGTGCAAGGGCCGCTTAGGTACTAGCCCGGCACTTCGTTTTTTAGTTGTTTTATAGTCAGCAGACTGCTTGCTTGGTTGAGTATTCTGCTGGCTTTTAGCGCCCTGCATGAGAGGTAGCCTGGATACGCGACTGGCCCGGGCGGGCCTAATTGCCAGCCTAGTGGGCTTGGCGGCCTGCGGGGGTGACCCGCGCGCTGGCCAGTACGTGGGCGATATCATTACGGCCACTGACTTTGAGCAGATGGCTGGTTGGGGGGGCACTGACCTCCAGGCGCTTACCCAGCAGCAGGCGCACTCTGGCCGCACAGCCACCTTCGTAGGCCCCGGCCGCGAGTTTAGCCTAACCTATCACCTACCGCTGGGGCGGGCTAGCGTCCACACTATCAAGGCGGTAGAGCTGGATGCCTGGGTGTACTTGCCCTCTGATAAGGCCAATGCCGTGCTGGCAGTGCAGGTGCAGCAAACACCCGGCGGCGTGGCGCTCTACGATGAGCAGCTGCGCCTGCTCGACCAAGTACATAAGTTCGGCTCCTGGCAGCAGGTGCACAAAGTGTTTGTGCTGCCCTGGAACGTGCCCGGCGATGCCGAGCTGCGCATTTTTCTGTGGCGGTCGGCCAGTCCCGAGCCCGTGTACCTCGACGATTTAACTGTGAAAGCCCGTGAGTGAGCCTCCTATTGTTGTGGCCAAAGCGCTGCCCGCCCAGTCCCGGCGGGGCTGGCGGATGCTGGCGGGTGGGGCATTTGTGCTCGAATTACTGCTATTTAGCAACTGGCGGGGCTCGTTAGGGCCCTACTGGGGGCCGTTGGCTTTTGTGGTGGCGGGGCTAGGGCTGGGCATTGCGGCCCTGGCCGCCTTGCGCGACCAGCCTTTTGGGCAGGCTACCGAGGGGCAAGTGGCGCGCCGGGTGGGCTGGGGCTGGGCCGCGTGGCTAGCAGGAGCGCTATTGGTGCTTTCGCAGCAAATTCCCATCATCCTCGGTTCGCCCATCGACGTGCGCTGGTCGGATGTTATCCCCATCGTGCAAGCCTACGTAGACCGGTTTCGCAGCGGGGAAGTGGTGTACCGCTACCTCACTACCTTGCCCTATCCGCTGTTTCCCAATCACTTGCCCATGCAGTGGTTGCCCTACGTGCCCGCCCAGGCCCTCGGCATCGATTTTCGGTGGCTAAGCTTAGGGTTGCTGCTGGTGGTGGGTTTTGGGGCCTACCAGCTAGTGCTTTTGCGGCAGCCGGGCAGCCGGCTCAGCTTTGGTTTGCGGGCGCTATTGCCGGCCGTCGTGCTGTGGCAGGTCGTGCATCGCGATGCCGGCCTGTTTTCGCATGTGCTGGAGCAAACTATTATTACGTATTACTTTCTGCTGGCGGCCAGTGTATTGGCGGGCTCGGCCTGGGCGCAGGGTGGCGCGCTGGTGCTGTGTTTGCTGTCGCGCTACTCCGTTATTTTTTGGGTTCCGCTATTTCTCTGGATATTGTGGCGCGAGGCGGGGCGGCGGCACGCGCTGCTGGTGGCAGCTATTGTGCTGGTGGGCATCGTGGGCATCTACCTAGTGCCCTTTTTTGCGCCAAACCCAACCATTTTCACCCATGCGCTGGCCGAGTACCGCATTGCTACGCTCGGCGAATGGGGCCGCGTAAGCGAAGGGGCGGCCCTACCCACGCACGTGGGCAATGGCCTGAGCGCCATGCCGTGGTTTTACACCTACCTGCACCTGCCGCTTGAAGCCAAAATAACCTGGGTGCAGCGTACGCACGCCGTTGCCGCTGCGGGCGCGGCCGTCCTGCTGGCCGGGTTTTACTGGCGCTACGGCCGCCGCTACGACTACCGCTACCTGGCTTTAGTGGCGCTCAAGCTCTACCTGGTCGTATTTTATTTTTTTATCCAGATACCCTACGTCTACCTCATTTCGCTGAGCGTGCTGCTATCGGTATTCGTGCTGCTGGTGGTGCTGAGCCCGCCCGCGCCGGCTACTGCCCCAGCAGCCCGTACTTGACGATGCAGTAGATGGCCCGAAAGCCGTCGCGCCAGCCTATCTTTTTGCCTTCGGCATACGTGCGGCCGTAGTAGCTGATGCCGACCTCGTAGATGCGGACGTTGGGCACGCGGGCTACCTTGGCCGTTACTTCGGGCTCGAAGCCGAAGCGCTTTTCTTCCAGTACCAGCCCCTGAATGATGTCGCGCCGAAACAGCTTGTAGCACGTTTCCATGTCGGTCAGGTTCAGGTCGGTCATCATGTTCGACAAGAACGTGAGGATGGCATTGCCGATGCTGTGCCAGAAAAACAAGATGCGGTGCGGCTGCCCACCCATAAAGCGCGAGCCGTACACGACATCGGCGAAGCCTTTCAAGATAGGTTTTATCAGGAAGTTATACTCCTCCGGGTCGTACTCCAGGTCGGCATCCTGCACGATAACGTAGTCGCCGGTGGCCTCGCGGATGCCCGTGTGCAGGGCCGCGCCCTTGCCCTGGTTCACCGCGTGCTCGAGCAGGCGCAGGCCCAGGCTGGGGTGCTGGGCGGCGTAGGCCCGAATGACGGCCCCCGAATCGTCGGTCGAGCAGTCATTGACCAGAATAATTTCCTTGCTGATGTTGCGCACCAGCTGGAGCTCGCGCAGCACATCCAGAATCTGGTGAATCGTGCGGGCCTCGTTGTAGACGGGCACCACGATAGAAAGCGTGTCGAATTTTACCAAAGCCGGGCAGAATGAAAGCTGGGCAAAGATAGGTGGCTCCTGCGAAGTGTATTGACCTGAAAAGGCTACTTTTGACCTGCAATACTCCTATTTTTTGTTGCCCCATGCGCTTTTTACGCTCGCTGCCGCTCGGTGCCGTAGCCCTGTTGGGGCTGGCCACTGCCTGCGGCTCCAAGGCTGATACGGCCGCCGCCGCCGATGCCGCCACCTTGCTCACCACTGGCTTCGAGCAAAATATTGGCTGGGGCGGGCCGCAGCCCTCGCTTACTACGGCCAAGGCCCACACCGGCCAGGTAGCCATGCTGGCCAGCCCGGAAGTGCCTTTTAGCTACACCTACGCCCGCCCGCTCGATGCGCTGGGCCTCGGCGCCGCGCCCCGCCAGCTTGAGCTATCGGCCTGGGCGCTGCGCACGGCGGCCGGTAGCACCGCCCGCCTGGTGGTGCAGCTCGATACCAGCCCCACCGACGAAAAGCAGGTATTTTACGCGGCCCTGCCGCTGGCCGAGGCGGTGCCCACCTTTGGCGAGTGGCGGCAGGTGCGGCTGCCCCTGGCCCTGCCGGCCGGCGCGGTCGGCAGCAATCAGCTCAAGATTTATCTCTGGAACGACAAGGGTACCTCGCCCACCTACCTCGACGACGTAGTGCTGCGGCGCGTGGCCAAGTAGCCATCAGGCCCAAATCAAGCCCTTTTACCTGCCTTTTCCTCTTTCCTCTCTGCTATGGTTCCTCGCTTACCAGCTACTCGTGCCCCTTACTCGCTGCTGGCCCTGTTGCTGCTGTTTGTGCTCATGGTGCAGGCCCGGCTGTGGCTACCCAACTGGGACACGCACAACGTGCTGGCCGTGCTCAGTTGGGATGCCATGGGCTACTATCTCTACCTGCCGGCCAAGTTCATTTACCACGACCTGAGCCACGTGGCCTTTTCGGCCGACATCATGCGTGAGTATGCGCCCAGCAGCTCGTTTTACCAGGCCGGCCAGGTGCCGGGTGCCCCCGAGGGCCAGCTCGTGATGAAGTATACCGCCGGCCTGGCCGTGCTGTGGGTGCCGTTTTTTTGGCTCGGGCACTGGGCGGCTGGCTGGCTGCATTACCAGCAAGACGGCTTTTCGGCCCCTTACCAGGTAGCCATCGGCCTCGGTGGTATGCTGTATGCGCTGCTGGGTCTGGGGCTGCTGCGCCATTTTTTGCTGCGCTACTTCTCCGATGTGGTCGTGACGCTGGTACTCGTGACGCTGGTGCTGGGCTCTAACTACCTGGAGTACGCGGTGTTCGACTCGGCCATGGCGCACCACTACCTGTTCACGGCGTATGCGCTGCTGCTGCTGCTCACGGCCCGCTGGCACGAGCGGCCTACCCGGCTGGGGGCGTTTGGCATTGGCCTCACGCTGGGCTTGTTGGTGCTCATCCGGCCCTCCGAAATGGTGGCCGTGGTGCTGCCGCTGCTCTGGAGCGTGGGTAGCGTGGCCGCCGCCCGCGCCAAGCTGGGGCTACTGCGCCAGCGCTGGCCCGATGTGCTGCTGCTGGCCCTGGGCGGCCTGCTGGGCGTGCTGCCGCAGCTCGTGTACTGGCACCACGCCACCGGGCACTGGCTGTTTTACAGCTACGGCGACCAGCATTTTAGCTTCCTCCAGCCGCATACCTGGCAGGTGCTGTTCAGCTTCAAGAAGGGCTGGCTCATTTACTCGCCTTTTTTGCTGCTGGTGCTGGCGGGCTTTGTGCCGCTGTGGCGGCGGCACCGGGTGCTGGCCGTGCCGGCCCTGGCCTTTTTTGTGCTCAACCTGTGGGTAGTTTCGGCCTGGGATATCTGGTGGTACGGTGGCGGCTTTGGGCAGCGGGCGCTGGTGCAGAGCTACGCGGTGCTGGCCCTGCCCTGGGCCGCGGGCCTGGCGTGGCTGCTGGCACCGGGCCGGCGCTGGGTGGTGCGGGCGGCGCTCATCGCGGCGGCCGTGCTGCTGGTCGACCTCAACCTGTTTCAGCACTGGCAGTACCAGAATGCCATTATCAATTCGGAGGGCATGAACCGACGCTACTACTGGGCAATATTCAACAAAACCCAGCCCGCGCAGGCCGATTTCAACCAGCTCGACGACGCCCGCGGCCTGCCCCAGTCCGAGCGTAACTACCAGCCCCGGCCGCTGGGCAAGCTCGACTTTGAGCAAGCCACGCCCGAGGCCATACCCGGCCTTAGCAAGGAGCAGGGCTTCTACAGCCAGCAGTCGTACCGCACCGATGGCAGCCGGCCCTACAGCCCCGCGCTGGAACTGCCAATTGGCACCACCGGCCTGCATGGCGGCGACTACGTGCGGGCCTCGTGCCGGGTGTTCTCCGACTACGGCGCTTGGAACAACAAGCTGGTCCTGAGCGTAGAGCGTGACGGTAAGTCCATTGCCTGGACCGGCGTGAGTCTGCAAAACCCCAGCAGTCTAAATCGCAGCTGGAACCATGTTTATGTAGACGCCCCGCTGCCCGCCGACGCCCGCCCCACCGACGTGCTCAAGGTGTACGTACTCAACGAAAACGGTGCCGGCAGCTTCATCGACGACCTCGAAGCCAGCGCCATGATACCCGCTCCAAAGTGGTGAGGTGGTGAGGTGGTGAATAAGTGAGGTGGTGAATGATGTCAATATCGCTCACCAATTCACTCATTCACCACCTCACAAACTGCCCGTGCGCCCGCCGTCTACCGGTAGGCTAGTTCCCGTGATGTAGCCCGCCGCCGGCGAGGCCAAAAACGCCACTGCCGCCGCCAGCTCGCTGGCCTGCCCGAAGCGGTGGGCGGGTATCTGCTTCAGCATGGCGGCTTCGACCTCCTCGCGGGACTGGCCGGTTTCGGCTATTTTCTTTTCAATCAATGATGCGTGCCGCTGCGTCACGGTGGCGCCCGGCAGCACGTTATTTACCGTGATGCCCTGGCCAGCTACCTCATTAGCCAGGGTTTTGGCCCAGCTCGCCACCGCGCCCCTGATGGTGTTGCTCACGCCCAGGCCGGGCAGCGGCATCTTCACGGAGGTGCTGATAATGTTGATGATGCGCCCGTAGCCAGCCGCCGCCATGCCCGGCACCACGGCCTGCGCCAGCAGCTGGTTGCAAAGGACGTGCTGCGCAAATGCCCGCTCGAAGTCGGCCGGCGAGGCCTCTAAAAGCGGCCCGGCGGGCGGCCCACCCGTGTTATTTACTAAAATCTGGAAGCCGGCCGGGTACACGGCCAGGTAGCTGGCCACGGCTGTAGCCACCTGGCTCGGTTGGCTGAAATCGGCCACCAAGTAGTCGTGATTTTGGCCGGCGGGCGTGGGCAGCGCGGCGGCCACTTCGCGCAAGGCGGTTTCATTGCGGGCAATGAGGGTGACAGTAGCGCCGGCCTCAGCCAGCGCCTCGGCCACGGCCCGGCCGATGCCCTGCGTGCTGCCGCCCACCAGGGCGCGATAGGGGAGAGACATATGGTGAAATGGTGAATTGGTGAGGTGGCGTTGAGTGGCGATTATAGAACGCGTGAAACAACCTTTAGGCTACACTTGTCGAAAGTAGCATGGCCAGCTACCCACTTGGCCTAACGGTAGCACTCACTACCTCACCATTTCTCCACCTCACCAATGATAACCCGTCCCTTCAACTTTCAGAACTGGGTGGCCGAGCACCGGCACCTACTAAAGCCCCCGGTGGGCAACCAGCAGGTTTTCAAGGATAACAAAGACTTTATTGTGATGGTAGTGGGCGGCCCCAACGCCCGCAAAGACTACCACGTGGATGAAGGCGAGGAGCTATTCTGGCAGCTCGAAGGCGAGATGACCATCAAGATTATCGAAGATGGCCAGCCGGTTGACATTGTCATCGGCCCCGGCGACATGTTCCTTTTGCCGCCCGGCGTGCCGCACTCGCCGCGCCGCCCGGCCGGCACGGTGGGCCTGGTGCTGGAGCGCTACCGCACGGCCGGCGAGCTCGACGGCTTTCAGTGGTACTGCGAAAATTGCGGTAATAAGCTCTACGAGGAATACGCCGAAATCACGGACATCGTGGCCCAGCTCCCGCCCATCATGGACCGCTTTTGGGCCAACGATGCCCTGCGCACCTGCCAGGTGTGCGGCACTTATATGGAAGCCCCGGCCAAGCCAGCCGCGTAAGCAGCCGCCCGGCGGCCATGCGTCAGTATGGCACCCGCACCGTTTTATTTGCGGCTGTGGAATACTATTCTTCTGGCCGAATGTCGCAGCATCTGCTCTGGCTGGCCTCGCTGGCGGGCATTGTGGGGCTGTTGGCATCCAGGGCGCTGGTGGCGCTGAGCCCGGTAGCGGGCGTGCTGGCCGTGCTGGCTAACCCGTGGCTGCGCCGCGATATTCGGCTGTATTTCCGCAATGGCGCGGCGCTGCGGGCCGCCGCCATGGTGATTTTTTTACTGCTTACTGGTCTCTATACCAGTGAGTGGGCGGTTTGGCGGCACGAGCTATTCCGCAGCCTCACCTGGCTGGGCGTGCCGCTTGCCTTCACCGCCGCCGTGCCCCTAAGTGGGCGGCAGCGGTGGGCAGTGGGCGCTTTTTTTGTGCTGAGTACGGCGGCCGTGGGGCTGGCCACGCTGGGCAAATACTGGCTCGACCCCGCTAGCGGCAACGCAGCCATCCACATCGGCCAAAACGTGCAGGCCGTTACGGGCGTCTTCCACATCTTCTTCGGCGTAATGCTGGCTTTAGGCGCTTTTTGGGGCGGGGCAATGGCTTTCAAGCACTCCCCAAACGGCCCTGTTTGGGCGCGCTGGGCGCTGGGCGCGGCGGCAGTGGTGGCCGCCGTTGCGCTGCACGTGCTGGCTTACCGCACGGGGCTGCTGGTATTTTACGGGGCGCTGCTGGTATGTGCGGGCTGGCTGCTGCTGCGCCGAAACCTGGGCTGGGGGCTGCTGCTGCTGCTGCTGCTGGCCCTGGGGCCATGGCTGGCCTACAACCAGCTCGAATCGGTGCGGGTGCGCGTGAACGCGACCCTGTACGACGTGCAGCAGTACGAAAATGAGCAGGATATCAACGATTTATCGCTGGCTCGCCGTCTCACGGCGGCCGAAACGGCCCTCATCATCATCCGCGCGCACTGGCTGCTGGGCGTCGGCCCGGCTGACACGCACTCCGCTATGCGCAGCCAGTACGAATGGCGCAGCTATGGCCTCAAGCGCGCCAACCAGGCCGACGTGCACAGCCAGTACCTCGAAACGCTGCTGGGCGGCGGCGCAGTGGGCCTGGCTTTATGGCTGGCTGTGGTTTTCTGGCCCCTCACCAAAGCCTGGGCGCGGCGCGACCTTTACCTGTGCCTGTTTATTCTCCTCCAGGCGCTTGCTATGCTCGTTACCGACGTGCTGAGCCTGCAAATCGGGCTCAACCTATTTGTGTTTGGCTACGGCTTTTTGGTCGTGGCCGGCGAGCGGCGGCAGCAGGCACTTAAATCGGCTTGAAAGGCCTCGGCAGCCCCTACGTTCACTAGTAAGATTTACGTGCCCGCCCGCTTAGCGTCCACCAAACCGATAACGCACGCCTAGCTGCACGTTGCCAGAAAGACGGTTCAGCGTGGTGCGATAGTCGAAAACAGAGCCGTAATTCTTTGTTAGCGAATAGTTAAAGCCAATATCGCCGGTCAGGTCTAGCTTCTCACCCAAGCGGTAGCGCAGGCTGGGGCCTAAGGTCAGGTAGACGTAGGTGTTGGCATCGTCGTTAGTGAATTGGCTCGGTATGGTAGCACCTTGGTCAAAGGTGAAATTCTCTTTAAAGCTGTAGTAATAGCGCCGTACGGTAGCCCCACCTAGTAGGTCTACTGCCAGGCGCTGGTTGGGGTTGGTGAGCGTATAGCGCGTCAGCACGGGCACACTCATCAAACGGTCGCGGCGGGTGCTGCTCCAGATGCCGGGTTGCGATTGGCCATTCGCATCTAGCTGCCGGCCCGAAAAAGCGGAATAGATGGAGTTCTGGCGGTAGCTTGCGCTAACCTGCACCGCCAAGCGGGGGCTTAGTTGCCAGCCAGCAGTTAGCGTAGGGGCTAGGCTATTAGTATTGAAGCTACTCAGGCGCGAGGTAGTATTGAGCGAGCCGCCCAGCCCCACGTAGAACGGAGCTGGCGTAGCAGCAGGAGCCACTACCTGGGCAGAACCTAACCGAGGTAGCATCCCAGCCAGCAAGCCAGCCAGGCAAATAGTACGAGTAAACATGCGAACAGGAGCAAATAAGGAATGTGCAAGCAAGATACTGATTGCCTGTAAGCCGTTGCAGGCTACTTTTTCTTCGGGTACTGCTGCTTGGTTTTTTCCTCATCCGGCTTTGGCACGGCCCCGGCCTTGCTAAACTGCTCGCGCAATTGCTCAGGTGTGGTTTCGGTAAAGTCGCGCACCACGGCCAGCGGCGCCTGAAACTCGGGCCCGCTCAAGGTGCTGGTAACGGCTACGCAGCGCATACCAGCTTTATAGGCGGCCTGCTCGCCCAAAATAGCGTCCTCAAAGACCAGGCAGTTTTCGGGCTTCACGCCCAGCTTTTCGGCCACGGCGGCGTAGGTTTCGGGGTGCGGCTTGCCGTCTTCTACATCGTCGGCTCCTACTACGGCGTCGAAAAAGTGGCGCAAGTCGAGGTAGTCCAGAATGTAGCTCAGCGTGTCGTTGGCCGAGCCGCTGCCCAGCCCGATTTTGAGGCCGGAGGCGCGGGCGGCTTCCAGAAACTCGACCAGGCCCGCCAGGGGCCGGCGCTCGTCCCAGTACAGCGTGCGGTACATAAATTCGCGCTGGTCGGCGTATTTTTTTAATTCTTTTTCGGGCGTGGGCTCCTCAATTACCTGCTTGAGGATGTCGGTGGCGGGCATACCGTTGAGACGGCGCAGCAGCTGGGTAGCATCTGCTTCCACACCGAGGTCGCGGAAAAGTAGCTGAAAGGCACGGGCCTGCACGGGCGTATTATCCAGGATAACGCCGTCCATGTCAAAAACGAGGGCTTGTAAATCGGGCATGGTAATGCTAACGTAATCCGGCCCGCCCCCGCCGAAAAGCGCTTGCGGTATCTTTGCGGGCCGTTGTTCATTGGCTTTTACATGAAAAAAATACTGTTGTTGTCGCTGCTGGCCCTGCCCGCGCTGGCCCAGAAGAAAGGCCCGGCCCTGGAGCGCCCCAAGCTCGTGGTCGGCATCGTGGTCGACCAGATGCGCTACGACTACCTCTACCGCTACTGGGATAAGTTTGGCAGCGGCGGCTTTCGGCGCCTTTTGGGCGAGGGCTTTAGCTACGAAAGCTGCCACTACAACTACGTGCCCACCTACACCGGCCCCGGCCACGCCAGCGTGTACACCGGCACCACGCCCGCCCACCACGGCATCGTGGGCAATAATTGGTACGAGCGCGAAACGGGCCGCGGCACCTACGTGACCGACGACAAAACCGTGCAGTCGGTAGGCGGCTCGGTGGCCGCCGGCCAAATGTCGCCCGCGCACATGCTCACCACCACCATCACCGACGAGCTGCGCCTGGCCACCAACTTTCAGAGCAAGGTTATCGGCCTCAGCATGAAGGACCGGGGCAGCATCCTGCCCGCCGGTCACGCCGCCAACGCCGCCTACTGGTACGATGGCACCAATGGTGCCTTTATCAGCAGTACGTTCTACGCCAAGGAGTTGCCGGCCTGGGTGCAGAAGTTCAACGCCGCCGGCCACGCCGCCGAGTACCTCGACAAGCCCTGGACCACGCTGCTGCCCATAGGCGACTACACCGAGAGTACGCCCGACGACGTGGCCTGGGAATCGGCCTTTAAAGGCGAGGAAAAGCCGGTGTTTCCGCACGACCTGCCGCGCCTGAGCGGCGCCACGCCCACGGCCGTGGCCGCCACCATGCGCGCCGCCGGCGAAAAACCGGCTAAGGCCAGTTCCCAAAACCTCGACCTCATCCGCTCCACGCCCTTCGGTAATTCGCTCACCGCCGACTTTGCCCTCGAAGCCCTGCGCGCCGAGCAAATGGGCCAGGGCGCCCAAACCGATTTTCTGGCCGTCAGCTTTAGCAGCACCGACTACGTGGGCCACCAATTTGGCACCACCGCCATCGAAACCGAAGACACCTACCTGCGCCTCGACCGCGACCTGGCCCGCCTGCTCGACGGCCTCGACAAGCAAGTGGGCAAGGGCAACGCGCTCGTTTTCCTCACCGCCGACCACGCCGCCGACCAGGCCGCGGGCTTTCTTCAAGCCCACAAGCTGCCGGGCGGCGGCGTAGGCCCGGCCATCGTGCGCGATACCGTGCAGCGGGTGCTAGCACGCCAGCACGGCCCCGGCCAGTGGCTACTGACCTACGAAAACCAGCAGGTCTACCTCAACCACGCCCTCATTGCCCAAAAGAAGCTCAATTTGGCTGCGGTGCAAGAGGAAGTAGCTGATATTCTGCGTGCCCAGCCGCACATTACGGAGGCCATTACGGCCCACGACCTTATGCACGGCAGCTGGAACGAGGGTCTGGGCTACTACCAGCAAAACGGCTTCTACTCGCCCCGCTCGGGCGATGTGCTGGCCGTGCTGGCCCCCGGCTGGCTCGAAGCCTACGGCTACCCCGTGGTGAAAGGCACCACGCACGGCTCATCATGGGCCTACGATACGCACGTGCCGCTGCTATTCTGGGGCTGGCGCGTAAAGCACGGCGAGTCGATGCAGGAAGTCAAAATCGTGGATATCGCGCCCACGCTGGCC
>Ga0265780_10003055_pt1 | contig 22245 bp, 14 predicted proteins | sample P1T30metagenome_FD_192432 | JGI IMG/M metagenome (GOLD analysis project Ga0265780, IMG submission 192432) | Plant litter microbial communities from East Loma Ridge, Irvine, California - P1 T30 | ecosystem: Environmental > Terrestrial > Plant litter > Unclassified | place: USA: California...
AAAATGAAGATGTGAATACCAAATATGCGATTGACAGGAGGGGGAATATGCGCTATGCTGAACGACCAAGGAAACACCACAGCCGCTCCCTGAGCGCCGCGCCATCGTTGTATACATGTCCTGTCCTAGGACAACTTCCCAATCATAATTCGTAAAATTTCAAGCCCAGCCTGGCTCGAGATTCGACCATTCCCAAAACGCCTTGCCACTACTGGCCATTATTTACTTCCAAATCTGCCACTTCTTCTTCTTGGGCGGAACAAAGCTCTCCTGACTCATCTCCTCCCCTCTTCCGCTATGGCTTCCATCGTCGTCGTCGTCGTCCAGACTGTCGTAGTCGTCGTCTTCGTATCGACCTCCCCCAAGGTATCTGGCCCCGACGCCGGCGCTGCCGTTTCTGGTACTGGGGTAGCTAGGGTAAGCCGCTGTGCGGTCATACCCAGCTCTGGGCATCTGTGCATACTCCGCTGTGATGGGCCTAGGCTTGCGCTGTTCGGCGCCGGGCGTTGCGTGGCCTCCTCGACTGCCATGCGCAGGATGTGCAGGATGTACTGGGTACGCAGGGTGGCCCTCACGGCCTCCAGACGAAAAGTAGTCACCGGGACCAGTGTCCTGCCTGGCTTGCATGCCCATTCCGTTGCGCGAATAGGGCGAACCAGGTCCACCTCCTACGATTGCGGGATGAGGAGGGTACGAGTCGCGCTTGTTGCGCGAGGGTGTATGGCTCAATACATGAGCCTCATGTTCAAATTGCTCGCCTCCGTGTTGATTGAGAATACCGCCCATCGACTTCCTATGCACTTTTGGATCAGGATCCGGGGTAAGTGCTGGTAGCTGCGATTTATGTGAGGAATTGTGGGTCGGCTGTTTCCGCGACACTGTGTTGGATCGGAATGGCAACCCCGACATGTCGGTGGGCGTATGAGTTGATGTCTGGCCTGGGTGAGGAGCGCTCACGTGCCGTTTGGCCGCAACAGAGTCCCAAACCGGGGATCTCGCAGCAGCACCAGCGACATCCATGCTTTGGCGTCGATCTTGGGGTGGCGGTGGTGCGAGGTTACGCGACATGTCGACAGTTTGAGGAACTACGTCTTGAGTGCTATTGGTGTAATAGCCTGAGCTCAAGCGGTTCTCAGCAGGGGCTGCTTTTGTAGACGTCAACGAGTTGCGCTTGTTCTTTGACCCGAACCCCGGAATAACGATCCTGGGACCGGCTTTCTGCTTCGCACGCGCACTCTCCTCTTCATCTTCCGAAGAGACCTCTCCCAGCTCGCTACCACTTTCACTGCCAGACATGGAGTAGCCGTCGTCGCCAATCTTTGCTCTCTTTCGTTGCTTGCCACCACCAAACATTCCACCGAACATGCCCGACTTGCGAGGTTGTTTCTCTACCACACCATCTATAGGAACAGTGTAGTTGAGCGCTGGGACGATCAGGCGGTACGGAGCAGTAATACCTGCAGGATCGTGCTGCGACACTTCCATGTTCAGGCAAATCTCGAGCCCACCCTGCAGGTTGACGAAATCGCCTTCGCCTTGCTGCTTCAAGCCTGACTTGCCCAGCACACTTGGGCGACGATGGAAAGTTGAAGGTCCGTAATCTGCACTATCGCGATTGCCAATGCCTGGTACGCTCTTTGCGGAAGTCGGACGAACAACGTTGTCCACAGATGCACGGCGTTTGAACAGAGAAGTCAGCGAGTTACGACGGGAACGAGGCCTCTCGGACTCTGATCGGTCTGGCGAAAACGATGATTGTGGCTGATGGTGTACGCCTGTCTGCTGTTCGTCTGCGGCTGCATTCGATGGGTTGTTGTAGTATGACACGGGAGGGCCGCGTGATCGACCAATTCGACCACCTTGATCACTACTGAACCGCCTCACCATCTGTCCAAGAGAAGGTCGCCGTGCGTCTTGTGGTGTGGGGGGTGGCGAAGGTGTGCCAGGAGGTGTGGACCCTGGCTTGAACTCTCGGATGCTGCACCAATTGCGATGGGGTAGCAGGTGGTTGTTGTTCCTCTTCTTGCCATCAACGCCATGGGTGAAGATTGGTATCATGTTCTCGTCTGTTTCATGATCCATATGGTGAATCTTGTTCCGCTTGTTGATGATGTCGGCCATCATATCAGGAGGTGGAGTGTTAACGATAGCGGAAGAGATGACGTTCATCATGTAACGATGATCCTTATCCTTGGGGACGTTTAGCTTCTTGTTGGTGAAGAATTGGCCTACAGCTGCCAAGTGGACGTCGCCTCCAAGAATAGTGACACGAACGGACTTGGTAGAGGCAATATGCTGCAACTCGCGGATCAGCCAGTTACGCTCCTCCTTGTGATGCTTGGCTGTCCAGTGATCGTCCAAGTCATCGAGAATTTCTACGCCACCATCAAACTTGTTGACAAAGTTACCTAGCATACCAGCGCGTCCCATGGCCTTGATGGGATCCATCAACCTACTCGTCAAGATGTTCTCCAGGAAGTTTAGTCGTGGGTACGCGATCGGTACGCCTAAAAGGACTATGAGGTGTTTGGTTTCGCCCTTGATCACTTCTGCTTCCACACGATCGAAGATGACATCATAAGAGTCCTCTGTGAGGATCTCGTCGCGTTGTCGCTCAGTGCGGCAATCAAGACCGAGGAAGGCCACCTCGCGACCCAGCTGCATGAAGACACTGCGAGATCGCTCCTTGATGTATGGACCTGGGCTTTTACCTAGCACCCATGATGGTTCAGTTGCCTCGGTTTCGGCGGATACCGATTGATGTTGAAAGAGCATATAATACTTGAAAGCAACGGCGCCAATGCCAGTGAAGACGGGTGTCTGCATGAAATGATGAGGATATGATCCGAAGCCCTAGTTTGATTAGCTGAGATATTCTAGGAGCATCAAGCGCGACTTACGTCAATAATGTCGTGGTCGTCCCAGATGTTGACCATCGGAATCTGGGAGTTGGCCATCCCAAATAAGCCCTGTGAGAACCACATGGAATAACGGTCCAGGTAGAATTGCTCAAGCTCATTTTGCATCTCCTCGGTGAAGGGCGCATTGTGCTTCTGTAGTGGGTTCTTGTTCTCGGTCCACTGCTTGAACAATGTCGTCTGCCTCATTGCAGCGTCGTTGTAGATCTGATCACCTCCGCCTATCATGACGTGGAATGGTCTGTTCTGATGTGTGTTCAGAACATCTCGCCACAGAGGGTCCGGCCCACAAAATTGGTTCGAGTCCACGCTGAAGGAGAATCCGTTACAGCTGTGGAACATGATGTTCATTGACTCGCCCTTGGCTGGGACCCAAAAGCCCACAGCAGGACCGTGATTGATCCTGTACGCGACGCGAGCCTGGCTGCTGCCGAGCTCGATCTCCAGGTTGAAACGCCAGAATGTGACTCCGCGCTCAGCATGGAGACGTACGCCAGGTACTTCACGGAACTTGCCTAGCTTTTCGCCGTCCTTCTTGTGGATGCGAGAAGACCGAGCACCTGACCCGTTAGGACCGTAAGCACTTCGGGTTTGGCAGAAGATGCCGGTGTTGTCCTCGATGCGCGACAAATCCTCGTCTTCGGCAATCTCATCAACTGGCTTTACGTAAAGAGTTTTGCCAGTGCGTGAAACCTTGTACTGACCCTCGATAGGGTCAACATAAGCGGGATCCAGATCATGGTCATCGACCTCTCGGGGCGGCGGTGGGAGAATGTCCATAGGCTGCTTGAACAACCGCAGTGTGTGTGGCTTCGTGTACGACGATTCTGCGTCGACTGTCACAATCATTACACTGCCACGCCATATTTCCTTCTCTTTTCCTGGTCGACTCTTGTCTCTGCGAAGTCCAGTGTAGCGCAATAGTGGCCCGCACTTGAGATACAAAGCCGGGTTGAAAGATGTCTGCGCCGCGGGCTGGTCCGCATAGCCATCATACGTAGGCTCTGCGTAGCCGCTGCTAGACCGCCGTCTTCTCGCAGCTTGGCTCTCCTCCCACCACGCTTTGTTCGTGTTGTTGGCTCTGGCTGGTGCGTCTAGGTCTAGATCTTCCGCGACCAGGGCACATATCGGACCTTTCCTCCATTCTTGCAACATGGGAGGTGCGATGTATCTCCTCTCTGAGCCATCGTCGCTAGGATCGTGTCTGAAATGATGGTGGTGATGGTGAGATTCGTGAGAGGGCTGCTGTTGCAGATCAGACTCGGGTCCAGAGAAGCTAACACTCTTGCGTGTTACCGGGACTGGTGGAATCATGGGCGATTTGTATGGCTGCACTGGTTGTAGTGGCTGTACTGGATGGACCGGGTGCTGGCTCAGGCCTCGCTCAGTGTTTTTATGGTCGATCTGCTGTTGCTGCATCTCCATCTGTGCAGCCATGATCCCTCTGCTATCTCTTCTCCTGTCGTTGCTCACGGGTCTTCCAGCTGGAACAGGTGCTGACGAGACTCTTTTGCTATTCGCACGTGAGATCTCGGCACCTCCTGCGGTGTCGCCGACGCCCTCCAAGCCAAGTCCAGCGGGGTTTGAAATTGGCTTCCTGCTGATGTTTTGCGCAGGGCCTGCACTTCGATCGCGGAAGCTGCCACTGCCCCTAGCAACGCCAATTGGCTCTTTTCCTTTGACACTATGACTCCGCGCGATGGCGGTGTTTGTGTGCGGGGACGTGTACGAGCCGGACGATGCGCGTTGCTTTTGCGATGGTAATTGCTGACGAGCGGAGGCGGTGGCGGCTTGAGCAACGGATGGATCCCATGGCTCACTCACGTCGTAACCGATCTCAGATTCCATGTCGCTGATGGCGGGAGACATTGCTCTGTTCTGTACGGGCATCGAGACGTGGCGCCTCGTACTCGACTTTCGGACAGGAGCATTGTTGGACGCTTCTGGTTCCGAAGGTCCATGGAACTCCACCACGCGCTGCTGTTTTTCCGTAGCTTCTCGCGCGCGCCGTTCCCTCCTTTCAGCTTCAGCCTTTTCTTGTGCTATCAGCTCGGCTTCCAATATGCGCGCTCTCCTCTCTTCCTTGCTGATATCGTCCAGCTTGCCCTCCAACTTCTGCAATGGCGAACGATCGGGGACTGAAGGTTTGCGCTGGGAACCTCGTCGCTCCACCGCCCCAGACAAAGGCTCGACCGGCGCATACGGTGGCGACCGCAAACTGATGAGCCTGTCGGCGGCAGACTGGATAATTGGCTGCTGCCTGCTGGGATTCAGCTGGATTGCTGGATCTCTTGCTCGGGCAGACTGTTGCCGGGGAGGCACTCTTGCGCTCGCCTTGGATCCGTAGGGGTCCTTGTATGACATGGGCGGTGCTCGTGGGACGTCGGGCGCAGCGGGTACCGATTCGTTCATTGCGCCCGTCGTGGGAGGCGGAATGTGCTGACTCTGTCGCCGTCGGTGCGAAGAGCCTCTCGCGACGCCATTGGCATTGGCATTGGGGGCGGCGGCGACTGGCCGGGCGGTATTGCTGGGCATGGCGTTTGCGGTGACAGGTGGTTCGACTGGCACGAATGTTGGTTGCGCGTCTGGTGGGCGACGGTAGGATGAGGAGCGCTTTTGTGGAAAACTGTCGGGGGCTTTGAGGAGGGAGGCATTGGGCACTCGTGAGGAGTGGGTGGCACTACTGTTCTCCATGTTGCGACGAGAACATGTGTGGTGTCCAGTTGCGGTGACCTACTGTTAGGCGGCACCTATCAATTTGTTGCAATCGCAATAGCCGGAAAAATGCGAAGTAGTACTGTCACATTGACTGCTCAGGCTAGATGTTGAACGGGCTGGATTCGTGGAATCTACCTAAGAATAGTGGATGATGCGGAGGCGGAGACGCTGCGGAGTTCGGTGCAGGGTGGGATGTGCGACTGAGAGAGAGCTGTAGGTGCAATGCGGCGCGAAAAGGGCGAGAGACAGAAGCGCGCTGCAAGAAATCAAGGGCAGGATAGTACAAGGAATGGAGGTGCGAGATACAGGGAAGACTTGATGATATGCATGACAGTCAGCTCATGGCGGCGCCGCGCGTGGGGCTGGGAACCTGGGAAAGTTGGTGGTTGGGAAGGCCAGCTAGCACGAAATAGCTCCACACCGCCTTCCCGTTCTGCCGTGGGCCGTTCCTTCCCTTTCAGCTCCGTGTGGCTAGTGCGTGTGCGTGGCTGAGGCGGCATCTCTGGCACTCCCGACGCTGCAGGTGCGGCGATGCAGTGTGGACACCTGTGACACTCGATCCCCGAGATATTCACTTCTTCTCTAATATATCGTCGCCAAGACAGGCCAACTGCTGCTGTTCTCTCTTCTTCTCTCACCCCGACATCCTCAAAACGACGACGTGTTCATTGCTACCGGCTGCCCTGTCAGCGCTCTTACGGGGCCGATTACATCCGTTTTAGACGCTTGTTGTAACCTTCTCCTGCCTCAATAAGCCTACAATACGCTTTCACCCGCCGCATCCTCTCACCCCACCATTCGCCGGCAAACCTCACCTACTGCACGAACAAACGCCGCCCTTTCGCTTCCGTGCGTCGTGATCGATTGCATCACATGCTCGCCGCCTGCGCATAGTTCCCTTCCGGCGCTGTCGCCATGCGCATCTTCAACCTCTGGAGCCTGCTATCCGCTGCGAGTCTGGCAACAGCAGCCCAGCACCTCCCGCCCCGAAACTACTCGAGCCACGACTACTATGCCGTCCACATCGACCCCACCTCGTCGCCGCTAGACGTCGCCGCGCACCTGGGGTTGACGTACGAAGGCCCCCTCAGTTCGCTCGCTGAGCACCATGTCTTCAAAGCGCCCAAGCACAACAACGACATCATTGATGAGGCCAGACAGGATCTGAAGCGGAGGAGACGGAAGCGCGAGATTGGACTCGAGAGCCACCCCCTCGACAGCGTGCGCTTCACACAAAAGCAGAAGATCAAGCCGCGCCACTGGAAGCGCAGTGTGATTCCTGAGCGACAGGACCGAGCTGGGATCCAAATAACGGATGCCATCAGGGCGCAGCGCGAAATCGCAGGCAAGCTCGAGATCCACGACCCCATCTTCGAGGAACAGTGGCACATCTTCAACGTGAAGACACCCGGCAACGACATCAACGTCACAGATGTATGGATGCAAGGCATAACTGGCAAGGGTGTGACGGCTTGTGTGGTTGACGACGGTCTGGACTACGACAGCAACGATCTCAAGGACAACTTCTTTCCCGAAGGCTCTCACGACTACAACGACCACGAAGACTTGCCCACCCCGAAACTGTCCGATGATAGACACGGCACCAGATGCGCTGGAGAGATTGCTGCTGGACGAAACGACGCCTGTGGTGTGGGTCTTGCATACGACGCGAAGATTTCGGGTGTGCGCATTCTGTCAGGCGACATTACCGACATGGACGAAGCCCTGGCCATCAACTACGAGATGCAGAAGAACTTCATCTACTCGTGCTCGTGGGGCCCTCCGGACGATGGCAAGACTATGCAGGCGCCAGGTATTCTTATTGAGAAGGCCATGGTCACTGCCGTACAACAAGGGCGCGGGGGCAAGGGCTCCATCTACGTGTTCGCCGCAGGCAACGGCGCTGCTAGCGACGACAACTGCAACTTTGACGGCTATACCAACAGCATCTACAGCATCACCGTCGGCGCAATCGATAAGAACAACCAGCATCCGTACTACTCCGAAGCTTGCTCCGCCCAATTGGTTGTCACCTACAGCAGTGGCGGCGGTGACTCCATCCACACCACGGACGTTGGTGCAAACAAGTGCACGAGCCAGCACGGAGGCACATCTGCGGCTGGACCCATTGGTGTTGGAGTGTATGCGCTCTTGCTCGAGGCGCGTCCCGATCTCACATGGCGCGATGTTCAGTGGCTCACAGTCATGACTGCCGTTCCATTCGATACGCCCAGCGACTGGACAAAGACTGCGCTCGATCGCATGTACAGCCATCAGTTCGGGTACGGAAAGCTCGATGCATGGGCGATTGTCGAGAAGGCGAAAGACTGGAAGCTCGTCAAGCCACAAGCATGGTTCTGGTCACCCTGGATGCACGTCAAGAAGGCCATTCCCGAAGGCGACCACGGTCTGGCTAGCGTGTTCGAAGTTACAGCTGATATGCTCAAGGAAGCTAACCTCGAGCGCGTCGAGCACATCACACTCACAATGAACGTCAAGCATCAGCGTCGTGGCGACCTGCTTGTTCAACTTCACTCCCCAACCGGAATGATCAGTCATTTGTCTACAGCTCGACGAGACGACGAAGACATCCGCGGCTACCAGGACTGGACCTTTATGTCTGTCGCTCACTGGGGCGAATCTGGCGTCGGCAACTGGACTGTCATCATCAAGGACGTCATCTCCGGAAACAACAAGAATGGCACCTTTGTCGACTGGAAGCTGCGTCTCTGGGGCGAGTCTATTGACGCCACGAAAGCCAAACTTCTGCCCATCCCCACCGAGCACGACGATGACGACCACGACAAGATTGAAGATCATCCCGCGCACACTACTTCAGTGTCTGTTCCTGCGGGTACCAAGCCAACCATGACTGGCAACCCCTCTGATCACCCCGATCGACCAGTGAACCAAAAGCCATCTCAGACTTTGACTGATGTGCAACAGACAGCGACGGCCACCTCTTCTCCCACGGCATCTTCTATTCCCACTGAGAACTTCCTCCCGAGCATCTTCCCCACGTTCGGCGTCTCGAAACGAACGCAGATCTGGATCTACGGCTCGCTTGCTCTTATTATCGTCTTCGTTGTTGGTCTCGGCGCATATCTCTTCATCGCGCGCAGGAAGCGACTCAGGGATAGCAGGGATTCGTACGAGTTCGAAGTCCTGGATGACATTGAGGATAGGGAGGATACTGGTATGCTGGGCGCGGCTGCGGGTCGCAAGAAGCATGCGAGGAGGGGCGGAGAGCTTTATGATGCGTTTGCTGGTGAATCGGATGAGGACTTGTTGAGCGATGAGGATGGCGATGAAGGCCCATACAGGGATCGCGATGGAGACAGATTCAACGAGAAGTTCGAGGCAGCGGATGAGAGTGACGAGGGCACTGGTAGTAGCAGTAGCTCGGCGGGCAAGCGACAGTAAAACCGGTGGTTGCGGGACTTTGGTCTATCATTTCTCGTTCAATTTCATGTCTTCGCTCGAATGAGTGGTCATTGCGTGGCGTTTTCAAGTACAGACAATATGTCGGTAGACATATAGCCCCCTGAAGGTAAATACATAGGCGCAGGGAAATGAAATGGGTATCAATACGTCTACTCTACATGCTACGCTTTTCCTACCCTAAACGCCGTTCTGATGCAAATCAACGTGACTACGCAACCTTTCGTCCAACATTCCCCACGCCCCTTCCTACTACACTGACAACAATCTCGCCCCTCTCGTTCTCTCCGCTCTGCTCGCGGAATCCCCATGCGCTTCCGCCAAACGCCTGTGAGTCTCTTGCCAGCTGGATCACTTCTTCGCTCGCGAGTACGTCTCGTCCCAGCGCCACGCGCCCCACGTCTTCCGACCCCATCGCCATGAGCATCAGCATCGTCGGCGCCGCCACGCTCTCCACACACCCCGCCTGGCTAATCTTCTCCAGCAGCTGGTACGCGCACTGTTTCCCAATTTCATCCGCGGGCACACCGCCCTCGGGCGGCGAACACACATCTGCAGAGTAAATACAGCCCGTGGAACTCTCTGCGACAAGCGAGAGGCCGAAGCCCACCGCGCCTTTAACCTTGGAGCCCACCTGACCCCTGTTGTTCGTCGTCGGCACGAGCGGCGCGGGACTCGCGTCGCTGAAGATGTACGTATCGGGGACGAATTTATTGAGTATGCCACGCGCCTCATGGATCATGCGCTCGTTGTTAGTCTTGGGGACTTCGACGCAATACGCGACGCCTCTGATTTTCTTCACTCTACCGGGATTGAGCAGGTGCAGCGTCTTCGGGAGGCGGACCTGGTGGTTGAACACCAACTGGACCTCGCCGCCGGCGCTCTTGCCCGTCTGCGGCGCGCACGAGCGCTTGAGAAGGCGAAGTTCGATGTTGCGCTCGACGCCGAAGGATTTGTATAGCGGCAGGATGGCGGTGCGGATTGTGTCTGCGCTGGGGTCGCCCGAGGGCGTGGAAGAGGTCACGCAGCCTTCGCCGTGGAAGGTGACGTTTACGTTCCCCTTGCTGAAGGGCGCGAGGATGCACAGCGGGATCAACCACCAACTGACGCCTCTGCGCGCGCATTCGCGCGGGATTTCGTGGCGTATGACGCCGCCGGATGCGCCAAGGCCTTCTGCGGAGCCGGTGATGAGGCCGGGGCGGAATACAAGCGTGGTGCCCGTCATGCTGAATTGGATCTGGGAGCCATTTGTGACGGCGTCGAGGAGCCGGATGAAGTTTGTTTCGTGTCGTGTGAGGCCCGGGTTGGTGGATGTGGAGCGGATTTGGGAGATGCGGATGGGACGGCCGGTGAGGGTTGCGAGGATGAGGCGGGTGGTGAGGTGGCGGTGGCCGGTGAATTGGACGAGGGCTTGGGGGGATTCGTCGGCGGCCATGTTGAGGTGTGATGTGATCTGCGATGGGGTTCAAGGTGGTGAACTTTTGGTCGCGAACTTTTCTTATCGATAAGGGTGCTCACCACAGATCCCCATGGCTTACATAAGTCACCCATGGTCGTCTTCTTTGGCACATGTCTAGTATGCAGGTAGTTAGTTGACATGGGCTGTCAATTTTGTAGTCTTTATCAGCCCATTATTGCTCAAATCTCAGAACCACAGGCTAGTCAATTACAGATAGTGCATTATGAATGGTTCGGAGAGTATTCTCCCGCTTCCATGACTAGGTGTGTTATACAACATGACATTCGAGAAAAGGGATTCGGCATGCTGGATTGTAGGACAAATAATATGGCAATGTCGTACAATCCGCCACATCCCTGTTCGCCGCAATGCGCGGTGGATGTTCGGAAGTGAATGGTGTGGGGGTGGACCCTGCACCCACGCGTCGAGTCGCGTCCCACTACGCGATCTCCCGAGTCTCGAGTCTGAACATCTCTACGACGATTTTATACATCGTGCCGCGCGCGCATACAGCTGCTGCCCTTTTCTTTCGTGTTTTCGCCCTTGTCGACTCAATGTTTCACGACCTTCAAAGTCGTGTCACCGAATATGCCGCCATTATCGAGACGCACCGGGAAGCTACTTAGCACGGTAGGCGGCATGAAGCATGCAGGCGACGAAGATCATGAGGAGCCAATCGCAAAACGGAGGCAAACCCCAGCAAAGCGGAGCCAACAAGACGAAGAACACATAAACGCCGAGCCCGAGTCGACCGACGAGGAATTGAATACTCCACAGCCACGAGCGCCGCGTCCCAAAACCACTCTTGCGGTCAGCGCATCCGAGCCAGACGAGCTGAGAAAACCGCAGAGGAAAGCTCCCAGTAAAGCGCAAATCGTACGGCCAGCATCTCCACCAGCAGAAGAGCTTCGCCAGCCACGAAAACCGAAGACGTTGGACGATAACAAGGAGAACAATTCAGCAGCCTCATCACAGTCATCCTCCAGAGTGACCCAAGGCGATGCGTACGGTTTTGGGATGGAGCATGCCCTTCAAGGCTCCAACAAGAGAAGGAATGTTGTCAAATTTGGTAGTGCCACCAAGAACATACATGCGGCTCCACCTAAGGCAGCAATCAAGAGCAAGGTACCTGAAATAAGGGTCCCCAAGCAGAACAGCAACAATACTAAGCAGGTGAGCAAACCAGAGCCGATCGCAGAGGACAGCGACAGCGATTCGGAAGTTTCCATGTTAGATGGAGACGAGATAGACGATGTTCCTAAGCCGTCGTTGTCACAACCTGTTCCTGCTGTTCAGAAGATTATAGTCGAAGACAAGGAGCTCAGACAGAGATCACGAAGGGTCAAGCCCACGGTTTTACACGACCAGTTAGGTGACTGGATGCAGGATCGGGCTCCCGAGTCGTCTCAGCCCGATTCAAGTGCGCCCAAGGAGGAGTGCGGCGATCTAGAAAGCTACATAAAACAGCTACCAAAAGAAGTAGAAGAGGGGACGCAGTGTCCTATATGCAGGGCACCTGTCCATACAGACGACTACTGGGACTACTGGAAAGGCAAGGACCGGACAGTCAAGAACCAGAACCAATTTTGTCGCATTCACAGGACGAAATCTGCACAGGAAGAGTACAACAAGGGTTATCCTGAAATTGTATGGGACGACCTTCCTCATCGCATCAAAAAGCGCCGCATGGATTTGTACAAGATACTACACAATGAGCGATCGAGTACATATCGCGACCGCTACGAACCGCTCGCGCTCACTGGCAGGGCCGCAGCTGTGCCTTCGAGACGCAAAGATCTTCCCGAGCATGTGCAGCAGGAGCTTGAATCTCACGCGCTCGACGACTTGTCAACGTATCCTGGCTACTACGGACCTCACGGCAGACGACTCATCACCGAGACCGTTATGAAGGTGCTCAAGAACGAAATCAAGAACTGTTCAGACCCGGTTGTACAAGGCTCTGGACCGGCAACGTTTGTGCAAGCGGTGCTCGTTCCTGAGGTTGCGATCATGTTGATCATGGAAGATTGCCTTGTAGACAGGCAGGCAGCCGAGGAGATCCGCGAGAAGACATATGAGTTGGGCGTGTTGCTGAACGAGGAGATTGAAGACAGCATCGAGGTACACGAGCAGAGCGATGATGAGAACGAGTATGGTGGGAGGTGAGGCGACATTCTGGGACAACTGCTGTTACTACTTGCCACGACGATTATTTTCAACTTCTTTGTCATTGCGAAGAGGCGCTCGCGCCGCAAGTCTCTCTGTCTGTTTAAGCTTCAGTTATATCTTTTCCAATGATACCCAATTAATATCCTCGTTGTGTCGACCTCTACACTCCAAAATAGCGAGAATCAAGACCTCGGTCCTCAGTGAGCTCCTACTAAGAGCCCGCTCCCTAAGGGACCGGCACGCCACACCAAACGCCACCGTTCGACTGTCCAAACGCATACTCCAAGCGGCGCCAGCCTTGACTAGTTCACGCGGCACGCCTGTAGCGTTATCTCATTCCGCGGCCTGTGCCAACACAGAAACATTGTATCGAAATTCCCACGTCGAGTCTGCACAATCGGCGAACACTGACTCGCGAGCTCCTTGAACTTGCAGCAAACGGTGTACAGAGGCATTAATGAAATGCGTTTCGTTCATGTTAGGTGTGAGTTTTGGCAGGATCTACCGTCTATTCTTGTACGTGCAGAAGTCGCGTGATATATTGTGTCTTGTGAAACAACTTGGCTCTGGGCTTGGCTGGTGATGTGTTTCCAAGGGTGGTGGCGTGAGGGTTTGGAATCCGTGTGTGTGGTTTGGGGAATCGAATACGAGCGATCTACGGTACCCGTTGAACGTTTCGAGGGGGGCGGGCATGGTTGTCAGCGTTCGGGATAATAGATGGGAGATTATGTCCCTGGTCTTAAGATTCGCACTTGGAGAGTACTTTGTTGGTCACGCATACGCAGTGCTCTGTGTCTAGTGGACGTGTTTGTCGTGAATCAACAGTTTTATTATCTAGAACCGAGTAAAAGCACATGCAAGCACCTTTCGCTTCGCGAGTACGCCAAAGATGAGGCTTGAGCTTGGAGTCAGGTTTGCTGAGATTGGAAGGCGGGCAGGCGACGTTCCCATGACGCTGAGTTCTGCGCCCCCTTCGCACTTGAGCTGTAGAACGTATTTGCCAGAAGACGACAGGTTGATTTCCAGGAGACGCTTTTAGGAGAGTACGACATCGTCGGCATTCAGGTACCCACGAGTCCTCGGAGACAACTTCCTGGCCGATAAAGATGCCGCCTCGGAGTGTAATAGTACCAAGATTTACCCACGGGTGAGCAGCTCCAGGGTCCTCGGACCTGGCGACAGATTCCTGGGTTTGGCGCCCAAGCGGCTTTTATTAAGTTCTAGGGCGTCTTCTTTGTGGCGTGATGTTGGGCTGTTGCGTGGGTGGCCCAGGACCCCCGCAGAAGAAATATGTGGGGATGGATCTGGGGGGATCTGCGCCGACTCGACGGCACGGAGCTGCTAACATAAACCGACTTTTTTTGACTGGACGGATCTCTTGTCTGGACTGTTAGCGTTCCAGTAAGTGCTCGATCAGTCCGCGGGAAGAAAGCTTAAATCTGGGTCCTTTCTTCACCCATTGCTGCATGTCACTGTCTAATCTCAATCCACACCTGCAGTCCAGTTCAGAATACTTGCGACATGACGAGCGAAACCTGAAAGATATGCATTAAGAGAAATGGTAGCATGCAACAATGCGTGGAGGGAATGGCTCACCCTTCTCTGACCTCGCCCTTATCTGTCATCTCGATTATTCCCAAAATCATGGCTTGGAGAACCTGCGCACTGCTTGGTTCGGAAGGCACACTAACATATAAAGTTCAAATGATACCCTGCTTCCAGCGGATCCGTCGCTTGGGCTAAGACTGACGCAAAAACCACGTCTCTGATAAAAAGGAACACTCACAATTGGCTGATCGAGCCATTCCAAGCCAAGTAAGGTTCGTTTGGGGGAGGTGCTTCCCGAACCGGCAGGAGCTCAATTCAGGCCATGTTGGCGCAGCCACACTGTGCGAAAGCCTGCCTTCAAAGCATGTCCAGGCTTTAAGAGGTAGTCGTGTTCGTCGTTAGATATACCTCTGTTCTGCGACCGGCGCCAGCATGAAGATTGTGACATCCATCGTAGGTTTTCCAGAAGTGAAGGAGAAGGACTGTGATCATGCTGACACTCTGACACTCTGACAGGCCTTACAAGCATTTCTGGTGATTCTGGCCTTCGCCACGACTGTGTTTATCGTGCTGGGTCCGCGCGAAGTTGGGCCGTCATCGAATCACTCTTCCTGATTACTTGGTGATTGCCGGATGGTTTTGCACAGTAGCATGGTTCGCATGCTCTGTCACGGCCCTTCGCCTCGAACACGACCGTCCGCTCACAGGACCTGAACTCTTGTCCGACTCAGTGGAGTATTTGACGGTACGCCACAAAGCTATGTACTGCAGACTTCGCTGACTAACTTTTGCTGTTTCTAGACAGTCTTCGTATCGTCCTACTTCTTTGATATGGGCTTATATTTTCCGAAAGCTTCGCTGTTGGCTTTCTACTGGTGGCTCATCCCTCTGGGTTTCCGCAACCTTCGAGTAACTATCTACGTCGCGATGGTGTATATGGCATGTGCTTGCGGAACATCACTGTTGTTGAACACGTTGATAGCACAGCCAATATCGAACAACTGATAAGCTGCTCAGCCCGCTCTTCTACACCCGTCTGGAGCTCGTATTGATATCTCCAGGTCTATCGAGAATCAAGAACTCTCTCTGTGGAACTCAGCGGAGGCCCTCTACGTAAACTGGCCCTTGAACTGGTCTACAGACATTCTGTGTACGGGCTCACCGCTGGCATTCCGGCACTGAAGTAGCTGACAGTAAACAGTATTCGTGCTTCCGTTCTTCGTTCTACCATCGTTGAAGCTGCGTGGTCGTCAAAAGCTCGCGTTGTGTGGAATCTTCGAGAGGTACTCAATGCACGTAGTCGTGTGCCGTGTAGTCTCACGGCTATAACAACCCCGCAGACGCTAGCTATGTATGGACACCTTGAGTTCACCGAGGCTAACACTTCACTCGCAGGAGCTTACTCGACTAGCATCAACCATCAAAATGTAACAAAAATGCCTTTGGTCCAGAACATTGGAATTCACAAATCTTTATAAAGAGCAGGGAATCATGCCGGAACAAGCACAACAGAAGGCGCGCCACGACCTAGACGATGCTAAGCTTGGTGAATATCTAAAGGACTACTTACCAAATCTCAAATTACCGATTGTGTCGACAAAGATTGGTTATGGGCAAAGCAACCCAACGTACTTCGTGGACGATGCAAACAAAAATAGGTTCATCCTCCGGAAGAAGCCTTCCGGAACGATTATCTCTCCGGTAGCACATCAGGTCGACCGCGAGTACAAAGTGCTCAAGGCATTAGGGAGCGTCGATGGCTTCCCGGTTCCGAAAGTGTATTGCCTCAGTTTGGACACTTCGATCATCGGGACTGCTTTCTATGTACGTTTCCATTGCTCGACATGTATCATAGTACTAACGTGCAGTAGGTCATGGAATTTGTCAAAGGCCGCATCATCACTGATCCGAACCTGTCAACACTTTCCCCAACAGAAAGACGCTCAGCTTGGTTCTCTCTGATATCGACACTGGCATGGCTTCACTCTATTGATCCGGACTCCATTGGTCTTTCAGACTTCGGCAAGAAGACGAGCTTCTACACGCGTCACTGTAATACGTTTTCACGTATAGAAGCCCAGCAAGCCAAAGTGAAGGATGTCAAGACTGGGAAGGAGCTTGGTCGCGCGCATCCCAACTTTGACGAGATCGTTGACTACATTCGCAAGAACGTGCCGAGTGACCGTACAAGTATTGTTCACGGTGACTACAAGTTCGACAATGTGATTCTGCATCCGACGGAGCCACGGGTCATTGCCATTCTGGACTGGGAGTTGAGCACCATTGGCCACCCTCTCATGGACGCAGTGTACGCTGTAGGACCGTACTGGAATCGTGCGAGCTCGAGCGGCATCTCTGGCGGTCCAAAGGTAGAAGCCAGAGACGATCAGGGCGGCGAAGTATACGACCCAAAGAACCAGGCGAAGAATGGTATGCCCAGCATGGACGAGCTGATGGACGAGTATACGCGAATAACGGGCTGGGATCCAAGGAAAGATCAGTGGGAGATTGCAAAAGTATTCCACCTCATGAGGGTATGCTCACCTCCTCCCCCTATTCTCCGCCCATCACTCACAATCTTCAGGGCAGCACCATCAGTCATGGAATCCAAGCGCGGACAATCTCAGGGCAAGCAAGCAGCGAGTTCTCACACATCTACTTTGAGAACACCAAGCGCGGGCTCGACGCCGCCCTGGCCAAAGTGCGCTCCATGAAAGAGCAAGAAGCGCCGCGCAGCTCGCTATGACAGCGGACTCGCCCTCCGCCAGACACGACATGCATCACCGCCCGCCCGGCACAGCCCAACTTCAGCAAAAAGCACCCGAACAATTCCGCGTCTCATGTCCCCTTCCGTACCCACCCGGGCACAGACACCCCACGCACGTGCGCCGTCGTAACAACACTGCCTTGCACGGTGACGCACATCCACAATTTGCCCGCGAGGCTCCGAGATGCAATCGTGTGTGATCGGCGCCCAACATAACTCTAATTGTGCAACCGCCTGCCAACGGTTGGCGTTTCGCTTGGGCTTTTGCTTCCTACAAAACGTACCAAGCCCTTGGCTGTTCGTGCATCAAACGCGCATTCCAAAGGATTAATATGGGTATGTCGTGCTTGGGGGTCCATTGCCACGGTGCTTGTTCCGGTTTATTTTCTTCCGCGAGGCAAGGCGAGACGGTAGGGATGTTTCATTCGTGTGCTATAGTGTAGTCGCCCAGATAATGATGATTTTCATTAATGCTTTTAGTGTTGGTGTTGTGGGATTTGCATGTGATTACCATCTCCGTGTTCACATGCTGTGAATAGCTATGCTGGCTTTTTCAATGTTCGCACCTGGGTAAAGTGAAGAAGCGGTGAGCCATGGTTTTTACGAAAATAGAAAGGGCCACAGAGCGCGCGCGTGCATTTGAATGGTGAATCTAAGCATTGATCCCGTTCCGTACCTCGTCATCATTCTATATGTCCCCTTTCGCGCAGAAAATTGCCCGTGGTATCTGTGTGCCCTTCCCATTTCCAACGCCTGCGCTATGCCAAAATATGGTGATGGAAATAAAAGAAAGTGGTATTTACAAATGTTGCGCCGCTGAAAAGCAGCTCCTGATTCTATAATGTGGTTGAGACTAGAAGTACATTTGGAAAGGTGGAGTTCCACTGGCAGCTTTCGAGAATGTGAAGGATGAAAGCAACATGCCATGTGGGGTATAAAGAGCGTAGAACTTTTGAAAGCGCTGAGAGATCATAAGAGCGAGCGACTTAGGTAAGAAAATCTGAAGTTGGCCATGGAGCCAGACGCTCAAAGAGCAAGAGTGTGTAGTGAAGCGATTAATGATCGGCGTTGTCTTCGTCCATCATGGGGTACATGATGTCGCCGACAATCACAGCCTGAACATGGTTGAACAGGACGTAGACCCACATGCAAAGGATTGCGATAGTGAGCCCGTTGCCTACGAAGAGTATCGTTTCGTCCTGAAGAGCGTTGCCGATTGAGATGGTAGCGATGACAAAACCAGTGTTAGGGAAGACCATGGCCCACCATCCCAAATGGAAGTACAGAGCCCATGAGTGAATGACCTATTTAGTGGTCAGTGTCTGTGAAGGAAGCAGTGGCGAGTATTTGACTTACAGCAACGAGAGTGATCATGAAAAACCACATAGCAAGAACCCACAGGAACAATGCAACAACGATTGCGAGTGTTCGCAGCATTTTGGCGTCAACAAGGCCGTCACCCTGCAGATCGAAGTCGTCGGGGAGAGCGTTTGCCATTCCGATCAAGGCAAGGCAAGTAAATGAAGGTGGTCCGACACCAATAAACATGGCTCCTCGGTGTTCACGCCCAGGGTACCCGACCTGCATCAAGCGTCCGATGTAGTGTGCGTACATGATGATAGCCATCGTGAAGCCGAGACCTTGGCAACCTATACCCGCGACGAGAATTGGCATTCTTGCGCCTATTGGCTGGTCTGGAGCAATGACCGAGGCAATAGTACCTGCCAGCATGACTGGGAAGACAGGCAGGAGCCACGACGGCATAAAGCTAGTGAGCTTGTAGGTGTGGCAACAGAACAAGAACGAGTATTGGAAGGACGCCAGACAAAAGGTCATGAAAGTGTAAGCCCAGAAGGCAACTGCTATGCTGGTGACCGCCCAAGATCGGTTGGGGTGGTCTGCCTCGTATGCCTGAATAATATACTTCTGTGTACCTGTAATGATGGTGGCTACGGAGAGGAAGAACGGTCCAAGGAAGAGACCTTCACGCTCGTGAGTGATCGAAGCCTTGAAGGAACCGGGGAACTTGGTGAACCGAAGAATCATTGTGCCGGTGATACCGAAAAAGAAGATCAAGTTGAGGATGAAGAAGATTGCGCCAATTGTGATGAGACCAGGAAAGGCGTGCGGCTGGATGGAGATGAGGGTCGCGATACCACCCGTGGCCATGGTCAGTGTGTACCAAGCCCATGTGAAGTGGCGAAGCCTTTCACTGAAAGGAAGATATGGCTGATTAGGGTCCTTCTTGTGAGGGATCTTCGAATGGTAGTCCCAGCCTCCGTGGCCATGGCCATGGCCATCATCGTGCTTCTCCTTCTCGAGGTCAATGGAAGGAGGTGGCATAACGGGATTTGATTGTGGAACCGGGTCATTAAATGGGTTATCTGGCCGTGGCTCCTTCTCTTTGACATCTATGGGATATCCATTGGCATCGACGGGACCAGGGAAGTAGCCTTGACCTGTTGGGTAAGGTCCGGCAGGTGTCTGCACCCAGGTGTTTGTGCGAGTGGTCTCTCCAGACTCTGGGGCTAGACCAGTTGGTGGTGGTCCATACGGAGCAGTGTATGGTGGTGACTGCTGCTGTTGTTGGGGTTGTTGGGGTTGTTGGGGTTGTGGGGGTTGTGAAAAGTTGGAGTAGTTCCGAGAATGTTGTGAATTCTGGGGAGTGTACGGGCGAGGGTCGGCGCCAGATAGACGTGGTCCTGAAGGCAGGCCATACTGGCCCTGTGGCATGGGAGCTTGGGGAGGAGGTCCCATCTGAAATCCAAATGGGGTCATGGTTGGTGGTGGAGGCGATGTGTAGTTTGATCGAGGTGCGGAAGGAGCGGCATATTGGTTTTGTTGTTGGTCACTTGGTGGTGGGTACTGGCTCTGGTTTCCGCTGTTGTAGTTAGGGTTGAAGGCTGGCTTGTTGTCAAATGACAGGCCTTCGGGCTGGTAACGAGTGTCCATGGCTGAAGTCTATGGTAAAGGTGTCCTGCACCGTAGGAGTTGAAAGGAGGCGCCGACGTATAAATCAACAGTGAAAGGTGTTGAGGACCGTCGGGCAGCTGTAATATTAATTTAGGAACGGACCTTGGTTCGGAGTAGGGACACCGGGAATGTTAGGTCTAAGGTAGAGGCCATGTCTTAACAAGCACACATTAGGATCAACATGGGGGGTGGACTGTCCCCCGGCCCCGTTTCGCGACTTGTACCATCATTAGACACTAAAATCTACAGGCGGTTAGTGGAGCATCTTGCAGAGGCGATGTAGGGGTGCAGTGGCATCTCGTAATGCTTGGCTGAGGTAAAGTGTTGCGTACCTTCTCCTAGGTATCCACAACCCGACTCCGAATAAGCTCTTCCATTGTGCTAGCGCCCGTGCTCCTGGGAGACACACAAGCGTCTTCATCGCCTCGATGCATTCTAGATGTGGAAACCGGACTTAGCAAGTGTCCGCTCCGCCAAGGTGTTTGAACAGGCTTGCCTCCGTCAAAGCTCGAGATGAGCCCTGAGGCAGTGCTTTTCGAAGTCGTAGGATCTGCATCTAGTTTGGTTAGAGGACTTACGTCCGTACAATGTGACGTACAACTTGTTGACGTGGAAAGGGCTGCGCCAAAGTCCTGTAGGGTCACTTCTCAACATGCAGTGGTCCGCGGATAGATTACACGATGTCGACAACAGATGTCGAAATCTCCCGCTCGTTTCGGAGAGATGCAGCATCTTAGCCTTGGCTGAAGAACATGGCTCTGAGAGGGCTGCGCGCTTGGAACAAGACGGGAGTAATGCCGTAACAACGATAGCCTTACATGGACGCGCTGCCGTTCAGGTGTTGTAGTTTGTGTTTCCCAACAGATGCACCAGTAAGATGGTGAAGCTCCATTTCCTCCGAAGCGCGGCCAAGCAAGATTCAAGGGCGGGAGATGAACACAGCGAATGAAATAAGGTGCGGCTCAAAACGTGGGATTGCGGTGATTCGCGCCGAGGGTGAGGCGTGAAACGGGCGACGAAACGCCAGAAGCGGACCTTTCTGTGTCGGATTTGATGCCAAGGACCCAAGCATCCCGCGCAAAACACTTGAAGAAATAAGCCCCACCGACTTGGAGCTCAAGGTGCCCCAGGGAGGTCTGTCCACTGATAAGAACGACAGAGCCTTTACGCTAGCTGCCTTGCAAGGACATGGCACGTCTCATCCATGGCGATGGCAAAAAGCGATGTCGTCTCAACAATGCGAGAGAAGTCGCCAAAGGTCCACTTGGAGTATCACCCTGTCTCTGGCCAAACCCAAGCCTTAGGCAAAAAGCGTATTTCCACCTCGTTCAGAAACATTCTCGTGTATACTTGCACCTGCTATGGCGGAACTGGAAGGGCGTGTCGCATAAACTTGGTGCTACTGTTAGGGTGCTGTTCACGGACGGCGACTCCCGTTGTGCAAGCGCGGGCCTAACACGGCATGCAACGATCAGCTAGGCATTCTTTTGCGCCCCTTTTCGTTGAGAAATTGACGATAACTGATGTGCGTGTTGCTACCACAAACTGAATCGTGACGAGCGCCGGCGCCTTGGGCTGCTGCATGTGAGCGTCGGGCCGCGTACAGGGCTCCATGGTCGGATCCACATCATTGCGCGTAAACCATTGTGAAAACGTCGAGTCGGGACCCAATGAAGGGCGTGAAGCAAAAAGAAAGGGGAGTGCCGCACGGCGCAGGCGAGAATGACGAAGCGACGGTGGTTGGTGCACAAGTTGCCTTTTCGCCGAGATACTTGGCGCATCAACAAAACCATCTCAGACGCTGCGATGTCAGTACAAGTGGAGCCTAGTGACAGTTATGTAGCTATTTGAGATGCGTGGTGGAGCTCTGCATTCGCGCTGTACATGGTCAAGGCAAGTTCCATGAGAATGGCACAATCGCACAAGGCCTCGAGGAGGTCCAGTCATTCAGCCTTGTTTGAAACCTTATATATCATCAGTCACAATCATAATCATAATAGCGTTTGATCAAATTTGGATTGACGTTGCTAAGACTTGGTGATTCTTGGACTGATAGTCTTGGAATTGTGATGACGAGTCATCTTGAAACGGATCAATTCACAAATGAGTGGTCGCAACATTGAGAATCCTCTTGCGATCATGTGAAGATCGCCATGCAGCTCAGTGGAGCTCAAGTCGTAAAGCCTGGCCGACCAGTACCGACCATCTAGACTTCTTTGGCTCCTTGTAAAGTCGCATCCTTATCCCCCGAG
>Ga0265780_10003056_pt1 | contig 22240 bp, 26 predicted proteins | sample P1T30metagenome_FD_192432 | JGI IMG/M metagenome (GOLD analysis project Ga0265780, IMG submission 192432) | Plant litter microbial communities from East Loma Ridge, Irvine, California - P1 T30 | ecosystem: Environmental > Terrestrial > Plant litter > Unclassified | place: USA: California...
GCTTTTTTCCACTTGTGCGATTTTGACTTGAAGCTATGCGCATCAAAGAGACGAGCAACATATCACGTTCCAGTGCAGTCTCATTCTATGTATGCACATCGTTGCGGCTCTACAGCAACGTCAAGACGAATCGACCATTCCTCTTCGGTTCGCTGCATCCCACTGAGCATGCATGCATTGTCTACCGCAAAACCAAACTCATTACCTCAACCACCCAACCCCATTGCACTCTCTTCTCACCCACTCTACACTACCAGTCCCAGCGCCGTATTCGTAGTAGCAATTGAATAGCAACTGCACCTCAGCCCCGAATCATTCGCATTATACGCGCCTAGAGACGCAAGACCTCAACCTGCGCACAAGGAAGATACATTTGCGCGCCCCGACGTTTCAAACCTTGTGCATAACATCACTTGCAGTGTACTCAATCTTTCATGTCGGTAAACGAAAGGCAAAATCATGCGCGCGTGTTAGCAAAACCTCATCTAAGCTCAATTTCTACTTGGTGCGTGACCTTCTTCCTCACTGCCCCACCACATCGGCCGTAACCGTAAGGCTACTCTCATCTCTACCTACTTTAACAAGCCTCAGCGAGAACCCCTGCAGCATGCCTTCGTTGATGTCCTTGGTAACCAAGCCCTCCATGTTGCTGTACAACATAGCAAACTTGTGTTCTACCTCCATCAGCGCCGTTTCCAAGCTGCGCGCACCGAAGTCCTTCACATGGTACTGCTTGCTCAAATGCTCGCAGACCTTGCCATCATCAACGATAGAAATGCGGGAATGTCCGAAGAACTTCTTTGCTTCGGAGTGCAGATTGATTGGCAAGCGCATGTCGTGGGTGAAGTCGAGAAGGAACCTGTGCATGAGGATCGTGGACTCCGTGGGCGTGAACGGGAGAAAGGGGATCACGAGTCCGATGCGACCGGTGAGAGAGTTCTGCATGCCACTAGTAGAAGCTCATACCACCTACGAAATCGCACGAGTCACCTACGCCGAATCTGGTTCTGTACGCCTGCTTGAGCTCTGCTTGTAGAGGCCTCAAGTCCGCCGTGTGTCTGTGTTTTTCGTCTATTTTCTCTAGACGGGTCTCGTAGTAACTTTCGATGACGCCGCTGCCGAAGTTGGTGGCCAGGATCCATATCGTCTGGGTACAATCGACAGCGTCGTTGGTCCGGCGGTCTTTGTACGCACATGTCTGCATTAGTAATTATGATTCGCTTTGTTGCAGGGTTTCTATATCCACTTACCACTTTGCATCACCAGCAAAAGGGAGTCCCATACGTCCTGATTGCTCTTGTCGAACTCGTCGAGGAATACCACGGAGCGTTGTCGAGAATACGCTGCGAGGTGGTTGTTTAGCTTGGAGCCGTGTGCGCGATCTTGGTAACTTGCAGGAGCTCCGAAGAGTTGTTGCACAGTAGATATCCCCGCCATGTCTATGTTCTCTGTTTTAGTCGAGAGAAGAGCACCCAATGCCATGGCCATTTCAGTTTTACCGTGACCCGACGGACCGGAAAAAATATTGACTAGTGGCTTCATATCCTTCTCCCCCTTCGTCGCCGACATGCCAATGTGTGTGTAGACGTATCTCATAACTCTTCCACTAGCGATAGGCGGCAGTGGCCTACATCTCGAGGGACGGGGATGGTGAGAGCGATGGGCTTACGAACATTACTCGCAAAGGCTAACGTGAACCTGTGGTGAACGACGGCACATTCTGCCTTCGTGAACGGAAGGAATGGCACGATGACGTTGATGCGGCCGGTAAAGGGATCCCAGCAAGATAGCATCGATAAATCCATGGACAATGGCGAAAGCGATGCGAGGAATAAAGGAGGCGGAGTGGGCCTTCGCATTCACGCCGTGTTGTATGTGAACCTTAGTGAGATCGACCAAGTTACGCTCTGGGACATAGTAGAGCGTCGGCCAGCCCTCCTCTGCGAGTAGTTTGGTCGTCTCGCTGGTTGCTTGGTAGGACTTGATGTAGGTCTTGACGGTACCGTGCACTTGCTGTGTATAGCTGCACATAACGTCTCGATCGAGAAGCGATAGGACTTCCCAGTCGTCGGAGACGCTCGTCGGGCGCCAAATCGGGTGTGCTATTTTTCACGCTGTATGTGTTTTAATATGATTCGTCGCGCTCGTCATCGACGTTTGGCAATTCCAGTGGAAGTAGAACGAACTTGTCTCGGTCGATGTGTGGGAAGGTAGCCACCAGCTCATCTTTGTCCTTCTTACCCTTCTTCTTCTTGGTGCTTGTTGCATTTCTCATCTTGGACAAGATAGTGGGAGAATTGGACGTGAACAGTGCACAGTGGGGTGAAATCGAGTTGTGTTGATGTTGTTGGGAGAAGAACGACGCGTGCCTCCGCTTTGTGGGCGAAAAGACTGCCTCGCCCTTGTGAAAACAGAGAACGTGCCATGAGTTGCAAGCCGGGGCTAAGGCGCTTCTTTTCGCGTGTAGGAAGCGGCATTTCGTTTTGCGTCCAACAAGCGGTGAATATGTGGTGTAACCTTGGGCGCCCACAGTCAATGGATAAGCACGATGATCGCGCCGCCCTCACACATATGTCAATAGTGCAACAGACATATGTCAATAGTGCAACAGAAGATGCGAACGCCTCCAATTAAATGATAGAATCTCCTTGATGAGCGCTCCAGAAGGATGCTGGCCTCCATACCGGGTGTTGACCTGTGCCACTGTGGTGGTGTTCGAGGTATCATCGTCTGCGCTTTCCAGCTATGCGACCGGCCCGCTAAGACCAGAACTGCGGGCCAGCCTCGTATTGGAACGTGAATTCCACCAAGCTGCAAGCCTACCAACCACGTCGCACCCCTGGGAACAACCTACCACCATATCACAGTCATGCCCTGAACATCTTGTGGCCACCTTTCCACCCGCGCGATCATTATTCCAACTACGCAACACTCGTTCCGCCTATTGTATCGCTGTACAGCTTGTTGATGCCATGGTGTCTGCACTCAGCGGGCTGAAAGGCAGCCTGCTCCCCAAGATACTCGTCGGCATCCTCATAATCGGCATCTTCTTCCAGATCTCCTGGACCAGCACATCTGCGCCCGCCGCACCCTTACGCAAGCCCGCGCCCGACAGCAGGCCGACGACAATCGACGACGCGTCGCAGAAGAACTGGTTCGAAGATGCTAAGAAGGCTGGACAGGTGGGGGACGACGACATGAGCCACACCCCTGAGTACTTCGCCGACAAGCCCAAAGCCCCGGTCGACAAGCTCAAAAACCCCAAATCCGCAATCGACCTTCATAAAGCTATCATCAAGCACGGCGCATCCAACTGCGTGCCCGACTTCACCCCCAAGATGGTCGCGTCTGCCCTCGAGCGCAACAAGACATGCGCCCAGCACGCGCCCTTCCCCGCGCACGAAACCCGCCGCACCGCCTTCGCAACCATAACCACGGGAAAGCCCGCCGACGCATACCAGCGCGCCATCCTCTCGCAGATATTCGCATCCGCGGTACACGGCACATCTACACACATTCTCTGCGAGCAGCTGTCCGACGGCGCATGGAACAAAATCGCATACCTGCTCAATCTCGTCATGAACGAGATGCTCAAGCCCGAAGCTGAGCGCTTGGAGTGGATGATGTGGATCGATCGCGATGCCATCGTTTTAGATTCGTGCAGACCTCTATCCTCTTTCTTACCGCCGAACGAGAAAGAGTTTGAGAATGTGCAATTGATTACGAACAACGATGCGTTTGGCCTTAATGCTGGTGTGTTTATATTCAGGGTGGGCGATTGGGCAACAGACCTCTTCAACACGATCCTCGCATTCCGCTACTACCGCCCAGACATCTAACTTATACTCGACGAACAAACAGCCATGGAATTCATCATCGCCGAACCAAAATACAAGCCCCATGTCGCGCGCGTGCCGTGGTACTGGTTCAACGCGTACCCGGACGAAGATGACAGCGTGAAGAAATACCGAGACGGGCTGGAGAGCGATGACTTGGAGTGGTTCCGCGCGCGCAAGGGCGATTACGTGGTGCATTTTGCCGGTGATGATGGGCGAAGCGGGAGAATGCTTGAATGGGAGGATATGCTTGAGAAATTGGGGAATGTGTACGAAAAGAAGCAGCAGGTCAGGGACGTGACGAAAGAAATTGAGGCGTATTGGACAGCGTACAAGGAGGGAAACTTGAAAGATGAGCAAATTAGCGGAGAGAAGTGGAAGGAAGAGAATGGTGCGGTGAAAAAAGAGAGTGGTGCAGTGAAGGATGGTTGAATCTATGAGCTGGGGCGCGTTGCATTGGAAGGTGTTGAAAGGTGTTCAAAGGTTCTGGTTACTCGATTGTTTTGGGACTACCTACATGATACCAAAGATTCTTGTTCAATGGCGCATGACTCGTCGGAGGATCAAGGGCTCGTCGTTGCGGCACACTGATGATTGGTTCTATCGTATATTCTTACAATCAACAGGGGGTATCGGTTAAGTCTTGGCCGAGAAAAGTGGGTATACAGCCATCGTCAGATTGCGCGTTTGCCTTTACTGCACTGATCTGCATGTCTTGCACTACGACTGCTGGTACGTATAAGGTAGGTATTGAAGGATTGTGGCTACCGGTAAGCAACCGCCCGATCCACCTCGCTTGATCCATCTCACCACACGCCGCACATCGAGGCACTACAAGAGACCCGGTCGTATCGTAAGACATGACCATTTCAGTGATCGGGCTACAAAGAGCATCGTCTCGCAACGATATATCCGAACAAGCCCCTCCGCCGCCCCATCAAACCACCTCTCGACGCCGTCGTCTCCTATCAAGCTCTATCCTACGTCCCTGGTGAGGCGATTGATCCTGCAATGTCGATCCGGAACTACAACAATGCGCTCATTCTAGGAGTAGCGAATCACGGATAGGTGCTGATGTGTGGAATAGGCTCGAGCATGGCTCTCGAGTGGACTTGATTGGCAGGCTGGAATGTGCTTCTACGATATATGGTGGAAGTTGAGGTTGAGTGCCCTTACGCTCAACCTAGTCAAGCCTCGAGAAGATCTCCCGTTGATGAAGATGAGACTGACTTCATCGACGGAGACAAGGACAAGTGCATTATCTGAGTGTACAGTCACATCCTCATTATGGCTGAGATGGCAACCGTACCACGTCTTCCTCCCAACATACCAATTCCTGCTTCACTCTCAGACCACAATGTCAACGACAGTATGCCCTTACAGGCTGACAGACCCTGAAATTCCTGTCCATTGGCACATGACTAATTAACATCGTAGGATCAAAGGCTTGTCGTCGTTCAGAGGATGCGATGATTAGTTCTATCCTTGTCTAGTGCTTACATTTCATCTTGACTCGAAAGATTGCATCTACCGCCATCCTCATATCACGCATTTACACGTAATGCACTGAAACTATGTTTCCAAGTCGTAGCAATCGAGGTTGGAAACCTGTCCAACCGCGCGCGATGCATCTGATCTATTGCTCGACGACGAAACATTTATCACGTTAGATCCGGTATATCCAACCATTGTTCTCCACCGTAAACGTCTCCACCGTAAACTCCTGCCGACCTCCTTCAAGACTCAGGGTGCCTTGCAGCTCCGCTGACTCTCCTCTGCAACGGCACAGAGATGAACATCAACAGCTTGGAAGGATGGCGAACATTCGGGCTAGTCGCCCTTACATTCGGCACCGATACAACAGGAAATCATCAACACCCCAGAGACATTACAGTTGAACACGTTGAGAGCGACTAATCCAAGCGCGCCTATGGTACCAGGTAAGTATAAGTGTGAGCGCGCCGGGTTGTGACTGAGCAACCCTCAGCCTAATTTCACCTCACCTTATCCTCACACCACATAACCATACCATGTCTTATAACTACAGCACACCAACTCTTACAGCCATCCTCAGATAGCCATCAAAGCGAGCAGTCACCATGTCAACTGCGGTCACCCCAACAGGCTCCTAGGTCGAACAATCCGCGTCCTAGAGCTTCTGCCTGGTAATCAAGAAGATGATATCCAATGTAACCTTATGGAAAAGTCCCTCGACGACGAGAATGGGCCCGCGTATGAAGCACATCTGGTGCAATGGGCACGAAACGCAAGTGACCATAAGCCTGGCGCAAGCACCTCGGAAACTTCGCTCTGCTCGTCGAGCCTCTGGATTATCGTCGGCGGTTAGTCCGCAAGACCACGCACCGGAATCTCTAGACGATACGAGCAGCGCAGCAATCATCGTACGGGCGGATGCTTTGTGCATTAACCAAAGCGACGTGACAGAACGCAATTCTCAAGTCTAGCTCATGAGAGAAGTATACTCAAAGGCCGCAAGGGTAGTCGTATGGTTGGACCCCGACGAGACTGGCCAGGGTGAGGCCGCCATGGCCGCGATAAAGCTTATAGCTCTGCTGCATTCGACTTTCAACACCCTCGCGGATAACATGCGTGAGCAAGGAATCGTGATCAACAATCTAGCGCGTCGGCACATCGCATTTGAAAACCTCGACGCTTTGCTGCAATCGAAAGAGATGGCAGATCCATGGCTGGCGTTACGTGCGCTGTTCATGCTACCGTACTGGTCAAGGATCTGGTGCGTCCAGGAGTTCCACTTGGCTCGAGACGTGGTGTTGCACTTTGGAACCGCGCAAGTAGCGGGCAAAAGCCTGAGTTCGTTCACCGACATATACATGCGAGACTCATCGCCGCAGCGCTCAAGGCGTGACCATCATGTCCAAACAGCAGCTCGCCTTACAAGACTCGGGCGTACATGCGGCATGGGTGCTTTTCCACCACCGCAGCCTGTACGCTCAGAATCTCAGTATGATATGCAATGACTTCAGGGGCCTGGAAGCGACGATTCCGCGCGACAAGGTGTATGGCGTACTGGGCATGTGGCAACCTACGCCTGAGGCGCACGTCGCTATCGATGTCGACTACGGCAAGTCGCTCGCGGAGGTTTACGCAGACGTCGTGATACAAGCCATCTGTGAGCGAAAAGATCTCTTTGTACTGCGCTTCGTCAACCATAAGCACGATGGAAATAGCCTCGAGGAAGAACGTGCGTTTCCCTCATGGGTGCCGGGCTGGGATCAAAGTGGCCCTAGTTTCCAATGGCTCGACAAAAGTACACTAAGCGCCACGCGATACAAAGCTGATATTCCAGACGCGGCACTCGCTCGATCAGGCATTCTCGAGATCAAAGGCGTCGTGTTTGGCCGCATGGCGTTCATAAGCAGCGTACTGGACGACGGCTCCACGTCTTTCCGATCCAACCCCGTCTTCCGTCAATACTTTATCGAGCTCTGGCTCGAAGTAACGGGAGGTGTCTAAAAGGCCGATAGGCACACACTTTCCATCGAGGAAGTTGCTTCAACCGTCACAGCTGGAATGATCAAGGCGTCAGCAGACTTGCACGACAAAGACACCACCGACCCAGACGCTTAGCTTGACATGAGCGCCATGAATACAGATACCGGAAAGCAATTTCTCTCAAGCTTCTGGTCGTTCGTAGACACGGAAACGTATCCAGAAAACGCACGCAGCTTCGATACGCTGCTAAGTTGCGGCAACCGGCGTATTTTCCGGACACAGAGAAGATTTCTAGGCCTCGGTCCAAGTAGTTTACAGCCCGGCGATATTGTTGCTGTGCTCCATGGGGGTAGGGTCCCATTTGTGTTGAGATTAGGGGGAGCTGGGGAATGCGCATTTCGAGCTTGTGGGTCAGTGCTTCGTGTATTCGATTATGGATTGACAGGTGTACGATATGCTTGAGGAGGATGGCGTTATGACGGGTGTGTTTAGGATATATTGAGCTGCCATCATATCCGCGATCATTCCGAGTTGATAGATTTAGAGCTTTCTGTTGTATCGATGTTTGGATTCAGGCCTTCATGTCGGTCAAGGAGTCATACAAGGTGTCTCTCGTCCTTCCACGTCACTTCTTCTTCATCTTTGTTTCGGTCGTATACGAACGAGATCTCTGAGCCCAGTGCAACGATGACTGTCGCGATGAGGCCCATCACCGTGCCTAGCCGAGCGAATCCGAGGAAAGTGAAAGCCGTGAATCCGAATGCCATAGAGAGGTATGCGCTTCTAAAGAACAGTAGGAAAAGGCTATCGGGACCCGGTGGCATGAAGATTGGCTGCTGGGGCTGTGACTCGAAAGGCAAAGGCTGAGGGCGAGGTTGAGGCGAAGTGGCTATGGTCGGCTGAATGAGGGTGGACATTGAGACACGGCGAAATGTCTTGAGCGAGTGCTAGACATGTCGCAAACGATTGCGTTGCGCTCAGTATCTAGAGCTCGTCTTCTTTGCGGTGAAAGAAGAAGCTAGTCCTAAAGGCCGTGCCGAAAACGTGACATGGCGTTCAGTGCGTAAGTTCAGCTCTTGGAAGTGAAATCTGGGGCGTCAACAACCCCCATGGACACCTGTAAGAGTCTGCTGTCCTCCACTTCCCGTTCACTTGAAACGTGCGACAAACGCAAAGTAGTAGCGATCGCTCGTGATTAGCTCCAACGGGCATTAAAAGGTCGAGTCAAGTCGTTCGTATCTCGTATCTAAGCTGAAAATAGCCATGGTGGGTGGGACGATGTAATGGCCGACGTGCCTAAGCTGAAAGCTAATGGAGCTTGTCGGCCGCCGCGCGGCGCTCGGGAGCTCATGAGTTCTTGGAAACGCATGGATGGAATGCGCATTGTGGTCTGGGTTTCTTCTTACAGTTTGTAGAGGGAGGGACTCAGATCTGCAATGAGGTGGATAATCGATATATTGCCTGTCAGGTCAGTCAGGGGTCTTGCGTCATCGCTGGAAAATGGCAAGTTCAACCGGCCGGCTTATGTCATCCACCGTGCTACGCGACTACCAGCTTTGGAACTTCATTCGTCACTCCACTATTGCCTTCACAATGCATGTGATATTGATGGAAACTCTCGAAGTCATCCGAGCACTTTTGAGTTTCATGCAACTTATTCTATCTCAACTCACACACACACGCCCGCACGATGAATGAAAGGCCTTCAGCTCGTGCGGTATGTCAGAAGTGTGAAGATTTGGAACTATCTGGGGTAGTGGGTAGCGTTGATTTTCGAATTCATCAATCGAAATGTAAATAGCAAGCTACATTCCTGCGGCGGGGGGGTCGACGATGGACAGTGGTTCTTGCAACTTGCAGCGCGGGTCATAGTTGAGATACTGACATGGATTCCATAGGTTCGTATAGTCTATTCGTGAGCGCGGATTTGCCCATTTTCGACAGTAGTGGCCATGTATCTGAGGCTTTCGAATTGGTACGTATCACTTCGAGAGCCAATACTATGGTCACATCGCGATAAGCAAACGACACCCTGCAAACGTTTCTTGGGACGGAAAGAGCCACTAGTATCTGGTCCATGCGCCTTTCCTTAACTCCAGTCGACAATTTAGATCTCTAATTCTTTCCATCCGCGATTTTACAAGCAAGACGGAGGCGTATACGATCTACAACATTATCTGGTTCATGCTGCCGACAATCTCGCGACAGTTCTTCAAAGATTTCATTATACATCCCTTTGTTATAGGACCTACACTCTGTGTCCTGCAGAGTCTGGACCTCCTACCCATGCCCCTTCCACATCGTGTAGTTGCGTCAAGCTGTATTACGTTTGCATTACTAGCCATAACGTAATCGCAATACCTCTCATGAGTATTCGCGACAAGTACAGTGAGCCAAGAGACGAGGGCCTACTCTCCTACCAAAGAAATCTCATCACAGTCCTTATTCTCGGGGTCTGTTTCCTGGCTGGCTGCTGTATAGGTTTAGAAATTCGCCTGCACATCGACGGGTTGGAAATGCGCTTCTGGGACGGGAAAGATATTCGCCGAAGTGTGGATTCAAGGCACGACGTGATGGCACGAAAGAACACGATATTGGAGGATGATGGAAAGAGAGAAACGCATTAGAACATCATCGAAGGCGGCGCGACTACGGTTGAGAAACTATGTGTCAGGACCAACGCATGAGGTACGAAGGTGCTCATAGCCATTGTGTCAATTTTCAAGCAAGATTGAAGGCAGGGACTCAAAGCATGCGAGTAATTTCGCAGTCGTCGTGGCTCCGGCATTATCGAGTCTGCGCTTGACAGTCTCACCTTCACTCAGTTCGGCAGGTACTCTTAGCGCCTCTTCACTCTCATTTCAAGGCCGCCATCTCCACTTCGAAACCATCCTTTCGAGCGCGCGGCTCGTTGCCTACAATTTACAGCACTCTCTCGTTACAAGCCATAACATCCCCTTCACTAGGCGAAGGACCTTACGAACCAAAACACCCGGCCCCGAGCCTGAGAGCATTTCGAATCTATCCAAAACACCCATTCGTCGAGCACTCCCAACTCCCAACAGTCAAAATGCCGTGTGCAGCTCACCCTCGCTCCGAATCTGGTTGGTTCAAATCGCTTGCGTCACAGCCGACAACACCCGCACAACTCAGTATCGGCACCGCCCTCATGCTCATAGCGTGCACAATCTTGACGAAATTCCATCTACGCTGCTACTTCGCCTTCCACACCCAACATGGCTTCCCTTTCATCCGCCACCCGCAAACCCTGCTCTTCACATGGCACCTCTTTAGTCTCGGGCTCTTCTACGCTTACTGGTGCTTCCTCGCGGCGAAAGCGATAATGGTTGGGGAATTGGTCTTTTTCTGGTTGGCGAGGTTTCTGATGGCACTGGGTGGTATACAACTAGGCTGTGTGAGGTATCGGCTGTGGTTGCTCCAGGTCAGACTGCATTTCTTGGTCACTCAGGTTCTGCGGCAAGGTCCGAAGTCAAGGGCGGAGCTTGTAACTTTGGCGAAGGAGATGGTGCAAGATGGTGGAAAGAAGTCTACGGATTGGGTTCGGTTCGGTGACGGAAGCAAGGTCGAGTTCGAGACGCTGGTGGCAAGAAAGCCGTGAGGGTGCTGTACACAGGTGCTCAAGCTTCAGGACACATTAAACCATCTGGAGCGTTGAGTCGAGAATAACGCACTTGGGAGTGGCAAGATGTCGAGGGGGGCTCGATGGGTGCTGAATTTGGTCCGTTGTACAGTCGGAATTGTATGTTAGCTAGCATTAACGTGAACTCGTGCTCACGTACGCACACCGCCATCTAATCTTGAGAAAAATATGCCAGTTACGAGATTCTCTTTTGAAGATGGTTAAGAGATATATCCTCGCCCATATCAACCGTCTTGCCGATTTGAAGAGCATGCATATGCCACCGAGAAAGTTCATAGCTTATGCATACCTTGCCCATGATCCGCTTCCAGCCTGGTGCTTTTCGCTACTCCACGTCCGTATCGTACTCAATCGAGACCGTTCCTCATCGCATGTCGTCTTCTTTATCTGGTCTGTCCAGCACCAAACGCTTCGCGGCGCCGTTCCAGAAACGGGCTGGAACATCCCGAAAGCCCTTTGGGTCGTAGTCGTCCTCGTCCTCCCACCACTCCTCATACCCATCGTAAATAGTAAGAAGATCCAGATTGAATGATCTCAAGTGATTGAGGATGGGCTTGTATGATACGCCTTCCATCGATCGTAGGGTGACAGCTCGCAGGCTACCTTTGGAAAAATCCAAGAATGTCAGCAGTCTTAAGTCTGATTGCAATGCATCGGTGATACAGAACTCTTCGAGGCTGGATACGAGCAGTGCGTCGTCAACGGAGAAGTGCTCTTTATCGATGTCAACGAAGGATGACTCTACGGACAGAAAACGCAACGCTGGTAGAATGTCCGTTGTCAGTGGCACCGAGAATCGGGGGAATCGGCTTAAACTAGACTGAGAATGAGGAATGGTGTAGTGATCTCTCAAGATGAGTTCCTCTTTTCCACGAAGTATGATCTCCATGGTAGTCAGAGGTGCGCATGTGAAGAATTGCCGAGGTAGGTTCATTTCGACTGCCAGCTCCAGGACCTTCGGTGTCAACTGCATGGCTGCCATGGCTTCTGCCAATATATGCAAGCCAATATTCTCGCTACGGCACTCGTACTCTGTGCTGGTTCTGGCGCTGAAATCGAGTCCCACAGAACGACGATCTTCCTTTGAGTACTGTGTTGCGAGTTTCCTGAAACGTGCCGGAATGCCGAAATACTCGGACTCATAGCAGACATGGCGGAGATTCTTTACAGCGTCTAAACACTCAGAAAGTGATTCGATCAAGTCCTGAACACCTTTGCGGGCTTCGCTACCCATGCCAGAGGACGTGTCGAGTGCAGTAGAGCCTGCCTGCCAAATTTCGGGGTACCAAGCATTGTCCATTGAACGTATTCGTATCAGCTCTTTTCCCCATATAGGTTCCATCGCAGCTGGAACTGGGGTCGGAACGGCGCTACTGGTACGCTGTAAAGGATACGAAACATGAACGGTGCAACAGCAAAGGTGAAGTTTCTGGATCCATGGTGCTAAGTCTCTGCTTCTGGATACGGCGGCGAGGTGCTCCATGCTCTCTTTCGATCGTATGCCAAAGACAGCCTCACCGATGACATTCGTAAACGCCCTCCAGCTGCTGTCCTTGAGTGTTCGGCCGACAAATCGGTGCGCAAGGTGCACTGATGCAAAGCAAGTACCGGAAGCGATCTCGTCATTGCAACGCAAGTGAGGCATCGAGGAGTTGGCGTACGTCACTGGCGGCCTCACGTCTCTAACAAACCTGATGAAGATGTTTTCTATGAGCTCGGCGGGCAGCTTCTCGAGAGAGCTCGCGCCGGCGAGTGGCAGACCGGGTGTGGTCGTCATGTTCGTGATAGAGCGATTTCGTGGCGCGCCACTTGCGTGGTGTTGCGAATGGGATAGTCTGCAGTCGGGGTGAGAAGTTGAAGCGGCGGCGATGTGTGAGGAGAGAGAGGGCGAGGTAATAGATCATTGAAGTGCTGGAGGGCATTTCAGGTAACGCGCTAACGTCGCGCTAGTGACTTGGTAAAGGCAGGAGCGCACGAATATGCTCGTCATCCTTGAGTCCGTTTGCTCATACGACATTTGGTTTGACCTGAAGATTTGACATAATAGATACGAGCATTTCAGTAGCCACTGTTGAAGGTCGTGAAAGGTAAACCGAATCGAATCGTCTAATTACATGCACATCAGCTCCGATCTATCATGCTGCGGATGACGGATGTTTCCGGTGATACGACTATCGTGCAAGAGCGTTGAAAACTTGGAAGCCGTGTCTGTGTGTATGGAGGTAACACCTAAATCACGAGGCTCAACATCGCGTGCCCAGCCGTTCCTGACTTTTATCCTTTCGATGAGACCCTTTGCTCAAGTCTGGAGGCAGCGGTGCGGAAGCTGAATGCTAAGACTGGCCGACTCTTCTAACCATTCAAGCAAAGCGAGCAAGGATGATATCCAGAGCGAAGCCCTACTGAAACATGTAGCCTGTTCGTCCTCGATACCATATACATGTACAGATTCTTCTACTTCACTTAATGATCACCGGTGATGAACAGGGAAATTTATTGGGATTTATGATCTCGTTGTGAGACCGCAAGCCCTTCTATCTGTGCTTGTCTCACCAATTCCTGGCGCCCCTTGTACTATCAACGACCGCATCATGTACTACCCCAGCAGAGCCTCTTCATCCTCGGATACGAATAGCTCGCCATTGCCGACGATGCCCTTCCAGTAGTTCTCAAGCGCCTTTCGGAACTCCGGCGGTCCTAGTGTAACATCTTCCATGAGCCACTGGTACTTGTTCTTGGGTAGATTTACTAGAACATCTGAGCCGAGCTTCACGTCGCTCTCGGACTCCTCAAGATACTTCACCCGGAATCCTTCTCTCATACAGATGTTAGGAGTGTCCAGCGCCAGGTCCTTGGCGATGTCGAGGACGGGGCCGTAGTCGAGATCCTCTATGGAGTCAATGATGAGGTGCCGGACTGTACTACCATAAGATCGTAAGAAAGTATGGAACGTTGGTTCTTCTGCATTAACGTTCATGATCATAAGTTTCGAGATCGCTGGACGATCGGACTCTGAAGATATCGTAGCTACGGGAACATATCCCATGTGACAATAACCAGCATGGTCGATAGTCAATACTTCAAGAGAAGGGAACAGCGTCTTGGTTATCGCGGTCCGTGGCTCATGTCTCGACCCGCCACCAATCCAGAAGGGGCAATGTGAGTTTGTGAGAGACAGAGTATGAACCGCTTCGAAAACTTTGGCGACGATATCTGGCGGTGTTGAGGTAATGAATGCGTGGTGTTCGTCGAGATCGACTGCAAGACTCATGATATGAGCTGTAGTGCCTGCCTTTGCCATGGCTCAAGTCATGAGCTCAAAACCAACGCCAGCTATGAAGGCGGATGACGAGAAGTCCAACTCACCGTCAGCCCATGTTACAAGCGAGCGCAATGTGCGAATCAATCTATGATAGCGACCAGGAGGCGTAACATCGGCGTGATGATAGCACATGTGACTCAGGTTCTTGAGACTAGACAATACGGTGGTAATCAATGCTTGTAGGGCGAAAAAGTCTTTTTCGCGACGTGGAGCGGAGGGCACTGAGCTGCTTGGGGTTGACCGCTCTTCTTCGGACCAGCGTGACCAGGCTGCCGGAAACCAACTTGCCTCCTCCCGACGTATCAGAGCCAATTCTTCTTCTTGGGAATCCTCCGTGGGAGAAGCATAGTCTGGATGGATATCGAGTGGTTGGTTGCAAGCAAGCGTGAGCTTGTTCACCCATGGCGCCAGATCTTTGCACTCAGCCACGGCTGCCAAGTGGCCGCAGCTTGCTCTTGATTTGATGTCGAAGACGGTTTCACCGAGGAAGAAACCGAGTGCTCTCCAAGAGCAGGTATAGAATTTCTTGCAGCTATGGCGGAAGGCGAGAGACGATTTCACGTGACTTTGCTGTACTCTCGAGTCGCGATGGACGTAGTTCGCATCCAGAATCGGTCGCACGTTATCTTTGACCACGTACAAGAGGACTTGCTCCAGGAGTTCGGCGGGTAGAGCTTCGATCGGACTTGTGGCGCGCTCAGCAATCGCAATGAGCTGCTCCATACTGGCGACTATCGATGCTGCCGACGTTCAGTGCAGCTGTTGTTTCGCGTCGTGGTGTAGGATTGATCGAAGAAGGCGAGGTGAGATACGAGGTGAGCGAGAGAGAGAGACAGAGAGAGAGGAGTTGTGGTGCCAAGACGACTAACGCGCAAACCCGGGACGCGCTGACACGTGACGATATGGTCTTTCGAGATCCCAAGTGTCATTTGAGCGAGACGAATGTAGAAACGATGATGCTCTGAATATTGCGCGAAGTAAATTTACTTCTTAGATTCCAAAAGAAGGAAAGAATGCCATGAGACGAAGCAGATAACTGCTCACCGGAAACAAGGAAGTAGTGAAGAGACGAAATGAAACATAGCAGCATACTACAATTCGGTGGGGAGTCAACACAATTACCGCGTTCTCGATCATCGCCATCCTCTCGTGCACAGCCCTATAAGTTCTCTCCAACGTCCCTCTTGAGACCGGCCCCCTCAAAAACAACGTCACAATTGCCCATCACCCCATCCTCCCACCATATTCTGACACGGCTGACAAAAGAACGCAATACTTTCTCTCTCGCCCCAACGATCCCCTTGCTCACACGGCGTTTCCACCTAATGCAACTGATCATCCGACTACCTCATCAACAGATTGAGGGCTCTCACGGCATCGGCCTGGCCAAAGAAGCGTGTAAAATGAGCGAAGATTAGGTTAAAGGATGAGCGCGAGGTGTTGTGATCGATGAGCGTGAAGAAGCCGTGGTGTTCTGCTGCATTGACCAAGTCAGAGGTGATTGTGTCGATGCGGGGGTCGCAGTCGTGTAGTGAGATGGTTGGGATGGCTCGGTTGATGTATGTTGATACTGCTGTTGTGAGTGAGTGAGTGTGTCGTGAGGTGGCTTTTGGAGATGTGGAGATCAGTGCTAGGAGGCCGTGTTTGTGAAGGAGGGATTGTGATAAGCAGCATCGACATTGGCAGACGAGCAACACGTTTTCAATTCACTCTCGTCATGTTGATGTGGTAGTGCTCACTGCCTCGAATTCTGTACCAGCAGATAAGTCTAGGTAGTTATCAGCAACGTAACGGCAACATGCCTACACAGCGTTTCTCAAAGATTATCACGACGACGAATATTGTGCTCAACTTAGTCTTCGATTATGAGTAGGAGTGCACTTCGTGGCTCTCACTACGTTGACTACCATGTGACACTCACCTCCGCAGTTCGGCGAAACATTCCTGCCCTCAATATCTGTATCGAAGGGTCGAAGATAGCCAGGCAATAGATACACCGTATTCCATTGAATATGACGAAACGTAATGCAGTGAGCATTCGGATCATGATGCGCGATAGGCGACAGTGCAGACCAAAGACCGAGTCAATATCCAAGAATCCATACTGTACGTTCCAAGAAAAAACCGATAGTCGAAAACAGGATCCTAGATATATCGAATGTGATGATGCGACTAGGTTCGAGCGATCCGATTGGGTGCTTGGTCTGATCAATTCGCTTTTCAGCCTGGTGTCCCTGATCGACAGCAGGGTGATTTTCCATAGGTAAGTTTTGCCGGAAGCGAGGATTGATCACGATCCACCGAGGTTTAACGGATGCTAACGGCTGCTGATCGCTGCGTTTGTTGGTAATAGCCCGAGCGGAAGGATGAATTATACGAGCGGACGTTGGAAGCTGCTCGGCCCCACGTGAAAACAATGACGCTTGTAGCGCCACACGTGTGGAGGGAGTCAATCAATAGTTACGTCCCACTCGAAAAGGACCTACTCGCACGTTTCGAGCATCTTCCGCAGCACTCCCATAAGTGTGCCGTTCTCGAGAGCAGCTGCGACCCGCTCCTTGTCTCCTAGCTGCTTGTTGACCGCCTCATCGGTGCTATGCGTGCCCTTCTTGATGCGTACGTCCACACGGAAGCGAGGCGGTAGCGCCTGCTCCAGCCGGACTCGCACGCCCAGGCCAATGACAGTGGCCAGCGAGCAGTGGGTGATGGTGGGCGTGATCTCCACGAGGACTGTGCTGATGGACGAAAGCGGGGAAGTGGGCGGCTGGATGTGAATGTCGGGCAGGTTTACGACAGACAACGAGCCGAGGGAGAGAGGATGCTCGGGGTCGCAGATGGTGGAAATGAGGTCTGTCATGCGTGTGGTCAGCGGGATGTCGGTCATGTCGAAACGGGCAGGCACGAGGACACACCATATATTTCTTGCTCATCTATGTTCTCAACGACATCGTCATCAGACTCGCTCGCCGAGACTGACTCCTCGAAGGGGTCGCTCAGGTAGTTGTAGCGCGGTACGAGGTCATCAAACAAGCCTGAACCGCCGTCATCACGCCTCTTCACTGCCTCTTCACTGCGGCGCGAAGGCAGGTCGGAGGGGTTCAGGATGGTTGGGTTCGCGTTGTCCTTGTCGTCCATGGCGGCTCTTCGGGATGTACGTGTCGAACAGGGTCACGAGAAGATGCTGGGCGAGTGTTTAGTGGTCGGTCGTGGTTGCCGGGTGTATCTACTGCGTGGGTGCTTCTAGGGAAGGTGCGTTGTTCGCTCTTGCCCCAGCAAGAAAGTGTAGGCTTGGCACCCCTCTACCGTGGATGCGTCATCCAAATAGTGGCTTACGAAAGCGATTATTGGGTACGTTTCTCCTGCCGCCGGCACGCTGCATGGGAAAAGCACTTAGCAATCGCTTCTCACATAATCTTCTGACTGATTACCCGTGATACAGGGCACGTCGCTCTGTGGGGCTCGCCTTCCTCAAGAGAAACCCCTGCACTGCTAGCGGCCCCTTGGACTTACACTCTGCAAGTCATCGACTTCGCTGCTTCAGCTGGACTCCACCACGATGCAGTCCTGTCGTCACCCTGGCGTCGTCGCACATTCTCGCCAGCCGCCCGTGTGGCCTTTGTGGAGGCCATTTTGCGGCTGACGCGGGCTATGTCGTTCCAACTAAAACGACCAGCACTTTCCCTCTCCTTCACCACGTCTGCTGTACAGGCTGCTGCACGGTCGTCTTTGGCTTACAAGGGTGTTATCTGTGCCAGGGTTCTTCGTACTGCAACTGGGCGTTGCCAAGCAGTTCTTTTGAGGCATAGTTTCGACGGCTGACAGCTGCTGGCGCTATTGTAGACGCGCCGAAGCCTTTCCGCGTTTTCTACGACGTCTGTGGATCCTCTCTGCATTTTGCGGAAGGACTAGGCAATTGTTGACCTCATCAACGTTGATCTTTGCTATCAACTGCCTTTTCACAAGCTTCACGCGGCCACGCCGACGAGCTCCTGCCATGGATTCGAGCTCAGAAGTTAGGACCAGGCATGCGATTGGTCGCGCAATCGCGAAGAACCTCGATCAAAATTTATCGTGTCCCTCGGGAGCAGCCGACCAGACGAATGTCGCCATTGCAGCCGACCGTGTGGCAACAAATCAGTCTCAAAAGGGGTGCTTTAACTTGCCCGGCTGCTTGGTCGCCGGCCATACAAACGCTCTTCAGCCTCCATGTCGATCAACTTAGTGGTTCAAACACCGGCGTGCGGTATGCACTCATTCTCACCACCACCATCGGTTGGCGAAGACATGTCGTGCGATCACCCGGGTCATGTCAGCGAATATCATACGGCCCAAGATCTCGGAATTCCAGAGGTAACACTGGTCCGGCGTTTTGGGGCAGTATTTATTATTGACACTCGTGTTCCCTTCCTGCAGAGCAATGCATGCTGTCTGTGCGAACCATCAATAAATGCCCGATCAACTATTTCGCAATTCGGCGTGCGCTGAAGAAATTGTTTCATGCGAGCTGCAGGCTCGTATGTGTCGTCCAAGCAGAGCTTTGTTGGCCACGCAATGCAGCCTAGTGTACGAGCCTTTTCACCGAGGCACTCGCTAGCACACACATTTCGCTCGAACGAGCCGCAAGGCGCGGGTGAGTTCATTCTCAACTTCTCAGGCAGTGTCGAATCTTCGATCGTGGAGCTGCTGCCGAAAGCCACGCGGGCGCCATGCTGCTGGTGCCGGTTTGAGCTGTGTCAGTCGTGCAGAAGCGCGAACAAGTACCGCGCCTCAGGCCTCTGATGGTGATGCGAAGACACACTGGAAACTTACTGCCCCTTACACAGGAGTCAGGACAGACGAGGCTTGTCAGGAAACAGCATGAATTTGATATTGTCTGGGTTCGGCATAATAGCTCGTCATCATGCCTGGTTCGAGAAGCATTATGGAAACAGATCCATCCATCATGGGCGACTGTTCTTTGGACCTTCCCAAATGACTTGGGAAGATTGCGCTGTCGTGCATGGGGACAGCATTGATGTCCAAGGAGGCACTACAGTTATTAACATTACAGACGAGGAGGACTGTACGACTGCATCCACGTGCAAGGTGTTCCTGGGGTGTTTGACTACACACAGCCCTATCAGAGCCAGGGCCTGACGTCCGCTTGTCTGAGACGTCTAACGGGCGGCAGCTCGACTTCTTTGACACACTCCAACCAATGCACCCGCCCCTGACGCCTCTTGGTACGCGCAGTCGAGCAGGACTGCCGTGCAGAGTCTGCATTGTGTGTGCTGAGTGAGATCAGAGAGAGGCGTTGCGTACGACGAGCAGCAGCTCAGCTGTCAGACTCTCGCCCCCGCCGCTTTATAATAGATGCGTCCAACAGCCCGCGCGACGGTAGCATTCACAATCCACCACTGCGTATGATTCAAGTTTTCCGATCCAAGACAGCAGACCCGCACCCCTGCACGCAAGCTCCAGGACCCCCACAGCACGGCAGTTCCCAGTGTGCCCGCTGCATCTCGAAGGCGGGCGCTCGCGCTTGTGTCCTTTTAACACTTTGCTCTAGCTTGATATTCGTTCGTGCGGCTCCCGGCGCCGTATCTGTGTACTCGTCTCGTCTACCCCTCGCAGCAGCACACCCTGACCCCTTCATACATTACGAACCCGCACTGGACACCACCCAAGGCTTCTCAGGAGATCATATTCCACGACGCCACTACTGCACGCGTGAGCCACACTGCGAGCCCGCTCCTGTGCGTCTTCAACCCCGGCATGCCTGACCTGTTCTCCACCCAGCAATCCTATGCGCCCTGATCTGCCCTGCCGTATAACCCATAACCATCGTCACCCGGCTCTACGGAGATTTCTAGTTTGCGATAGACGTTTGCGACAGCTTCCTCCGCGGCCACCTTGCGACTTGCAGCTCTACCGTGGACAATATTGACGTTTCCGTCCGCGAGAAGACAGCCGTTCAGAATCCGCCGTCGCGTATTGCTGCCATTGGTCGCCCGTCGTCGACCGCACAACCTCACACTATTCTAGCGGACTGCCGACGACCCCGCCGCGACCGCTGCACCCGGCCGCAGCGCAGCTAACTCGTGAAGAGGTATCTCAACCAGAACTCAAATGCCCACCGAGACAACTGGCCGGCCGCTGCTGCCCCAGACGGCGCAAATGCAGAGCTTCACGTTTGCGCCGCCAACGCTGGCGCCGCGCGAAAACCAGCGGAGTGAGTTTTGTCCTCGCTCCACTTTCCAGCCGTCGGGCAGCAACTGACAGTGTGATGTAGACTATGTTTTCGTAGACGAGCACAATAGGCACAAACGTCTGAAAGGTGCGCAGTCTCTAGCATTGCTGCATGCGCAAATTTCAATAATGCTAATTATTAGTAGTCATGAGAGCATGCGAGGGTTGCCGCAGACGCAAGATCAAATGTGATGCAGCGACAACGAATGCATGGCCTTGCGCCGCGTGCATCCGCCTGAAGCTCAATTGCGTACCACCAACCGTGAGCTACGACAAGGACTTCAACGAGTCGCAGACGTATGAGCTTGAGCCAAAGCCCTTGGACTATGCTTCGTCCGATGAGCATTCTCGCCAGGACTACTCTCGTCATCCGTCCATGGCCCATGGTGGCATGCACCATCAGATGCCCCCTTCCATGCCCACTCCAGTTTCGAGCATTTACCAAAACTCGCCATATGCCGATCAGCAGTCACACGAACAAATCCACTATCAACCCATGTCACAGCCGCAAGCCGTGCAGCAACCAATGAGCTATTCGGCACCACAGGCGTACTCGCAACCTTCGGCACCCCCACCTGCAATGACTATGACTCCTCCAGAGTCAGAACCCGCATGGCGCAGCGACTCCGTGTCGAACATCACTGATGCGTTGGGCGAGCTCAAAATCGACCACACGGCAGTTGGTGAGCATGAACCCGAGATGGACCATTCGGCAGTCACTAACTCTTACAGCGCCATACATTACCAATATGAAGAAGGCTTTAGCAGAAACGCCCGCCCAAGAAGAGTACGAGGTACAATTGCCTGCTTCAGTAAGACTCGATCATACTGTCCGGGTACCACCGGAGATGATGCCCTCCGAAGAGCAAGCCTTGCATTACTTCGATTACTACTTCGCCAATGTTCATCCTTATTGCCCCGTCATCAACAAAGCCTACTTCTATCAGCAATGGCAGAGCGCTCGCGACTCGATCTCTCCGCTTATGCTTGAGGCGATCTTCGCATGTTCCACGCTCATGTTGGGAGATATTGAGGAGGGCAGCAGGTGGCTAGCCCTAGCAACGAGTTAGTGCTCTTGGCGCACCCAGTTCTGGCGATCGCTGACAACGCGTAGAGCACGAAGAAAGCTTCAAGGACGTATCACGTTTAAGCACAATGCAGGCGATGGTCCTCCTGCTGAAGGCGCGGGAGGCTTCACCCAAGCGAGGCTACTTCTGGCGCTCGTGGATGGCCACTGTCAGCCTTGTAGCGATGGCCAAGGATCTTGAATTGCACGACCATTATGACACGCATCAGATGGGCAAGTCTTGCGGTTCGACACAGCACGACTGCGTTGCGAAAACAAGAGTGTGGCAGATGTGCTTGGTGTTTGAGGCCATGATTGGCGGGCCCCAAGGTAAGGCAAACGGCCACTTGATTGTAACTTTGTGCTTATTGTGTCCAGGACGTTACGACTTTAGCGTTGAGGCGGACACCGTCGATTATGACATGCCTCGACCCATTCCTGGGCAAGACGCTACCGAACTTCAGATTGCACGCCAATTCACCCAGTATACCCGTGTCTGCAAGAACGTCTACCAGTCCGCTCTGATGTTTGGCAAGCTCAAAAAGAAGACGGTGGACTGGGCATTGGATCCGGCTTTCGTGGCTCATAACACAGACTTCTCGTTGTGGCTACGGGAGGTACCCGAAGACATGCAGATTGTGTATCCGCCAGAT
>Ga0265780_10003057_pt1 | contig 22240 bp, 18 predicted proteins | sample P1T30metagenome_FD_192432 | JGI IMG/M metagenome (GOLD analysis project Ga0265780, IMG submission 192432) | Plant litter microbial communities from East Loma Ridge, Irvine, California - P1 T30 | ecosystem: Environmental > Terrestrial > Plant litter > Unclassified | place: USA: California...
CAGCGAGCTGACCACTTGTATTGTAGTACAAACAAGTACCATAGTATTTCGCACATGAAAGAAATTCCGGACGATCATCAACATAGGGCACTGTAATCCATCTACACATTCACGAATACATCATCACACTTCCCCCAACACCACCCTCTACCCATCCAAAGCGGGATAAAAATACTCCCTCACCCGCGGCACCTCCCCCGCCTCAATCTCCTCGCGACTATACCAATCCGACCTTGCCAAAATCCCAATCGCCCGTACCCGACACCCCTCTCCGCCCGCCAAACCACAACACGTTTTGCGCATCGCATCCGCCAACCTCATCGCCTTGCACGAACCCATGACGCCCACATCCCTCTGCATGCTAGCCATGATCAGCCACTTCTCTAGCTCGCGGAACTGCACGACTTCGACGGCGAGGCTGTGCGTCCAGTGTTTGGTGGTTCGCGGCGTCTTGGTGTTCGGGTTGATGCGGAAGCCGAGGGTGCGGAGATGGGGGTGGTTGGAGCGCAGGGCGCGGAGGTCCGGGAGGGTGGCGGCGTGGGTGCCGATGCTGAGGATGCATGTCTCAAGCGCCTCGTGGCTCTTGAGTGCGTCGATGACGGGCGTGGTTGTCCAGGTGGATGTGGGGTCGGGAAGGCTGCAGATGAAGGATCTGAGGGTGGAGAAGGAGGAGAGGAAGGGGAGGAGGTTTGTTAGGGACAACGGGTGTGTGGACGTGTAGTTTCCGATTTCGAGGGTGTGCAGGTGGATGTTGGGAGTTAAGGTGGGGAATATGGCGTCTGTGTTGTCGCACTGGTGCAGGCGGAGGATGCGGAGGGTTGAGAGGGCGATGGAGACGTTTATGCTCGTGGCGAGGTGCTCGAGTTTGTAATCGTCGAAGATGAGCAGCGCCTGCAACAGGCCGTAGTACGACTACTATAGGCCTCGGTTAGCTACGCTACTGCCACCCCCAGGGTGAATTACTTACGGAGGTGACGCTCCGGGTAAGGCCTACGAGCCGTATACCGTAGTACTGCCAAGATCACGTGTTCTCATCGTAGGGGGGTTCTGATTGGCTCGCGGAGCTGGTAGGGGTGCTGGTGGAGGAGCTGGTGGAGGAGTTCGAGGTGGAGGAGCCCTCGAGGGAGCTGGTGGGTGTGCTGGAGTTCGAATCGATTACTTGACAGGAGCGCTTTTTATCGACGTTTTGTACGTGTTTTGCGAGCTCCGCGAGTGGGCTCTTCACGACCCTACGCTGAATCCAATTCTTCTGCAGTTGTAGCGCCTCTATAGCGTCCCTAGAAAGTGAATTGCGATCGCACGTGATCGTCCGACGCGCTGATGAGAAGCAACGCTCACACTCGCAGCTCGTAGATGGGATGGAGAGGAAATCGACGGCGATTTTGAAGAGGATGGGGTACGTCTTTTTGCCTACTTGGAGCCACCATTCGAAGGGCTTTTTAAGTAGCTTAAGCTCATGCTCACTCGCTGTTGTTAGGTCAGTTACTAGTGCGTCAAAGTACTCCTTAAGCTGCCTAACTCGCCGCTGCTTCTTGTTCTTGGAGTTGGTAAGGAGGTGGAGGTCCACCGCCATTGCCGCCTCGTACAGGTCGTTTTTGGTGTCGCTTTTAGGTAGTTTTCGACGCGTTGGGAGCGGCAATTGCGAGCTTTAAGAGTCGTTAGCAGCCTTACTGCTGAGGTAGTGTTTAAGCACGTGATCTATAGAGCTTTTAGCCTTCCTGTACTACTCAGGATAGTGTTTCTACTAGCTCTAGAACTAGTTATAGCAAAGCCTTAGGTGTAGCATAGTGGCTACAGCGTAGTAACTAACGCCCGGTTCTATTACCAGCCGATTAAAGTAGGTGTTGAGCTTTTCTAGGCTAAGGGATATTGCTGAGGTTAAATATTGACTGTGTGTGCAGTCTTTCGCTCGGGTAAAATAAGCCTACAAAGCTTATAAATTAAGTAACGTTTGCTATAGAGACCTGAAGCCTGACACGCTGTTGTTGCTCTCTAGCCGCTTTGTTATCTGGTATAGAGCCTCTAGAAAGTTAGTAAGGTCCTTTACGTTATCCTAATCGTCGTCGGTAAGCGCGTTAGTAAGAGGGTTGTAGTCGTCGTTGTTTAGCGTCGTTTGCTGCTCGCGGAGGCGTCTATTAAAGCGCTAGATATAAGGTTTTAACTTAAGGCAGCGGAGTAGTATAAGATAGACGCTGTTCTACCGTATACTACTGTCTTGTACTAGCTGCAGTGAGTTGAAACAGAACAGGAGCTCCTTATTAACCTCTTATTGCACCTTATTAAACAGCTTGCGCCGCTTGTAGGATGCGCAGACGCTGTTTACGAAGTTATAGAGCTTCCCTATAACACTAAGACGACGGTGTAGAGTAAACTGCTCTATTATAGCAGCCTGGGCTAGCTGCTATTTAAATTTAGTAACGTTTCTACTGTATAGAGTCGCCTTAACGATAAGGTTAATAATATAGCCGGCACAGCGTAAGTAGTAATAAGGCTCGAGGTTAACGTTAGGGTAGAGATTAAGGCTGCGTATAAGCTTCCCATTGTTACTGGTCGCGTTATCGCCTACAAAGCAATAGAACTTTCAGGATATTTCGTAGTTATTGAGTACAGCGCGTACGACTTGCTCTTAGGCAGCTCTAGTATAGTCTCCAAATAGGTTGCGGAAGGCGATTAATATATCCCTCTGTTTAAAGTCAGCATCTGCGTATATAAAATCAGTTTTGGTGTTCCTTAGAGTTCCTCGCTTCGCATCTAGCGGCCGTCTAAGCAAGGGCAGGCAGCGTTCTCGTTAGCTAGAGAATTAGAGCTCAAAGCTTAGGCTAAACCTTACCTACGAAATAGGCGACGACACTAAGAAAACTTAGATAGTTACTCGCCGTCTATATATCTAACGACACGCTGATTCTGCTCGTAGATAAGTGCAAAAGCTCCCTAATCTCGCCCTTACGCTCTACTAGTGTATCTATTATATACTCCCTTACTGTATTGCTTGACCTTAGCAGCGCAGGCAGAAGAGAGCTCCGATTCTATATAAGCAAGCCTTGAAACTCCGGCGCGGTTGCAACACTAAAACTAACGTCCTTAGAGATTACCTAGTCTATAAGAGTACTCTAGAGTGCTTCTTCTTGCTATAGAGTATAAGAAACTCCTCCTCTACTACCTGCTACCTTAGCTGCTTTGAAAGGTAACGAGAACTGCGCTGTAGAGGCTCCCTCAGGCAGCAACCTAGTATCAGAATCGATTCGATAGACCTTAATTATATGATCAGTTATATAGCAAGTTCTATTCACTACTTTAGCGTTGTTGAGCTAATGTTTCTGGTGGCACTGCTTGCAAAGCTATAGTCGCTGCTTAGTACCCTAAGCGTCCTCGTACTCTAGCTCAACTCTATACTGCTATATAGATGACGCCTCCCGACCGCCCTTAAGCACGCTCTTATGCTTCACTTTATAGCCCAAATAGTAGGCGACGAGGGGCTTCGAATAGAGAAACACGTGATCGAAATCGACCTCAAAAGCCTCCCCCACGACGCAGTAATCGCCATCAGGCAGCTGCTGAGAACGACGCTCTAACGAGGGCGCACAGGCTTTTTAGAGCCTTCGGGATGACGCCAAATAGGTGATAGTAGGGCTCCTGGAGGAGCTGGCAATTGCTTGCAAACGAGCGGTTTAAGACATAGTGTTGAGGGCAATAACGAGGTGAGAAAAATGAGCTTGTGGTGACGATTTGGGTGCGTACAGCTGCTCTTATATACCCAGGACGTTCACCTGAGCAACGAGCCTAATAGGAGGTTCTGGGGCCCTTAGGCGCGATGACGCGTTAGGCAGTCTCAATTTGGGTGCAAATTGCTAACAAAACTAGACTCCTTGCAGCCACCCGACGCCTCCGAGCCCTATAACCAGCCTCTAACTCCACCGCAAATTTCCGACGATAGGCCTGTAATACGACCTCCCTGACGATCACCATTACGCTTACGAGACCCACCTATTCACTCTCGGTTATCTATCGTCAACTACTACAGTAACCGTAACAGGCTACCATGGTAGTACGGCCTGTTGCAGGCGCTGAAGATGAGCTCCGTCAAGCTAACGGGCTTGTGCGGGTGGTAAAGGCCCAGGCTCTTGATTGGATCGTTGTAGACGGCGTTCATGGAAGGCCCTCGATTGTCCTTTCCCGAGAGCTTCATCGATTCGAGATGCCGTACAACAACGCCACCGAAACCGTGCATGACATCCCTAACTACCCCAAAAGGAGTTCCGTAGACCTCGCGTGCGTTGCCATGGGTAGTGTCAGAGTATCCAGCGAAGCCTATCTCGCGCAGCATTTCCTTCCCGTCTTGCATTTTCGCCTTAAAATTGATGTGTATGTGGCAGTCAGATACATCACGTCGTTTAGCACGGCCGTGAGCTCGAAGAAATTTTGTCTGAAGAGGCGAAGCGATGGGTAGAGTGAGAATTCGGAGCTGCGATCTCAGTCTGTCTACGTCGTCGCTGGTCAGAAATTCAAACAGGGACCTATAAGCTATGAGGCCGAGCGTGCCGACTATGCGCAGCGACTGAAGTGCTGGGATGTTTTTTTAGGTGGGAGAGCAGTCGCCTGAAACTGTCCACGCTTCCTTTGTCCGAAGTCCGCAGTTCCAAATGCCGGGTGAACTTTGATAGATTTTGAAGTAGATTCTCGACATCCTTGATGTCGTTTGTATCTTCTGTGTTCGTGATTGTAATGTCTCTGAAGCAGACCTCGGTCCCAATACGGGTGTGCTGCTTAGAGATTTTCAGGAGGGAGACTTTGGTTTTCCTGTCGCACTGTATCTTGTTAATAGGTGTTCCACTGTTTACGGTTTGAGCAAAAACACTCATGTACTTACAAAGCGGTGTATCGAAATTAAGAGTTCCTCCGGAAGACCGCGAAAGATATCTGACGGGGGATGAGGAGGATGATTGGGCGGTAGCTTCTTCCGTCTTTTGAGTTTCGGCGTAGTTTGAGGAGCATTGAGAGGCTCAGGAACGGCTGTCCATGTCTCTGCAGACGTTCCGATGGCAGTTGTTGCAGACTCCACCGACTTGGACCTAGCTCGTTTCTGCGGACGCAAATTGTATCCTGGGGTGTTCGATGCCATTTCGATAGGTGGTTGAGCTTCAGGATAGTAGAGTAGAGTAGAGTAGAGTAGAGTAGAGTAGAGTTGTATGCCTTGGTCGAATATTTTTGTAGCAATTCTCGCACTCTTCTTATATCAATAGGCGTTGGCCTAGCGGCTAAGAGGGAGGTCTGTGCAACTCCGCTAGGGAAAGGCATCGGCTTAGGCGCAGTGATATAAGGGAAATAGAAGAGTTCCATCTCATGAGCGCTGTGAAGATAGCGAATCTCATTACTAGCTTACCTCACTTTCACAAGTAGAATAGCACTGTTAGAATCTGGTCAGCAAGCAAGCCTACGAAGTTACCTGCAAGATATTGCAGAGATGTGTAGAAACTACGAGTCGGCTACACAAGAAGCACGGGAAGAATGTGCAGCACAGGGCTGCGTCAATTGCTGTTCGTGAACAGATCACATGTTGTATTACTGTGTCGATAATCCCATGTCAGTCATCTCATATCAAAGAAGCAACCCTTCTTTCACCTTCCCCAACACCGCGCACCTCCGCGTCAAGCAACCCAAATGTCGCTCCATGAAAACCCAGCGCAAATACACGAGCCAAACAATCGAACATAAGCTTTGAATTTGACATAGCAATATCTTTCAATTCCGCCTACATGCTCTCTCTCTCTGTCTCCAATCCAAAAGTCCGTTGCTTAACTTTGCGATGCCACACAACCAACCACAACCCTCCAGTACCAAATCAACAGCAGAACGAATCAACAGTATATGCGGGTATCTCAACAGCCTACTCAGGCGGCGGCGTCGGCAACCTCCCCTCCACTTCGGCTTCCTTCTCTCCACCACCATTCCTCTCCGGACTGGGTGGACTAATGACAACCTCGACGTCCGCCTCGGCATCGCCGCCCTCCTCTCTATTCCCCTCTTCCTCAAGAATCGTATTGGGACTCATCACACTACCCTCATCATCGGTTTTACTCGCCTGTTGTCTGCGATTTCGCCTTCTTTGGCGCTCAGTATCTGCAGATTCTCTTCTCCGTCGGACAGATAGACTGCCGTCTTTATTGAGTGATGAGCCACCTTGTAGTCCTTCGAGCATCGCAGCTGCGCGGTCTGCAATATCGGCAGGAGCTTCGGGGTCAGCCGTATCGCTGGTCGGTGACACGATGGCCTTGGCTGCTGGGTCGTCGCCTTCGGCAGCGGAGCCTTCGGCGCCTTCCTCGACATTGATGCCGAGCTCGGGGATCTTCTGACCTGACGCAACGCGCACTTGGTGCTTGTCCTTGAGGCGCGCACGGCGGCGGCGATCTCTTTGGTCGCGCGCCTCTGGTTTAGCGGCACGCAGCTTTTGGAGCAGATCGTCCATTGCGCCGGTTGAGGCGGGAGATTTGGGCGCATCGGAGTCGGAAGAGAGCGCGGATGGCGAGAGAGGGTTGAGGGCAGCTTGTTTGCGGCGCATGGAGATTTCGTTGCGGCGCCATTGGTCTTCGAGCTGGGTGTTCTTTTCGCGGGATTTCTGTTTCGGTTAGCATAACTTCACGAGGGCGGATGTGGTTCAGACTAACCTTCCACTCCTGAACAAAGTTCGCCAGCTTGGCAAAGAACTCTCTCCGCGCACTGTCGTCTGTTGGATCTTCGCCATAGAACGCCATGATGTCGTCGTAGCTCTTTTGCATATCCTCGAGGAAGACTTGTAATTGCTCCGCCTTCCTTCTCGCCTCCTTCATGCTCCTTTGCACGACAATGGCGACCTTATCCTCTGGATGGAACTTGGTGGGATCGGACAAGTTACCAGCGTCAAGCGACATCTGAACGTTCTTGATGTTGTCAATGTACTTCTTCGCGTCTTGGACGAGCTGCTCGACATTGATCTTCTGTGCAGTGATGACGCCACCAATCTCGTCGGTGAAGCCTTCCCAGCCAGAGTACTGGTTGCGGACGATACGTTCAACGAGATCGGCAAACGTAGACTCGTTCTTGTCATCCTTCAGCATACCCAGTCGTGAAAGCGTCGAAAGCTTGAAACCATTGGCCTGTTTGTTGGCGTCGTTCATGAAGTTACCAATATCGAGAATAAGTCCAAGAACACTGATCAGACTTGTTGAATCCCTCAAGCTTTCCGACACCCGCGAGACTTCCAAAAGCTTGTTTGAAATCTCGTCATACTCAGTCTCGTATGTCCGAGTCAGTGCGAGCGCCCGCATCCTACTCTTCCAGTAGCCATGAAGTTCATAGGCAGTGTAAAGGTAGATTTGATCCTCTCTTGTCAACTCGCTAGGATCCTGCTCGCGAGTGCTTGCGACAGCGTTATGCCCGGTCCAATCCTTTGCATACGGCGCCATGAGTTTGGCAGTGTTATCCGGAATATCGCAGAAGTCGTTCTTCTGCAGAAACTCCATGACCACAGGGTCGTCCAGGATTCTGGTATCACAATGGATGACCATGTTAACAAAGTCCTCAACCATAACGGATGAGAACTTGGCCATGCTAATCTGGAAGTTGTGCATGAGATCGCGTGAGATGATTTGCTTCTTCTCGTTCTTCTTGTCTTGCTTCTTGCCCAGCTGCTTGATCTCCTTGGCCATGAAGAGTTTCTCGACTTCCTCAAGTACACCCTTCTTCGACAGCTCTTGGTACTTCTCCTCCTTTTCTTCAGAGGTGAGACCACGCGTGGCCCATACGGTGGTCTGCGGAGAGTCGACCTTCTCCCAATGCAGTGCTTTGAGCTTCTTCTTAGGACGTGGCCCAGATAGCGACACCGAAGGTGCACCGTGAAAGCCAGGAGCCTTGGGCATGAAGCCGGGTCGTTTGCTGCCTGGCATAGGTGGTGGCGGCGGAGGTGGCATGCTGCCATCTCCAGGCATAGGGGGTGGTGGGGGAATGCCCTTCATACCAGGCATTGGCGGTGGTGGGGGAATGCCAAAGCCAAGCTTGCCTGGCGGTGGTGGTGGAGGGGGAGGAATATTAGCATTAGTGCCGGGCATAGGCGGCAGAGGGGGAATGTTAGCGGGAAATCCGAGGGCACCGGGCGGTGGAGGAGGTGGTGGTGGGATACCAGACTTGGCGGCATCCGTGTCTGCAGGCGTCTTGGGAGAGTCAGATTCGAGACTTGGATGTGAAGGTCCGGTAGTAACACCGTCGCCACCATCTTCTGCATCGGAATCGTCGTACGTCTTGACTTTTGAGGATATCTCTCCCAGGAGGGCATTGGCTGTCGATGTACTGAGCTTGGGCTTGTGCATCTGGATAAGACGAGGCTTCTCGATGATCATGTCCTCGTCGTCTCCCAAGTCTGAGAACTCGTCTTCGCCAGGCTCTCCAGGAAGACCTGGAAGAGGTTTCCTGCGAGGAACGACACTCTTTCCACGACGCACGGAGCCGAAAGCGCCAGGCTCCAGGCCTTCGAATTCTGCTTGCGACTGTTCGCCCATGGAGCCCTCCATCTTCTCTCGCAACTCTCGGAGCTTCTCGCTGGGTTGCATCTGCAGAGTCTTGCCTTCGAGGGTGGCCTGGGTCCTGGCACGCTGTAGCTGGATTTCGAGTCTACCCATCAAGCGTTCGCGGTCCATGATACCCTGCATCTGTGCCGGGTCTTGAGCAGCCAAGCCCTCCTTGCCGCCCTTCTTCGCCGCAGAGTCAGCCACATCTTGTGCGTCCCTGAGCATGAGATACAATTCACGTGTCTCCAGCTCGTTGCGTTGGAGCTCCTGGGCTCTTATCCGTTGAGTCTCCGCAAGTTCGGCCTTCATCTGCTCGACCTGCCTACCACGGAGCTCAATCATGCGCTCCTGCTCAGCAAGCTGTTTTTGGAGCTTCTGGACCAAGCCATCTGCACCCAGCTCGAGCTGGGCCTTGACTTCATCACGCTCTGCAATGGCCGAGTCTGCAACTTGTCTTGCTTCGATCATCTCATCGCGCTGCTGCCGAGCTTCGGCATCAGTGTACAGCTTGTCAAGCAACGACTGGACCGTGAAGTTCAGACTTTGCTTCAGGTCCATGTCTGGCAGGCGGCGGTCCATAGCCACGTAGCTGAGCATCTGGTCCACCAACTGGAACATCTTCAAACGATCTTCGCCCTCGGTGTCTCGGATGATCAGAAGATGCTGCATAGCAGACAGGAAGTAGTCCTGCGTCCGACTACCCGCAACCTTCTGCATGATGGCATCCGCGATCTGGCTCGGATCGTTGAGGTCCTTGGCTTCGCCCTCGATGTCGTCCACCATGGAGTTGTTCTCGCGCTCGAGGAAGTCTTCGTAGTCGACAGCCTCGTTGTTCATGTACCGCTCGATCTGCTTGTCGATGACCTCGTACTGGAAGCCTTCCATCTTGGAGAAGATGCGCTTGATACCGCATCCTGTGAACTGGGCACGGATGTGCATTCGTAGCTGGAGGTCGCGCTCTGGCGCATCCACAATCATGTTGATGAGGAAAAGGGTCGCGATGGCATATTCCATTAGGAGGTTCTCGACACCGATGCCGCCGCTGCGTACCTCGTCTGATGCGCCGACCATGGAGCCCATCTTGCCGCGGCCGTCCACGGTGACTTCGACGATGCGCAGCCATGCATCGAATCGGCTGCTCTCGCCATATTGCGCCTTGAGATTGTCGAGCGCCTGCAGAACTTTTTCGTGTCCCTGGCCGTCGCCCCAATGACACAGGAACGTAAGGACATCAGATGCAACTTTCCGGGTGTTGAGTCGTGCGGCAGTGAGAGATCCGCACAGCGCCTGGATAATGGAGGGATGGTTGATGGCGTTGTCCGCACCGTATTTATTGTTCATCAACGCCTTCAAGCACTTGATGATTTCGTATTCTCTCTCCACGTCGTTTTCGGCCTTCTGTGCCAGCACGCTTGGTGGTGGTGTCGGCCCCGTTCCTTTCCTGCGGTTGATCTTGGAGAGCACGTTCGTGAGGGCAATCTGGCCCTGCGCCTCAATAAAGGTCCTGACCCATGCAATCGGCTGTGTTCTCAAGCTGATCTCCAGACTCGACATCTGCTTGATCGTGATGGAGTTGTCCATGACCTTTTTGACATACCACTCGGGCGAGCCCTCCTCTTCCGCCCGCGTGAGGATGTCTTCTCTTGCTCCGCCCATGTACGTGGTCCGCTGCGTCTGGCGCTTCTTCTCGTCGTGCTTGAACTCGGCCAGCTTGTCCTGGTAGACCAGCGTCCACTTCTTGTCGATTTTATATGCCTCCATTTGCCGGCGAGCCTGCTCGGGCAAGCTCTTCCACCCCCGCTTCACCATGAGATTCATGAATTCCTTCTCGATGACATGGTCGGGCGGGCGCTGTATGCTGAAGGTCTGCTGGGCGAGCGAGGGGGTCGAGGACGAGGGCGAGGACGAGTTGTAGTGGAGGAGATGGCGGTGCGAGTCGCGGGGAGTGGATGTGGCGGTGGGCAGGAGGCTGGCTGCATCGAGGCCGATGGAGGAGAAGGTGGTCTGGGAGGGGTTCTGCGGGTAGAAGACATTGGAGCCGCGAGTCTTGGAATCGTTGGAGTAGATGCTGGCCTGGTCGGACGAAGCGCGCGTGTTGGCGGACGAGTCGGTGGCGGCATAGTAGGAATAGCTGCCGCCGTTCTTGGAGCTGTCGCGGGCGCCCCATTGCTGCATGCTCACGCCGCGGTCGCCGGGCTGGCTCGAGGCAATGGTGGTGCCGCCGGCGTGCGGCGGGGGGCGAGGCACGGCATTCGAGTAACCGTTCTGCTGCGGCATGGGTGAGGGGTTGAAGACGGGGTACTGGTGGAAGTCGCCGCCGCCCTTGTTGAGGTGGTGAGGCAGCGGCTCGTGGGAGCGCGAGGCCGTGTCGTCGCCGTGTCGCGGGGCATCGATGGTGGAGATGGGGCCTGCGCGCGCAAAGATGCCCTCGGCGCTCATGGACACGGGGCGGTCAATCGAGGCGGCCGAGGTGCTGTGCCGGTGCGAGTGCGAGTGCGAATGGCGCGAGCTCTGCGAACCGTGGGCGCTGCCAGGCGGGCTGTCGGTGGATTGCTGCTGGCCATGTCGCGGGTCCGAGGCGCCTTTTTCCTTTTCCTTGTCCTTGTGCAGCCGCCGCCCAAAAAACTTGCCGGCGGATGACGTGTGCCGGCCCTTGCCATCCATCTTCTGCTATGCGCTGCCCAGTGCCGCAGCTTCGAGCCTCGACGTGTCCTCCCCCAGCGGCCAGCGTGCGTGGTATTGATGCGCGCCCTATAGCTGCCAGCTGCTACGCCAGCTGCTGAAACGAGTGCGGGGTGTAACGTGACGGGCGTCGAAATGCAAAGTCGAATTAATTAGGATTGCACTTTGCGGCGTCGGAGGTGCATGTGGGCATGCGGCCTGGGGTGCTGCAGTGAATGCGGGAAGGGGAAGGTGCCGCTAGCCCTCGTCAAAGGGGAGGTGCATCAACGGTAACCAAGTTTGAATCCATGTACAATGAATTACAACAGGTAGACGGCGGCAATAAAATGGGCAAGATGGAATGACAGAATAGGTAGCAATGAGTAATCGCTGCTCACACTGAGTCCGCAAGTGTTTCAGTGGGACATCCCCCCATGTACCCATGACCCATGTGCTTCTCCTGAGACGTGCCCTGCCCTGGATTGTGTGGCGCATGGTCTGAGAGCCCAGCCGTGAATGCGCATCTACATGCCGACGCTCCGTCTCTCCAGACGCATTTGCCCACAATCCCTCTCTCCAGCTGTGGCGTAGCAGTCCAGCTCCTCGCTCACCACTTGCGCATACCGCACATGCATCCCCAGCCATGGCCGGCTTTACCCACTTCCTCAAAGTCCGTCTCCCCGTCCCATCACCACCACTCACCACTCACCACTAACTCCCCCAGACAATCCTCATCCCGCTCTTCCTCGCCGCCATCCTCTACATCCTCCTAGCCCTCATCGTCCTCCCCTTCGTGCGCCGCCACCGCAGCCGCTACAGCCAGTACCTGCCCATGCCCGCCGGCGTCCCGGACTTTTCGTCCTCGTGGCGCACAAAACTCTCCGACGCCCTGTACAACCTGTTCGCGCCCTCGAGCTGGGGGCGCACGCAGCGCGTCGTGGATGCCAGCGGGGATGACGAGCTGTTTGATGACGAGGAGGGAGAGGGCATGGTCGGGTTTGACCCGATTGATGAGAGGCGGAGAGAAGCGCTGGAGCAGCGGCGCAGTATCATGGAGGAGGAGAGGCGGTTAGGGAGGGAGCTGGAGGAGGGGTTCAAGGATGACAGTGACGATGACCACGAGGATGAGCGGCGCCGGTCACTGTCTAGCCATCGCTGAGTCCCAGCCTTCTTGTGCTACATGGTCTTGATTTATACACAGTTATTGCGGTGGTTGCCCTTGCATATACAGTTTCAGTTACGTGCCCACATGTGCACATCTGCACGTGGAGAAACAGCGCCTCACGTGACATATCCCTCTACACCTGAGCGCCCGTATGTATTCACCAAACAAATACGCACACCTCCAGGACACCTTATTAGACCATCACAGTATCGACAAAGCTCGTTGGGTTCAGTGATATATTGTTTCATACACAGCCGATTCCGACTCTCAAAACCCTGTCAAGAAGAAAATGCTCCCAAGAAACCAACCACCTCACTTTCTCTGGCCATAAGACTTCGTAGCGTAGTCGCCCTTGTACACTATTAAGTCTTGCGCATTGTAGTCGTGGCGACCAGAGAAGTATGAGTCGAGAATGGCCTTGGTGCCGGCGGCATATCGTTGCTGTGCGTCGATCGAGGTACCGGACATGTGGGGGACCATAGCGTTACCTCCACCCCATGGGTTCTGGGCATAGCGCAGCGGGTGATCCTTGGGCGCGGGCTGGGGTAACCAGACATCACCTCCGTATCCACGTAGGTGGCCACTCTTGAGCGCATCAGCAACATCCTCCTTGACGACGATAGCGCCACGGGCGGTGTTGACGAGCCATGAGCCCTTCTTCATCTTGGAGATGAGGTCCTTGTTGAACAGACCACGGGTCTTCTCGTGGAGCGGGCAGTTGATGGTGACAACGTCACACTGTGCCAGCATCTCCTCGAGGGTATCAACCCTTCGGCAGCCAATCTCCTTCTCTACCTCGGGAGACAGAGGCTGGTAGTCAAAGTACAGAAGCTCCTTGCACTCGAATGGCTTGAGGCGGCGGAGCACACGCTCACCGATGCGGCCGACCGCAACGGTACCGACGACCTTGTTCTCGAGGTCGTACTCGTTCTTAGCAACCTCGGCGACGTTCCACTCACCCTTGGCAATCTGCTCGTGGGCGGGAACGAAGTTGCGGACGAGAGTGAGGATGGTCATGACGACGTGCTCAGCGACCGACACGACGTTGGAGCCAGTGACCTCAGCAACAGTGATACCACCGTTGGTCTTGTTCGCGGCATCGAGATCAACGTGGTCGGAACCGATACCAGCAGTGACGGCAATCTTCAGGTTCTTCGCCTTAGCCAGACGCTCCTTTGTAAGGTAACCGGGGTGGAATCTGAAGCTTGGTTAGCTCGTGTCACTTGAGATGGTCTGCTAGCGCGTCGCGGAACGTGTTGCGGGGCGCTTTAGCGTGCATTGCGGGGTAGCTCCGGCAGAACGTACGGCGTGGTAATAATGACCTCTGCGTCAACAAGGTGCTTGTCAAACTCAGAGCCCTCGCCCTCCTTGTCTGAGGTGGTGACGAGCTCGTGGCCCTGCTCCTCGATCCACTTCCTGATGCCTAGCTCGTTCTCTGTGGTGCCGAGCATCTTTGGCTCCTGCTCAGCGTGGATGCCGCCCTGTGACGTCGTCAGCGAGTGTCCCCTTTCAACGACATTGCATAACTTACATCGTAGAGGACGAGAAGAACTTTGCCCTGTTGTGAGGCAGATGCGGTTAGCGTTCTGAAGGCATTCGGTTGTCGTAGAGACGATGTGAGGCGGGGGCCAGCGCGTGCGCTGAGGATGGACGAGGTAGGGCGCGCGAGGCGTGATGCTGAGCGGAGAAATACCATTGTGTCTGAGTTGGTGCAACAATTCTTGAAGCTCCGTAGAGGTATATATACAAGTAGCCGACAAGGTACTTGAGATACGTCTAACTGATGCAAGATCCGTCAGCCTATCGCCCAAGAGGAGAGAAAGAGGGGGCGGGACGGTTATACCTGTTGTGGTTTGCAATGACGTGAAGTCTTGCAAGCAATGCTATTTGAAATATGCACGTAAGGGAATGATGCTGGTGTGAGAATTGAGGGGTTTCGTGAGGGGCTTATATATGAAGTGGTGGTACCCACAAGAGTCTCCCGTAGCTGGAAGCCTCAAAACTTTGGGTCACTCGGCGCACGACAAACATTGCTCCCCACTTGGTGATGCTGGGACCCTTGCACGCATCTGGACGATGCCGTTCGCGGGATTCGCAGTCGTGTTTGGAATTACTTCGCATCGTAGGAGGTGCGGGGTTCGTCCAATGGCGCCCACGCGACCGACTACGCGCTATGGCAGCTATGCCATCATCTTACCCGATTGAGCATATTTTGAGCTTCGCCGATGCATCCATAGCGTAGCCCTGAGCTGTGGGACCATTACGGTGGCAGTCTGGAGCCCAATTGCCTGTCGGGGAGCATAGGAGCTACGTAAGTCACCAAATCTTTGCTGGGGCAAACTACACTGGCAACTCGATAGCTGCCGCCGTCTCTATTCCGAGATGGTTCCGATTGTGTTGATCCCATGTCACTTTTGAGAGCTGAAGCAGTGCAGATTAACAGAGCAAGAGTGACATTGAGCGTTCTATTTCTTGGACGTAGAAACCTCAACTCGTAACTGGCACTTTGGAAATGGCTCGCTGTACTGGGCATCAACGACGGGAATTGTTGCTCGACTCGGAAAGCGCCACCTTGTGTACAGGATGACAGTCCCACAGCACGATCAAGGCGATGCCCAGCAGCACGAGCGGAACTCGATCAGAAAGGTGGGGTGCTGGCCGAGCAATTCAGGCGTGCGACTGCCGTCCACGGCAGAAAAGCGAGCGGTGCAAGCTCGCAGGCCTGCGGATGCGAATTGTCGCCGTCAAAACTCGGTCGAAGGACGGAGAGAGCGCAGTATGTTCGCAGACGGCGCGGTTGTCGTTCGGGGTTGCCGGAGAACAATCGGCCGAACGTGTCCGACTCAAGACGCGTCTCGAGCCAGAGCTATCGACAAAGCCAGAACTTGGCGCATCCTTTCTCCCGTTGCGGTCGAGCAACCCGATGACGACGATAGCGCATCTTCGAGCTTTTGAGGGACATGTTCCCCTTCAAGCGAGTGCTCAGCAGCACTCATCTGCCGATGATATGCTGCTTTCTATTTTGGTTATGTTGGTTAGTCGAGCGGAAACTTCGTTCATCGGCGTCTACACAATCTTCAACAGGGTGCGTAGATGTTGCAGTCCATCTCGCCATGGCTATACGCCTTCGCGTCACGTTTCTCCATCGATAACGGCTGATCCAAGATCATGGCGACGAGTATGCGGCACTCGAAGCCGCGGTCGCATGACGTTGAGCGGAAGTTGCAGCTGTGGCCTGCAAAACGATTCGCGGGCTGCGCGTGCGCTCGGTTCCTGCCCACGCAACGGAGGCATGATGGAGGCGAAAAGAGAGTGAATGACACGCGTCGCGAAGATTTGCAGCTCATACCCTAAAAGCATTGTTATGCAGGAGATCTGGTGGCAGGCACAAGCACCCCTCGCGTAGCTGCCATTTGGAGGAAGCACGTTGGAACTTATCCTAATCATACAAAGTCAACACCATATACTTCGTGGATACAGGAAATCAGTCGCGTATCCGATTCCCTGCAATTAGAATTAATGCGACACAACAGGCCCTTTGTTGAAGCGCAAATGCTGCTTTGACGCGGAATCTGGACATTCGCTACGAAAATTGGGTATAGTTGAAGTGTAATTATGCAAAACTAACAGAGAACACCAGCGCGGAAGGACTTTACAATCAGCTTTCAAAACCCATCCTTTGACCAGCCAAGTCCATCACAAACTCTCTGCCCCGAAGCGCAGCCCAACCAAGCTTCTGCACGCCGCGACGCCTCCTAACTAAGAGGACACACTTTCCCGCCTCGATCTCCATAACATACTGTTCTGGCGTTACCACAATCTCATCACCTGCAACAGTCCAGCTGTGATCGGGATTCAGACCAAAGACGAGATCTGGTAGTATGGAAACTGTGTCGCAGTCTAGAACAAAGTCCTGCTCCGACGAAGTATTTGCCGCCTGCAACAGCACGTTGAAAATGCTGCCCGGAAGCGACATGTATGGAGTGTCGAGTGAAAACCATGCACTATTAGTCAGCATAGCCACCATGCCACCCTTTCGAATGCCGATGTGATCCAGAGGAATAGTCGCAGCCAGGACGCTGGTGCGCAGCCAGACCTTATCTTCTAAGAGATCTGACTCTGACGACGCGTTGTGGCTGAAGATAACAGACCCAGATGTCTTCAAGTCCAGAGGCACGTTGATCGTTATGAATGAGAAAGGGGTCGTTGCTTCCAGGTGCGCAACCTCTTGGAGACTGTCCAGTGCAACGACATCCGATTTGCCCGACGTCGATGGAAAAGAGTATTGCATGTTTTCGTCGAGCTGTGACATGGTTAGACTAGGATCGCGCTCCGAGATCTTGCATGCTGACCTTGATTGGAACCACGACATTTAGATTCGATCCCCGAAAAGGTTGCTGAGCATCGTAGAGCGATGCACGCGCTACCGACGCTAGTAAGAGCAAGCGAAGCATATTAATATCGATGGTCGTACAAGATGTGTACTTGCAATACCGAAGGAAAATAAGAAGGTACAGTATGGATACTTGTACGCTGCCTTTGCAGAGATATTGCCTCTCTTTGTTGGCGCCGCTTCCCACTGTGCCGCATTTCTATCCATGGATGCTTTGTTAGAGTATGCCTCGCATGGTTGAGAACCATTTGGTGTACCAAAGCTGCGGAAATAGACCCATGATGGACAGGCATCTTAAGCGCCATCTTGGCCCTTTGGGAAACGGATTGTCAAGCGCGCGAACAGCGAAGTCGTGGTTCGCTCGCCAATGCGGCGCGGTTGAGGCTATGGGGCGGCGAAATTTGCCCGAGGCTGTTCTCGTTCTGGTCAACTATGCGCTCACGCAATAGGAGGATTGGTTCACTTCCAGGGCGTTATCCTCGCGATATCATATCCGTCTCTTCAATACTTTCCTCCTACGTCAAAGTTGCATGTATTCTTCTCGTTGCGCAATCTTCGCCGCAGTTTACACAGCAATCATGCAGTCCCTAGCTCGTTGATTCCCTGTCATGGCCTCGCGTCGTCTCGCTTACAAGGCAAACATGGAGGGAAACAGTAAGGAAGGGTGGCTAGATTCGCCGTTGAGCATATGCATCGCCCGATCCGAGGCTGCATCTTGGCAGACGTCGCCTTACCTTTCATCGTTCCCTGATGGTTGAGGAAGCAGGTAGAAACACAAGATGACCCGACATCGACCTCTTCACTCTTCTTGCTTCGTTTCCACTTCCTCTTCTTCTCAAAACTCGAAGCATGGGTCATGGAGTCACCATGTGCAGACCAAGCATGGCTGTCGTTTGCTAGTAACATCCGCAATTCGCCGCCTCCACATCACGCGACCCGCTCAGTCACACGCGATCGACAAGTCTCACGACGTAAGCAAGCGAAGCAACGGTACGACCCGTCAATACCCTGCATATTCTGATCACTAAAGGTACCATAGCTTGGTTGCTGGTTCCGCGAAAAGGCGTGAAAGAACAGTTATGTCCGCAGATAAGGTCATCGACAAACGCGGCGATGTCCGACTTGAGCTCATCACAGATGGCAAGCGGGTTGGTTCACTTCTCGTCTCATCGCATGTCCTGAGTCTTGCTTCACCAGTATTCGAAGCCATGTTCAACGGCAATTTTGCGGAAGGACAGGGTCTCTCTGCGGCTTTGCCCAAGAGCGTGGCGCTACCTGACGATGACCCCAACGCCGTGACCTTGTTCTGCGAGATCACACACATGCAGCTTTCAAACACCACGGAAACGGTATCCATCTCCAGATTGGCTGACCTGGCTGTTCTCTGCGATAAATATCAGTGTACGGAGGCCGTCAGTTCTTGGGCACGAGTCGAGATTGCCCAGAAACTGTCATTTCCTGACGCACCGGCCTTTGAAAAGCTGCTCTTCATTACCTATGTCCTCGACCTACCTCTAGAATTCGGGCAAGTCAGTTCTCGACTCACGTACGATCGCATCATCACAATCAGCTATCAGACAGCAACTCACAGTACTGACCTCATGCCACTTGAGATGATTGGTAAGCCTCCCTGAACGCAGATGTCTCACGCCATACTGACACTCCAATCAGATCAGATTAGGTACAAGCAAATCGGCCTCATCGACTCGTCCCGACAAACCCTCTTCTCTCAAAAGTACCAAAGCCTCGTCACATCCGGCTGCAACCGCGCAGGCGCTGTGCTCAAATCCTACCTCGCGGGTCTGAAAGCTTCCGATATACCCATAGACAGAGCACTCTCAGTCGCGGAATACGCCAAGTGTGCGCTCAATCTGCAGCGACGAGTCGACACAACATCCTGTCCCGATCACGCGGACTGTGCGGTCAAGAACGCCAAAGGCCTTATTCAAGAAGTCGCTGCTGCACTCATCGCCGCACACGAAGACATCAAGGCTTGTTGTTTGGATTGTATGCGGAAGAATGTGTGTGGTTTGCCGGACTTGGTCTGTCGGCTTGGTCATCCATCGGCACCATCAACTGTTTCGTCGCTTGGTGGTAATCGCTAGTCTTTATGATTTGAGCAGGCGTAGGTTTTTGCAGTCGGGCATTAGCGAAGCATTTCAACAAGCGGAGTTTGGATCCTGGAAGGAGATGTTAGTGGGGTGGTCTCATCAACAGTCATACCGCAGACGCATATGTGGAGTTGGTCCACGTTAGGTAATCTTGTTGGGCAGTAATCCATTTTCGTCCTTTACATCGAGTTCGACTCTCCGCTTTATAGCTGCCAGCCTCATGTATTCGGCCCTTCGAAGGGGTTTGTGTACTTCCTCCCCTCAGCCTATCGTTGGCGTTTCGCTCGTATAAGAGCTCGTGCCGTGAATGGAAGTGTATAGGGCCTCCACAGTCAAAACAGAGCATGGGCCCATATCTTCTATCCGTGCAGCTGGTGCTGTAGATCATCGCGGGAGATCAACGGAGTCTGTGCGACGGGTTGTAATGACTGCGCCGGCTTGCAGATTACATGCGAGTAATGATCCTTGCAATCAAATCCATAGATACATATGTACTCGCACATGAGAACAGTTCATCAGAAGGTCTGGGGAGGTGTGGAAGCGGACTTTAGAAACACAGAACGGTCTGATGCCCTCCAGGTCTCCAAATGGATGTTCATAGTTGGGCATCAGCGGAGGTTGCATATAACTTCGATATTTGGTCAAATAGCAAATGCACTGGAAACAAACGGGCGGCCCGACTTCATCAAACTTGCCCCAAGCCTAGCGAACTACAACCATAAGCGGGACCTTTTGCCAAATCTTTCTAGCGCCTCGTATAGCCCCATGCCTACACATCAACGTCAGCTCCGACACCCGAAAATCAATGTAACCATCTCGCTGCCCAAATTTCGCACGCCGCTTACGGATTTCTGACATACATCGTTCAGCCCGACTGCCGAAAGGATCAGACAAACAGTACCCCGCGCTCTCTTTACGATAGAAGCGGGAACCTCTCAATATACCCAACACTGCGCTGATTCGTCAAGTTTCTCACGTGCCGCATCCTGCACTGCCGTCGTACAACAGTACCGGGCATCTCGCTTATTCGCTGTCACCTGCAAGCACTCGCATTTCAAATCTCTCTCCCTTGCCGAACCCTCGTGGTAGGCCTTAACCTCCGATATTAAGACCAACTTTGTAGGCGTTATTTGTCCGTCCAGACAGCCTGTTGCGAATGCAGGCGAATTTCCGGAGCCGGCCGACTGATCCGACGCGTATTAGTAATCTGAAGGCATCTGCATCGCCGGTTGGCGCGAACTTCCTGGTGTTGTAATCTAAACTTCTGCAGCTTGGGGGAGGAGACGTGGTAGCGAGACGCGTGACAAAAGTCGCCGAACTGAACCTGTTAGCTCCAGGATTCGGCTTTGTTACTTGGTTTGCGAAGGGTTGGTTGGGCTCGTATAAAGTGTCGGGGCCTTGGACGTCATTTCGCGACTTCACTTATCAATCAGCCTTTGCGGTGAATCAGTAAAGATGGTTCAAGTCTTCTCACTCTCTCTTGTATTAGCTTCTGCGCTCCTCGCGCACGCTGGTATCCAACAAATCGATTTCACGGGTGTTGGCCACATCTACGTGCTTCAATCTGAAGACTGGGGAAGCGCTACACCAAAGCAGACTGTTGGTTGCTTGAACGAGAATGGCAAGTTTGTCAACGACAAGACGTCAGAATGCGGAATATTTGCACGCCAGAGAGACTATCCATACACCCTGTCGAGTAAACAAGGCAACTGCACTTTCCAGGATGATTCGCAAGCGCGGAATACAGACAGCAAATACGGCGGATTGGACTACGCGTGGAATTGCCAGCACGAACACAAAGCCGAAATATACGACCAATTGTACACCATCGTAAGTCTTCAGCTCTCTGTATCCGTGCAAGGTACTCAAGATCTTCATAGGACGGCTTCCCCTACGTCTTCCTCTGCTTTGGCGATGTAGCATGCTACTATGATGCCAAGAAGACCCCCGCGGACAACGAAGTCCTTCCACTTTGGCAATTCCGGTGGGGATCACAGCAAATGGACATCACGCCTGGACATGTTATGCTGCAACTGATGTGGGAAAAGATCGGTGATTTGCCGAAGAGAGAGGGCGAGAAAAATATCCCTGGTCCGAGAATCGTGGTTGAGGAAGGCATGCAGGTACCGTTGTTGGGCGCGAAGTCCAAGGGTTGAAGTGGAGACAGTTCGCTGCGTGCTGTAAGATGATGTAATGAAGACTCTACGAATGAGAATGACTTGCGAACTACATATGCAGGTGGGCCACTTTCACGATATCTGAGGACCAAGATATAATTGCCACATGTTTCAGCCACGAACACTGCATACTCGATGCATGATACTACTGCAAGGGGTGAACCTATTAGTGTGCACGTGTTCAAGTGCCCACTTGCGAGACTGGCAAACAATATATCAATATTGTTCGCGCGTGCGTGAAGTATGACTTCATTCGGAGCATTAGAGTTGTACAAATTTATTGATATACTATATTGTGAGAGCCCATAGGCTTGTAAATATAGTATTGAGCTTTGCCTAGCTCCATGTAACCATCCATCTTTCGTAGTCGCCGGGAAAAGCAAAACGCGAACGAAAGCAGGACTCCGAGCAAGTCCTGAGCCACTATTAGCCACCCGTTTTTAGTGATACTGGGATGTACTCACCTAAACCCTCATACGAACGCCATCGTCGTTGCTCGGGTCATGGGGAACAGTCTGTAGAGTTTCGTTCGCGTTGTTGCCTCCGCCGACGTTACCACAGCTGTAGTAGCTAAAGAAGTTGCCCTTCTTTGACTTGACGTTGGCGATGTCGCCGCAACCGATGGTCACAGCGTAATTGTTGGCGCCAGGGTTGCAGTCAGTGCCCTAGAAAGATTAGCGAGTTGATATGACTGTGCTATTGCTAGTGAACTTGCGGTGTAGAATGTGCACTTGACGTTGTCCTTGCAGATCCTGATCGAGTATACCGGCTTCCCACTGTCATATGTTAACAAATGCCAATGTGGGTTGCTCAGGCGAGACATACAGCGGCAGGCACTCAGACTCGCCCTTGACCTCGAAGATCGTCTTGTACTCGCCCTGGAAGTCGGTTTGGGCGAATGTAAGGCCGACATCGCGGTGGATGTCGTCGTCGATCATGCCCTTGTGGGCGGCGACGAGTGCGAAAAGGCACACGAAGACGGCCGAAATGACTTGCTGGAATTGCATATTGTGTTTTGAAATCAGGTTCAGAGTTTATATAACAAGTATAGATATAAATTTGGTTGAGGAGATCGTTGATGTAGGATTAAAGAGGACTTGGGGGCGTGGGAGCCGAGTACTTTATACCCGGAGGACAGAATATCCTGTGGGGCTGAGGCTAGTCCCCAGCATGTGAAAGGAATGACACAAGCAGCA
>Ga0265780_10003058_pt1 | contig 22239 bp, 18 predicted proteins | sample P1T30metagenome_FD_192432 | JGI IMG/M metagenome (GOLD analysis project Ga0265780, IMG submission 192432) | Plant litter microbial communities from East Loma Ridge, Irvine, California - P1 T30 | ecosystem: Environmental > Terrestrial > Plant litter > Unclassified | place: USA: California...
CCCCCCCCCCCCCCCCCCCCCCCCCCCCCCCCCCCCCCCCCCCCCCCCCCCCCCCCCCCCCCCCCCCCCCCCCCCCCCCCCCCCCCCCCCCCCCCCCCCCCCCCCCCCCCCCCCTTTTGTATAGGAAGTGTAGTGTTTTATTTTGAAAGTATATCGAGGAGCACAAGATACAGACGATTTTCTCTGGGCTTAAAGGTGTGCGTGGAAGAGCGTGCGTGTATTAACTTATCCTTTTTGCTTCTCCCTCTATTGTTTTGCTTTGTTATAGGAACTAAGTAGATTTAGTCATAACGTTAATAGAATTAAGCACGTCATCCCACCCATCTTCCAATAGCTTAGTGCCCTCTACAGAGGTGCGTTGAAGAAGCCGTGCGTAACATTGCTGCGCTGTAAATCACCATCGCTCGACGTCTGCTTTTGTTCATGAAACCAGCTCGTACACTCAACTCGGAGCTCGATCGCCTTCAGGAGGGAGTCGTAGATGGTGCGGGGCACGAATGATGAGGAAGCTTTCCTTTCCACGATGCGTTTCGCGCACTCCAGGAGCTCGGCTGTCGTCAGACCTTTGGTCGCTTTCGGTGGTCCCTGAGGGCGAGCCGCGGCTGCTTCCTCACGAGCTGTCTTGCGAGCCTTGCCTTTCAAACGAGGAGCTTTGGCGACCGTGGGTATGGCCACAAGAGATTGTGAGGTGGTGGTGAATTTGACGCCGCAACCGATGGCTGTCTGCGCGAGCCAGGTGATGAAGTAGTCCGTCTCATTTTTGTAGCGCTTAAAGGAGCCACTGGAATTCAACGGCAGCATGTTTTGCTGTTTTGGTGGTTGTGAGTCGTGAGAGAGGCGAGTTGAGGCCGAGCTTGAAGATCGAGAGAGGTGCGAAACGAGGATCTGGGGCCTACACGAGAGTGCGCTGGACTATTTCAGGAGGTCTGTGAAAGAAACCAGAAGTGCAATCACTTTTGTCCCTTGTGACTAGATTGTACGAAGCTTGCGCGAGTCGCGCCTACTCGGGTAGTTATCACTCGTATTGGATCGATTTAGATGCATCATGATACAATACATTTCTTGCTTCAGCGCAGGCATGAGCCTTTAAATTCAGTGCAGCTCAGATGCAATGAAGCTGGGCTGATCCGGAAAGCCAGGAAAAACTCGTTATGGAACGATGTGCTCAATGTCGCTGATAGGAAGCCAGCCGGGCAATTCTTCACGCTCTTTCAACGGAGTGTAGGAGAGCTTTATGGGCTTGCAATCGTCCGACCGAGAGCTGTACAGGCAGTAGCCATAGTAATGAAAGGCCTGCTGGATCCAGCCACACATTGCTTCCGCCACGTGGAATCGTTTATTGCCTTCGTTCGTCCAATCCCCCGTGCGCATGTCGAAAACAATGTTTTCGGCGACATCTATGGCGTCCTGAGTCTGTGCCTCGTACTTGATGACTACCCATGCGACCATGGCTTGTTTGCAGGCGTCTAAGGTCCATGGGCGCCTCTTTGGCATGTTCGAGGGAAAAGAACGATCGGTGGGAGTGACTCGATAACACTCCTGCGCATTCATTCCGTCAAGACGTGGTGGTTGGCCGGGTTCAACGGTCGATGGGAGTTTGTTGGACATGGTGTCGCGGTGGCCGGCGTAAAGTAGCAGTCTTTGACGAGGAGCGTGGTATTGTGAGTCGAAGTCTTGTTAGTTGGGTAGAGACCCAAATATATGAGGGTGAAAACTTCTCGAACACTGATGTGTGGTACCATGGCTAGAAATACTTCGGTACCAAACTTTTCGCCATCGGCTCGATTTGAAGTTCTGCGCCTCTGGAAATTCTGACTTTGCAGTAAAAGGTGGTCAAACAGTGCTGTAGAACTTTCGAAGAGGGACAACCCGCAGCTACGATTGATGGCATTGATGGGTAGGCCTCGTCAAAGCCATATACCTTGAACAACATTTACGACTGCTCGGGACAGTGGCGCGTTCAGTCGCAATGTTTGTTGTCGCTACGTCAGAACAGCTGGCCAAGGTAGGAGATGTGAGTTTCAGGTACGTGGCAGCAACAATAGGATGGTATTAGTGAGGTTTTTATGTCTGCGCGTCAAGACGCTGCTACGCGTTGCATCCGTGCTAGTGACAGATGACTAAGCCTTTTCTCACTCGCTCGACTCGACGCGTTTGTCGACTCCGTCATCAAATCTTCGCGATGCGATTTGTTGCTCGACTACCTGACAAAACGCGTTCTATCGCTAAACACCCCCCTCGACGCCAACTGCAAGACCGCTAATTCCACATATCGCAATAATGCAGCGTGAATGTACACAAAAATCTAGGCGACAAGGACGATGCGGCCGAAAAACCACTGAAGTATTCCTTGCCGGTACATATCATCTTCTAGCTGCCGATGGCAGATTGCAAACACCTCCAGGCTGCAGGAACGCGTGAGCTTCCAACCTTCCCGGAACGCCCCGCATATACAACACCCCGGTGGCTTCTATAGTGAGGAAGGATTGCAAGCCAGCTCGTTTGGCCCATGCAGTCCCAGTCGTGCCATCCTGAGCTCCTCCTGAGTCCTCGCCCAATTCTTTTCTACCTGTTGCTGGGATACAGATACTCAGTAGCCGGGAAGAACTCCTCCTTCAGCAGACGCGGGCTGGTGAAGCGGAACATCGGATTGGACGAGCCAGCCTTGTCGTTGGTCCCGCTTGCGCGACTACCACCAAAGCTCTGCTGCCCGATAAGTGCGGCAGTGGTTTTGCAGTCTACCTCAGTGTCAGCGAATCCAGACACAAAGCAAATCGAGCAAACTTACTGATGTAGAAATTGCCAGCGGAGTACCTAAGCGCATCCTCAGCCTCACGAATCGCAGCACGCGAGTTGGCGAAGACGGCACCAGTGAGCGCAAAGTTGCCACCAGCTTGGTCGACTTTCTTAAGGATGGTGGTCCATTCTGCGTCAGGGTAGACGTAGATGGCTAGCACGGGGCCGAAGATCTCATAGTTGAACAGCTTGTGGTCGGGCGATTCGGCTTGGTAGACTGTCGGCTTGATGTAGAACCCGGTGCTATCATCATAAGTGCCACCGGCCAAGAGCTTGAGCGAAGAGTCTTTGTTACTCTCGTCGATTACCGCCTTGATCTTCTCGAACGCGTTTCGATTGATGACGGGACCCATGAATGCCGTGAGGTCTTCATGTGGGTTGCCTTGCGTTATCTGGCCGACGTCCTTGAGGAAACCATCGATGAACTCCTTGGATCGAGACTCCGGAAGGTACAAGCGCGACGTTGCCGAGCACTTCTGGCCTTGGTACTCGAACGAGCCACGAATGGTGTGTTTGACGGCAGAAAGGATGTCCGCAGATGGGTGGATAAGCGTGAAGTTTTTGCCGCTCGTCTCACCGACCAGGCGAGGAAACTCGCGGTAGGTGTGATTCCCAATGCCTTGGCCGATGCGAGCTGTCAACGAGCGGAAAACGTCTGAACTGCCCACGAAGTTCAAGCCTGCGAAATCGCGGTGGTTGAGGACAACATCATTGATCTCTTCAGCGTCACCAGGAACGAACTGAATGACGTCCGGAGGAAGGCCAGCCTCGAGCAGGATCTTATACACTATGGTACTGGCATAGATATTCGATGGGGATGGTTTCCAAAGGACGACGTTGCCCATGATCGCAGGCCCTGAGATCAAGTTCCCGCCGATAGCAGTAAAGTTGAATGGCGAGATGGCGTACACGAAGCCTTCTACAGGCCTGTAGTCGAGACGCGTCCACATGCCGTTGGTGCCTCGCTCGTGCTGCTTCTCCATGATCTCGGCGGCGTAGTTGCAGTTCAGACGGAAGAAGTCGGCCAGCTCAGCAGCTGCGTCTACTTCGCCTTGATGGATGTTCTTTCCTTGACCGAGCATTGTGGCCGCAATGAGCTCGTACCGGTATTTGCCTGATACGAGCTCAGCAGCTTTGAGGAAGATTGCTGCACGGTCGACGAATGGTGTGTTCTCCCAAGACTTCTTCGCTTTCAGAGCAGACTTGATTGCAGCTTTGATCTGCTCTTTCGACGCGAGCGGAAAATTTGTGAAAGTTGTGGCATGCTCTGCTGGCAGGGGCTGAGCCACACTAGCCGACGCCTGCTGCGATATGCCGTTGTAGAAGATTTCGCTCTTCAGTGGCAGTTGTGACTTCAGGCGCTTCAAAGTTGCCTCTAATCCAGCGCGTTCGAGTGAACCTTTCTCGTATGTGGGATTGGGCTCGTTTCGCGCGTCTGGCAACCGGAAAGGCACTGTGGCTTTGGCGCGGAGTTGTGGTCGGAGGAAGGCGCTACATTGCGCTGTCGCCAAAGGCCGCCTTACGCTTCGAGGAATTTGTGTGAGTGATCGAAACCCGGACATTGTGGCAGCAATTGAAAGGGATTCGCTTGAATGAACGCCCGAAGCCCTCATGGTGGGCAGAGCGGTTGAAGTATGCAGTCGCGTACAACGCGCGTGGATCTACGAACGCAGCAGCGGGCATGCGACCGAGAGCAGATAGATACACGGACCGCTGTACGCATGGTCATAGCCGTCGATTGCCGTTCTTGAGCTTTCGAATGGGCAGGAGAATGCGAGTTTGACAACGGAGACCACACTCACCCGATGTCGCGATGAGGAGCAAGCTCTGCATTCAACCAATCGCGACGAAGCCGAGTCGACGCCAGGCTCCTGGTGGGGTATACTCACTTTCGAACCCCGCGACCGGCTTGCTCGACCGCGATACTGGAGAGAGCCACGAAACGTGACAGTTGCTCTGAAAGAGCAAGTCAAGCATAAGATGGCTCTCCTGTTGTGTCTGACGAGAGGTCAAAGAGATTGGCTTCCATCAATCTACATCCATCAAACGACTGCTTGAGCGACCACTACCGGTATGGCATCGATCTCACCTCACCAAGTCCCTCCTCAAGGCGTCTGGTGTCCAGCGATTACTTTTTTCACTGAAGAAGATACTTTGGACCTCGAAGCGCAAGCGACATACTTCTCTTACCTTTCCAGAACGGGGCTTGCAGGCCTCGTAATCCTAGGGACGAACGCGGAAACTTTTCTGCTTACACGGGAAGAGCGCAAAGCTCTCGTTGCGACAGCGAGGAGAGCTGTTGGGCCTTCCTTTCCCTTGATGGTTGGTGTGGGCGGACACTCCAGTAAACAAGTGTTGGAGTTCGTTGCCGACGCTACGGATGCTGGGGCCAATTCAGCTTTAGTCCTTCCGCCAGCGTACTTTGGCCCTGCCACAACGCCCCAAGTGCTCGAGAATTTCTTTGGACAGATCGCTGAGGCCAGCACGATTCCGCTCGTTGTCTACAACTTTCCGGGCGTATGCAATGGCGTTGACCTCGACTCCGCCTTTATCACGGCGTTGGCCCAGAAGCATTCGAATATCGTCGGAGTGAAACTCACTTGTGGATCCGTCGCAAAGGTGACTCGCCTGGCGGCTGTTCTGCCTAAAGAACGATTCGCAGTCTTTGGTGGACAATCGGATTTCATCATTGGCGGCCTGAGCTCTGGATCGTCAGGTTGCATCGCGGCATTCGCAAATGTCTTTCCCAAAACCATCTCTCGCATTTATAACCTCGTCCAAGAGGGCAAGACAGATGAGGCTCTCTGGCTGCATCAGAAAGCCGCGCTCGCCGAACAGCCTATCAAAGCAGGCATTGGCGCGACGAAATATGCAGCAGCTATACACAGCGCCACATATGCTGGGATCAAAGACGCCGCCGCGAAATTGAAACCAAGAAGACCGTACGTTGAGCCAGCTTCTGCTGTCAAAGAACGTGTGAGGACGATGATGGCTGAGGTTGCAGATATCGAACAAAACCTACCGTTCATCAAGCAGGCTGGCTCTGTCAAAAGTCGAAGCTTTGGGCCAATCTCAGCAAATCTTTGAGGGAGCTGACGGGTCGCCACATGTATTCATTAGCATTAAATGACATTGCTTTCAGGATCCCTAGTACTGTAACGCTGACGCCGATTGCCTCAAAGCTAACAGAGACTCGCAGAAGGTGCGGCAAGAACTCATGATCAATTAGCTGTGCAAAGCTCTACCCAGAGTAAGCCTAAAGTATAGCCTGTATATCCTTAACACGTTTTGTAAAGATGTTTTACTTACGAAAAGGCTATTAAAGATAAATACACTAGTTTTTCAGATTGCAACTACCATATCGTCGTAGCCCTCAAGGTCAGTAGGCAGCTAATGCTGTCTCAATTGATCACGAATTATTGCCGCACCTGGTGCCCGCAGGTTGAGTGCGTGTCATTTGCGCTTCCAGAACAAGATTGTCAGGGAATGATTTACACATCGAGATAAGTTATCGGATTGCAGCGGATTGCTTTTCGCCATGATAACAGTGGCTGCGTTGTTTGGATGTCAATGGTTCGCATGCTGGCCAGATTGCCGGCGAGGGTACCGAGTCTCAGCTCTGAGCTACCGTGCTCTTCGGTTCAGGATGCGAACTGCACGGTTACCATCTTTTCGCCTAAAGCAAGTCGAGACATGCGGGGAAGCCCGCTATGACTACCCCAGACGTGCTTGATAGGCCCAGCGCTAGGATGACTCGCTATCAGAAGCATTCACCGTGTGGTTAAATTACCTCGTGTAGCCCATAACCACGGTATCGGATTCATCGATCGCTCTTCTCATATTGTGAGCCTCATCTTGTCTCACTTCATCCCTGTCCGCACCTGGAATGCCCTTGTAATACATCCATTATGGCACACGACACCAAGTACGATGAGAAGGTTGACGTCTCTTCCGAGAACCAGGACCTCTCTCGCCAGGATACCAACCCAATTGGCCATGTAGACAATGCCGACCAGTTGCAACGACACTTGGGCAATCGACAAGTGCAACTGATAGCCATCGGAGGTTCGATTGGAACTGCCACCTTCGTCTCTATTGCCAACGGCTTGGTCAAAGGAGGCCCTGGGAGTCTGTTTCTCGCTTACACGATTTACACTTGCATGCTCGGTTTAGTCAATAATTCTATGGCCGAGATGGCTTCTTACATGCCCGTGTCAGGTGGATTCATCCGTATGGCTGGCCACTGGGTCGACGAGAGTGTTGGTTTCTGGGTCGGCTGGAACTTCTTCCTCTACGAGGCGTTCCTCATCCCGTTTGAGATCTCCGCGTTGAACTTGGTCCTCACTTACTGGAGCGACGACATTCCTGTGGCGGCGGTAGTCGCGGCATGTATTGTTCTATACTTGTAAGCGCCAGCACTCAACTCAAGGTTCCAATCAGCTACTAACTCTGCGACCAGCTGTATCAACGCCTTCATGGTCAAGTGGTATGGAGAGGCTGAGTTCTGGCTTGCGCTTGGCAAGGTCTTTCTCATCGGGATCGTTTACTCCTTCACCCTCATTACGATGGTTGGCGGCAATCCTAAAAAGGATGCATACGGTGTAAGTAAAACCCGTAGAAAGCAAAGCGACGAGTGCTGACAACCTGAAGTTCCGCTACTGGAATGAACCAGGTGCATTCGCGGAATACATCACCACCGGCCCTCTTGGTCGATTCGAAGGCTTCCTTGGCTGTATGTGGAGCGCTGCATTCACTGTTGTTGGGCCAGAGTACCTATCCATGCTTGCTGGAGAGGTCAAACTCCCCCGCCGATATCTGAAGAACGCGTTCAAGGTTACATATGTTCGATTCGCCATCTTCTTCATTGGATCCGCGCTCTGTGTTGGTATTGTCATACCATACAACGAGACAACCCTTCTTGATATCATGGCTGGAAAATCTGGAGGCGCAGGTACGGCTGCTGCTTCACCTTACGTCATCGCTATGAGGAACTTGGGCATCACTGGTCTGCCTCATTTGACCAACGCGCTACTCTGCACCTCCATCTTTTCGGCGGGCAACGCATACACGTACTATGGCAGTCGATCACTCTACTCCCTTGCTCTCGAAGGCCACGCACCCAAGTTCTTGAGGAAGTGTACCAAGGCCGGTGTCCCAATGTATTGTCTAATGGTCACCTCCCTCTTCCCCTTCCTTGGGTTTTTGAATGTGTCTAGTGGCAGCGCCAAAGTCCTCACTTGGTTTACAAACATCATAACTGCGGCACAGATCATCGACTATAGTAAGAACAACCTACTGTACATTTGTTCGCTGCTGACTTTGCATCAGTTGTCATCTGCATTACTTACCTCTTCTTTTACCGTGCGTGCAAGGCACAAGGACTTGATCGTCGTACCATGCCTTACTTCGCACGATTCCAGCCATGGAGCACATGGATTGCGCTGATCTTCCTAACCTGCGTCGTCACCTGCTACGGATACCCCGTGTTCCTGCCAGGGCGCTGGTCGATCGACACTTTTTTCACTTTCTACCTCATGGTTCTCGCTGCGCCAATCCTCTTCTTCGGGTGGAAATTTTGCAAGAAAACCAAGTTTATCAAGCCACTTGAGGCCGACTTGGTATGGCACAAGCTGATTATTGATGCGTACGAGGACAACTTCACGGAGGAGGCTACAGGCTTCTGGCAGGAGGTTTTACAGATTTTTGTGTGCGGAAAGAAGATCAAGCGCAAATCGAAGGCTTGATAGAAGCACGGGTGTGGGGATCGAGATCATATTGAGTTTATACAGGCTGGCCGGCAGTTGTCTTTGGCGTTATCAGTGATGAATGCGAATTTACAGTTTCAGTGCACTACCCTGATACGCACATTCCGTGAATAGAGCCGTCTCGAGTGGCTTCGACTGTGTGCACGCTGTGAAACTTTGAGCAACCAAATTCGATGTCATCAGCTGGCCGAGCGCGCAATGTGCCACGCGCCACGCATGAAAACATGGATCTGGTTTCTAGTACTGCGCTGTGACCTCGCTCTACGTGAGAGTGGAGACTTTGAACGATCAACTGATATCGTGCGGTTCCGAAGTCCGTGCAAGAATGTTCCCGCTGCACGCTGAACGGGCGTGGAATGCGGTTCCAGGACTCTGGTAACCGGTCGCATACATGTGCGGGCTAGCTCTTAACATGAGCACATGTGATCTAGTACGGAAGCAAAGCCGTCGCAGATGTGGGTCTTTCCGCACGTGTTCTCGCCGCGTTAGGGAGTGACTGTAGCTTCGAAGACACGGATATGTTAGCCGATATACAAGTAGTCTCCTAGGTCCCAACTCACAACTGCTGACTAGAAACGTATCTCATAATTAGCCTAACAATGTTTTTCGATGACGTTCCTCAAGGGCCGGCGGATCCCGTATACATCCTCAAAAACGCTGTCGATGCAGACAGATCGCCAAACAAGGTCGATCTCGGAGTAGGAGTCTATCGAAACGAGCAAGGACAATACCATGAGCTGCAAGCAATAAGAGAGGCCAAGAATATACTCGCCCGGAAAGAGCTCGGACATGATTATGAGGTGACGACTGGAGATGACCAATTTGTGAAGAACGCTGCGAATCTCCTGTTTGGCCGAGAAGCTACAGCGATACGGTCGAAAAGAGTCACATCCGTGCAAGCAATATCCGGGACTGGATCGATCCATCTCGCAGCACTGTTCTTAAGCCGTTGCGCCAAATTCAAAGGCAAAAGAGTGCACATAGGAACACCGGCTTGGGGGAACTATGAGCCACTTTTCAATCTTGTTGGCCTCGAAGTAGCGAAGTACAGATACTACGATGCAGAGAGCGGAAGGGTGGACTTACCTTCTGTTCTCGATGCAGTTGCGCAAGCGCCTGAAGGTAGTATCTTCGTGCTTCAAGGCTGCTGCCACAACCCATCCGGGCTCGACCTTACGCCGCTGCAATGGCGGGAACTCGCAAAAGCAATGAAGGGGCGTAAACACTTCCCTCTCTTTGACATGGCCTACCAAGGTCTGGGCTGGCAATTGAACGAAGATGCGTATGGGTTGCGATACTTTGAGCAGCTCGGCTTCGAGCTTATCGCCTGCCAATCGTTTTCGAAGAATTTCGGCCTCTACGGAGAACGCTGTGGCGTGCTTCATGCCATCAGCGACGACGACAAAGTTGCAGCCAATGTGTACGACCAACTGCGCTGCTTAATCAGATGGGAGTTTTCGAGCTCGCCGGCGTACGGAGCCCGATTAGTGAGCATCATTCTCGCAAGCGACGAGCTCTCCGCGATATGGACCCAAGAACTCGCTACGATGCGGCAGCGCCTCCTCAATCTGCGCGGAGCGCTTCACCGCGCGTTGGTCCATGAAAGAAAGGTAGGATTCCAGAACTGCTATATGACAATGTACTGATCTCGCTAGACACCTGGAAATTGGAGCACCATATTGTCATCCACGGGCCTGTTCTGCTTCTTGCCGCTCAGTATTGAGCAATGCGCATTACTAGCGAGCGAGCATCACATTCACATGCTGCAGAGTGGGCGAATCAATGTTTCCGGCTTGAACACTTCGAATATTGATCGCATAACATGGTCGATCGACCAAGTTATGAAAAGCCCAGGGTCAAGGACCTCGAGGCTTTGAATTGGCTATTCGCGTAATAGGCCGCAACACCAGTCCAGGCTTGCAGATTAGCTATCCATAGATAACAACTGCCGATTTCGAACGGGTCGTCGAGCGTGGCTTGAGTGGTGTTCTGACCGGCGAGGCTGCCGTAGCGTGATTTTAGCACACCGATAGCATTTTCTGCGCTATGAGCTGCTATGAGGCCTGGCGCTTGCTGTGTTTGGCCATAAAATCCACAAAGTCACCCAAAATCTCGAGGCTGGGATGGTGCAGCGGAGTTCATGGGCGCCTCATGGCACACCAAGAGGTGTTGTTGAAGCCACGAGCGAGGGCAGATGTGACGGTCGTAAGTGCAGTGCAGACTGTCAGCTGAGCCTTTCGGCTTTCTGAATTCGCTGCGGAATCCGTCCTGTCTCGTGATGGGGGGCAATAGTGATTGTGCGAAAGCTGTGGTGTGGAGGAAAGAACGTCCCGTCAACGCGTCGCGTCTCCTTTCTTGCCAAGCGAAACTTCCCCGCCTGTTCCGCCTCTCCAACCTCTTAACTTCAGCGACCGACAATGGGCGGCAATCTACACTGCGAGGATGCGGGCCTCCGACTCCGATTTCTTGTTCTCATGATTTCGTTTTGATGATGTGATCTTTCTACGCTCTCCTCCAGCCACCCCGTCTCATCATCATGCAATCTGCTCCAGCAATGGCAATGTCCAATGACTACCGGAAGGTGACTAAGCGGTCATCAAACGCCTGTTCGCGGTGCCGACGACAAAAGATCAAGTGTAGTGGAACGCAGCCTTGCGCTAATTGTGGACGACGAAATCTCGTGTGCGTCTTTGATGACCGAGATAGCAAAGTACTAGTGACACAGGGGTGAGTACCGGCTTTTGGGACCACCGATGTCATAAGCTGAGTGTAAACAGCTACCTCTCTGATCTACAGGCAAAGCTCGCGCGCCTGGAGCGGAATCCCGATGAGGCCGCCAACGCGACAGAGGCCAGGCAGACCACGAGACATGATCGAGGCCGTGAAGACGAAATAGAGTCACGCGGAGGCCAGGAGGAATCAGAAGATAGAGCCAGTCCTGATGATACTCGAGAAAGTTCGCCGAGGAGTAGGCACAATGCTGAAGATGCTAATCTTACGAATCCGTTAGTGGAAAGTTCAAAGTTTTTGTCGTCCTCCAGTGGGAGATCATGTGAGTACAACACTGTTCACTTAAGTCATTGGTATTGCAGCGCAAACGCCTTGGTCTTGCGATGAGGCTTCCCGGCGAATCAACATGTTGGTATTAATGACGCGTACAGTCTACCTAGGGACGTCGTCAAACTGGTCATTCCACGGCCAAATCTTAAATCTAGTCCATCAACATATTCGCAAGTCGCCGTTGCCAGGCGCTGATCTATTATTCGATGGCTCCGCCTACGACTTGCCTTGGGACGGCACTAGAATTGTTCCAGAATCGAATACTCCCGTCATTCCAAGTATTGACTATGCAATATTCTTGATCAACGCCGTCAAGTTTCATTGTGCGCAGCTGGTTCATTTGTTCGACGAAGACGAATTCATGGCTAATCTACATACCTTCTACTCGAACGCGGAGAACAGAGCATGGAAAGGCAGCTTGTGGTACATCCATTTCTTGCTCATAATTGCTTTTGGCAAGACTTTCGTGCAGCATAAGCAGCATGCGCCGAGACCACCAGGGGCGGATTTCTTCGTCCAGGCGATGCAGCTTCTCCCGGACACTAATCGCTTGTGTCGCGAACCGGTGACGGCTTGTGAGATACTTTGCTGCATATCACTGTACCAGCAGGCTCTAGACTCACGGAATGCGGCACATGTCACGATCGGGCAAGCTATGCGAATTGCTCTCGCCGAAGGTAGCAGCCACAGTATGCTTTCCATGATTTTGCTGCGCTGACGTCTCCGAGGTATGCATACCGCGATGCCTATAGCAGATTTGGGAAATACACTGGTCCAACGCTGCCGTAAAATCTGGTGGACTGTCTACATCTTGGATCGTCAGATGACATCGCTAATGGGGTTACCACAAAACATACAAGATGACGACATCAGCTGCCAGCTTCCCAGCTTCTCTGGCTTGGCACAACGAGCGGCAGCGCTTGAGATGCAGATAAAGCTTGCACGCATATATGCGAATATATCACGGAGTAAGTGACTGTTATTACAACACAACACCAGGTGCTGATATGGTTGTTAGCTGTGTACGGTGCCAAAGGACGGCTTCGCAAGAAATTTGTGACTAGTATGAAGGCAGTACTAGATGATTTGACTGCCCTGGCTCATGAGTTGCGTGAATCGTTTCCATTACAATTGGACGATCGATTTGCAGGCATTTCGAGAATGCCCGCGCACCTGCATCTCTTATACTACCAGGTCAGTCGTGCCGAAAGACTCGGTGACTGTATTCTGATCATAGGTTGAGACTATTGTTGTGGTAACACGCCCGTTGCTGTTCTGCTGCGTCAAAAAGTTCTTCGAATCTCCCGGAGAAGTGGAACCGTTGCTCTCTTCCCGCAAGATCAGGAAACTTCTACAAATGGCCCTAGAAGCATCGCAAAAGATGCTGAGTATCCTTGAAAGTTTGTCAGATCAAGGTCTTTTGGGTGAGTATTGCCACAAATCTTGAGGGTCCGAGAAGCTGACAATGTCCCAGAGACTTTCCTCCCCTGGGATCTTGATGCCTTATTTGTTTCTACCATGGTCCTCGTCCTCACGCGGTTTGTTGATACCAGTCTATTGAAAGAAGAGACTGGGTGGCTTTATAAAGCTTATGGCTTCTTGGAGTCAATGGTGGCGAGCGGCAATCGTATTGCAGCTTTCCGCGTCATCGAACTGCGAAGGCTTGACGAGATGTTAGCCGACTATCTCTTGAATCAACATCGACCATCCACGTCGTCAACGATGCATGATAGTGGTATCGGCACTCAGCAGAACATCAGTGTATCTTTCCCTGAGGGATATCACTCCACAGCGGGGCTAACAGCGCCTTCCATACCACCGCCGTATACTGGACTGAGCGACGAGGGAAGCGGATTTGGTGACGATTTGACAGCGGAGCAAATCCTTTCGCTCGCAGAGTCGATGGATATCGAGGGCACTGACTGGTTATCATTTGCTACGCTAGACAACTACCAGATGATCGACCCTCAAATGTAAAGCAAGTCGATTAGGCACTTTATACGCATCAAATATTAAACGTCGAACTATCCCCACGAAGCTGCCCGCACGCAGACAACCCACTCATGCCAGTTTGCTATATTACAGCTTGGCCGTCACTGGAGCGTGGTTCAGAATGTCCCGCAGCTCTCTCACGTCTCCTATCCTCCAGCTCACACCATCATTGAAGCTCTCGCCTTTTGCCTTCGATTTCGGTACCTTCCAACGCCATCGCTTGATACTTTGCGTACCGGCAGAGTCTTTGAGCAAGCTATGTACCCACCTTCCAACGATTGGAAACATCTTAAAGCCGTGCCCAGAATCGCCTGATAGCAGTATCACAGAGGACGAGGTTTGTGGCACATAGTCGACGATGAAATCAGAATCCGCGGTGTCAGCAAACCAGCACAACGATTTTTCAACGAGCGGTCGGTCTGCGAGATGCGGTAGTGTCTGCCGGAGCAGTTCACGCATCTTCCTCTCATCTTCGGCTGGCGCGAAGCCACGGTTCAGCTCTACGGGTGCTTCGGAGACGCCTGTAGCTGGATTGGTATTGACATATCCACCACCCATAGGACATAGCTTAAGCAAGTTGGTCATTGGGTCCGGTTCGAAGAAGAATCCCAGGTCCCGCGCGTATGTAACCGGTATGCCACGAAGTGCAGATGTCTCCTCGTTGGTTAGCCGAATGTGCGCGACGGACCAGGATTTGGCGGACACTTCGGTACCAATCTCGGGCAATATCCTGGTGGCTGCTGCACCAACTGCAACAATGACCAACGCCGCAGCATGGAAACGGCCATTCTGCGTTTTAATGCCAACGCTTTTTCTACTCGAGCCAGTGCCTTCGTACACGATCTCTTTGATAGCGCCCGCTTTCTCGCCAAGAAAGAATCGTACGCCGTTCGACCGAGCTTCTCGATATATTCCTCTAAGAGCGTTGGCTGAGTGCACATAGCCATCGTATCTGCACAGGTAGCCTTTCCAGCCCGGCAATTCACCGCCATTGAACTGCCAGCAAAAGGCTTTGATGTCCTCTGGGCCGTAGATGGTGTCGACATACGGCTTGATTTCTGAATGTCTTTCAGCACCTGCATGAAAACGCCTCATGGTGTCTGCTGCTTTCTGGGTTGCTTTGCCGGAGACACAATTCAAGTAGCCCACACGATGGAAGTATGGCGCATATAGTGGCGTTTGCCACGCACGTGTAGCTTCCTGTCAATTTGTTAGACCTGATAGCTTGCGACGCAGCTGTTTGAGGAGTGAAGACGCACGACTGCTAGATCAGTGTAGAAGTCATCCTCGTATTCCGCGCGCATGATCTTGTTCAAATCGTTTGCGGCTGACCATCGTGACGGGATATCTTCGTCCTTCTCAAAGACGGTGATGTTCGAATATCCCTGGTTTGCGAGCTCGAGAGCTGTCGAAAGGCCAAATGCTCCTCCGCCGATAATTGCTACGGAGTCGCTTTTTGAGATGCCCATCTTGGGTGACTGAGAGTCTGGGAGACTCGATGGAGGTTATGGAGTGAAATCTGAAATGTTCTTTAGGATTTACGACAAATAGAAGTCTTTTCGACAGTCCTACATCACGATGCGAGCCGGGTCAAGCCTTCGCGGTAGTTCGACCGTGAGGCCCCGCTAGCAGCAGCATGCACTGTTGGAACGACATCGGAACTCAGAACAGATGCGTGTGATCAACAGGATGACGACGCTCTGCGTGGTGATATCGCTTGCACGCCGACTGGTCAAGATGTTGTTGATCATGCTCTACACTATGTGCTGCACGCTAGGCAGCTAGTCCGTCGTTCAAAACTGCCTTTCGTGGTTTAGTTCCAAAGGCGCTTTCGTTCTCCTGAACACCGAAAAAATTCAATAATCGGTGTTGCTACCCGATAAACTTGAACTTGATGCACTTTGTGTTAGGCCGGATATACTCACACTGTTATTCGCGCAAACATCCAGCATCGAGTTTTCGTGACTAGGGCCATGGAAGACAATATGGTGGAAGCAAAACATCTACGAAAAACTGTATGAGTGTACACGACTTGCCATGGCACAACAACTCCAAACACACTACAGTAATGGAGATCGGAAAATCAGCAGGTTGCCGGCAGTGTTGGCAGGAGACGTGGCTGCCGCTTGTATCTCAGCAAGTCTCATCAGCCCAGTAATTACCGCGATTGACAGGTAAGTCTTTGGTTCAACCTACTCGAGATAGAGTCGTCTGACAATGTTACAGAGCGGTAGTCGAGAATGCTGCCTCCAGTAGTCACCCTCTTCTTTCCACATTGAGGTCCCATATACTTTGCTCCTTTCGCCATTCTCGAATCTTCTTCGCCGCGAAACCATTCATGTACGTCTGGACTTTGTATGCTGCAACGTACACTACAGCAAACTCAGTCGAGAGCGCTGCAAGAGCATTTACGACAAAAGCGGATCAAAGATTTGTCAGCTCTATCACCTTCCTTTCAACATGCATCGTCAACGTACCGCTGGGCGTCTGGAAAGATGTTCGATTTGTTCAGTTATATGGACGACCATCCGCAACGAGCTCAGTCATAAATGTGGCATCAGCTGCGAAGGCGGCTGTCACAGCTACGCGTTCACGCCCTGCACAAGCCACAAGAGTACCGCGGATAGTCGGAGCAACCTTCCTCTTCCGCGATGCCATAACAATCTTCGGATCTATCAATTTACCTCCAATGCTGTTACCACTTCTTTCCGATTCGTACTTTGCGAGCCCGGCGTTGAAAATGGCCGCTCTACAACTTTCAGTACCGATACTGTCGCAAGTCGTGGCTACTCCAGTGCATCTTCTAGCATTGGATCTCTACAACAATCCGCAAAAGGAAAGTAGTGCATCGCGAGTCGAGAGGATGAAGAGAAGCCTGGCTCCAACAACAGCAATGAGGTGCTCGAGGATTGTACCGGCCTTTGGTGTCGGACTTGTGGTTAACACTCGCTTGCGAGATTACTTCCATAGATTGGCATTGGCAGCATAATCGAGATAAATTTCATTAGTAGGGCATGACCTGAAATCTGGTGTTATAGCTCAAAGGATACTGGTGTCAAACCATTGGCCTTCGAGCTTGAGCATCCCCAGACTATCCCTAAAACGTGACACAAACTGACCCGACTCAAACCGCACCACCCCGCACCGTTTCCAGAAACGCTTTCACCTATCGATCGATTTCGAAATTTCGTAAGAGTAACGATATCGGGGCCTCAGATCTGGCTTATCATCTTGTCTATGCACGCTGCCAAATCTGGCCTTCCTTTGCGAACCGGTCCACCGCTTTCGCGCTACGGTACGACCACGCGAAGGTCACGAGCAACGTGGTTCGAGAGCTCGAAGCGGGGTTTTGACCATGGGTATCATCCATGAGCTAGTGTATGATGGAGATAAGGGGATATAAGCTGCACTCGCTATGCATAGGGACGACATACCATTGTTCAACTGGCGGGCTGCAAATTTCTATCTACATCCTCCTAGTGTGAAGGAGAACAACTTGAACCATTTTCCAAGTTCTGCGTCCATTAAAACTTCTATCATCATGCTCCAGCCACGATTCGGTCGTCCAACTTGGAGAGGCGTCACAAGAACTACTTCGAAAGGGATAAGAACTACACATAACGTCTTCGAGATACGACTCAGCTCAACGACAGCAGTTCCACGAGGGCGGAGCAATGAGACCACGCAAGACGCAAGAGTTGCACTAGCGAAGCAAAAGCTGGCGGAGCATCCGTTGTCAGTCATGCCAACCAACATGCTTCTGCGATCACTCTTCATCGCCACAGTCTCGTCCAACAAACTCCTTTTGATACCATCGCTACATCTCCTATCATTCTTCGCAAAGCCAAATCGAAGCTTCGTTTTCAACGTCGACCGGAACCCGGTGTTGAAAGCAATACTCAAGCTGACACTGTACAACCAATTCTGTGCAGGTGAGACGGAGAAAGAGACGACCACGTGTGTTAAAAATCTTAAAGACCTGGGTTTCAAGGGCGTGATTTTGACATATGCAAAAGAAACGGTATTCGACAGCAAATCGAAAACAGTAGATCATCCGAGCAGCACGATGGAAAAGACCCGCGAGTTGGAAGCTAGTGTCACCAACGATACCGATATCGAAGCATGGCGAGTGGGAACGCTGCGGACAGTGGATCTGATCTCGGAAGGCGATATTTTGGCCATCAAGTAAGTCAATACGCGCTTTCTGCCATATACATGGCGAAGCATGCTGACCTCAATACAGGACCACGGGCGGTGGTCCAACAGTCGTTGAGGCCTTCGCAAGAGGCGAATTGCCACCACAAAAATTCATCGATGCTCTCGACGAAGTCGCCGTGAAGTGCAAGTCGCGCGGTATCCAGATCATTGTCGACGCCGAGTCACAGCACTGGCAAAAAGGTGAACTTCTTTCATCACACTTCAGATGCTTTTGCTCCTCTAACGTACAACAAAAGGCATCGCTCGCACAAGCCTCGAGCTGATGCGCAAGTTCAACACCGACAACAAAGCGGTCATATACAACACCTACCAAGCATACCTCAAGGCGACCCCAGGTGTTCTCGCCAACCACATGGCTTCAGCACAGAAAGAGGGCTTCACGCTGGGCTTAAAGCTCGTGCGCGGCGCATACATCCTCTCGGACGATCGCGCTCTGATTCACGACACCAAGCAAAACACAGACGACGCATACAACGGCATCGCACAAGGCGCACTCCGCCAACAGATTGGTGACTTCGGTGCTTCAGGTCCCAGCTCCAAACCTTTCCCATCCGTCAATCTCTTCCTTGCCAGCCACAATCGCGACAGCGTCCTCGATGCGCATCGGCTGCGCCAGCAACGCCTTGAAGCTGGCCTACCCACGGTACCTCTCGCGTTCGGACAGCTGCACGGCATGAGCGACAATGTCAGTTTCTCTTTGCTGGCGGAGAAGGACGAGAATGGCAACGCGCCCGAGGTGTTGAAGTGCTCGACGTGGGGAACCATGGGCCAGTGTATCGGTTACCTGCTGAGGAGAGCGGTGGAGAACAGGGACGCTGTGTTGCGAACGAAGGATGAATTTTCCGCGTTGCGAAAGGAAGCATGGAGGAGGATGAAGTCGCCGTTTTCTGCGTAGACACAGCATATAGAACGATTGGTGTCCTTCGTTGCCTGGGCTGTCAGCTTCACAGCATAAGGTCTTTGAATCTACCATTTCCGCCAGTATGTAGCCAATCTGGCAGGAGCTACTTCGTCGCCACGTCAAGACCGTGACGTGTCCGTTACCGTTGCCTTAGCGCAGGATGTGATTGCATCAATCCCCGCATGCAGCTCGACGGTTAGAATCGGGGTCTTGTCATGATGGACGCGTCGCGTCGGAGAGTGGAGAAGGAGGGGTAGCGAAGTCGCTTTGAGAGGGCCAATCAAACTTCACACAGCAACGGCAGCGAAGCCGATACACGCTTTCCCTTTTTGAAACAAGCTTCCCTGTACATACCAATGAGTTCAAGAACGAAATCATGATCATTAAGCTTCACGATATATTTTCAAGGTCATCTAGAATACGAAAGCTGTGTGGAAGGTCGAATTGAAGTGTGCCATCGAACTACAACCCGATCTACGCGCAGCTACCAGATTCATTTACAAGCATGTCTGGACAGTCACTCTGCATTTTGGGATGCGGTGAGCTTGTTTCGGCACCTCATGTCTATCTCTTATTGATATTATAGGCAATCTTGGAACTCCAATCCTGAAGAGCTTGATCAACTCCACCTCAGACTCAAAAGCACAGTTTTCAAAGTACATCGCCTGTGTCCACAGTGAAGCATCAGAACAACGCCTATCTGCCCAATTCTCAGAACACCAAAAGTCCGGCACTCTCATCATCTCCCGCGGCGACAATGTGAAAGCCGTCACCGACTCAGACATCATCATTCTCGGCGTCGACCCCTCAGCCGTCGAAGTCACCCTCAGAGAAACCGGCATCGCCGAAGCCCTAAAAGGAAAGCTCCTCATCAGCGTCGCAGCCGGCTGGCCACGTGAGAGACTCGAAGACTTCGTGTTCGCAAACGCATCATACGGAGACGAGCGAACATGGGTTCTACGCACCCTCCCCAACGTCTGCGCCCAAGTCTCCCAATCCCTCACCGCCATTGAAGACCCAGCTGAAGACTTCCCAAAACACTACATGGCCACCACCGACGCAATCTTCTCCTGCATCGGACGCGCGGTCCGCATAGCTCCCCGGCTCATGGACGCCACGACCGCGGTGGGCGGCTCAACGCCTGCATTTTGGGCAGTCATATGTGACGCTTTCATCGACGCGGCGGTCGCGATAGGTCTTCCTCGAAACATTGCGCAGGCGCAAATCTACCAGAGTATGAGAGGTGCGGCGGAGATGCTGCAGAGCGGGGTGCAGCCTGGGGAATTGAGGGATATGGGGACGAGTCCCGAGGGGTGCACGATAGGAGGGCTCATGGTGTTGGAAGAGCAGGGGGTTAGGGGTGGTTTGCAGAGGGGGTTGAGAGAAGCGGTCACGATCGCGAGAGGAATGGGAAAGATGGAGCATGGGAATGATACGCGGAGGTGATGGGAGGAACGGTGTCGCTCTATGCAGGGGATCTGGAAATCACTAGTTGATAGTGGCAGGATTTATTGCCTACGTTGATAGAATGTGAGCAGCGCATGTGGTTGGCATACAAACAGAGCAGCTTGGTCGCGTAACCTGCGTGAATGTGAAACAAGATCGACCTCGGAATCGGTGGTGAGGGTGTAAGAGCGGTCTTCTATCTTTTTGGGTGCGTCGCGTCCTGCGATGGCGACTTCGAGGATCTCTTTGCGATCGACTTCCAAGAGCACGCTCCATATTGCTGGTTTCCGTCCCTTACGCGGATTCCGCTGTAGATAGAGCGCGTCTGAGCGCAATGCCGTTGGCTCTGTAAGCGAAGGCGATGATTCGATCAAGAATCGGAATAAGCGGTCCGTGGTATAGGCTGGCACGCGAGTTGTTGTGCGATTCTTCGAAAGAGTGTATGGTGGTGGTGGTGCGGAGTCTATGCTTGGTGCTTGTTGTATCGAGAAAGAAAGAGGACGAAAGAGCGTATATGTAATTTGAACAAGACAGTTGGGTGGTTACGAAAGACGAGGATGCGTTTGGTCGCTGAAGTTTGGATGCGTACCAAGAAAGGCTCTTCACCAAACCGGAAGCCGACTTACTGTGCCGGAACGAGCAAATTGTGAGAATATCTGGAAATCCGCATACTAGGGCAGATATCGATCGAGACTGGCAAATGGACATCAGTATCTTCCTGGGCAGCAAATGGGTCACCAATCTCATTGACTTCACAAAGACTCGTTCTCCAGCGCAGCCATTCTCTCCGCGATGAACTTCTCCAACCCCACATCCGCAACTTGGCCATACAAACACCTGTTCTTCTTCGGCTCGCTCCTATCAGTCCAATGCTTGTCACCAAACCTTGCAATTGCCTCTCCCAGCAGTACCTTTGTCTCTTCATTCGGCGCAATCCGCTCAGTAAGGAAGTCGTCCGACAGGAGGCGCGTCGCAATATCATCTTGATTCATCAAACGCCATCCCCCGCCAAATAGTCGCGATTTGCGCAGGTAGTGGCCGGCTTCATACCGGTTGGTGCCTTTGTGCACAGCGTAGAGGCGCAATAGACGAAATGCGTAGCCTGGGTTGACGAGGAGGGCTTTGGCGGGGATTGAAACGTGCGTGTTTAAGAACGTGATGTCGGCGGTGGAGACGGAGCTGATATGCTGCTTGTTGACTTTCTCGGATGTGGTGGAGACGAGAGTTGCGAGGCTGAGCAGACCCTCGCGGTCAGATGACAGGACTGCGCTCCATGTACTGCTTCCTGGTGCCTTGGAATCGCCGCGGGTGGCCAATGTGCTCTTAGACATTGCTTCTTTCAACGCGATGGGATCGACTTCGTACATGAATGCGATGGAGTCGATGAGGAAGCGATGGAGGCGTAGTTCGAGGACTTCCGGGCTTGAAGTCGCATTCTCGGCGTCCATCGACTTCTCATCTGGTGCAGGAGCATCGCTTTGGCTGTAAGGTGGTGGTGCGGAGTCTGAAGCCATTCTTGGTGGACGAGAGCTGCATGTGTTTGTGAAAAGTAGAAGAGCAGTGTTGTGAGGAGGAATAAAGCAGAGAAAGGTAGATGTTGTAAGGCTGCCTTACTTACCAGGAACGCTCACCGGAAGATGCACTTGCGTGTCGATCCTTGTATAGTCCGTCCAATCACCGAAGCAACGGAACGAGCTCCGTATGTGCACATTTACCGTTCGGGGACAAGGCTGAGAACATCAGTCCTCCACTGACACCCTTTTTAACAGGCGTCGCAGATTCATTTAGGGCCAGTATCCCATCCGCGCGACGTCGCGCGTTTTTCTCTTAGATAACTAACGTATTCCATCATCGAGCTGGTCACATTATTGAGCTGGTCAAAAATGCTCAGTAAGTTAACACTCTTTTCTTAACAACTCCTCTAACATTAAGCTTTCTTAAGAATTTTCTCAACAAACTTATAACTAGATATTATAACTAGATAACTATAAGTTAGTTATAACTTATCTATAGTTAACTAATTTTCATGTGTCTGAAAAGGTCATAACTAGGACTATAAGT
>Ga0265780_10003060_pt1 | contig 22237 bp, 20 predicted proteins | sample P1T30metagenome_FD_192432 | JGI IMG/M metagenome (GOLD analysis project Ga0265780, IMG submission 192432) | Plant litter microbial communities from East Loma Ridge, Irvine, California - P1 T30 | ecosystem: Environmental > Terrestrial > Plant litter > Unclassified | place: USA: California...
CGCACACAGCTCCGTGTCATGGATAATGTAACGGCAGGGTATCTCAAAGCAACGCTTTATCTTCTACATGGCGACTCAACCCGGCAGCATCGACAGGCTCATGTAGTCCAACTGGGACCGTAACCCGGCGATTAAGATGTCCTTCTCCATGACTTCCGTCGTCTTCGCGCCCAGTAGAGTTTTGAGGTGCGCTACCTCAAGCCGTAATTGCTGCACTTCAGCGCTCGAGGCTGACAGAACTTGGCCCGTCGACATGGCGCTGGACGACGATGGGTCCGGCTGAGCGTCGAGCGCAAAGTCGCGTGTATTCGACTGAGACAGCGATAGTCTTTGTAGTAGATAGTCGCTATGACACGGATCGGATGTCTTTCTCAGCTGCTCGTGGTCGTCGTCTTTCGGTGCTTCAGCTCCAGCGTCTGCCTCCTCGTCCTCGCTATTAATGCCATCGCCAACCTGTTGCCCCGCCTCCTTTCTCGTCCTCTTGATCTGCGCCCGGATATTATACACATCCCTCTTCCAAATATGTATACCAGGCAGTCTCGCCTGCAGCACTTCTACCGTGCGGCCCACGCCCCGATCCCGGCCCTGAGACGGCTCAGCACTACGCAGCATCTCCTGCTCGATAATCTTCCACACCAAGCCGCCGCGCTCGAGACTATGACTCGGCTTATCCGCCCCATCCTCGCCTAGATTCCCAGTCTCCACGCTAGTCTCAGCATGCGCCTTGTTCAAACGAGCTAGTTCCTCCTTCGCAGTCACGCCTCCCACGCCATGCCGACCACCAACAACACCCCACGTCCTCTTCCTCTGCACCGCCCACCCTTCACTCGGCCGCCCAGGATGATTATGCTGCGCCTCGCCCACCCTGAGCAACCAACTCCCATCATCCTGCTTCTTGCCCTCGACCCACATCGCACAGCCAGTCTTGTACGACAGCCTGCCTTTCCTAATGCGCGTCTCGGCCGTGAGCTTGTGCGTGTTCTTGGGCTGGCCGTAGCAGACGCAGGCGAGTTTGATACGTGATCTGTTCTTTGCTGTGGTGTTTATCGAGAGCGCGTAGCCTTGCTGGGCGGCGTGTGTTTGGGCGAAGTCGTGTAGGGCTTGCCATGACGTATGTGTTGAGTTTGGGGGCGGGAGCATGTCGAAGTCTTCTCGGGGCGCGCTGTCGGCTGGTGGTGAGGAGGCTTCGTGTGTGTATTGATCATGGTCTTCTTGGCCTGCGAAGTCGGGCGGCGGGTCTATGTGGTGTTGCGCATCGGTATGACGGTGCGTGTTGGGCTCGAAGCCTGACGCATCGAATCCCGAGTCGTCGTGCTGGAGGGAGGTTGGGAAGAGGGGGTATGTGGTTTGGGACTTCGTAATTGCATCGCGTGTGGAGAGCTTGTGATGTACTGGACGGGGTCGAAAGGTTGCCATATGGAATTGATAAGGAGCGGTGTTGGCGCTAGGATGTCGTGGAATTTAAATGTAAGCGAGGCCATCATTCGTCCATGGTTCAACCTTGACCTATACGCCGAAAGACGTATATACACGAGTAACGTTAGAGTGCAAATCAATCATGTTGTCTCACTCAATACTTGAAGTGCGATTCTGCTGCGATGTCGACTTCCATTTAACCCCCCGGTTTCCTCGCATGTATAACCACCACCTCGAAATACGCATGCACTTTCCGATCCTTGACGCCATTCCTAAACTTCGCAATAAACATCTGCGCCTCCTCAATACTCCACCCCATAACCTTCGTCAGCAAATATAATCCCCACCCCTCCGCTCCCTGCGTAATATGCAAAAAATTCCACCTCCCCAGCTCCTTCATGTGCGGATCCGCCGGCCAGCCATTAACCGGCACCTTGTACACCTTCTCGTCCACGTTCTCGAAGCCCGTGTTGCGGATGTAGTTGGACAGGCTCCACACCTCGTAGAAAGACTTGCCGAACTTCTTGGACGCTTCGTGGAATACGTCGGACCATTGGGAGAGCACGTTGTCGGGCAAGAGCGTGCCGTCGTCCGACTTGAATTGGATGCTCATTTCGAGTTGGTGCAAGCAGCCGCCTGGCTGCATGTGTTTGTATATTTGGGCGTAGAGAGCGGGCCAGTCGCCTATGCTGCCGTAGAGACTCCGGATGTTGATGAAGTCGAAGTGTGAGTCTGGCCATGTCCAGGGCGATGTCACGTCGTCGATCTCGAATTTGCAGTTTGGAGGCGTGAAGCTGGGCTGTATCGGGGACAGATCGATGCCTAGTATTTCTGCGCCTGGGTGCTCGTCGGCCATGTCCATGCACCAGATTCCTGTGCCGCATCCAAGATCGAGGACTCGTTTGGGTTCACGGATTGGTGCGAGGTGTAGCTTTTGGTCCAGCAAGATCAAGAACATGTGGTGAGCGATGTCTAATTGATCGTTCTGCACCTCGTCGTTGGGGCCCCAGTACTCGCCCTCGCGGAACTTGTGGTATCGTCGGCCATTTTCGTATCTGTGTTTCCAGATTGTGGAGGTTATGGATGTTGTGTCGCTGAGTTGGTCATCGTCGCCGTAGGCTGAGTCTGATTCATCTGTACTGGAACCATCCTGCGGTGTGTTAGTCCATGTTGAGTGCATGTCATAAGATGCATACGAATTACAAGATATATCAAAACTTACTTGAGCTGCGATGACAGGGTTGATCACCTGTGCACTGGCGGAAGGTCCTTCGGTGGGATCCTCAACTTGAGGAACCGTCACTACCGATGGGTGATCCAACGGTTGCTCTCGTACGTTTGAAGCTGTTCCTGACGCTGCTGCATCTCCAGTGGACTCGATTCCTGACGCGAGAGCGTCCGTAAGTGGGCCATATGTTGTTGTATCGCCTCTCATCCCTTCGTCAGACATAGCAGGCCACCCCTTCTCGATGCCCTATCAAAACACACAATTCCACCGAGATATCTCGGTCCGTTATCCAAGCGTTCGGGGAATCGATCGCGAGTTCGCCAGGACCGTAGAGACTATAAATTCTCCGACGTGGACGGTCTTAAAGTAGGGCCGAGAATTCTGTGCTAGACTACCTAACTACTGAGGCCAATGCCGCTGAAGAACAGTCGCCTCATGCCAGGGTTCAAGTATTTCTGCGCCGGAGAGAGGCTCAGTTGGACTGGAGCTGCATGATGACAGTTCGTAGCCAGGATTAGAGCGTGCGTCAGCGGGAAGCAGCATGGTTTGTGTGGGCTGCCGTGTGGGCCATCTGTCAGTGTAGCTCGATCCGGAGAACTACGAAGGTCTGGCCAAGGGAGCGTTCCGGAAGGCTACACGTGCGCATCTTTTAGATTCGTTGTGATTTGCAAAAGGGTGAGGAAGTCGTCAGTCGAGGATCTTTGCAATGATGATTTCAGGTCCATGAATACTTGCCAATGAAGGATGGTCTGCCTCTTCGAAAATGGTGGTTCTTCAAGCCAATTGCGCTAGTCGTTAGTGTCGTAAAGAATTGGGCACCCTTACGCGACCCATCTTGCTTCGTCAACCATCTCAACCATGAGGAGCATTGCGTTTCTGAATGGCCACAAAATTACTTCGGTTGCGTACTCCAGGGCCACGCTGATACTGGCTGCACGCGCGGGCATCATGCCTAATCCTAACCTAACCCTCCATACAATGCCTGCCCCATCTATTTATCGATTGCAAATGCACCTAGCATCTACAACGGCTAGTGTAGTCCGCATAGTGGGATGGGATGATGAGCCCCGCGAATGTTCCTTGCAAACCACATTCACCGTATTCTGACACTTGCAGCATCTTTGGGGCACAGCGTCAGCCAGCGTGACACCTCATCGAGCCCGAGAGACTGGATCTCACCATGGCTGCCGGCTTGAGCGATTCGAACTCAGCAACGTCCTTGTACCTCGTTGGCGCACTCGTGCTGCTGGGCGTAGCTGTACTGGGTCGACTGCGCGAGTACTTCCGCTTGAGACATTTCAAGGGTCCGGCAACGTCTGGTATTTCGTGGTGGTGGCATTCGAAAGCAGTTATATCTGGACGTGCACATGAGTACTATGGAGATGTTACTGAGAAATATGGTATGCAGGAGAGGTTCTTAGTAGGATGTGTATACTAATGCTTTCCAGGACCTATCGCGAGAGTTGCGCCGAATCACTTGATCACCAGCGATGCCGATTTCTGGGCGCGCATAAATGCAGTCAGGTCTCCGTACCAAAGAGCTCCCTGGTACTATCATTGTGCTCGCTTCGAGCCAGATAAAGACAACATCTTCACCGAGTGCGATAATGATCGTCATGATGCTAGAAGAAAGAAGATGGCTGCCGGTGTAAGTTGTGTTTCTGTTGCTGAAGTGATGTTTCCCAAGAATAGACCAAACGTCTAACATCCCACAGTACTCAGGCAAAGAAAACCCCACCCTCGAGCCCTCCATCGACACCCACGTAAAAGAACTAATCGACCTCGTCCGAAAATACGCCTCATCCCCATCCTCAACCAAGCCCTCAACCGCAATGGACCTCGCCAAAAAGATCCCCTACTTCACCCTCGACGTAATCTCCCACGTCGGCCTGGGCGAGCCCTTCGGCAACCTCCTCGCCGATGCCGACCAAAAAGACTACCTCAAAGCCTCAGAAGAAGGTCTCAAAATCGGCAACACGGCTTTCGCTCTCGGCCTCGCATGGCTCCGCAACGCGCCCATTATCGGCCCGCTCATCAGTCCCTCTGAAAAAGACGCCACGGGCTTCGGCAAAATGATGTGTGAGGCGCGGAAGATTGTAGATGCGAGGCGCGTGAAGTCGACGGATGAGAAATCGGATATGCTGGCGAGTTTTATCAGGAATGGCGTTACAGGAGATGATTTATTCCAAGAAGCGTTTGAGCAAATCGTCGCAGGGTCAGACACCACCGCCGCCGCAATACGCATTATATTGCTATACATCATGACGCATCCACGCGTATACACAAAACTCCAGTCCGAAATAGACCAGCACTCCAAATCAAACACCACCAACAACAACACCATCATCCCCGACGCACAAGCCCGCCAACTCCCCTACCTCACCGCCGTAGTCCGCGAAGGCCTGCGCATACACCCCCCAGTCGTTAACATCTTCAGCCGCATCACACCCCCCTCGGGCGACACCGTAACCCTCGCCTCGCAAACGCACCACATACCCGGCGGCACGCTGGTCGGGTACTCGGCGTGGTCGATGCACAGGCACAACACAGCGCTGTACGGCGCTGACGCGCGTGTATTCCGGCCCGAGCGCTGGCTCACTGACGATACGGAACTCCTTGCACGCATGACGCGCACGAATGATATGATTTTCGGGTCGGGGAGGTGGAGCTGTTTGGGGAGGAATATTGCTTTGATTGAGATATATAAGGTTGTGTTTGAGTTGGTGAGGGGGTTTGAGTGGGGGGTTACTGAGCCGGGCGTGCCGTGGAGGATGGTTAATAGTATGGGGTTGTGGGCGATTGGGGATATGTGGGTTGATGTTAGTGTTCGGGAGTGATTTTTGGAAACATGACATGTGTCGGGGTCTTGGAGACGTTTGTTACTTGATGTTTGTTTCTTACATTAGGGCGTTAGAGTCATGAAGGAAAGGGTATACGGAAGCAGAAGGGGATATCAGTCTAAACCGGCCAAAAAACAACTCATTACCACCACCACCTACCTTAACACACCGCCGTCCTCACTTCTTCTCAACAGGCACCGCAGGCTCAGAAACCTTGCCGGCCTCCGGGTCAGGCAAGTGGCTCACGCTCGGCATATCCGCCACGCCCGCAGCAGGTTCCCTATCATCCTTGATAACGAGCGGCTCCGTAGGATGTTCAGTCTCTGTCGCCGACCCCACAGGTTTGCGTTTCGGCTTGTCGCCAAAGATGGAATCGGCGTCGTCCTTCTCGTTGATGGAGGATGCGGCGCTGGCGCGCGAGGACTCGCCTTGTTCGGCGGCGAGGCGGTCTTTTTCGAGGCGTGTTTCGCGGCCGCGCTTGTGGCAGTACCAGAAGACGAAGAGGAGGACTGTGAGATGTTAGTGTTACACATTAAAGACAAGGGATAATAGGACGTACGGAAAACGGCCAGACTCATAATGAGGTTCGTTCCCGTCGCCAGCATGGGGAAGCGGAACTTTAGAAAGTTCACGATACTCCTCAGTGCAGTGGCGACAGCGCCTTGAGCAGTCACCAGGCTCTTGAGAGTAGGGATAGATGGGATTTTGCTCTTCTTGCCCTTTGTACCTGCACTTGCAGCTTTCATATCGAAACCAGGCTTCTCTGCACCAGCAGCAAGTAGCTCCGGGCCCAGTGTAGCCGTCAATTTAGCGGGCAAGCTCTTGACCATATTCTGCAGGAACGGAGGCAGACCGCCGTACATTTTCTTGAGCTGGGCGTCGTAGTCGGTGAACAGCTTCTCGAGATCGTTGTATGCTGTCGGCGCGCCGTTGACGATGTCCTTGAGCACCTGTGTAAACTTGTTGAGCAGCTCTTCTGATTCCTTACTGAAGGAGAAGACGCGGTTGTTCACGGCCCCGAGGTTCAGTTGGTCCAGGATATCAGTCAACTCCTTGTCCTCTTTCTTCTGGTCTGCAGCCTTGGACGCTTCTGCAGCGGCAAGCAAGTCGTCCGCCATAGTCTGCCTCTCTTTATCCGACAGCTTGTCCGTCTTGTCCTTGCCAAGAGGTTCCTTCCCTTTGTCGCCCTTCTTGAAACGGTCAAGCGAGAAGTACGACATGACGCTCTTCTTGCGGTCCAGCCCACCCTTCGCCTTGCCCTTGTCGCTGTTGTCTGTGTTGTCCTCAGCGGGACTCATGGGGAGAGCGATTTGGTCCGCACCTGCCATCAACGCCGTCTGCGCGTCTCTCCCAACGACTTTCTCGCCGTTGTTATCGGTTGGCTGGACTGGCCGTGTGGGTAGCGGGGGCGCGTCGCCTTCGGGCTCGGATGCAATGGCAGCGAGTCGCTCCAGGAAGACTTGGTCCTCCTCGTCGAGAACAGGCTCAGCGCCTGTCTCATCGCTAGGCTCGGTCACGGTCGGTTGAGGAGGTGGTGTTGGGATAGGCCCGCTTGGGCCTGCGGTCGATGTCTCGGGCTGTTGAACTTGTGGTGCGTCTTGGACTTTGCTGGACTCGGCAGTCTTGGATGCGTTCTCTTGACCTCCTACGACGGTGGGTATAAATTGCTTTGACGACCGTCGCAGCTTTTGCAGGTACGAGGCCATGGTGGGTGGTTGTGTTGGGTCGTAGTGATCGTGATGGTGGATTTGCTATCTTCGGGTCGGTATGTTGTAGTAGTGAAGCGTGTAGGGCAGAGAGAGTATGTGAGGTATCTATCAGATATGTAAGGCGATCGTACACAAGTCGTCGCTGTCGGGCTGCACTCTTGATTGCAGCATCGCCCACGTCCAAGAGACGCTACGTCACTGGCAGGGATCTTGGTCTAGAATTCGCGCCACTACACCACGCACGTGAAGATTACCGCTCCCCTACATTCTCCCATCCCAATTTGAATATCACAATGACACACTTATCTTGCATACTGGATGGCCAGTACCTCTCATGAGATGCATCATGCGCCAACAATCTCCGTGGTAGGGTTTTGTCTCGTCCATGGCCACCCCCTCCGTGTATCTTCCAAGCTGTTCAGATGTTCAACTGAATGAGATTAGATCGTGCTGAAGATCAACATTTGCTGGCATTTTCCTCATGCTCTGCTTTGTAGGTTCGTCTCAAATGAAGCTTCATTGGTCTTTCGTTTCCTTGATTCTTCACACCCAGCTTGCAGTTGTACTCGCCATTAACCTGTTGTGTATGTCTTCACTCTTCCAATTCGCTCCTTCTGCCGTGACCAACTCCATTTTCTTTTTACCTGCAAGTAGTGGCTCTGAGTACAATCTACGCCTTGAACTCCATGTCGACGTAAAGGCTCGACGATCCTAGTTGCCACAGTCAAAGCGAAGACTCGAGTCTCTATTCTTACATGCGACGTCCGCCTAAACGACAACGTCGACAGGCTCTTCTACAAGGCTTCCATACATCACTTCAACCGGGAGATTACCTCTTGTTTTGAGTCCGCCTCTTTACCGCTTTGTCGCCGTCTTTTTGTTCTCTCACATTGAAGTAGAATACTTACGTATGGCAAGTCGCAACTACCACTTCGGGGCCTCATACAAGTGCTCCTTCCGCTACTTCTTCCACTGCTCCTTCCACTGCTACTTCCTATCTCCGCCCAATATTTGCCTCCTCGGTTCTGCTAGTCGCTCCTCTCACCTTGCGGATATTGCTCATTCCCCACGCCCTAAACACGCGTAGCCAACAGGCCGTTTGCAAACGCCCTTCTCTACCCGCCTTTACCTTGGGCTACTACAATCTGTTGAGCCGCCCGTGCTCCGCACTTATTAAAGTTGCTCGAGGAGTATTTCAGACCCTCAACGCCTCACTCTCTGCTACAAAATCCACACTCGCTTTACTTCAACTCTCCAACGCACACCCCGACAACAACCCAAGTGCACATCGAAACCATCGTAATGAACGACGACACTCTCATTCTCGACGGTAAGCAATTGTCCACTCGCGATGTCTGGGCAATCCGCTAACAGATTTCTGTAGGCGACGAGCCTGTTGAGGAGGTCGCTCTCGGTGATGACTACGGTGACATGGACATGGCTGGTGATGGCGATGACGAGCAAGAGCTGATGAACGAGGCCGATTTTCCTGTCGACAATGTAAGCAATTTACACTGATTCGCGAACAACACCTGACAGCCTCCAGCCAGAGGACGATGACTTCAAGCTCGACGGTTACGACGACCTTGGTATAGAAGAGGACGAGGACGAGGACGATGAAGACGACGACGCCAAAGCCTACGACCCCGAGTACGATGACGCTGCCGTCGGCCAGAAGCGCAAGCGTGTCAAGCCTACGCCTTCCTTTGTTGCCCACCGCTCTGATATGCAGTCTATCCTGCGCCAAAAGGCTGGCGATGAAGATGCGTTCATCCTCGACGAAACCCTTGGTCTCAAGAGCACCATGCCTAGCCGCGCACCTGGTGGCTTTGGTAAGAGGGGCCACAGGAAGGGCGAGACTCTGCCGGCCTATCACAAACGAGTCTCCCACGAGCTCGACTCTGACGACGAGCTCATGATGGAGATGCGCGAGAAAGGTTTCAGTGACCGACAGATTGCCGACAAGCTCGCCAAGGATGGCCGTGTTCGCTACGATCAGAAGTCGATCTCTACGCGTATTATGCGTATCCGTTTGGCTCAGGCTGCCCACATCGACTTCATGCTCAAGGAGGGCTACAAGGAGTGGGAGTTCGACGATGTAAGTGAACACTGGTAGAGCTTTTCAGTGCAACGTGATCTAAAAGCATGACCCAGGACTGTATGTTGATGCAGGCCTACGCCCTCGCCGACATCGAGGTCAACTACGAGGTCGAGCGTATCCGCGCGTGGCGCTTCCGCAAGGTGTCCGAATACATGCGCCGCCTTAACAAGGACGGCCTGTTCTCAGAGATTGCCTGCCGGGAGCGTTACAACGCCTTGACCGACGGTACCGCCCGCATTCCTACCTCATTAGATGATGACCCTCATGCGCGTCTCGAAGAGCTCGAGAACTACCGCTCCGCCCGTGAGGATGCTCGTAACAAGGAGAAGGCTATCAAGGACCGTAAGGCGGCTCTCGAGCGCAAGACCAAGGAAGAAGCAAAGATCAAGAACGCCCAGAAGGCCGAGGAGATTGCCCAGAAGCGCGAGCAGAAGGAGTCGGAGAAGGCTCAACGTGCCATGCAGCGCGCCGCCGCCGCGCAGGTTAGGGCCCAGCGTGCCACGGAGAACAGCAACGCCAGGCGCGCGCACAACATGAAGGTGCAGAAGCAAGCCAAGAAGACCACCAAGGGTGCCGCCAAAGGTAAAGGCAAGGCTAAGGTGAAGGAGACCGTCGCACCAAAGAAGAAGGCCGCCCCCAAGTCCAGCGAGCTCGTCGCTCGCATCAACTCTCAGATCACCGACGACACTCCCGATCCGCGTGGCTTTCTCTCTCTCGAAGACATGTCTGAAATCTGCGCTGATCGCGGCATCGCTACCGCGGGTAAGGGCAAGGAGCAGCTCCTCAGCGAGATCCGGGACGCAGATGACGAGTGGTCCGCCGAAGACCTGAGGGCCATGTGCCGCGCCCAGAGAGTCAACGTCACCGGCAACAAGGGTACGATGAAGTACCATCTTGCGCGCAAGGCCGCCGAGGCCTACGCTTCGTTCCGTGCGGGCGTTGAGGCTGCGGAGAACGACGAGATGGACGAGGAGTAGGCGAAGATGGGTGTGGTGGACCGGACCAAGGAAAAGGAAAAGGTGTTATGGCTGATATGATTTGATGTTTTCTTGGGTGATAATGAACTGGGAAAAGTGGAATTGAATGCTCCGCGAGGAGTTGTACGAATAAGGGGTAGGTTTGCATTTTGGCTTGTAGGCATCGAGCTGAGGCTTCATGCTACATAATACTCTCAACTCTGTTATTGCGATACTGTCTTTGCACTGTTGTTCTTGTGTAATGATGTGATGTGTTTATTAGGAATTATGATATGTATGCTCATGACGGTGTGTCACGAGTCGGAGGTATCCTGGGTATGTTCGTGAGCGACAAGAAAAGACATTTCCAATGTCGCGAGCATCTTCAAGACGCATCAACGCCCCGTTCCCAATGCACACCAAACGCACCGAGCCATTCCAGGCCAACGCACTACTCCCAAGACCCACCCAATCCCTACCAACACTCCCACTTCTGCCCACCCATCGCAACAAGCCGATTAAATAGCTCATCCCTCAACGGCATAGCCGTCAACCTCGTTTCCCCGCCCTCCCTCTCCGTAATCACAATCCCATCCGCAATCTCCCTGCCCATGGCCCACCCCACCACCATCTTCGCCTTCCAGCCATACCCCCCAATCTTCTTGATCTCGCTGATGCCGCCGACAGGAATACTCCATAGCGGGTGTAAATCCTCGCGCTCCAGCGCGCCAATCTTCTCGATGCTGCTGTCTGTGCTGAAGGCTATGCATGGGATTGTTGCTTTGGTGGTGATGTAGAGATGTCCCTTTTTGCCGTTGAAGCGGGACTTGAATTCCACGGGGCCGGAGGTCATGTCTGCGCCTTTGTGCGGTACAGCGCCGATGCGGTTCTTCGCGTGTTGGTGGCCTGCAGCTGCTTTGAGGCGGTCTGCGCCAATGCTCGTTTCGACGCCGCCTTTTACGGCCCCGCGGAAAAAGTTGACGAGCTTGTTGGATTTTTTACCGTGTTTGCCGGATTTGGCGGCGTCGATGTCTGGGCCTGAGGTTTCGTGTGCGGTGCTGGGGTCGTGGGCCATTGCTTCGTCGAGCTCGGCGGGCGTGGCATTGAGGGGGTAGTCTGCGCCCGTGGCGCGGAGTTCTTGGTCGCTGATTGCGACGGGGACGTCGGGGGGTGGGCCTTGGATGTGTGGGGGTGGGGGCAAGGGGGCTTTGTTTGCTTCGCCGATGCGGAGGAGGGTGATTGTGAGCTGGGCGTTTGTGGGGACGCCTTTGAGGAGCGTGTTGCGGAGCTCGAGGAGCTTTTGCCAGCCGGGATATTTGCGGTTGAGGAGGGCGAGACTGCGGGTTATGATGGGGTCGCCGAAGAAGCCGAAGCCGATGCCGAAGGTTAGGCCTTTCATGAACATGTAGGATGTGACGAAGAGGGAGATGATGAGGAGGGGGGCTATAACTGCGGCGAGACGGTAGTGGTACTTGTTCTTTGGGAAGGGGGGTGTTGGTTCGAGCATGCTGGTATATGTTAGTATGTATATGTCCATGTCTGAAAGGGACACTCACTTTGCAAATCGCTCCCAGGTATCTGTAAGATCTGCGAGACCATGCATCACGGGTCGCATTTTGGTCCACATCGCCGTTTCCATCGGGACCTTGGTCTTGTCATGCTTCGCCGAAGGAGTCGCGCCCGCCGTGACGTCTTTGGCATCTGCGGCGCCAATAGCGATTCGCGTGGGGTCTGGGACACTCTTCTCATGCTCATCGCCCTCGGGCGGTTCGCCTTGAGGATGCTTACCTGTAGCACTCGACAGAGCAACAGACGCAATCCCATTGACAAAGTTCGAAGCCTCTTGTTCGACGGCTTCACCCTTGTGGTTCTCGGGGGCCCCTGTAGCGCTGTCGGTGCTGCCCAGTGTGCCGGCCTTTGGTTTCTGGACACCTCCCGTAGAGCTGACTAGAGCAAGGGGTGCAGGTGGGAACATGACGGCGCGAGCTGGTGGGTGGACTATCAGTGTGATGAGGGTGATGGAGATGAGTGGTATGATCAGGTCGAAGACCCATGCAGCGAAGTAGGCAGCACAGAACCAGGCAGTTCGTCGTGTTTCTCGCCATGACCGCAACCGGGCGATGTGTTTGCCAAATGACATGAGACTGATGATCTGATGCTGTGAGCTGCGTGCATAACGCTCGTTGATCGAAAGCTTACCATGGTCATATACAGACGTTCGACATTGGCGCGTAACTTGTCTGGAGAGAACTCCTCCTCATCCGCAATATTCAGATCCAAACCCCCAGGAACCACTGTCGTGAGCTCCTTGACATGGTACATTTGCTTCAATGAATCAGCTCGTGTTTGCGAAGTCGAAATGCATTGTCACTCTCACCTTGTTGAAGCGACGAACGAGTAGCCATAGATCCTCATTCGACAAGCCTCCCACCAGAGGCTTCGCGACAGCCTCTTTGGGTTCGTTCCAGCCCAAATCCACAACTTCTTGATCATGCTCGACTTGCGCGGCACCAGCCTCGCTTGGGTGTGTGGCCTTCGCCGCCTGTGACTTTGGATATACGGAGTCAGTACAAACCTGAGGTCTCTGAGTTGCGCTACTTTACCTCCATGGCTAGCGCGTGGCTTTCAGTAGGTGCGTCTATTAGTGTGGTCGCGGTGCCCTCATGCTCGGTTGGATCTGCGTCCGGCAGGGGCATTAGGTCTTTGAAGACCAAGCCCTGTGAACCCATGTTGATTGTAGGACTAAATTGAAGGATGTGATACTAGGATGAAGGGGAGAGAAGTATTGCAGCTGAGAGATATTGGGAAGACGCGTTGCTGTGATTGCCATACGTCATGGCGCTAGTCAAGCCACATTCATCAATGGCGATCCTTTCAAGAATGTGGATGGAACCTCCTGCAGCAGGTCTCGACAGATCTACTCAAACCTGTGGCTGTGCAGTCTATTGATACCCAGTCTCGCAGAGCGTCAAGTTCGGATACCGGAGTAATTGCCTCGTTGATATTGCTCATGTCCATATTCTCCATGTTCCCTAGATGGCATTTCGCTTATGGATCTTCCGATACGACGGAACCTGGGCGATCAGGGTGCTCCACCTTTCGCATCCATCTCGACAATTTTGTTCCCTGCTCAGATCTTTTCTTTTCTTGTCAGCGATGCCCAACCGGTGGTCTCGAACCTCCGCGGTGGTGCCAGTTCTGGCTTTATGCAGCTGGATCACCGCAAAACTTGGTCTGGTAGAGTGACGTCATGTCACGATCCTTCGCTTCTCGATCAGCCAGCCTCATTCCGCCTCTATGAAGTCGGGATGCGAAAAACTTGAAACACGATGTTCTGCTATTGCTGCTGTCATCGGTGTATGAAGTCGGGATGGGAGACGTAAAGCACAAGACTCATCTTCCGACCCCGACTCTCTGATATGCTCATGCCACCCTGCTTAGACGGACGACAGTAAGAGGCACTCGGAGACACGTACTTCTTCGATTTGCGTTTCCGTCTGGATCAAACGTCAGAGTCGCTCAAGCAGGTAAAGAATAAGCAGCGACATCCGTTGAAAGCGTTATCCGCGTACAGATCAGTCGCCATGCTGCTCCGAGGCTTCACTGTCCTTCGACGCCAATACCGCATGCGCCCACAGTGCTAACATTGTGAAGAAAGGGAGCATTGTAGAGCACATCGCCTGGCCATATGAAGCATGCCGATCACTACTGCTGAACCTGGCATCGCATTCCCTACAGCATCTGGAAGAAGAACAACCCAAGCTACCAACACAGTCGCAGTAACCCTAGCATAGCAGTCGTAAAATTCTTATCAAGTCAATCAAGACCTCTCAGCAACCTTCCACGCCATCCATGCCTCCTCTCCAACAAGCAACGCTTCAGCCTGCGGCGAACGGAGTCCCGCTCCTACGCTACGCGGTGAATGAGAATGGGCACATCGTGACCAAGTTTGCCGCTCAAGGTGAGCAGCCGCGTGTTGGTGATCTCATGATGTTCGAAATTGAGGTTGTGGATGAGCATGATTCTCAGTGCCAGCGGCAACCACTGAGCCAAGGCACACATGTCCCACAGTCCGAACCTGAATCATCTACTGAGACACGTCCATCCTTCTTCGCTGGCTCGCGATCCAACTTCAAGACTCCTGTTGATCTAGCCAACCAACGCCGTCTCCAACATCCTGTCCCTGCTGCAGTTACTGGGGTGGTCAAGCAGGAGAAGTTCGGCTCTGTCAAGCATCCGGCACGACCGTCTACTCGTTTCGAGCGGTTCAAGAAGCGTTTTGCTAAGTTGATGAAGTGATTCATCGCTAGGACGCAAGTTATTGCTTTTCGAATGAGCGATAGCCACAAGTCTCACTGATCTCGATGCCATAACATAGACACCATGGGGAGGTGGTGAAAGAAGCATAGTGCCCTGATTCTCAGTTCCGTCCAAGAAACGTCTTTTTTGAACGAGCTTAACGTTCAAGGCGGCCAGTAAAGGACCAGGCTGTCTAGACTGATGCTTGCTGATATGAGAAGTTAGCACAGATTCGTGGGGTCTCAACCTAAATTCTCAAACTTTTTTTAGCTTGCGCTGTGATTGCAGTAGTTTTTCGTGAGTGAAAATGAATGAAAATGAGTGAAAAAAGGGGTTTGCTCTGTTGATCCATGTCGTCAATTCATGTCAGATGTTGTAACTTATCGAATTTTCTGTCCATCAAGTCCAAGTAGATCGTGATCACACTAAAATCCGACACCACGCCCTTAGCGCGCGCATTATTACAGCCACATTTTTTCACCTCCGCATCCATGCTTCCGCATCCTAACAATTTCTTCCGACGTCTCCATCCGCCAAACCCCACTCCAGAGCCCCATACCCCACAAACAATGTCCGTAAAGCAGCTGCAAGTCCGCTATTCTACCGAGCGCTAAAACAATTCGGCCCGCAGTCCTGGCCTATGAGCACTCTCACAACTCTTCCTTTTCCCAACCGTCCGAAGTTCGCCCATCCCGCATCCCAGAACAAGCCCCGGACAAAAGCTTAGCCCCAGACGTCGGTCTACGCTGCTTGTAGGTGCAGCGGCCGATGTTACTGAGGTCATTGACTGAATGTTGCGATTCCCGTTTGTAAGTGCCGAGATGGAGCATGACTAGCATAGTTCGAATAGTTTGGTGAAGAGGTTTATAAGCTGGGTTGACTTGGTCGTTCAGCGTGTAGTGCGACTTCTCATCCTTCTTCTCGTCATGTCACGTATAGTAACATTGGCAGTCTCTCTTGCCGTCGGACTGGTGAGCGGTGCGCCATATCCCACAGCTGCGCCCACAGCACATGTCAAGAACGGAACATATGTAGGCGTACACTCGGCGGCCTACGATCAAGACTTCTTCCTGGGTGTTCCGTATGCGCAGCCTCCTGTTGGAAGTCTACGCTTCAGGAACCCCGTGGGCCTGAATCAGAGCTGGCACGATGCAAAGCCAGCTACGGCTTATTCTTCAGAAGTAAGATACTCGATACCATTCCATCTTCATCACACGCTGACTGATTCAAAGTGCTATGGTTACGGGTCCGATCAGTGGAACTACGCTGTGTCTGAGGACTGTCTCTACATGAACGTCGTTCGTCCTGCCGGACACGAGGACAAGAAACTCCCAGTCGCATTCTGGATCCACGGCGGGGGCTTCACCCAAGGCGGCGGCGTCGACCAGCGCTACAACACCTCCTTCCTAGTCCGCAACGCCGTCTCAATAGGCAAGCCCATCATCGCCGTAACCATAAACTACCGCCTCAGTGCTTGGGGATTCCTCAGCGGAAGCCCCGAGCTCGCCTCCGCAGGAACCCTCAACCTCGGACTACGCGACCAGCGCCTAGCCATGCACTGGGTCCAAGAGAACATCGCCGCGTTCGGCGGCGATCCCTCACAAGTAACTATCTGGGGCGAAAGCGCGGGCGGCGCCTCAGTCGGCTTCCACCTCACCGCCTACAGCGGCCGCAACGACAACCTCTTCCGCGGCGCCATCCTCCAGTCCGGCAATCCCATCGCCTACGGGCCCCTCGTCGACCCCCTCGCAAGTTCAAATACACGCATGTACAACGAACTCACGCGCCGCACGAACTGCACAACCCGCGCCAGCCCTCTAGAATGTCTCCGCGCCCTTCCCGCCACCTACCTCAACGCCGCAATCAACACCACCAGCCCGATACTAAATGTCACAGGCTTCGGCCCCATCCTCGACGGCGACTTCATCCAAAAGCGCACATCGCTGCAACTCGCCGCCGGAGAATTCGTGCACGTCCCCATCATCGAAGGCGCGAATTCAGATGAAGGCACGGCATTTAGTCCCGTCGTAGGCATAAATTCGACTGCAGATTTCAAACGTGTGTTGCTTAATAATACGCGTGGCTCGTTGCCAGTGGATTTCGCGAATCAGATACTCGAAGCATACCCCGACGACCTCGCAGTCAACGTCGTAGCCAGTCTGGGCGACCAGCGTCCCGGGATACCGTACGGAGCTCAATTCCGGCGCTCGGCGTCGTACTTTGGCGACGCGGTGTTTATTGCGCCGAGGAGGAAGACGTGCGAGACGTGGGCTGCCGCCAACGTATCTGCGTATTGCTACCGCTTCAATGCCATTCCCGCTGGTCTACCCGCTGCTATTGGCGTAACGCACTTCCAGGAAGTCGCGTTTGTGTTTTTGAACTTGGGGGGCGTGGGGTATCTGCCTGCTGCTGTGCCGCCGTTCACTAACAAGACGGAGAGCTATCGGACTTTGTCCAAGTTTATGAATAGTAATTGGGTGAGTTTTGTGCATGATTTGGACCCGAATAAGTGGCGGGAGGGGAATGCGTGGAGCGGGGGGGAGGAGATGTGGCCGGCGTACGATGTGGAAGAGCCGATGGATTATGTGTTTGATGCGAATGTGACGAGTTATGTGGAGGCGGATACGTATAGGGCGGAGGGGATGCGGTTGATTAATGAGCATGCGCTGGATGTGTATCAGCGGTGAGCAGTAGGTAGTACTCTCTACACATTTCAAAGAAACTTAATCAAACAGTTTTAACCAACCTCACCTTCCTCCCCCCCACAACCAACATCTCCCTAATCCTCCCCAAATAAACTTCTCTCATCTCATCCCTAACACCCTCAAATCCACACAATCCATACCCAGCCCTCCGATACTTCCCCTCCACAACCTCATTCCACCTAACCCCAACCTCCAACCCCTCCAAATGCCTCGCCGCCCGAACTTGTTGCACCACACTCAAAATACCTTGACCCGGCTTTTTGCTTCGCGCCAAGTCACACGCCATGTCAAACCCCCCTGACTCCTCAAACATAAGTAGCTCAAGCCCATCAATCCCAAGCTCAAGCCTCCGCAGCCCTCGCAGCCACACGATCTTATACACCGCGCGCTCCATCTCGCGCCTCAAGATACCCTGCAGCGTAACCACATGCACGCTATACTCCGGGCAATGAACACGCGTCAAGCGCGCGCACACATACGGCGAGAAGGGCGTAGATCTCTCCGGCGCCTAGTCCGGGCCGTGGAATTCGAACGGCGGAGCGAGTTGTTGTGGCTCGAATAGGCCGCGAATCGTGAGGTACGGTATAGCCATCTTCGTGATTCGAGCGCGATTACTGGGGCCCATGCGCGTGAAGAATTCGTTGAGGAGGGGTAGGCATGTGCGGTTGCGGTCGGATAGGATGAATGTGATGTGCTGGAAGAGGTAGGGTGGGAGTTCGAGGGCGAATGTGCGGTGTGAGCGGACTGTGTTGGCGATGGATGGGCCATTGTGGACGCGTAGATGGGAGTGGGGGGTGAGGTGGATGGTTAGGGTTTGGGTGCCGGCGGGGTTGAAGATGTAGTCGTAGATACGTTGGCGGGTTTCGCGCGCGAGGGCGAGGATTGTGGTGGTGTTGCGGGTGGTTGACATGATTGGGATGATTGAAAGATGGGGGTTGAGGAATGTGCAGATGTAATGTGGTGGTGTAGTTTTGACTTTACACAAAGATGCCATGGTGTGCACGGCGTGTGCTAAGAAGGAGATATGGACTTAATGATGCAAGAGCGAAGTGGTGCCAGGAATTGCTGACATTGCGACCTAGGGTGTACTGCAGGCTGGAGCATACGATCAAAGACCGGAGCGTCTGTAATATGTACGCTAGGTTTAAAAAGTGGCACATGTCCGCGAAAAGGTACTCCTGTTCCCATGCTTGCATGTGTTCATCTATTGGCCACCGTACCTTTCGGAGGCCTGCCATCAGTCACAATAGCCCAACATCATCTAAAGCCGGAGGAAAACCCATCGTCTCGTACCGTGATCAACTCCGGCTCCAACTCTTTCCACTCTTTCTTGGTGCACGGCCACTTCATGAGCCCCTTGTAATCATCGGCACACCTCTCAGGCACGATCTCCTTCTTAATCTCTTCCTCATCCACCTCGGCCAGGTTCTCTGGCGCATACGCCTGACTGCTAAAGTGCCGCATGCAGTCGTAGACACTATCCTCGGTGAAGAGGCGATGTATGTCTGACATGCGCTTCCTATTCTGCGCAACCCAAGGTGCTAGACGCTTACGCCGCGCACGTCGCCAGTGGTCGTTGTAGCGATTCTGGTACATGTTGAATGGGGCCATCAGGACGTCTCTCGCAGCAGCATCCAAGCGCTCGTCGTATGCTTTGCCCTTGCCTTGGCGCTTTTGTGCGATGGCGACAAAGCGTGCCTCCACGTAGAAGGCGGACAGGGTCTCGCGCCACAGAATCGAGATCTCACGCGCCCTGCAGTCCATCTCGAGCCCGTGTAGCTCCGTGTCGTGTGCAGGCGTATCATGCGCATCTTTGGAGACTCTAATGAGGTGTGGCGGCCGGTCGCCGCGCCCTATGCTTGTATGGTCACGTAGCGACCGGAGGACTTTTGCGAATCGAGGATCGTGCGGCTTCTCGCGCAGTCGGCGATATATGTCTGCCAGCATCGGCTCGCCATCAACGCCCTTGTCTTTGTTCGTGACTCTAGGCAGTAGCTGGTCTGTCTCACGACAGTAGCGCTCGATGAAGGGCACCCAGCCGCGCACTGAGCCATGTATCTGGCGGTAGTCGTGGTATCGCGAGCGGACTTGTTTGTACACGGCTCGCGTGCCATCCGCGGACAAACGGTCGAATTGCACGGGGACGTGGAGGATGGAGTGCGTTGGTGTTTGGATCGAGTGGATTGTGCTGTAGATCAGGTCGATGACGGTGTCGCTGAGGACGTAGCGCTGGATGTACGCGTCGACGCAGATGCGCAGGTGCTGCGATACATTACGGAGGACTGACCAGAGAGTCTCATGATTTGATACGAGGTCGAATACGATGAACCAGACGTCGAGAGGAAATGCTGCCATGGTCGTACTCACCTATGGACGTAATTGAGGCATCTTTATGGAGGTGCTGTAGGCTACAACAACCCTCACCAGCCTCATGGCGCGCTGCTACGTCCGCATCATGCCTCAGGCTGCGATCAGTGGTGGAAGAACAGACGAGGCTGCGACTCCGGGCAACACCTGTTTGCTGTGCCGTTTGAAGCCAGAGCGCCGAACTTAGCGCGTGGAGAAACGCGGGGATTTAGACACGAGCATCACGTGAAGACGGTGGTCACGGTCGCGCAATCTCGCCCGCAGTCGTGAGAGGACAACAAGTCTTCACGAGAGTTCAGATCGCGCCTCAATTCATCTCAAGCTCGCTGTTGCCGCCACCATGTCGTCGATAATCACCTTCGCCGCCAACAACGAGTTCTTCAGGAAGCGCAAGCGTGCGTAATTCGCAGCAATGCGCGCAGCAAACAACAACAGGTGGCTGACTCGCGACAGGCGTCCATCGCGCGTGCGAATCATGCAAGAAGCGGCGCAAGAGGTGCAGCCATACCTTTGACGGCGAGGACGTGAGTATCAGACGCGCTCCACCGCCGTGGCTGTCTTTTCTAACGCCATAGCCAGGACGGAAGCTCTACCCAAAGCGGACACGGACCCAGCACAACCTCAGAGCCCCATCCCTATGCCCCAAATGGCCATCATCCTCACGACAACAGAGGGCCTCGCGCAGATGCGAACGGCCATGGCTATCCGCCCTCCAGCATGGCCCCGCCACCACAGAGCCCGGCCACAGAGTCGCACCCTTCGCAAACACCGCCAAACTTTCTAGGATATCTCAACCCTGAAGCAGTGTTAAGAGAGCAAGTCCATGGCGAGCGTGGAAAGCCACCTCTCGACTCGCCTCGTCATCCTCCAATTGGACAGTGGATTGAAGAGCGGGATCAGGCCATAGCGTCGAACCAGGCCCTCTCGGCTTCTTCGCGCATCAGTGAGACAGGTCCGCATTCCAACCAAGAGGTGAAAGTCTCCAGAGCCCTTCAGCAGTACTTAGACGCGGTAGGTGTAGACATACTGCCTCCGCCCAAGAGCCAGGAGATCCTTCTGAACATCTACTTCGCCTACGTCCATCCGCTGCTTCCCCTCGTGGACCACGAGCTATTCCTAGAGCAGTATCAGCAGTCAAAAGTGCCGAACATACTTATTCAGGCGATATGTATCGTTGCGTCAAAGCACGAAACTGCCAAGGACGTTCTAGTATGGCAAGATGGTCAAACGCCGCTCTCTCCCAGAGAATTTTCGCAGAGGCTGTACAATGCTGTCATCATCGGCATCGAAGCCAAGCTGGAGAAGAACCGCGTAGTTCTGATTCAAGTACTGGCGCTAATTTCGCTGCATTGCGAAGGCCCCGATGGTGCTGAGCAAGCCTCGATGCATTTGGCTCAAGCTATTCACCACGCACACACCTTTGGCTTGCAGTTCGGTCACCAGTGGAAGAACCAGAGCTCAGACTCGCAAGGCAATCTTGAAGACGTCTTCTGGGTACTATGGAGTCTCGACAAGATCAACGCTTGTATGAATGGCAGACCGTTACTCATGCACGACCGAGACAACAGCTTGAGACAGCTACCCTCTGATCCAGAGAAACGATCAAGTCCGTTCGGTATCTGGCTACAAATAGCCGAGATGCTGGACAAAGTCATCGACTACTACCGCCCAGGACGCGCAGCAGAAGAAACCGGCTGGGAAACCGACGACTTCCTCGGCTTTGAAGAGATGGTCGGCGACGGCGAAGACAAGCTAGAAGGTCCGATCATGAGTGAGTCCAGCTACTCTAACTACTACCATCACAAACGCTAAAAAGACAGGCCTTCTCTCCCTCTTCCACCACACAATGTGCATGGCCTCCCACAAATCCCTCTCCATCAACGCCCCCGTAAAATCCTCCCCCTCCTATGTCCGCCAATCCCTCTCCGCCACCCGCGTAATCCACCTCCTCAACGCCGAAGCACCCGCCTTCCTCCCCCCACTCCCCATCGTGCCCTACGCCCTCGGCGTCGCCCTCAGCGTCGTATACCGCCACTTCCGCTCCCGCCGCCTCAAAGTACACGTCAACCGCGCCACCGAAGAACTCCGTCAATGCGTGACGCTACTCGAGGGCCTACGCAACAAATGGTGGTCTGCAGGCACAATGGCCGATCTGGGCAACGCGGTATTAAACAACGCAGCTGGACGCGGTACAAACGCTATGAACACACCCGCCCCAATACCGGAACCTAAAACTGAACCACCTACGCCTAGACCCACACACAACAACAACAACACCCTCCCCTCACCCAGCCCTCACACCCAATGGCCCAATCCCCGCCCCTACATCGACAACCAAATCGACCCCCGCCTGCAAACACATCCTTCCCACGCCTCGCACTCCTCGCCTGTCACTCACCTCCTCAACCCGCACCCCACGAGCAGCGAGCGCGCGCCCATGCAAGCTCCCCTGCCGCCGACGAACGGCTTCGGTCTCAATGAGACGTCGCCTGATTGGTTCAATTTCGACGCTGCGTTTGAGAACTTTGAGGGGTTGTTGGGGAGTAGTGGAGCGGATTTGAGTAATGAGTTGTTTAGGCCGTTGGGGGAAGGTGGGGGGTTTGAAGGGTGGGAAGG